>ERZ795049.3396-NODE-3396-length-16895-cov-7.420368_pt1 | contig 16895 bp, 14 predicted proteins | sample MGYA00375133_ERZ795049 | MGnify/ENA primary metagenome ERZ795049 (study PRJEB30178, sample SAMN05720147) | activated sludge metagenome | isolation source: anaerobic digester from wastewater treatment plant | place: Japan | collected 2015-04-20 ...
CCGACACGCTTGCGCAGGCCGGGCAGGGGATTCTGCTTACGGGCGTAGGATGCCCGAAGCCAAGATCCATGCTCGGCTTCGAGGCGCTCAGAGAGCTCCTCGCACGCCCAATCGTGGGCGCGATCATCCTCCGCCTGCGAGGATAATGATCCATCCTCGCGGAGATACGGCGCGGACAGGCCGCCACCCGTCCGCAGCTCCCACACTCCGTCGCGGACGCGGGCAAAGCCGGCAGCGGCCTGGTCGCCGGCCCGCTCTGGAACCTCATGCCAGCGGCCATCGCACGGCACAGAGCGGATGTTGTCCGCCCCGACCATATCAACGGCGCAGGCATAATCCCGCGCTGACAGGATCGGTCGCGCCGTTTGGTTGGCATAGCCCATGAGCGGCGCGTAATAGCGCCCGTCAGACGGGTGCTGGCGCCGGAAAAGCGCCATGTCCTCCGGAGCCCCGAAAAACTTCGGAAATTGCGGGTACCCGCGTAGCGAGTACCCGTGCCCGGCAACTTCGCCGGGCATCAAATTGATAGAGACCAGCCGGTCAACCGACTGGTCGCCCACCCACGTGCATGAGCCGCACGCGGCTACATCGCGCAACCGCTCTCCGGTCGCGGCGCTGAACACGCAGATTGACTCTGCGTGCTCGAATCCGTTCTTGAGTCTCAATTCCATACCACCCTTTCCGCCGGTCTTTCCGGCTCCGGTCTTTTTGCGCGCCGGTTTGCGCTGCGCAGCTTTTTTGCCGCACAACAAACAAGATACGCAGCGTTTCCAGCTTTTTCCAAAAAAAATCTTCTCCCTGCGCATCAACGCTTTACGCCAATTTCCAAAATTTTGTGCTTGACTTTTTAGCATTTTTTTGGTACAATCCCGCAATTATCAACCAGCCAATAATCTTGCGCTTGTCGCACACTCGCCAGCCCCCGCCACTTTTCGTCAACTGCGCCATTGTCGCACCTGCACGCAACTGTGCCACTTTGTCCAACCTGCACCGTGCGGGGGGGGGGTAAAAATTGCCGCTTTCGACTTTCGCCACTCTTTTCACGCTCCGCCGACGCTCTTGCGCAGCTCCGGCGCCGCTCTTTCAACCCACTGCAACGCCGACGCAGCAACGTCGAAGCAGACATAAGGTTTATTATGCGACATTACGAAACCCGCTCCAGATCGTCATCAAACCCGCCGAACGCGCCGGATTCTGCGCGGCAGCCGCCGGCAAAGGAATCCTTTTTTTTGCTTGCGCTGCGCTGCGCCAGGTGATAGGGTATGGTCCGGAAATAAACGGGGGTATAAAGCGTATATCTGCCTCACGCGAAAAGGACATAAAAAAAGGGAAAAAGGAAATGGAAAAAGAGGAGAAGCCGGGGCGTGGATGGAAGACAGGAGGGAACATGATGGGTAGGTATAGCAAGGAGAAGTGGGCGGAGGTAAAGACGTCGTTTTTCAAAGATGGGATATTTAAGATAAGGGATTTGGAGCGGATCCATGGGATCAACAAGGCGACGATAGGACGGAAGATAACGAAAGAGAAGTGGCGAGAGGAGTTAGACAGGGAGATACGGCAGCGTGATTTGAAGGAATTTTTGGATAGTGAGAAAGGGGAGCGAGCGATAGAGGAAGCGATAGAGAGCAAGAAAGGTGAGATAGTGAGGCGGTTATTGGACAGCACGACGAAGTTATTGGAGCGGGTACAGACGCGGGTTAGGGAATTGAAGGTAGCGGATGGAGCGGAGATGGCGAGCTTGGTGGGGTCATTAAAGCAGTTGCAGGGGATGTTGGAAGGTCTGATGGGGAGTTTAAGGGAAGAGGCGGTGGAGGAGCGGAAGATAGATGTGCGGATATTGGGGAGGGTGATAGAGGTAAGCGATGAGGAGAAAGAGAGGGAGGCGAAGTTGAGGGATTTAGCGGAGGCGAAGAGGCGAGTGGAAGAGAGGAGGTTGGTGAAGGAGATATCGGACATAAAGAAGGCTGGGACAGAGGACGTGGTAAAGGGGGTTGACCGCGATGAAAGATAAGGAAAGGAAGCGGGAGTGGGTGGTAGAGTATCCGGCAGGGACGAGTGAATTGACGCGGGTATTAGGGGCGTATAGTGCGAACATAGTATTGGGAGGTAGCAGGAAAGAGAGGGGTGATTTGATGTTGAGGGCGATGAGGTTATTGTGGAGTGAGCGTGAGTTTAGGATAAGCGGCTGGACAGAGAGGCGAGTGAGGGCATTTTGTGAAGAAGAGAGTGGATTTGTTACGGTATGGGGACCGAGTTCGAGTGGGAAGAGCACTGATTTTGGAGCGATAGTATTGGTGCATTGGTTATCGGCGCCGATGATAACGACGTGCACGGTATGTTCGACGACGAGGCAGGCGTTGGTGCAGAGGATATTTGGGGAGATAGTGAGGTTGTATTTAGCGATAGGGGAAGACAAACCTGGGGAATATAAGAGTGGGACGACGGCGATAGTATTAGGGGATGAGAACACAAAGAACGGGATATTTGGTGTAGCGGTATTGATAGGGAACATAAAAGATGCGATGTCGAACATGATAGGGAAGCATAACAGGCGGAATGTATTGATAGTGGATGAGATGCAGGGGACGCGAGAGGCGGCGGTGGAGGCGGTGAGCAATTTACAAGGCGGGGAGGACTTTCATTTTGTAGGGATAGGGAATCCGGAGAGCAGGTTAGACCCGTTAGGGCGGTATAGTGAGCCGGTGGATGGGTGGGAGAGCATAGATCCGAGCAAGGAAGAGTGGAAGACGAATTTTGGGAGGTGCATATTTTTTGATGGACGAAAGAGTCCGGCGATAGAGGAGCATGATGGAGCGCGGAAGTATGCGTATTTATTGAAGGCAGACGACATAGAGAAGAGGAAGAGGTGGTATGGGGAGAACAGTCCGAAGTTTTGGAGCCAGACGATAGGATTTATACCGCCGGAAGGATTAATGCGGACGATCTTCAGTGAGAGTTTTTTCATTAAGCACGGGATGATGGGTGAGACAATTTGGCAAAGTGGGTGGGAGATGGTGGCTGGGTTAGACCCGTCATTTTCGAGTGGAGGCGATCGTAGCATATTAAGTTTTGCGAAAGTTGGTCGGGACAAGAGTGGGCGTTGGCGGATTCAGTTTTGTGATACGGTAGACATACCGATGGAGATGAAAGGGGATGAGCCGTTATCGTATGGGACAGCGCGGAAAGTGAAGGAGCAATGCTTGGCGCGCGGGGTAGAGCCGGTTAATTTTGGGATAGACACGACAGGGACGCAGACGGCATTAGCGGACATTATAGAGACGGAGTGGGGCAGGGGTATAATGAGAGTTAGTTTTAGTGGGAAGCCGTCGAAATTACCGGTATCGTTAGAGGAGCGTGTAGGTGCGGACGAGCGGTATGCGAACAGGGTAACGGAGTTATGGTATAACATGTATCAGTATGGACGGCATGGGCATATAGGAGGGCTTGGAGTAGAGTCATTAAAAGAGTTTTGTGCGAGGTTATTATTGGAGAAATTGAGTCCGATATGCGTAGAGCCGAAGAGTTTAATGAAAGGTCGAGCGGGCAGGAGTCCGGATGATGCGGATTCAAAAGTGATAGTAACGGCATTGGTACGGGAGCGGTTAGGAGTGATGCCTGGGCAGCATACAGCGGAAGAAGAGGCAGAAGAAGACGGGGTAGCGTTAAGGGAAGTGATACAGCTTGAGGGCGCGGATCAGACATATATGAGCGATGTTGAGCAGCAATATGTTAATAGCTATTGACAAACTTGGTTTTGTATGGTATGGTATGGCATTTGAAGAAAACAAAAAGATAGAATTGAAGTGAGGGAACTATGAAATGACATTACCGAGATTGAAGAACAGGCACATGGAGCCGCCGGGCGGCTGGGTGTATCGTGATTTGGATACGGGCATATTTGTAACGAGCCTGCGGAGCCTTGATGATTTGATAAGCCAATGCAAGGCGCATCGGCGCGCGAACGACTTGGAGATACCGGAGAATTTCGATCAGAGGATTGAAGCTTCGATAGCGTTCAGCGTTGCGCCGGAGCTTGCGTTGGATTTACCGGCTGACCGGAAGGCGAGCGAGGCTATGTTGAATTTGTTTCAGGTGAACAAGCGAACGAACCAGTATTTGTTAGACTGGCGTCTGAAGCATGGCTTGAAGATGGTAAGTGTGGAAGAGGCTGAGGAGAGGGCGAAACAGTGTGTTGGCTGCAAGCAGAACAGCAGGGTAATATGCCTGACGTGCCAGGGAACAGATCAATGGGTGAATAGCTGGACAAAGCGTTGGACGAAGCATGACAAGAGCTTGGGCGTGTGTGTGAGTGATGGGATAGTGCTGTATGCGACAGTTCATTCGGTATTAGAAACGAGCGGTGAATTTCCTGAAGGATGCTGGAAAGCGAAGGGTAAAAATGGACGAACAAACGATAATGCCGATGAGCGATAACGGGCGCGCGCCGAATTCGAGGATCAAGGACAGCGACGCGGCGTATGAATTATTTGATTCGATCAAGGAATCGGATTCGACAGCGGCGATGTATCGTTGTCAGATACAGGGATTGATAGATGGCAATCCGCCGTATAATCCGGGAGAGTTGCGGAAAGTTGGGCAAGGCTGGCGGAGCAATGTAAATTTCAGGGAAGCGGAATCAATTATTGACACCAATGCGGCGAGCATTTGGGAATTGGACATGGAAGTCCAGCGTTTGATCAATGTTGAATTGGACAAGCCGGATTTGGCGAGACCGGGCGCGAATTTTGGTGAAATCATAGCGGAGGAATATACGCGGGTGCTGGAGCGGTGGCCGGATTATTTCTTTAACAGAATGCTTTGCACACGGGAGATGTTGGTAACGGGCATAGGCACAATGTTCTGGCATGACAAATATGACTGGCGCCCGAGAGCGGCGAAGCGCGCTTCGTTATTGATTCCGCCGAACAGCAAAGTGACAATGGGCGAATTGGAACTTATTGGTTTTCGGCATACCTATCAGGCGCACGAGCTTTATGATAAGATCAAGGATGACGAGTCGAAAGAAGCGGCGCGCCTGGCCGGCTGGAACGTTGATTTGGTAAGGGCAGCGTTGATCAAGGCGTCGAAGAACGCTTCGAGCGATGGGTCGGAATTACAGAGTTCGACGTTTGAGGCAATGCAGCAGAAGTTAAAGAACAACGATTTTGCGGCCTCACAGGTGTATTGTAATCCGGTAAGAGTGATCCAGTTATTGGTTAAGGAATATAACGGAAAAGTATCGCGTCATATCATTTACGAAGACGAAAAACTGCCTGGCTACATGTATGTTGGGCAGGATGAATATGATGGAATGGAACATGCGATATGTTTTTTTGTATGGAACATTGGGGACGGTTATTACAAGTCAATCAAAGGATTGGGGCACAGGATATTTCCGCATGTTGAATTGAGCAATCGTTTCATTAATTCGACAGTTGACAGCGCTAAAATATCGAGCAGCTTTGTCTTAGAGCGGCAAGGCGGCGCAAAGAACAATATTAATTTGATGCAGCTTGGTTCGGTAACGGTTATTCCGGACGGGTTCAAGCCGGTTCAGCAATCATTTACGCCTAACCTTACTCAGTTAATTGGCGTCCGGAACATGCTGCATCAGATATTGAACAACAATACAGGCGTTTATAAGAAGCAGTTAGAGGGACCAAACCTACCGGAACGAACGGCGACGGAGGTTCAGACAGAGGAGCGTAAGTCGGCGAAGCTGGAAAAGAATCAGATTTCGATACATTACCTGTTTCTGGATGCGATGCACAAGGAGATATACAGGCGGTTATGTTCTGCTGACTATCCGAAAGAAGCATGTGGATATAAGGAAGCGAAGGAATTTCAGAAGCGTTGCAAGGAACGCGGTGTTTCGGCTGAAGTGTTGCGAAACGCGCAAGTTACAGCGACAAGGGCGATAGGCTTTGGGTCAGCGACGATGCACGACATGATCACGCGCGAAGTGTTGTCGTTATCGCAGGTGAACGGAGTTGATGAGATTGGCCGGCAGAATGCGTTACGCGACAGGCTGGCGGCATTGGTTGGTTATAAGGGCGCGGAACGGTATGTTCCGGAAGCGAGCAGGGATTTGATACCGACAAGCGAACACAGCCTTGCAATGCTTGAGAATAACGACATAATGAATAAGCAGCAGGTAATTGTCGGAACAGATCAACCACATGCAATTCATTGGCAAGTTCATTTCCCGATGCTGCAAAGGATGGCGCAGACATTCATGCAATCTCCGCAGAGCCTGGATTTAATGTCGGCGGTGCCGGCAATGGAAATTGGTATTCGTCATTTAGGGTTGCATTTATCGAATATGGCAAGAGACGAATTAAGGAAAGCGCAAGTTGAAGAAATGCAGAAACAGCTTGAGCTGCTTGGTAAAGTTTTCGGAGCCATGCAAAAAGCTTTTGAGCAGATGATGAAACAGCGGCAGGCGATAGCGGAACAGCAGGCGGCGCAAGTGCAGCAAGCGCAGCAAGTTTTGGCCGACCGCGAGATGCAGGTCAAGTTGGCGCAAATCCAGAAAGATTTTGAAGTCAAGCTTGCGAACGTAGAGAAGAATAACCAGATCAGATGGCAGCGCGCAATCAACAGCATGAATATTGCTGACATGCGCGCTGCGGCAGATATTAGGCGTGAAGATGCGAAGGCAGGTGCAGCAATACCAGAAAGGGTTACTGAATGATAAAAGTAAATGAAATCGTAAAGAACGAAAAGTTGCGGGAGCAATATCAGAAATGGACTGAAGATCCGATGACGCAGATGGTAGTTGATGCGTTGAGGACGGAAACAAGGATTATGACGCCAACGCCGGAAAACTGTAAAGGCGAAATTGCGCTTGTCCTGGTTGGCGAAAATGCAGGCGCGCATAATATACTTGACAGAATGATGAATTTAGACAAGATTGTTGAGCAAACAGAAGAATTGTCGTCAGATTTCGGGGCGAGCACAATCTTCGAGAAACAGTATAAATAGAAAGGGAAAGCGATGGAAAACGAAAGCAACGCCAAAGAAATTGCCGGAAAGATTTTATCAGAAGAAAACCAACGATCTGCGCCGCAAGGTAACACCAACACACCAGAAAAAGAAAATAGCCAAACCCAGCCTCAACCTGTTACACCTGCGGCGCAGTCGAATTTACCATTACCTGACATTGATGTTCCGGCATCATTGCTGAGCAACGAACCGGCCAAGCCTCCGGAAGCAAAGCCTGCCCAGCCGGAACAAGAGCCGGACGAAATCAAGAACGCAAATACGAAGACGCGAGAAGCGTTTGCGCATTTACGCACACAGCTTTCGCAGGCAACGGAAGAACTGAAACAGTTGCGCGCCAAGCCAGCCGGCGAACAACAGCCTGCCGTTGATGTTCAGCAAGTCGTCGAAATGAAAAACAAGATAGACGAACTGAACAAGAAGCTGAACGATGCTTATGATCAGATTGGTAAATTTTCATTGGAAAGCGATCCGCGTTTCAAGGCGAAATACGAAGGGCAACAGCAGGCGATACTCGAACAGATCAAGGATTTAGCGAAGGAATGGGAAGTCAAAGAAGGCGCATTTGACAAAATCCTGCAATTCAAACCGAAGCAGCGCGTAGAGTTGATCAATGAAATTGCGCCTGATCTTATGCCAATTCTTTCGCCGTTATTTGCGCAGTATGATCATATCGAGCGCGTCAAGCAGATGGAACTGGCAAACCATAAAAGCGTCAAATCGCAGCTTGAGAGCGAAGCGCAGAAAACAAGAGCCATATCGGAGCAAACCGGTAAAGTAGCGTTATTGCAGCAGGCCGCCGTAAAAGTGTTGAAGGATGGTCATTTTCTTTTGCAGCCGGTGCAAGGGAACGATGCGTGGAATAAAGGCGTTGAGGTATTACAGAAGAAAATCCAGTATTTATTTTCGCATGACGATCCGGTGGCGCAATCTGAGCATCTCGTTCTTGGCGTTATGGCGCCCGTTTATTTGAAGCTTTTCAAGCGTGAGCGTCAAGCAAAAGAAGAAATCGAAAAGAAACTTCAGCAGATTACAGGGATGCGTCCAAGCCTTGACGCGCAGCAGTCGGATGCGCTGCGCAAGAAACAGGACACAATTGACGCAAGCTCCGCAGTTAAGAAAGTGCTTGCAGAAGAATTTCAAAATAATACTTGACAATAAGAATCAAATCTGCTAAAACGACAGCGTATTAAGAGAAAGCCTGCTTTGTGGGCACGAATGAAACATAGAGCGCCACCGCGTCGCAACGCGGTAGACGTAACTGGTTCTCGACCAGCGCCAGGCATTGCGAGAAATGCAAGAGCGTATTCCGTTCCTCGACGGCGCGCAGACAGCGTAAAGTCAGGGTGATACCGTTTCCCCGACGGCGATTGCGACGATTCGCAAGACGAAAAAAAATATCATTATTTTGAGGAAAGAGAACAGTTATGAATCCTGCCGCATTGCCGCTTTCTGCGGAAAGCTTTAATCGTATCATGATCCGGATTTCGGAGAATTTCGATCCGGTCATTCGTAAGAAATTGCGCGAGACGCCCTCGATCTATCGCAATATCCAAAAAGACGGAAACTTCAAGTTGGGCGAAGGTTATATCCGGAAAGTCCACACGTTCTATCCTGGCCTGGATGACCAAGCCGGATTGTTACGCTGGGAAGCTGAAACCGGATACCGCGCGCCTGGAACAGACAGCGAAACGGATCCCGGCCATGACCCTTGTTCTTACAAGGCGTATTTGCTTGGATACGGGTTCAAGACCGAAACTTACAGTGGTTGGCGCACAGCGCGGCGAAGCCCGAATTATTGCATTAATGACTTCATCTACGAGTGGCAGTTCCAACAGCAGTTGGAAATGATACTCAATTCGTTTGGTGATGTCGGAGTGCAGGTTTGGGAAAACTTCGGACGCGAAATGTATATGAGCTTTGCCAATAAATTTATTGCCACAGGCTCATTGACGCCGACCCGCTTCACTTACGATCCGTTCACATCAACGCAATTGACGGTGCCGGCTGGCACGATGGTTTCGACATTAACGCCGAAACATCTTGACATGCTGCATCAGATGTTGGCGTTGCAGGCGAAGAACGGCGCATTATCGCTTGATAATGACATGCCGGTTTATGGGTTGGTTTGCCATCCGTATGACTTCGATGACATGATTGACCGGAACGCCAAGCTGCGCGAATCCTATCTGTATGCCAGCCCTGAAATTCTGATTGACGGAGTTGGGAAAGTCAAGAAATTCAGAGGGTTCGGATTGACGTTTGATATGACGGCGCCGCGATTCAAGCTTTCCGGACATGACGCTGACGGGAACATGATACTTGAGCGCGTTGTGCCGTTCAAAGAAGAAGGTGTAACGCAAGGCAGCCGCTGGGAGCCGGATCAGGATTACCTGAATGCGGAATATACCCTGCTCAACATCATCCTGAAAAATGTTTACGAACGCCAAATTCCGCCTGTTGCTCCTGGTAAAATCGGGAAAGCAGAATTCGGAACTACGCCGTCAAACATGGGCGAGTTGAAGTGGATCAATATTCCGGACGTGAACACTAACGTCTTGGGTGAAAAAGGATTCTTTTTCAGCCGATTCAAAGGGTTTGCTAAGCCGATGGAGAACAACGAATATGCGGTTAGCTTGCTTGTGAAGCGTTGTCCTCATACGCCGATTGCGCTCTGCTCGCCGACGCCTAACGCCACATCCGGTGCGAAGACGGTTGTTGACGCACAGGCGATTGATCCGGAAGGCACGAAGTCTTACTTCCAGGTGGAAGTTGAGATCAGTGATACCAACGGACTTGGCTGTGAAGCAGTTGGCGCGGTAACAGTAACCTTTAAGGATGCGTCCACTGCAACGGCAATTATTGCCGATGACACTGGCGCGCCGACGAAGTATGTGCTGACATTTGCGACCGAAGATGATTGGGTTGCAGAAGGCGGCGGAATCGCAACCGTAACCTGTAAGTAAACAAACCAAAACCGATGAAGGCGGGTTGAAATATACCCGCCCGAATCAAAAAAAAGGAAAAAAAGGTAATGAAGAAATTATCGTTGATTGTGATGGCGGCGCTTATTGCTGCCGGCGGTGCATTTGCCCAGACGCTTGTTGTGCGTCCGAAAGCCATTAAAGTTGTCGGAACCAAGCTTGCGGGCGCAGGTACGGCGAGTATGGAAGTCTATAACAACGGAACTGGAACGAGTTATTATACCGTTTCGGTTCCGGCAGGTGCGACAAGCTGGGTTACGTCTGGAACGTCAAGCGGTAACTCGACTGGCGAAATTGATACAGTTGTATTGACTTTCGTTACGAGCGCGCTTGAGCCTGGTTTCTATAATACGACCGTTACTGTTACTCAGACCAATGCGCCCGTTACGGTGAAGACCGTGCCGGTAACGTTGCAGGTCTATAGTGACGAGAATCAAGGCGTAGCGGTTGGACCGTCCAGCATGGCTACGGATCCGTCCGGCGTGGCGATTGGCAGTCAAGCAGGACGCGCTGTGGCTGTTGGGAAAGACACCATCCAGATTGGCGCCGGAATTAACCGGACAGCCGGTTCATTCCAGGTTGGTGAACAACCCGTGCTATTGATTCGTATTGACACCAATACGACAACCGATCCGACCGATTATGTGCCGCGCTGGTATGGTGATCAGCTTGTCGGCCAGGTTGGTCCAGGAACGGCTGGCTGGTGGATAGCTACTGGCTTGACGTCCGACGATTGGATAAACATGTATGATACCGTTCAGAGCGGCATCTTGCTTGCCAGTCGGCACATTGACACAAATACGACCACATCGGTTACGACTTATACCCCACGTTATTTCGGGGATATGCTTGTCGGCCAGGCTGGAGCTGGAACAGGCGCTGTGTGGTTGGCAATCGGTTTGACGACCAACGATTGGTCTAAAATTGGCGGAAAATAATCAAGAGACCGCAAGGAGTCTCGGCAGGGTGGCGGCGTCCCTTTCCGCCCCACCCTGCTTTTTCAAAAGGAGAGCCGTATGATTGTAAGCGCATGTCCAGGTGGTTGTGATGTGTCGGTAACGACAACGGTGGTTGTTACTGACCCGGCGGCAAAAATTGCCGCAACGCCAAGCGAGACGGTAACAGGCGCCGGAACAGTAGCGGCAGGCGCGTCGAGCCTGTCGTTTTTCAATTACGGCCCGGCGACAGTAACGATTAACGGGGAAGTATTGGCGGTGCGCGCTTCGATTTCATTCCCGTTTTTAGGAGCGAACGTAACATATCCTGCAATGAGTTATGACGCGACAGGCAGCACGATACGAATAGACAGAACGATTCTTTGAGAGGGAAACAATGAGAATTTGTGTTATAGCGATTTTCTTTTTTGTCGTTCAGTTTTTATCGGCGCAGCAAGTTAATCCGGGTGGTGGAGTTTATTCCATGAGCGATGTTCCTGGCTTGACCGATGCGATTGATAAAACGATAACAAACGCTTATAAAGGCGCAGATACTGGAACGCTGGAATGGGAAGTCAATAAAGTAGGGCGTCAAGTTGAAGTAAGGTTTCCGACCTTGCCGAATTATCTTGAACTGAAAACCAACATCATCTATGGCACTGTCAATATTGACCCGTCCGGCCTGACGGAAATTGATTTCTTTCATACGTTTTCCAACAATCCATTTGTGTCGTTAATGCCGTTTGGCACGAATATCAGTGAATTATTGACACCGGTTGTGGTTGATGTAACGCCAAGCGGTGCGAGCTTTGTTGTTATATCGTCCGGCGAGATTGTTACGAATGCTTACAGGGTTGACTGGCAAGCGATTAGCGGAGCAGGTTTAAGTTGGATTGGCGATACACTCGGTGATCTTGGAGGCCGGACAAACATTTATTTGAATAACGGCGCGCAGGCAATGAATGCGTTTTACTTTCCGGTAAATCATGGCGCAGGCCGATGGTTAGCTGGCGATGCGAGCGGCTATGGTTTTTGGCAGGACAGAACGATTGCGAACCTGACCGATGGCGGCGACGTATTCAAGCGAGACGGGACAATCCTGCCAACTGCCAACTGGAACATGAACGGAAAAAGAATTTTGAACATGACGCGATTACAGGTAACGGACGGCGCGGCAGCCGGCAGATACTTGGGCTGCGATTCGTCTGGCATTGGATATTGGATGGCGTTGCCGTCATGGAGTCCGGCAGGAAGCGCATTGAACATGAACGGCTATGCCATAAGCGGAGTGGGCGCATTTACGGCAGCCGGCGCGTCAACCTTGAACACCTTGACGGTTAATGGCGCAGTTGACTTGAAGGCAGCAACAACGATGCGCGGCGCCATAACGCTTGAGACAGCGAGCAGCGTCAACGCCAAAGGGACAGTAAGCCTGACGACATCCGGCGGCAGCGCCGGCGCGCCGAAGCTGAGGTGTGAAGGATATGCGCGTTTCAATGGTGTGCTTGACGCGCGTGGTGAAGCATTTATGTATAACGGCTTGGCGGCATTTGGCAATATTTCGTCTGCGCCTGGCGTTTCGTTTTGGGCGTCTGGCGGCCATTCGGTTTGTGATCGAGATATTATTTGCGGCGATTATGATTGGGTTATGACGTATTATCCATCCTTTGTTTCGCCGTGGGGCAACATAATTGCGCAGCGCGGATTTTATGGATCCACGCTTGTGATTACCGGCAGCAAGACATTTAGGATTGACCATCCGAAAGACGAAAAGAAGTATTTATTTCACGCCTCAATTGAAAGCCCGAAAGTGGAGTTGATTTATCGGGGCAAGACAAAGCTGACAGCAGGCCGCGCAAAAGTTAATTTGAACGAGCATTACGGCTTGATACCGGACACATTGAATGACATGTTGAAAGACTTGAGCGTGTGTGTTTATAATAATGCGAGTTGGACAAGAGTGCGTTGCGCGGCGGTTCTGTCGAGCGTTGAATTTGAGATTGAAGCGGAAAACACAATATGCGAAGATGAAGTTGAATGGATGGCAGTAGCGACAAGGTGTGATAAAGGCGTTGAAGATTACAAAATTGAGGTGGACAAATGATGAAAAGGGCATTAACGGTCTGCTTGGTTGTGCTGTGTGGCGCGGCGTTTGGCGCAATGAACAACAATTCGAGGACGGAAGACGGACGGTTCGTTATTGAGCCTGGCGCGGTATTGGTTGATGGGCACAGACTGGCAACGACATCGGATGTTGCAGTTGTGCAGAGCAACCTGAACAATGAAGTAGCGAGAGCGACAAACGCGGAATATCAGATACAGGTACAGGTTGATGTTGTTAAAGGCAGGACAAACGCATGGGATGGCGCGGTCGAGGGGGTTGACCGCGCAGTCATGAAGACCGGCGAAACGGATAATGTTGACTTAACGCTGGCGGATGTGCGGATAGCGGAGCCGACAGAAACGAATAATCCGGCAACGAAGAAGTATATTGACGACAAGATCATAGCGTCATCGAATGTGGAGAATTGGGCGGAGTTTGTGGCAATTCAAGACGTGGACATGGACGGCAACGACTTGGAGAATGCGGGTGAAGTAAGGTTTGCGGATGGGAAGAAGATTAATGATGCAACGGTGCAGGACGGTGAGAACTTGAGGTTGGGCGGAATAAACGCGCTGCGCCTGAACAAACCGGCGATAAGCGGGTATTTGGGAGCGGGTCGGGTCGTGGCGTGGGGAGACAATTCCGAAGGTCAATGCAACGTTCCTGCTGATGCCAGCAACTCGGTTGTCGCCATTGCTGGTGGAAATTATCATTCTCTTGCTCTACGTTCTGACGGCAGGGTCGTGGCTTGGGGATACAATGCTTCAGGTCAATCAACCGTTCCCGCTGATGCCAGCAATTCAGTTATCGCAGTTGCTGGCGGAGAGGCACACTCTCTTGCTCTACGTTCGGATGGTAGAGTCGTGGCGTGGGGAGACAATTCCGAAGGTCAATGCAACGTTCCTGCTGATGCCAGCAACTCGGTTGTCGCCATTGCTGGTGGAAATTATCATTCTCTTGCTCTACGTTCTGACGGCAGGGTCGTGGCTTGGGGATACAATGCTTCAGGTCAATCAACCGTTCCCGCTGATGCCAGTAATTCGGTTATCGCAGTTGCTGGCGGAGGGGCACACTCTCTTGCTCTACGCTCTGACGGTAAAGTCGTGGCGTGGGGAGACAATTCCGAAGGTCAATGCAACGTTCCTGCTGATGCAAGTAATTCGGTTATCGCTATTGCCGGAGGTTTCAAGAGTTCCCTTGCCATCCGCGCCGTGCAGGAGCTGCCCGAAATACGGACGCCTGCCGTTCGGACGCTTGACGGAAGCTCGGTCGGAAACCTTATCGCGTTCCGGGCGTCATTAACTGACAACACGAACATCCTGAATGCGACGACAAACACCATAAACATGACGACTACGCAGTTTAATTATGGCGATTGTTTTGACGGTACATACTTTACCGCGCCGGTCAATGGTATCTATCAATTCGACGGACACATGCGCTGGAATCGCGTTTCAGGCACAGCCGCAAAGATGGATATTGTCATTGAGTCGGGGACAGGATATGCGGTTACTGAAGTTTCCTATTGGTTTTCGCCTGTTGGAAATAATTTCATTAACTCCGGGTGCATATATATGACAAACGGGGCAACAGCTTTTATGCAAATCGTTGGAACTGCCGCAACGACAAATGTCGTTTATGGCAAGAATACCGCATACACTTGGTTTAGCGGAAGGCTAATCAGAGAGTTACCATAAAGTAAAAAGCAAGGAGATATTATGAAAAAAACATTATGCGCAATGATTGTTGGGTTAGCTGTTGTTGCCGTTTCACAAAACATCTATCAGTTAAGCACAGGGTTCGGAAAAAAGATTACCGCAACAACTGCCGCAACAAGTGTTGTCATTTCGGAAGTCGGCGTTGACAATGTTTACGCGACAAGCATCAGCGTCTATAACGAAGGAACATCAACGGTATTCTGCGCCGTTGATTGCGATCCGATTACCTTTGCCAAGAAGCTGGCAAACGAAACCACAGTGCAAATCCCGAAAGCCCTGACCTATACGTTCAAGGGCGAAAAGCTTCGTAATGTTTGTGTCGCTACGACAAACGGCACGGCGACAGTTTATGTAGGCGCGCATGCCGATAAATAAGGAGAAGTTAATGAGGACAGCAGTAATAATCTTTTTGTTTTGTGTGGCTTCAGCTTGGGCGCAATACAGTGTTCCAAATCTTGACCCAAGAGTCAATGACCTCGAAGCTGTAACTGATGCTCTCGATGTCCGTGTTGGCGCAGTCGAGACTGGCAAGGCCGCGCTTGTGCATAGCCATGCTGTCGGCGATGTAACCGGATTGCAGGACGCGCTTGACGGCAAGGTCAGCACGAACGACGCGCGCCAGCTTGACTTCACCGGCGCTGACGTGCGGATTGCCGACGGAACGGCGACAAATCATCCGGTAACCAAGTCGCAGCTTGACGCGCACTCCGGCTCAACCAACGCAAGCGGCATCAATGTCGCGTTCACCCCTACAAACTACACACCGGACGGCGCGGATGTGGAGGGACATCTGATCGGGATTGACGCTGTTGTTTCGAGCGGCAGCGGCTTCCCATTGACGAACCACGGTGACTTAGCCGGATTTAGCTTAACTAATGGCTGGGTGGTGCAATCGGCAACCGGCACCTATGACTATCTTGATATTGGCATTCAGTTGCGGATGACTAACAGCGAGAGCGCGGGCGAGCTTGAGGTTGTAGACGTGATGGTAGATGCCGACATTGATGATCTGTATTATGTGCGAAGAAACGGGGCTTGGGCTGACATTGATCTTCTGGGGTTGCGGGGAGCGACAAACGCGCATTACTTGCGGCTCAATGCTTTGGAAGTATCCTCGAACGCGATGAACATTCGTGTCGGAACGCTTGAAGGCTCGACAAACGCGATCAACTCGCGGGTCAATGCTTTGGAGTCAACCTACCAGGCATTCACGGCAACGATCACGCCGGACAAAGGCGGAACATGCACAATAACATACGCAGACGGCGCGCTTGTAAAGATTGACAATCCGGCCACGAACGCGATCACGATCACAATCCCGACAAACGGCTATCCAGTCGGCGGCGTGAACCGGATTGGGTTGGAGCTTTATTTCACCGGATCGGTATCGCTCCTGACGGCAACGATAACGAACAGCGGGGGTGTAACAATATCGGCAACGGCAACAAATAGCCTATTTTTCCGGCGCACGGCGGATGCGCCGCTATGGGATGTGAGGAAATAATTATGAAAACATTACTTGCAATATTGATGGTGGTGGCGGCTTGCGCGGTGGCACAGGACGCGAAGATCATACCGGTTGACGCATGGCCGAAGAAGATCACGACGGCGGATAGGGTTATATTCAACCCAACGACGGAGCAATGCGTAAAGGCCGGTTACAGGCTCATTCCGGCCAAGCCGGCCACGCCGGATGGCAAGCAGATCAAAAGCGCGGAGTTGGTGCAAGACGACAAGAAGGCCGATGCTGTCAAGTGGGTGATTGTCTATGAGGATATTCCTGCGCCAGTTGTGCCTGTGCCTGAAGTGCTGACCAATGTTTCGGCGGACAAAGTGGAGTTCGTATTCACGATGGCCGGCGCGTTTCGCGGCGTGAAATGGGTTGACGCTCCCAAAACCAACGAGGTTCCAGAATGAGACGGGTTGCAGTCATGGCTATTTGCGGATTGGCGTTGCTGGCCTGTGCGTGGCGCGGCGCGTTTGACGATTCGTATTTTGCAGGGAAGGCAACCGGCAGCGGCGGCTACGTGACCAACTACACGCTTAACGGAACGAACTGGACTGCGCACATTTTCACGAACGTAGGCACGACAAATTTTATCGTTTCTGGCGGCTCGCTGAATTGCGAGGTGCTGGTGGTGGCAGGCGGTGG
>ERZ795049.3403-NODE-3403-length-16874-cov-9.347524_pt1 | contig 16874 bp, 13 predicted proteins | sample MGYA00375133_ERZ795049 | MGnify/ENA primary metagenome ERZ795049 (study PRJEB30178, sample SAMN05720147) | activated sludge metagenome | isolation source: anaerobic digester from wastewater treatment plant | place: Japan | collected 2015-04-20 ...
GTATCCGGCGTCACGAACCTCGCGATCTCCGGATCATAGTGCCGCGCGTTATAGAAATAATACCCGCTCTCCTTATCCAACTCCTGGGAATTGTACTTCGGAGCGTTCTTTGTGTCGCCCTCAGTGATCCAGTCCTCGCCGAAGGGAAGATACTCGTGGCTCGTGACCACCATGCCCGCGTCATTGGTCACTACCTTTACCGAGTCGTGAATGTAGTAGATTCACCTTTTCAGGGCAAAAATTTCCGGTATAAGGCCCCTTTCTAGCATGATTTTAAAGAACAACAGGCGCCGAAACGCCCGACTCTTTTCCCATAATACATAATAAAAATATTGTGTCAAGCAGTAGTAGAGGCTGTGGGTTTGTGTTCGGGTCTCCCGATCATATCAGGATCGGCACGATCACCAGGGAGCCGTCCACAAATCCACAGCCTTGACATGCAGGATAATTTCAATGGATAGGGTAAGAACAAGAGGGAGCACTTGTGCCGAGCTTGTCGAGGCATGGCGCACAATTGCTGAGGCAGGCGAAGTGCGAGCAAAGCGAGCATTTGCGTGAGCGTTCAGCGAACCGCCTGCCGTCAATTGTGCGCCGTGCGGAGGGATTGCGGGAAGATACGGCAACTGAGTATCCCGCAGCTTCCGATCAAGCCGCTCTTATGCCGCCCTTCGGGTTCCCTCGGCCCTGCGGGCCTCGGCGCACATAAGACGGCTTATCGTAAGCTGCGGAAGCAGGTACTGTTATGCTTTTTCCTCACGCAATACATTCTGTGCCCCGTGAAGAACCGCAATGACATCAACCTGATCGGGTTTTATGTAATAAATGATCCGGTAAGGGCCTTCGATAACTTCCCTGATCTGGTCCATTTCGTATTCGGGGACCATTCTGCCGGATAAGGGAAAGGTCCCGATCTGGATAGATCGTTGGGTTATGACATCAACAACGCGTTTGGCATACACCTCGGAATTTCGCGCAATGTGCCGATAGATCGCGTCAAGATGTTCTTCTGCGGTATCCGTCCAGTAAACCTTCACGCCGGGAGACCGTATTTTTTCCTGATTTCACCAACGTCTTTTGTTCTTCCGGCTTTGCTGTCCTCTAACCCCGACTCTATGGCCTGCCTGACATATATTTCATACATCAGATCGTCCCAGGTTGCGTTATCCGGCATTTTGTCGATAAGAGATTTAGCCACGTCTTTTATCATTAATTGACCCATGGTATCCTCGGTTATTAATATGGTTTCTATATTTCTCAAGATAGTTATTTGTCCATAATATTTCAATACAAATTTACTCTGTGGATATATGGATAACTCCGTTTAAGCCAGTACTGATCCTCCGGTATCAGAGCCGGAGTTACCCACATACCCACAGAGCCTGCTGCTGATATACAATTTAATTTTATTAAAATAGTTTTCCCTCACCAGTCCTCCTGTTCACGGGGATGATACCGCCCGTGCGCCTCCTTCAAGTCCGTGATCTCGATCCTCAAATACCGCTCCGTGGTCGATATCCGCTTGTGGCCTAATTGCTTCTGCACGTACCGGATATCGGCATTACCTTTAAGCATGTGCACCGCACAACTGTGACGGAAGGTATGGGTCGTGACGTTCTTCTCAATGCCCGCCAGACGCGCGTATTTCTTCACCAGGTCGCACAGGGCCTGGGGCTGGAGCCTTCTCCCCCTCATAGACACAAACAAAAGCTCAGAGGAAAAATCGTGAAGCAATGGCCGGGACTTCTCCAGATACCGGGCGATCCACTGCCCCGCAAGAACTCCAAAGGGAATAATCCGTTCGCTCCCCCATTTTCCCTTGCGCACAAAGAGGGTGTGCTCGTGCAGATCGATGTCGTCGATCTCGATGGCGCAGAGCTCGTCCGCGCGGATCCCGGAGGAGTATAATAGCTCCAGAATCGCCCTGTCCCGGAGCTTTTGAGCAGAATCACCCTCACAGGAGGTCAATAACCGCTCCATTTCCTCGATGGAAAGCACGTCCTTAATGATTGTCCGTTTGTCCCTCGGGATCGCTACATTCGCGACAGGGTTCTTGTAAATCTTCTCCTCTTTCAGCAAATAGGAAAAGAACGTCCGTAGATTAAGCAAATACCGCTTCCTCCGGTTCCGGGTCATGACCTTGCCCCGGGAATCCTTCCTCACCATGAGATGCTTTTCATAGGCGAAAATCATGTCCCTGGTAATGTTCGTGATTTCCGTTACATCAGGATATATCTCATGCAAAAACCGGAAAAATTCGCCGATGGTGGCCCGGTAATCATAGATCGTGTGGGCCTTGTATTTCTTGCGCTTCCCGTATTCCAGAAACTCGTGTAGCAGCTCGTTCATGGCCTCACCTCACTTCGACAGGCTCAGTGCAAGCGCGTGGATGGGACTCGTGGTGCACCCGGCGCAGATCATCGTCCACCAGGGTATAGCCGGTCGTGGTCTCAAGGCTTGTGTGGCCCAGTATAGCCCCAATCACCGGGAGCGGCGCGCCATGGGCAAGAATGTGGCTCGCAAAGCTCCGCCGGAAGGCATGGGTCGCTCCCTTTTTCGCAATCCCGGCTTCGAGCTTTCGCCGGTGAATCATTCGTCTCACAGAAAGAGCTGATAGCCTTCCTCCCTGGCGGGACAAGAAAAGCGCATCGCCATCGTTCCCCGCCTTGAAGCGCTTATCCCGGATTGACAAGTAGTCACGCAAAACGACCAACGCCTCATCACCCACCGGAACGAGTCTCTCCCTGTCACCCTTGCCGTGGTAGATCGAAACCTCCCGTTCTTCAAAATCAATATCATCGATATCGAGGTTTACGAGCTCATGCATCCTGATCCCGGTCGAGTACAGGAGCTCCAGGATCGCCAGGTCACGCTTCATGATCGCCCCGCTCTTTCTCTTCCGAAAGGTATTCGAGGAGATGAACATCTCCTTGATTTCCTGTTCAGAAAATATGCCGGAATGGTTCCGGGAGCATTTGATTCTCGGAATAAAACTCACTGGATTAACAAGTACCGTTTCTTTCTCAATGAGAAAGTTATAAAACTGGTCCAGATGAGAAAGATGGAGATTAATCTTTACAGAAGATATTCCTTTCACTTGCAAATCATCGATGAAGCGAAGAATATCCTCACAGGTAGCTTTCCGGAATTCAAGGCCGTTGAATGAGAGAAAGCGCATAATATTCGTTCGCTTAATGCGAATTGTTTCTTCGCTATAGCCTTTGAGGCATTCATGATCGATAAAATCGTTGAGTAATTGCATTGGTATCCCTCCCAAAAGTTGCCTCTATACCTTTCCCCCTGAACAAGTGAACAAGTTGCCTGTTTTTGAGGCTAACTCCTCAAAAGTTCAGGAGTTAAACTTCTTCAGAACTTGTTCAAAACTTGTTCACCAGTGAACAAGTTCTACAGATTTCTCTTAAATACTTCGATAGCTGGAAGGTTAAAATGGGTCTACACACGTGCCGGGTCGAGAAGTTTGAGATCATGATCGCCGGAACGCCTCTCATGAAACGCGGCAAGGCGATACAAAAACTGGCTCCCCTGCCGGTCGCCCCGGACACGACGAATGTATTCAAGCGATTCAAGCTCGTCAAACAATCTTTTAGCCGTGACAGGATCCCAGCCCGCATGTTCTCTCACCTCTCGCCGGGAAAACTTGTATTCATGCAGATTGATACGCTTCTCCTTTACCTGGCGCCGGCACAGCCCCTCGATTGACTGGTACGCGTCAAATAACCGCTTGGTGAGGTCTCCCCGGGCAAACTGGAACACATAGTCCGCTATTTCGTTCGCCGTGACCACGTCTTCCCGGTTCGCCTCAATGTAGGTGAAGATATTACCGAAGCGGTCCTCCGCCTGTTTCTTCTCGCGTGAATGCTGTCGCAAAAAGGCGATGTTGTAGATGAGCCTCAAATACTGCTCCTGCTTCCTGGTCACAATATGCAGATGGGGATTGACCATGATCTTGTCCGCAAAGGGATTCACCACCATGACTGATGGATCGAGGACCTTCTGCATGTCCCGGTGCTTCTTCAAAAACCTCTCACGCTGTTTCAATGTCTTCTCCCCGTCCAGGGAATACTTAAAGCTCTGGCTTTTAAGTATTCGCTCCACGTGCTTCATGGTCAGATCGTTGTAGGTCAGCACAAACCGGGATAACGTCTCTTCGTCAAACAGATCACGCACACCGCTTGAAAGGATCGGGATATCAACCTTGATACGACGCTCCACGGTGCGGAGCTGGCCGGTCCGGGGGTCCTTCTCCACCACGGAGACCGCAAGTTCACCGGAAGAAAGTAACATCCGGATCGGCTCTAAAGACTCCTCCATGCCCACCAACTCCTCGATGTAGAGCACCCGGCCCTGGAGCTCACTTTCTTGCTTGTAGTACAGGGCCTGCGGAGACAGCCTCGAATATTTAAGCGCTTCATCCGGCGGCATGAAATCCATGATCATGGACAGACCGAAACTCTTGCCAGTCCCCGGCGGAGATATATCGAGCACGGACAGGGGCTTTCCCGTGAGCCGTGAAGTTGCGGCAATATAGAAAAGCTTCTTGTTCACTTCTTCTTCGACAAAGCCCAGGCGTTCCGTGTCCTTGATGAGGATTTCGTTCAGGATGTCGCGGCACGTGAGCCGGTCTATTGCCTTCGATTCGTCATCCCTGGTTAGAATATGCACGTTCTTCTCAAGAAGACCGATCTTCTCCTTGAAACGATCGTCCTGCATCTTGTCCAGGGTCCTGTATATGAACGTGAGATCGTTTCTGATAATGTCCGAGCTGATTTCAAACTCGCTGCCGGCAATGTTCGCAAACCGTTGCCGTGATTGGCTTCTCGATAAATCCACTTTGTCAGGAAAGGCAAATCCGTCGATCTCAAGTGACATCTGCACGATCTTTTCAAACCCGTCCTTGTGGAAGCCGCGAACCAGATAGAGCCGGTCATCGGCAGTGAATCTTATTTGCCCGGTTTCTTCGATGACCTTCATGTACTCTCCGACCGGTTCCGGCACGCTTTCCTTGATTTGTTTCACGATCTTCGCTTTCTCGTTTTCCAGATATGCAATGAGCTTGTTCGGCGAATTGCTCTCAAGAAATTGTTTCACGCTTCTGCCTTCAGGGAATGCAATCTCGAATATTCTCACTTCAAGGTCTTTGAGCTTTTCTTTAAGTAACGGCCAGTACGGCGACTCATTCACGAGCACAATTTCTTCTGTGCTCGATTGGGCGATCATCCCGGCCAGATCGTCAGGCATCGTTGCCGATTGGATCAAAGGCACCACGTTTTCTTTGACTTGCTGGTAATAGGCGAAGTAGTCGTTCATGGAGTCCACGATCACGAGCTTCTTGTACCCTGTAAAGGCTTTCAGGTTCACGATCCCGCCCTGGCGGATTATGGTATCGTCCTTGCCGTTTAAGCTCACAAAATAAAAATTCGCGATACGGTTATCTTTCTTCCGGAGCGGCACGCTCACCATACCGGCGATTTTTTCGTTCATGAGGCCAAAGGATTTAAGGGAGTGGTATACTTGTTCAGGTAGATCGTCTTTGGCCGGGACCTTCACCAGGCCGAGCTCAAGGTCCTTGAATTTCTCCAACCGGTTAATCTGGCGTAGCTCATCAAGTAGGTGGAGGGCTTCCCCGTTCTCCATGAGCGCGGACTGCCAGTTTACGCACAGCTGTTCGATTGCCTTTTGAGACATCGCCTTCTCCTTCGTTATGTAAAAAGGGTTGACAATCCCGAAGGAGGAAGCTATTCTCAAGTTACCAAGTTAAGAAGTGCTCTCCTTCGGGACTGCCTTCTAAAACCCTCAGTTCTGGCCAGGATTGGGGGTTTTTTATTGCTCCCCGATATTTTTCAAAAACGCGTCAAGGATATTTTCCACGATTGTAATTAAATTAATACTACATATTTCGTTAATTTTTGTCAATATCTTTTTTAGGTATGATATAGTATTTTTATGAAAAACTTTGAAACAAGACCCACATTCAGTAAAAACTTAATTCGCCTCAGGAAGGAAAGAAAACTATCTCAAGCAGATCTGGCACAGCTCACCGGCCTGTCTCCACGAATGATTGCATACTACGAAACCGAAGCTGTTAAGCCTCCTATCGATAAAATTGGGCTCATAGCAAAAGCCTTAAAGGTGAAGATAGAGGAACTTCTCGATTTTAATGAGCCAACAGCTATTCAAAAAGAATTTGTTAATATCGACGGCAGGACGTTAAAGAAACTAAAAAAGATTCTATCTCTTTCAACTGATGAACGGCACCTGGTCTATTCTTTCGTTGATTCTCTCTTGATGAAGAAGGAAAGGAAAGCTAAATAATTCTGCGGGTAAAAACTTAAATCTGCTCTCCCCCGTCGCCTAATTTTCGGCAGCCGGCTTCGCCCAAATTTGCCTCTGGCAAACTTCGGCTGCCTTATAAATTAGGCAACAGGAGGCATAAGTCACATGACACGTTTTAAAACAAAATACCCAAAAAATGGAAATGAAATGTTTTCAAAAATTTTCTTTTTTTCGTTATAATAATTTCTTGATAGTTGAATTAGCAAAGAAGACTTTTTTTCATCTATTGATAAATACTGATCTTTCGAAGAATACTCACCATTTTTTAGTTTTTTCAACCTTGCTTTCCATACTTGTTTGTCATTAAATATTATTTCAATATTGTCGTTATCAGAATAATATATCCATTTACATTCACCATCGAATTCCTTCGAATTCTCTCCTTTGATAATTAAAACCCCATTTTTTAAAAAATTGAACTTAACTGCACCAACACCATCATTGTCATCGATCAACCATTCACCAATTATATTCTTTACTCCAAAAGGTATATTTTTACCATCAACACTTGATAAATATCCAGAAAAAACCCATCCAATTTTCCCATTTCTTGTTTCTATTTTATACCATTTTGCTATTATCGAATCAACTAAAACACTTCTACTTGATTCCTCAATGATTCTTACTGTCTCTCCGGCTTTAATCACATCAACAATTGTTGAATTAACTGTTGCTTCATTCCTAACATTGACAACTTCTGCATCACATTTTACTGTTTTATGCTTTGCCGAACACATAATTGATGAAATAAATATTATTATTAATAATAAAATAAATTTTTTCATTTATTAACCTCTTTTTCAACTGTTGTACCTTTCGGATCTATTGTTTTACCATCTTTACTAATTTCCCAATGGATATGAGGCCCAGTCCCTTTTAATCTTCCCGTCCAACCTAAACCACCAACTTGTTCACCTTTTTTCAAACTCTGCTCTTCCCGCACATTAATTTTATCCAAGTGCATATATGTTGATTTTATTCCTTTGCCATGATCAACAACTACAGTTTTCCCTCCACCATCAGTTTCTCCTGCAAATACAACTTTTCCATCACCAAGATTTATTATTGGAAGACCTCTTCGTTGTTCTCGCGACATCCATGTGCCATCTTTATTTTTTTGTGGTATCGCATCAGCTCCGGGATGAAACCTATTATCATACGATCTGGGACCATATTCAGAACTTACACGTGGTGAGTATTTTTGTTCTATTGGCACTTCATACCCGTCTACTAACGAAGGTTTAAGTACAGTATTATTAGATTTACCTGTTCTATTATTCTCAGATCCTTTATTACCCTGTAATTTATCTTTTAACCATTCTCCAGCATTACGTAATGGTTGAGTAAGCTTTTCACCTGTACTTTTTATTCCTTCACCAACATTACTAATTTTTTCCCCAATTTTGTCAGCTAAACCAAATATTCCTTCTCGTTCAGCATGTCCAGTTGGATCACGATAAATTATAGGATTATTCCTGCAATAAGCAAACCGATTCCAACTCTGAGTATCATTCTCTCTCGGTACCACCGTATCCGGCGTCACGAACCTCGCGATCTCCGGATCATAGTGCCGCGCGTTATAGAAATAATACCCGCTCTCCTTATCCAACTCCTGGGAATTGTACTTCGGAGCGTTCTTTGTGTCGCCCTCAGTGATCCAGTCCTCGCCGAAGGGAAGATACTCGTGGCTCGTGACCACCATGCCCGCGTCATTGGTCACTACCTTTACCGAGTCGACCTGGTCTGTAAGATATGGAATATCTTAACTAATCGATTTAAGAAAGATTACATTATTTTTATTATCGAATCTAATAGGATGGGCAAATCTTTATGTATTGAATCCCAGATAATCTCTGGATCAATTTTAAAATAGCCGTGGGCAATAATATTCCTCATCCCTATCATGCCACGCCAATCAATATCAGTGTGCTTATTCTTTATTTCATCGGGGATCTTAACGGCTGCTTCACCAATTATCAAAAAATTCAATAAAATCGAATCATAGGTTTTATCATCATTTTTCAAGGATTCCAGTGTGGAGCCTTTGCTATAATTCTGAATTTTTATGATAGCTTCCTTGATATCGGATAAATAGAGTCTATAGTCCCTCAACCCATTCAACCTCTTTTAGAATTTTTTCCCTTATTATGGGTTTAATACCATCAATAGTCACCAGATCAACATTATGATCCAGAAAACTGGTGATTGAATCAGCAAGATGCACATACTGGAAGAGTGTTACAGAATCCGAGAAATCCACAACAAGATCAACATCACTTTCTGGTTTCTGCATGTCACGTACATAGGAACCGAATATTCCTATTCTATTAACATGATACTCGAGCAGAACGTTCGCATTTTGTTTTATTCGATTTTTAATTTCATTTTTTGTCAGCATGTCAATAATATTATATTCATCAAGAATAAATGTCAACCAGTAAATTCGGTAAAAAATATTTCACCTTATACTTTGAGACATTCCTTCTGTACCAATATGTTACTGGTGAAAAATAAATCATTAAAAGCTGTCTCAAATTATGTGGGTCATAGCTCAACTTCAATTACTGCGGACATGTACATACATTCGCAATTAGTACCGGAGGATGTGTTTTGATAACAATTATTTAATTGGTGGTTCATTCTCCCATATTTTAGCCAGATCAGTATCTATACTCAAAATAAACGAAGGGTTATCAAATGAAATCTCAAGATTATATCTATTATTTTCTTTATCGTAATACAAAGAAAAATATTTCATTAGCAGACTCGATTTTTTTCCATTTGAAAATAATTCTAAACCATTAGATTTAAATTTCCAATTTCCTCTAATAAGCTCTCCAGTTGAATATATTTTCATACGATATGTACTATCTTTTTTGAACTCATAAACAACATGTGGAGGATTATGCCAAGTGCCAATAATTATATATTTTATAAATTCTTCTTGATCATGAATGTAATATTTCTTTTCAATAGATAATTTGTGAATTAGATAATTCATTTTTTCTTTACTGTTTGTCATATCTACTTTTTTTATTTCATCAATATCTTTGATATCTTTAAGTAAATTAACCCCCACAGGATCACGCGCAACACATGATATCATGGATATAAATGTAAAAAGAAAAACAAAATATTTTTTCATGATTATACACCCATCATTCTTTTTTCCAATCGGGCAATCTTAATCTATAATAAGATGCCTTATCTTGATAATTTTGGACTTCTCCCCGGTGAGATGATTTTGATATATTTCTAATACCAGCACCACCTGCACTTTCTGATATTGAACTCGAATCACTATTCAAACTTGTAAAAGCATGATCGGTATATTTGTTCTCCGCAATTACACCAATTGTGCCAGTTAAATCACTGCTACTACTTACTTTTCTAAAAATTGATTTATTATCCATAAAATTTTTTGGTCCATTAACATATGAACTATCTGCATAAGTATATTTGCTTGTTAGTCGTTCATTAACATTTTCACCACCGGGTTTTGTTAGACCTAAAATATTTATTCCGAGTGTCTGATAAAAAGTACAGTCGATACTATCTTTTTGCGACAACTTACCAGTTTGTAGGTCGTATAATGGTACGCCTGGTGTTTTTCCATAACCTATATGATTCGGACCAGCACCAAACTCTTTACCCATTCGTTGCATTAACGCTCCATAAGTATACGCAAGCTGATCTTCATTTTTATATTTTACACTTTCAAATTGTTTAGTTAAATTTTCAACAACGCCTTTTAAACGAGCCCCACCTGTTAAATTCTTACAATCTTTTACTGCTTTATCAAACATATTATTCACCAACTTGGAAGCATCTGCTTTCATCGCTGCTGGTGAAGATGGACTTGATCCTCTTATCGCATCAATACCATTTTGACCATTGGTCCCATTCATTGCTTTAAGAGCATCTGATGTTAAGAAATGCCCCGTCGGGTCCTTATACCTTATCGGGTTATTATGCACATACGCATATCTATTCCACCCCTGAGTATTTCCTTCCCCATCAATCACCGTGTCCGCTGTCACAAACCTTGCAATCTCCGGATCATAATGCCGTGCATTATAGAAATAATACCCGCTCTCCTTATCCAGTTCCTGGGAATTGTACTTCGGAGCGTTCTTCGTGTCTCCTTCAGTGATCCAGTCCTCGCCAAAGGGAAGATACTCATGGCTTGTGACCACCAACCCCGAGTCATTGGTCACTACCTTTACCGAGTCGTGAATGTAGTAGATTCACCTTTTCAGGGCAAAAATTTCCGGTATAAGGCCCCTTTCTAGCATGATTTTAAAGAACAACAGGCGCCGAAACGCCCGACTCTTTTCCCATAATACATAATAAAAATATTGTGTCAAGCAGTAGTAGAGGCTGTGGGTTTGTGTTCGGGTCTCCCGATCATATCAGGATCGGCACGATCACCAGGGAGCCGTCCACAAATCCACAGCCTTGACATGCAGGATAATTTCAATGGATAGGGTAAGAACAAGAGGGAGCACTTGTGCCGAGCTTGTCGAGGCATGGCGCACAATTGCTGAGGCAGGCGAAGTGCGAGCAAAGCGAGCATTTGCGTGAGCGTTCAGCGAACCGCCTGCCGTCAATTGTGCGCCGTGCGGAGGGATTGCGGGAAGATACGGCAACTGAGTATCCCGCAGCTTCCGATCAAGCCGCTCTTATGCCGCCCTTCGGGTTCCCTCGGCCCTGCGGGCCTCGGCGCACATAAGACGGCTTATCGTAAGCTGCGGAAGCAGGTACTGTTATGCTTTTTCCTCACGCAATACATTCTGTGCCCCGTGAAGAACCGCAATGACATCAACCTGATCGGGTTTTATGTAATAAATGATCCGGTAAGGGCCTTCGATAACTTCCCTGATCTGGTCCATTTCGTATTCGGGGACCATTCTGCCGGATAAGGGAAAGGTCCCGATCTGGATAGATCGTTGGGTTATGACATCAACAACGCGTTTGGCATACACCTCGGAATTTCGCGCAATGTGCCGATAGATCGCGTCAAGATGTTCTTCTGCGGTATCCGTCCAGTAAACCTTCACGCCGGGAGACCGTATTTTTTCCTGATTTCACCAACGTCTTTTGTTCTTCCGGCTTTGCTGTCCTCTAACCCCGACTCTATGGCCTGCCTGACATATATTTCATACATCAGATCGTCCCAGGTTGCGTTATCCGGCATTTTGTCGATAAGAGATTTAGCCACGTCTTTTATCATTAATTGACCCATGGTATCCTCGGTTATTAATATGGTTTCTATATTTCTCAAGATAGTTATTTGTCCATAATATTTCAATACAAATTTACTCTGTGGATATATGGATAACTCCGTTTAAGCCAGTACTGATCCTCCGGTATCAGAGCCGGAGTTACCCACATACCCACAGAGCCTGCTGCTGATATACAATTTAATTTTATTAAAATAGTTTTCCCTCACCAGTCCTCCTGTTCACGGGGATGATACCGCCCGTGCGCCTCCTTCAAGTCCGTGATCTCGATCCTCAAATACCGCTCCGTGGTCGATATCCGCTTGTGGCCTAATTGCTTCTGCACGTACCGGATATCGGCATTACCTTTAAGCATGTGCACCGCACAACTGTGACGGAAGGTATGGGTCGTGACGTTCTTCTCAATGCCCGCCAGACGCGCGTATTTCTTCACCAGGTCGCACAGGGCCTGGGGCTGGAGCCTTCTCCCCCTCATAGACACAAACAAAAGCTCAGAGGAAAAATCGTGAAGCAATGGCCGGGACTTCTCCAGATACCGGGCGATCCACTGCCCCGCAAGAACTCCAAAGGGAATAATCCGTTCGCTCCCCCATTTTCCCTTGCGCACAAAGAGGGTGTGCTCGTGCAGATCGATGTCGTCGATCTCGATGGCGCAGAGCTCGTCCGCGCGGATCCCGGAGGAGTATAATAGCTCCAGAATCGCCCTGTCCCGGAGCTTTTGAGCAGAATCACCCTCACAGGAGGTCAATAACCGCTCCATTTCCTCGATGGAAAGCACGTCCTTAATGATTGTCCGTTTGTCCCTCGGGATCGCTACATTCGCGACAGGGTTCTTGTAAATCTTCTCCTCTTTCAGCAAATAGGAAAAGAACGTCCGTAGATTAAGCAAATACCGCTTCCTCCGGTTCCGGGTCATGACCTTGCCCCGGGAATCCTTCCTCACCATGAGATGCTTTTCATAGGCGAAAATCATGTCCCTGGTAATGTTCGTGATTTCCGTTACATCAGGATATATCTCATGCAAAAACCGGAAAAATTCGCCGATGGTGGCCCGGTAATCATAGATCGTGTGGGCCTTGTATTTCTTGCGCTTCCCGTATTCCAGAAACTCGTGTAGCAGCTCGTTCATGGCCTCACCTCACTTCGACAGGCTCAGTGCAAGCGCGTGGATGGGACTCGTGGTGCACCCGGCGCAGATCATCGTCCACCAGGGTATAGCCGGTCGTGGTCTCAAGGCTTGTGTGGCCCAGTATAGCCCCAATCACCGGGAGCGGCGCGCCATGGGCAAGAATGTGGCTCGCAAAGCTCCGCCGGAAGGCATGGGTCGCTCCCTTTTTCGCAATCCCGGCTTCGAGCTTTCGCCGGTGAATCATTCGTCTCACAGAAAGAGCTGATAGCCTTCCTCCCTGGCGGGACAAGAAAAGCGCATCGCCATCGTTCCCCGCCTTGAAGCGCTTATCCCGGATTGACAAGTAGTCACGCAAAACGACCAACGCCTCATCACCCACCGGAACGAGTCTCTCCCTGTCACCCTTGCCGTGGTAGATCGAAACCTCCCGTTCTTCAAAATCAATATCATCGATATCGAGGTTTACGAGCTCATGCATCCTGATCCCGGTCGAGTACAGGAGCTCCAGGATCGCCAGGTCACGCTTCATGATCGCCCCGCTCTTTCTCTTCCGAAAGGTATTCGAGGAGATGAACATCTCCTTGATTTCCTGTTCAGAAAATATGCCGGAATGGTTCCGGGAGCATTTGATTCTCGGAATAAAACTCACTGGATTAACAAGTACCGTTTCTTTCTCAATGAGAAAGTTATAAAACTGGTCCAGATGAGAAAGATGGAGATTAATCTTTACAGAAGATATTCCTTTCACTTGCAAATCATCGATGAAGCGAAGAATATCCTCACAGGTAGCTTTCCGGAATTCAAGGCCGTTGAATGAGAGAAAGCGCATAATATTCGTTCGCTTAATGCGAATTGTTTCTTCGCTATAGCCTTTGAGGCATTCATGATCGATAAAATCGTTGAGTAATTGCATTGGTATCCCTCCCAAAAGTTGCCTCTATACCTTTCCCCCTGAACAAGTGAACAAGTTGCCTGTTTTTGAGGCTAACTCCTCAAAAGTTCAGGAGTTAAACTTCTTCAGAACTTGTTCAAAACTTGTTCACCAGTGAACAAGTTCTACAGATTTCTCTTAAATACTTCGATAGCTGGAAGGTTAAAATGGGTCTACACACGTGCCGGGTCGAGAAGTTTGAGATCATGATCGCCGGAACGCCTCTCATGAAACGCGGCAAGGCGATACAAAAACTGGCTCCCCTGCCGGTCGCCCCGGACACGACGAATGTATTCAAGCGATTCAAGCTCGTCAAACAATCTTTTAGCCGTGACAGGATCCCAGCCCGCATGTTCTCTCACCTCTCGCCGGGAAAACTTGTATTCATGCAGATTGATACGCTTCTCCTTTACCTGGCGCCGGCACAGCCCCTCGATTGACTGGTACGCGTCAAATAACCGCTTGGTGAGGTCTCCCCGGGCAAACTGGAACACATAGTCCGCTATTTCGTTCGCCGTGACCACGTCTTCCCGGTTCGCCTCAATGTAGGTGAAGATATTACCGAAGCGGTCCTCCGCCTGTTTCTTCTCGCGTGAATGCTGTCGCAAAAAGGCGATGTTGTAGATGAGCCTCAAATACTGCTCCTGCTTCCTGGTCACAATATGCAGATGGGGATTGACCATGATCTTGTCCGCAAAGGGATTCACCACCATGACTGATGGATCGAGGACCTTCTGCATGTCCCGGTGCTTCTTCAAAAACCTCTCACGCTGTTTCAATGTCTTCTCCCCGTCCAGGGAATACTTAAAGCTCTGGCTTTTAAGTATTCGCTCCACGTGCTTCATGGTCAGATCGTTGTAGGTCAGCACAAACCGGGATAACGTCTCTTCGTCAAACAGATCACGCACACCGCTTGAAAGGATCGGGATATCAACCTTGATACGACGCTCCACGGTGCGGAGCTGGCCGGTCCGGGGGTCCTTCTCCACCACGGAGACCGCAAGTTCACCGGAAGAAAGTAACATCCGGATCGGCTCTAAAGACTCCTCCATGCCCACCAACTCCTCGATGTAGAGCACCCGGCCCTGGAGCTCACTTTCTTGCTTGTAGTACAGGGCCTGCGGAGACAGCCTCGAATATTTAAGCGCTTCATCCGGCGGCATGAAATCCATGATCATGGACAGACCGAAACTCTTGCCAGTCCCCGGCGGAGATATATCGAGCACGGACAGGGGCTTTCCCGTGAGCCGTGAAGTTGCGGCAATATAGAAAAGCTTCTTGTTCACTTCTTCTTCGACAAAGCCCAGGCGTTCCGTGTCCTTGATGAGGATTTCGTTCAGGATGTCGCGGCACGTGAGCCGGTCTATTGCCTTCGATTCGTCATCCCTGGTTAGAATATGCACGTTCTTCTCAAGAAGACCGATCTTCTCCTTGAAACGATCGTCCTGCATCTTGTCCAGGGTCCTGTATATGAACGTGAGATCGTTTCTGATAATGTCCGAGCTGATTTCAAACTCGCTGCCGGCAATGTTCGCAAACCGTTGCCGTGATTGGCTTCTCGATAAATCCACTTTGTCAGGAAAGGCAAATCCGTCGATCTCAAGTGACATCTGCACGATCTTTTCAAACCCGTCCTTGTGGAAGCCGCGAACCAGATAGAGCCGGTCATCGGCAGTGAATCTTATTTGCCCGGTTTCTTCGATGACCTTCATGTACTCTCCGACCGGTTCCGGCACGCTTTCCTTGATTTGTTTCACGATCTTCGCTTTCTCGTTTTCCAGATATGCAATGAGCTTGTTCGGCGAATTGCTCTCAAGAAATTGTTTCACGCTTCTGCCTTCAGGGAATGCAATCTCGAATATTCTCACTTCAAGGTCTTTGAGCTTTTCTTTAAGTAACGGCCAGTACGGCGACTCATTCACGAGCACAATTTCTTCTGTGCTCGATTGGGCGATCATCCCGGCCAGATCGTCAGGCATCGTTGCCGATTGGATCAAAGGCACCACGTTTTCTTTGACTTGCTGGTAATAGGCGAAGTAGTCGTTCATGGAGTCCACGATCACGAGCTTCTTGTACCCTGTAAAGGCTTTCAGGTTCACGATCCCGCCCTGGCGGATTATGGTATCGTCCTTGCCGTTTAAGCTCACAAAATAAAAATTCGCGATACGGTTATCTTTCTTCCGGAGCGGCACGCTCACCATACCGGCGATTTTTTCGTTCATGAGGCCAAAGGATTTAAGGGAGTGGTATACTTGTTCAGGTAGATCGTCTTTGGCCGGGACCTTCACCAGGCCGAGCTCAAGGTCCTTGAATTTCTCCAACCGGTTAATCTGGCGTAGCTCATCAAGTAGGTGGAGGGCTTCCCCGTTCTCCATGAGCGCGGACTGCCAGTTTACGCACAGCTGTTCGATTGCCTTTTGAGACATCGCCTTCTCCTTCGTTATGTAAAAAGGGTTGACAATCCCGAAGGAGGAAGCTATTCTCAAGTTACCAAGTTAAGAAGTGCTCTCCTTCGGGACTGCCTTCTAAAACCCTCAGTTCTGGCCAGGATTGGGGGTTTTTTATTGCTCCCCGATATTTTTCAAAAACGCGTCAAGGATATTTTCCACGATTGTAATTAAATTAATACTACATATTTCGTTAATTTTTGTCAATATCTTTTTTAGGTATGATATAGTATTTTTATGAAAAACTTTGAAACAAGACCCACATTCAGTAAAAACTTAATTCGCCTCAGGAAGGAAAGAAAACTATCTCAAGCAGATCTGGCACAGCTCACCGGCCTGTCTCCACGAATGATTGCATACTACGAAACCGAAGCTGTTAAGCCTCCTATCGATAAAATTGGGCTCATAGCAAAAGCCTTAAAGGTGAAGATAGAGGAACTTCTCGATTTTAATGAGCCAACAGCTATTCAAAAAGAATTTGTTAATATCGACGGCAGGACGTTAAAGAAACTAAAAAAGATTCTATCTCTTTCAACTGATGAACGGCACCTGGTCTATTCTTTCGTTGATTCTCTCTTGATGAAGAAGGAAAGGAAAGCTAAATAATTCTGCGGGTAAAAACTTAAATCTGCTCTCCCCCGTCGCCTAATTTTCGGCAGCCGGCTTCGCCCAAATTTGCCTCTGGCAAACTTCGGCTGCCTTATAAATTAGGCAACAGGAGGCATAAGTCACATGACACGTTTTAAAACAAAATACCCAAAAAATGGAAATGA
>ERZ795049.3406-NODE-3406-length-16862-cov-4.907479_pt1 | contig 16862 bp, 11 predicted proteins | sample MGYA00375133_ERZ795049 | MGnify/ENA primary metagenome ERZ795049 (study PRJEB30178, sample SAMN05720147) | activated sludge metagenome | isolation source: anaerobic digester from wastewater treatment plant | place: Japan | collected 2015-04-20 ...
TTTCATTTTGTTTCCCGAAATGAGCCTGACGGGGTATCACGGCGATTTCAGCGATCAGGCGGCGCGCGCGGCGTGGCGCGCCGTGGCGACGGCCTGCCGCCAGCACTACCGCGCAGCGATCGTTGGAACCGGGTGCATGCAGGACGGGGCTACGTATATTCAGTCCCGGATATACGACGGGGAGGGGGAACTTCTCGGCACGCACGAAAAAATCGTGCCCACGTCGGGCGACCGGGATTTTTGCCAGCCGGGCCACGAATTGCGTCTCTTTGAATACCGCGGCATCCCGTTTGGGTGCCTTATCTGCAACGATATGTGGGTGACGCCGGGATGCGGACCGTACCCGGACCCGCGCCTCGCCTATCACCTGGGACGGAAAGGGGCGCGCATCATTTTTCACGCCGTGAACTCGGGGTCATCCGCTGTTCACGTCCCCTATCATGAGTCCAACCTGACCCTGCGCGCCATGGAAAGCCGTGTGTACATTGTCACGGCGAATGCGGCCGATCCCAACGGCCCGGTCAACTGCGCCACCGGCGTCGTTTCTCCAGAGGGCGAATGGCTTGTGCGCTGTCCCCGAGACGGCGACCAAACCTTCGCCTATGACCTTCCGATCGAATAGTCCGGCCTGTCCCGTTACTCCGAAGACTGCGGCACGGGTTTGGTAAGGGTTGCCATATCACGGACCGTTACGCCGGCGGGCGGCTCGTAGACAAAGCGGGCCGCATCCAAGGATGGATTGCGCTCGATGTTCCGCATGGTCATCCATCCAACGATGTTCTTGTCGGCCTGGAGCAATTCGGTGCGCAGGGGCATGCCGGTCTCCTTATCTACATAGACGCGTTGCACGGGAGCGATCTGCGACAAGGGAATGGCCGATTCGCCCGTACGTTCGTCCTTGGCCTCGATCACATAGACAGGCCTTCCTTCGATGACGGTGTCGGGCAAGAGCGACACCTTCCATCCCGGAGAATCGTATTGCTTGAGCATGTTGTCGCCAAAACCTCCCGCGAAACCGGTCGGGTCCAGGCTTTCGCGATGCCCTTTCAGCACGAAAGGCTGCGGGGCCGCGCCCGGGCTGCCGCCGGGAGGCGCAATGCGCATCTCGTCAAAACTATCCTCTCCGTCGAAGACATGCAGCACTTTGTTGGGCGTCGTGGCAGCGGGATCGGGCATGGCCTCGCCTTTGGGATAGACAAGGTTCTTCATCCCCATTTCAACGCGCACCTTGGGTTTGGCGTCAGACTTGAGGTATTCGAACGCGCCGGCCCCCATCATGATGCGATGTTCGTCGCAGTCGCACGGAAACGCCATGTACGTCTCCATGGAAGCGCGCAGCGAGTTCAACGCAGCCCACTGGGACTCCGCAAGGTCCAAAACCTTGCGCGCCTCCGGAGAAATCGCCGGGACGTCCGGCTTTTTCTCCGGAGCAGCGGGAACCGGCGCAGCCTCCGCCGGCGCGGCGGGAACCGGCGCAGCCGTCGTTCCCTCGGCAATGTTTTTTTCCGCCGGCGCTGGGGGCTTTTCGCTCGGCGTACATGCGGCAAAGGACAGCGTCAAGGCGAAACAAAGCCCCGCCGTCAGCGTCCATACAATGGTTTGCGTTTTGATCAGCATCGCACTTTCTCCCCTTGACGGCCAAAACCGTCCCTTGCATTTTATGCCAAGGTGTCTCAGGGCGGGCGGCGAAAGGGCCGCCGCACCCTGCGCACATTACCTTACCACACTCCGGCACCACTTTGGGAGAAAAGACGGGGCAAGGCATCACATCAAAAGAGTCGCGCGAAGGACGCATGAGAATGGTCAGGAGCCGAAATGCGCGCGCAGGGCGTTGACGTAGGCGCGGGCAAATCGCTGGCGCCAGGCGGGATCGGCAAGACGTTCGCGATCGGTCGGATTGGTCAGGTTGGCGGCTTCAATGAGAACCTTGGTTGGAATGGCGTTGTTGCGCAACACGGCCGGCACGTACTGCACCCCCCCATTCTGCCGGATCGTCGTGCGGATGGGGTCGCCCACATCGTGTCGTTTAATGCGCTCTCGGGCAAGCGCCCCCAGCACGGTTTCCGCGAAGTTGCGCGACAGCGCCTCGTCGCGCCGCCGTTCGCTTTGCGTAAAAACGACGCTCGGCCTCTCGCGCACCTCGGCAAAATCCCGATACAGGCCGGAACTATAGTCTTTGCCGTCGTTTTTCGCTTGTTTCGCTCCGGGAATGTAGATCATGGCGCCCCGCAGTTTCTCATTGAACAGCGCGTCGCAATGAAAACTGGTGAACACGATTTTGCGCGGGTCCGTCCCTTTTTTCAGTTCCTTCCGATAGATGTCGTTTGCCAAGTGCCATCGCAGATTCACGGAAACCTTGGCGTCCTCATTCCGGTACGGCGGCGAGGTCAGCACCTCCTCGTCGGCGTCCGCCGAAAAGACGCGGCAGTCTCGCGGCGCGTAGCCCTGCTTGCGGTCTCGCATGGTGATGTAAACCCTCGCGCGCGTTTCTTCCTCCAAAATTTTCTTGACCCGACAGACAATGTCGTAGTTGATCTCGTCCTCGTAGAGCCCTGCCGCTTCGTAGAGGGCGCCTACGTCGCGGCCGCCGTGGCCGGGATCGAGCACGACCGCCACGCCTTCGAGATCTTTGGATGTAACCTGGCCCCGCAGTTTCCGGGCTTCGCGAAGGCCTTCCTCGTATTCCTTGCGATCGGGACTGGAAGCGGGCTTGAAACGGTCCGCCAGCATGTTTACGGGGATAAGGACGCGCGTGCCCGGCGGCATCGAATAGACGTCCTCGATGCCGCTCCGCGTGCGGACCGTCTCGCAGGCGTTGAGAATGTCCGCATTCTCGCGGATATCGGTGAAACGAACCACCACCGCCGTGTACAACGCTTCGCCCGGTCTCAAGCGGTACTCCGCATATATTCCTTGCGCATCGCTTCCGTACACGAGTTCGCCCTTGGCCCGGTCCAGATCGGACGACGCATCCGTCTCGTCTTGCGCGATGCGTTCCGGCGTTTCCCGGCGCATCGCGTCGCGCAGAAACTCCCGGGGCACCAACACCATCTGCCCTGGGCGCAGGCTGTTGGACGCGATGCGGTTCACCGCCATCACCTGTGTGTAATAGGTGCCGCGGCCCGTAAGCCATTCGCAAAGCGACCACAGGGTTTCGACCCCCTCCGCGCCGGGCAGTTCCACCTTGTGCCACCAGCCCCGGGAATCCACCATGTCGTCCGGAAACACCGCCAGCAAAACCCGGCGCTGCACGTCGGGCGCCAAATCGGAAAACGGCACCACGACCGAGCTGGCGGCGGCGTAGGTTTTCCATTTTTTCACATCGGCCAATAGCCCGGCATAATACCCGCGGGCCGCTTCGCCCGAAGGAGGATGACACTCGAGAAACAGGCTGCGCCCATGACGAAGCAATGCGTAGGTGTTTTCCTGAAGCGGAACTCGCAGGATAGCCGCCTGCGCCCATACAGGCATCCCAATCACGATCAGCGCCGCAAAGCATCCCGCCCGCCGCAACGCCGGAATTTCCAGAAGACAGCGCCGATGTAACGCCGTATCCGAAGCGTCTGTTCTGTTCTGTCGCGCCATAAAATCCCCGAGGAACATCGCATCCTCTTTCATGCCACGCGCCGCCGACAGGCCTTCCGCGCCGGGAAATGCCACACAACATTGTGGATAATTCTTGACAAAAAGGCAAGCTTTTTCAATGTACTAGGGGCGGGAAATGGCGGGAACGACCCGGCGGAGAGGTCAATACTCCGTGTACATCTCGTGAAGGCGCTGCCAGATGAACTGGGTGATGAAGCGGGTGGCCGCCGTATCGGGCGTGGTGAAACGTATTCCGATGATTCGCTGTCCCAGTTGCTGGCGTTCCGGAACGTCGCATATATGCACGACGTGGCCGGCCATGGTCAGCGGCGGTTCGCCGGGAAGCGAGACGATCATTTCGACCGTGGTGCTGAAGTCAAACGGGGCAACGGTCCGGAGAAGCGCGCCGCCCGCGCTCAGATTCAGCAACTCGGCATCGAAATGCCGCACATGCGCCCGGTTTTTCACTTGAACGGTCAGATCGGTCGGGACCCGGCACGAGCCGCGGTGGTATGTGCGGACGCGTTCCCGGGGCTGGGTCAGCAAGACGCCGTCGCCCGGATTACGAGGTCCCTGCGCCACCTGGGCGTGGTAGCAGTTGAACCCTGTTTCGTCGTGAAATTCCAGGGCGACCATCATCCCCTCAACAGGATAATCGTTGCCGGCAAAAGTGATGCGAACCGTCTCGGGGGTCACCTCGGTGATGCGAACCAGGAAATGCTGTCCCATCAGGGTGATGAGACACAAATTTCCCGGCCGGATATCGGTGAACGGTTCGAAGCCTTCGTGCGCCGATGTCATCCCCGCGTCCCTCCTTAGTGCCACCAGAATTGTAACATGGATGTCAAGGCATTTTCACGGAATCCGACCTCCATTTTTTCGCCTCGCATGCATGGCCTCAGCCCCGCGGGGAGGCGCCGGTCCTTGGCTTTGCCCGCCGAGGCAGGGTAAGATGCCGAATCGAGTTGCAAATGCAGCGGGTTTCATCGATCGCGAAAGCAGAAATGCAAGGGGAAAAGCATGGCGGATAGCAAGAGTTTTTGCGGCTGCAAGGGAGGCTGCGGCAACGGCTTCGGGCGGGAGATGGACCGCCGTGATTTTTTGAAGACGACGGCGGCGGGCGGCCTTGGCTCGGCCGTCGCGGGAACGGCAACGCGGGCCCAAGGAGCCTACGCCAACGAGGCGGCCGCCGTGACGGCATGGAAGCAATCTGTCCGTGACAAGGGATCGCGGCGGGTGTATCAAGGGTCTGAACTGGCCCGAATAGCGTTCCCGCTCGGGGGCATCGGCGGCGGCCAACTGTATCTGCGCGGCAACGGTTCGTTTGGCCAGTGGGAGATCGTGAACAATTTCAATGCGAACGCGACCGTTCCCGGCGCGTTCTTCGGGGTGCGGGCCTATACGCCAGGCGCCGGGGCGCACGCGCGCGTTTTGCAGGAGGGAAAACGCGGCGAGATGGAGGGCGTCGCGTCCGTGGAATTTTCCGGCGAATATCCTTTCGCGTGGCTGACCTATCGCGACGAGGCGTTGCCCGTCGACGTTTCGCTCGAGGCGTTCACGAATTTCATTCCGCTGAACGCCAAGGATTCGGCGTTGCCCGCCGCGCTTTTCCGATTCACGTTCCGCAATCGAACCGGGGAAGACGCAGAAGTTTCGCTGTTGGCTTCGGCGACGAATTTGACGGGCTGGGACGGGTATGGCGTTATCCAGGGGGTGGAATGGTTCGATTTTCTAGGCAATGCGAACTCGATGGCGAAGGGCGACCGGCTGGCTTCGCTGAGCATGCAGGCGCGCGAGGGACGCATGCAGTCGATGGATCGCCCAATCGATCTTCTCACCAACTATGACGATGCGGCTTTCCACATGCGGCATTGCGAAGGGGTGACAAAGCGCCTGGACGCTACATTTCCCAAGGCGAAGAAGCCTACAGAAACCGTATACTGGGTCAATCCCCCTCTAGCCAAGCAAGAAGACTGGGCGGACATCTTGGAGACTGTCAAGGCTGGCGCGGGGCTGGTTATTACGGATCCTGACGCCCAATTGCTCCGGCTCGCCCAGTCCAGCAGGCGCCAAGGACATTTCGCAAAACCGCACGTGTTCGAAAACTGGTCTTCGGGCACGTATACGAACTGGACGATCGAGGGTTCCTGTTTTGGCGACGCGCCCGCGACGGGACCTTCCGGCGCTTGCCTTGTCGATACGCACGCCAAGGGCGGCGGCCTCACAGGGCGTGCCGCCTCGAAACCCTTCAAAATCCGGCGCGACTATATCCATGTGCAGATCGGCGGCGGCAACAAGCCCGAGGCCGCCTGCGTCAATGTCGTGGTCGACGGCAAAATCGTCGCGTCGGCAACGGGCAATGGCTCCGAAACGCTGCATTACGTCGCGCTCGATCTCTTCCGGCATCGAGGGAAAACAGCGCACATCGAAATCGTCGATGCCTCCTCCGATTCACGGGGGCACATTCTCGTAGGCGAGATATGCTTCAGCGACAACCCGGTTCCCGCCGATGCAACAGGCTCCCTGGACGCCTTGAATCAACTGTACGAGGCGTTGCCGATGACGTGGCGGGATGTGCGTCGCCCCAGAGGGCCCATGCGCGTCGCAAGCGATTCGGCGTGGATGAAGCGCATGTATTCCGCCGACGCGCGGGCGGATGACGCCGTCGTGTTGCAGGAGTTCCGGAAAAAGCGCGGAGCCCGCGTGTTGTTGAAGAGCGATGACGGGCGGCCGCTTGTGATTGCAGGCGAATATGGCCAAGGGCGGATCGTGGCATGCCTGGGGCGGCCCAACATGTGGATGACCGGAGCCGACCGGAAAATCATGATTGGCCTGTTGCTGGCGGAGGCGGCGCAGGCGGTCTATGCCCCGGACGAGGGCATTCCAAAGAATTCGCCGCTCTACGGCACGATGGCGCTCGGTGTGATTGGAGAGGAGGCGGAGCGCGTCACGGCATGTCCGCAATGGGACGATGTCGCCGCGCTCTGGGACGAATTCGCCCGGACGGGGCGTCTGGACGCGTTTCCCTCTCCCCGGCACGCCAGCGAGGCGGGGCGCACGTGGAACGGGGCGCTGTGCGCGCCTGTTTCGCTGGCGCCGGGCGAATCGCGCACCGTGACGCTGGCGCTCGCGTGGCATTTCCCGAATCGGATGCGAACGACGCAATATGGGTGGGGGCCGAGCGTTCCGTTCTCCGACCACCGGCTAGGCAACCGCTACCGCGAATGGTTTGCGTCGGCCGACGAGGCGCTGGGCTATGTCGCGGCAAATATGGAGAGACTCGCCCGCGAAACCGCGTTGTTCCATGACACGCTCTATGAAACCACGCTGCCGCATTACCTGCTCGATGCGGTCTCCGCCAACATCGGCACGATCGGATCGCCGGTGTACATGTGGCTCGAGGACGGCACGTGGGCCGGGTTCGAAGGCGCGGCGTGCTGCCCGATGAACTGCACCCACGTCTTCAACTATGCGATGAGCTGCGCGTTCCTGTTTCCGGAGCTCGAACGTAATGTTCGCGAGATCGACCTCCTCGTGCAGATGCATCCCGCCGATCATTACATTCCGCACCGCACCGTGCTGCCGCTGTCGTTGCCGCGCCTCGGCTTCACGATCGGCGGGCCGGAACACGCCGCGCTCGATGGCGAACTCGGCGCCGTGCTCAAAACGTATCGCGAGTTCCGGCATCAGGGCAATTACGACTGGCTCGAAAATCTCTGGCCGCGCACACGACAACTCATGGAATACATGATGCGCGTGCACGACGATCAAAGCGACGGCGTCATCCGCGGCGAACAGCCCAACACGTACGACACCCACCTCTACGGCAGCAACACGTTCATCGGAACGTTGTATTTGGCCTCCCTGCGGGCCGCCTCCGAAATGGCGTCGCGCATGGGAGACGCGACGTTCGCCAAGGAATGCATGGACCGGTTCGAGCTTGGGCGCGCCAACTACGACCGCCTTTGCTGGAATGGCGAATATTTCATCAACAATTTCGACATGCCCGGCGCTCCGCTGGACCAGTACGATCAGGGAAGTTGCTACGGATACGGCTGTCACGCCGATCAACTGCTGGGACAATGGTGGGCATATGCGCTGGGCCTCGGCTACGTGCTGCCGCCGGGTCATGTCCGCACGGCGCTCCATTCCATTTATCAGCACAATTGGCGCACGCACTTCCGGGACATCGTGCAGGCTCCGCGCCGCTTCGCAGACGACGACGAGAAGGGGCTGCTGAATTGCAGTTGGCCCAACGGACAGCGCCTGAATCGCCCGATCCTCTACGGCGACGAAGTATGGACGGGCATCGAGTACGAGGTCGCCGCGATGCTGCTTCAGGAAGGCATGATCGACGAGGCCCTGCACATCGTCCGGGGCGTGCGCGACCGCTACGTCGGCGACCGGCGCAATCCCTACGCGGAGGAAGAATGCAGTTATCATTACACGCGCGCGATGTCCTCGTACACGTTGCTGACCGCGGCGGCAGGGCTTGACTATAGCGCCGTCGAGGGCCGCCTCGCGTTTGCGCCGCGCATCGATGCGGAGGATTTCCGGTGCTTCTTTACGAGCGCAGAAGGCTGGGGCCTTGTGACGCAGACGCGCGAGAATGCCGTTCAGCGCAACAAGGTCGTCATGCGATACGGCACGTTGACGTTGCGGCAGGCGTGCGTCGACATCCTCGTTTCGCATGAGGAACGCCCCAGGACGAAGGTGACGCTGGCCGGCCGCGACATCGAGCACCGCGCGGCCTTCCAGCGCGAACGCTGCGCCATCACGTTCGCGGAATCCGTGATCATGAAAGCCGGACAGGAGATGGAGGTCGTCATCGAAGCGCCGCGCCGCCCATAGCGCACGCCGCGCACGCTGGGCCCGCGTATTCGTTCTTCGCCGTCGAGCGGGCGCTCAGTCGAAGTTGATGCGCTCTTTCTCGACAACGAGCGGGCGCTTGAGAACTTGCGTGTAGATCGCGCCGATGTATTCGCCGAGAATGCCGATGAAGAACAGTTGCACCGCGCTGAAAAAGAACAAGCCAATGACGACCGGCGCGGCGCCCACTTGGAAATTTTTCCAGAAGACGAGCTTGTACCCAAAGTAAATCACGGCCACCAGCAAGCTGAACGCCCCCAGGGAAAAGCCGGTCATTGTGGCCAGGCGCAGCGGAATTTTCGAGTAGTTCACGATGCCCAGCATCGCGAGATCGTAGAGCGTGTAGAAGTTGTTTTTTGTGAAGCCGCGCTTGCGTGCGGGCTGATCGTATTTGATTTCCGCGCGCTCGAACCCGATGTCGCAGATCAGACCGCGAAAATAGGGATAGGGGTCGTCCAGCTTGCGCAGCACGTCCACAAACGCGCGATCGTACAGGCCGAAGCCCGTCGCATTCTTGATTTGCTCGACATCCGAGAGTTTGCGGATGAGGTTGTAGTACATCTTGCGCACGGCGAAAAACAGCGGCGTCTCTTCGCTCGTGGCCTTGACGCCGATGACGACCTTGTAGCCCTCTTCCCACTTGCGCACGAAATCGACGATCATCTCGGGCGGATCTTGCAGGTCCGCGACGATCCCAATGACCGCGTCGCCCTGGGTCTGCATCAACGCATGGAAGGGCGATCGCACCTGGCCAAAATTGCGCGCGTTCACGATGATCTTGAGGCGCTTGTCCGCGTGCGCGAGTTCCTTAAGAATCGGCACGGTGCGATCGCGCGACGCATTGTCGATGAAAAGATGCTCATAGTCATAGTTCGTCAGTTGCGTCTCGAACACCTGCCGCACGCGCTCGTACACCTCGCGAACGTTCTCTTCCTCGTTGTAGCACGGCGTCAGGACGCTGATGAGTTTTCGGGCGCCGGGCGTGACGGACATCGCTTCTGTCTCCTTAGGCCAGCCGTTCAGGCGGCACGGCGTAGCATACCTGTTCCCAACATTCGTCCGAATAGCGGCGCAAAAAGAAACGATAGTCGGGACAAATCGAATGCAGGAACAGTGGAATTCGCCAGATGTGGTCTTGCGCGTGATATACACACACCGCCAGCGCCGGTTTGTGCTTGGCGATCACGCCCGCCGCGCCTTCGAGCGCATAGGGTTCCGCGCCTTCGATGTCCATCTTGATGAAGGTCGGCGGCGTGTCGGCCAGAATCTCGTCGAGCGGCGCGCATTCCAGCTCGATTTGCCCCGCACCAACGGACGATGCCGCCGTGCCGGTTGCGTCAAATTTTACAGTCTCGCGTTTTGCGCCCACGGCCAGTTGCACGGAGGTCAGTCGATCGCGGATATTCGCCGGTTGCGCCGCGAACGACTGCCGCAAGCGCGCACAGTTGCCGGGATCGGCTTCGATCGCGACAACCTTTGCGAAGTTCGGCGAACGCCGTCGCAGAAAATCCGCCACCGAATCGCCGTCGAACGCGCCGCAATCCACAAAGACCTCGTCGTCGCGCAGGCACAGGACGTCCAACGGGAAATAGGTTTCCGCCGCAGGCAAATGCGGCGGCAAGGCGCTGTCGTCGAGCGACGTGCGCCACGCCAGTTGGCCTAGGTACTCGGCGCGCGAGGCATCGTCCGCCCACAGTTCCGCCGCAGCGCGAACGTGGTCCGCGTGCGCAAAAATCTTGTCCGGCAGATCGAGGCTGCCATGCGGCAAGAACGTATCGGGATAGGCCCACGCCAACGACGGGAACGAAACCGACGTCACGCCCAGCGCGGCAAGCTGCGCCTTCACGGGCGTACACGTGTAGACCGTCACAACAAACGCGGCCTTCTTGCCGAACTCGCGCACAGCATCTTCCGGCGCGTAGACCTTCAGCCCTTCGACGTCCGCGCCCCACAGCTTCGCGTTGTTGTCGGAAAACGCCAGCGGCTCGACGCCCGCGCCGCGCAACCGCGCCAACACGTTTCGTCCAAGCCGCCCCGCGCCGAACAAGACAAACGCCGTCCCGTACGGCGCCATTGCGGCGTCGTATGCAGCGCGATGGCGCGCCGCTACGGAAGCGGCATCCTGATTCAACACGGCCTCCAGCTTGGATCGAAACGAATTTTCCGTCATCAAAACGTCTCTCCGTCGGTTGTCCGGCACGCGCCGGACGCGTCATTTCATGCGTTGTCGGGGCGCGGCATAGCAAACCACGTCGCCGAATTCGTCGCCGTACCGCCGCAAAAAAAAGCGATACTCCGGCGAGAGCGACTGAATGCACAACGGAATGCGCCACAAATGGTCTTGCCGGTGGTATACGCAAATGGCCAGCGCCGGGATGTGACGCGCAATCGATGCTTTGCCGCCTTCGAGCGCGTCCGGCTCCGCACCCTCGATGTCCATCTTGATATACGTCGGCGTCGCGCCGTCAAGGACTTCATCCAGGGGAACGCATTGCACTTCGAGCGTGCCCGTGCCGCTAATCGCCGATCCGACTGTGCCAATCGCGTCGAAATAGAGCTTCTCGCGTTTCGCGCCCACGGCGTACGGGGATACGCTGATGCGTTCGCGCAGATCGCACGGCAGTCCCGCAAGGTAATCGAGTAATTTTTCATGGTTGCCGGGATCGGGCTCAAACGCCGTGACATGCCCGTCGATGCCAATGCCCGCGTCGAAGAAGGCTTTGATCGTGTCGCCGTCGAACGCGCCGCAATCGACAAAATGCTCGCGCGCCGTCAGCGCGAGGGCGTCGAGGGGCAAATATGTCTGCTCCGTGGCGGGCGCGGGCAGGCCATCGAAATCCATCATCGACATCAGCCACTTGAGTTGGCCCACAAACTCGCGCTTCGACGCCTCATCCGTGTACAGCGCAAACGCCGCGCGGATATCGCTGGCGCGCTCACATATTTTGTGCGGCAGGTCGAGGCGATAGTGCGGCAACAGGTCCTGCGCATATTTCCAAAAGAGCGGCACGAATGACACGACGGTCTTGCAGCCAAGGTCCTGCAACTGTTGCCGCACGCAGGAAAAGCGGCTGGTTGCGCCAGGACTCCAAATCGTCACGACAAACGCAGCGCCGGCGCCGTAGCGGTATGCGGCATGTTCCGGAGAAATGACGTGGACGCCATCGATGTCTTTGCCCCAATTCGCCTCGTTGCCGTCCGCAAAGGCCACCGGCTCGATGCCGTTCTTGCGCAACCCCGCCAAGGTCTTGCGTCCGAGATTGCCCGCGCCATAGAGCACGAGCGTCTCGTTGAGCGCGCCGGTGAGTTCGTCAAACGCGGCGGCCTCGCGCTGCTTCACGCGCGCGACGTCCTCGCGCAACAGCGCCTCGAACTCGGCTTCGGGCGAAGACTGACTCATGGGTCCGTTTTTCCTTTCGCGCAGGCTTAGTCTTCCAAGGGCGGAACGATCATGTTGGCGCAGAATTCATCCCGGTCGAGGAACGGCCACATATCTTCGAGCGGTTTCGACGCCATCGAGCCGTCGGGCCGTTGCATCGCGGCGACGCGCGGCGCGCGGGCTTCGTCGGGGATCACGACGACGTCGCACACGACCGGACCGGGCATCGCCAACGCCCTATCAATCTCGGCGCACAGGTCGCTCGCGCCGTCGATACGCACCGCAGCGATGCCGTATGCGGCGGCGATCTTCGTGACGTCCGGCAACGTCAAGCCGCTCGTCGCGTCTGCGCCGGTGAGGCGATGGAAATAGTTGCCCTGCGACGATCGGATCGACGCGTAGCCTTGGTTGTTCACGACAAAAAACTTGATGGGCAAGCCGAGGCGTTTGACGGTCTCGAGTTCTTGCAGGTTCATCTGAAACCCGCCGTCGCCGTCGACGCATACCGTGCGGCGTCCGTTGCCCGCGATGCACGCGCCGATCGCCGCGGGTTGACTCAGCCCCATCGCGCCGGTGCCTTTGTTATGGAAAATGCGCTGGCCTGCTTTCGCCTGGAAGGCCGTCAGGAATATCTCGGCCACGAAACCGGCGCTGCCTGGCAACACGATATCGTCGCCGGTAAGCGCATTCGACAACGCCTCGGAGAACGCGTACATGCTGAGTCCGTCTTTCGCGGCGCGATGTTCGGGCAGCACGAATGGATACTTCTGTTTCCAGTCGCGGATGCGCGCAAACCACGGCGATCGGTCTTTCTTCGCGACATCGTCGGTGCGCGATTGAAAGCGATCGATAAACGCGCGCGCGTCCGCGCAGACGGGGATGTTGATGGCGGCGCCCATTTTCCCGATTTCAGGCCCGTCGATGTTGACCATGATCTTCTTCGCCGCGCGCGCGAGTTTTTCCGGCGCATACGCAATGAGCGCGAAATCCATGCGCGCGCCCAGCATGAGCAGCCAGTCCGCGTTCTGCAACGCAAAGTTCGCCCCGCGCGAGGCAATCGATCCCGGCATGCCGACGCTCAACTCGTGCGCGGCGGGAATGAGATCGACGCCGAGCCGCGTCGTCAGCACGGGCACGCGCAGCGTCTCGACGAGTTCCAGGAACGCGTCCTGCGCGCCGCCGATGCGCACGCCGTTGCCGGCCAAGATCATCGGGCGTTCCGCGTCATTCAGCGCCGCGATGATGGCGTCCAGTTTGGCGGCGAGATCGGTCTCGGAGATGGTCTCTTCGGCCTCGGGCGGCGTGAAGCCTTCGAGTTTCGTTTCGTCGATCATCGCCGCCTGCACATCGAGCGGCACGTCGATCCACACCGGCCCGGGCCGACCCGCTTTCGCGAGGTGCAACGCCTTTTCGAGGTGATAGCGGATCGACATCGGCTCCATGATCGTCACGGCATACTTCGTGATCGAACTCACAATCGACACGATGTCCACTTCCTGCACGCCAAGTTGACGCAGCCCCGTTCCCTTGGCGATATCCGGGCGCTTGACCTGCCCCGACATGAAGAGACACGGCGTCGAGTCTTGGTATGCGGCCAACGCCCCGGTCACCGCGTTCGTGCCGCCCGGCCCCGTGGTCACCAGCGCAACGCCGAGGTCATGCGCCACGCGCGCATAGGCTTCCGCTGCGATGCCGCACGCCTGCTCGTGCAGGTTGACGGTGTAGCCGATGCCGGACCGTCCCAACGAATCGTTGAGATGCATCGCGCCGCCTCCAGGCAACATGAAGACGTGCCGCACGCCGTATTGGGCTAGGCGTTGAAAAAGATACTCGGAAAGCTTAACCATGTCGCGCAACGATCCTGCTTATTCCGCGTTGTTTTGCATGTTCTGTTCAAGAATGAGGTCGATGATTTCGCGGACCGCGCCATGGCCGCCCGCGTTGATCGCGACGTAGTCGGCGAGGCGCTGCACGGTCTTGTGCGCCGTTGCCGGAACGGCGGAAAAGCCCGCAAGTTCGAGCGCGGGCGCGTCGTTGACGTCGTCGCCGATGAAGCAAATCTCGGCGAGGTCGAGTCCGTGTTTTTGGGCGAACGCCCGCAAGGCAACGTCTTTTTGCCGACAGCCCTTGTGCACGTCCTCGATGCCCATCTTGGCTGCGTAGCGATCGACGAGCGGACTGTTCTCGCCGGAGATCAGCGCGAACACCAAACCCGCCTTGCGCCCGATCGACACGCCCATGATGTCCAAAAAGGCGAAGCGCTTGAATTCTTCGCCGTTGGGACCCCACCAAAACGCGCCATCGGTAAGCACGCCGTCTACGTCCATCGCCACCGCTTTGATCCTGGCCACGCGCTACCCCTTACGCCGCAGCTTTTGCATCACCGGCACTTCGCGCTCGATCACGCGCTTGACGCCGTCGCCCATTGCCGTCTCGATGAGGCGGATATCGCGCACCAAGCGCGTGATGCCGTTCGGTTCGAGCGAGGCGGCGTGATCCGATCCCCACATCGAGCGATCGAGCGTGATGTGCCGTTCGACGCACGTTGCGCCCAGCGCCACCGCCGCCACGGTCGAAGGCAGGCCGGTCTCGTGACCGCTGTAGCCGATGGGAATGGCGTAGCGATCGATCATTTTCGGGATGACCTTGATGTTGAGCTCCTCGTAGTACGCGGGATAGGCGCTGCATGAATGCATGAGGACAAGGTCTTTCTTTCCGATCGCCTCAACGGCGCGATCCACGTCATCCATCGTGCTCATGCCCGTCGAAAGGATGATCGGCGCGCCCTTTGCCCGCGTGTAGCGCAGCAGGTCATGGTCCGTCAGGCTGGCCGAGGCGATCTTGTAACACGGCGGGCGGAACTGGTCGATAAAGTCCACCGACGCCTCGTCCCAACAGGACGCGAACCACGGAATGCCTTTTTCCTTGCAGTAGCGGTCGATCTCGCGGTATTCGTCGATGCCGAATTCAAGACCTCGCTTCAGGTCGCCGTTGGTTGCGCCGAAGGGGCTTTCGCGCGGGCGCGCCAATTCCTCGGCGCTATACACGATATCGATGGTGCGCTTTTGGAATTTGACGGCGTTGCACTTGGCGTCGTGCGCCACGTCGATCAACCGCTTGGCGAGGTCCACGTCGCCATTGTGGTTGATGCCGATCTCGGCGATGACATAGCAAGGACGCCCCGGACCTACGATGGCGTCGCCTATCCGCACTTCTGACATGAAGCCGTATCCTCCGTCCCTCCCGTGGCGTCAGGAGCCCGGGGTTCCTTCCCGAAAGCACGGCTAAGCATCTCACAACGCCCGGCGACAAATCCACAGGCGACCCCGTCTCGCGCGGGTTTTGCCGCTGCAATCAGAATGCTGCCATCGCTCTCCCCTTGAGCGAGGAACGGCTCGGGTGCTACACTTTCCTTCTTTTACGGACACGGTTCGCCTTGTGATCGGTTGGGGGCGACAGCGGAAAGGACTGCCGGCGTGAAGAAAATTTCGGTGCAGGTGAAGAGCGACCATATCGAGTTTCTTTCCCGGGCCAAGCCCATGACGGCCGTGGCGGAGTTGGTTTGGAACGCCTTGGATGCCGAGGCGACCGAGGTTCGGGTCGAATTCGTCGAGAACGATCTCGGCGGGATTGAATGCTTGCGCGTGCGGGATAACGGCCACGGGTTGCTCTATGATCACGCGCTGGTGGTGTTCCGCAATCTTGGCGGTTCCTGGAAGCGCGAAGGCGCGCCGACCGCGCGCCGGAAACGCGAAATGCACGGCAAATACGGCAAGGGCCGTTTCCGCGCGTTTACGCTTGGCAACCGGGTCGAATGGCGCAGCGTTTTCGAGTTGAGCGGCATCACGTACGCGTATTCCATCGTTGGACACGGCGCGACCCCAGGCGAGTTTGACCTGTCCGATCCGGAACCGACGCCCAGCGCGCCCGTGGGGATGGCCGTCGAAATCGCCGACCTTCCCGCCGCCGCCGAACTCTTGCGCGGGGTGAAGGCCTTGCAAGAGGCCACGGATATCTTCGCGTTATACCTGCGTCAGTATCCGGACACCCGCATCGTGTACGACGGCGTGCCGCTCGATCCGCGCAGCGCCGAAGACCATTGCGCGGAATACGAACTCGGCGAAATCGTCACGCAAGACGGGCAACGCGTTCACGCCGCCCTGACCGTCGTCGAGTGGAATCTTCCGGGAAAACGCGGGGTTTTGTTGTGCGACGCCGCCGGTTTCGCGCTGCATGCGTCTTCGCTGCGTCCCTATTTCCGAGGATTCAGCTACACCGCCTATCTGAAATCGGATCATGTCGCCGCGCTGGAACGCGAGGGGCTGTTACCCGTGCATGATCTGTCTCCGGATGTCGGACAATTGCTGGACGCCGCCCGGGTCGCGTTGCGGCAGCATTTTTCCTTGCGCGAGGCCGAGCGGAGCCGCGACGCGTTGACGCAATGGCGCGATAGCGGCATCTATCCCTACGAAGGCGAACCCGCGAACCGGGACGAGGAAGCGGTTCGACGCATCTTCGACATCTACGCCGTCCAATTGAGCCGGCTTCCGGATTTCGCGGAGACCGGTTCGCGCGCCAAACGATTGATCCTGCAACTCCTTCGACAACTGATCGAGGCCGAGCCCGTGCGCGCGGCCCGCGTCCTCGATCGCATGGTCTCCCTTTCGCGGGAGGCTTCCGAGGCGATCGAAGCGCTGCTGGAGGAAGAGCAGCCGATCGCCTGACCCGTTCGCGCCCTCCGCGCCGCGTTCGGGAAACAGGGGAGGATACGCACTGAACCGGGAAACGCATGCCGAGACGGGCGGCTACATGCCCCAACTCGACGGGGTGCGCGGAGTGGCGATTGCGGCGGTCCTGCTGGCGCACTACACGCCCGTCACGCGTTACGGCGAATTCGGCGTGATGGGCGTGCAGTTGTTCTTCGTGCTCAGCGGTTTTTTGATCACCGGCATTCTGTTGCGCGGACGCGACGGCGCGGATCGCCTGGGCGGCAGCAAGCCCTTCGCCCTGCGGCAATTTTACGTCCGGC
>ERZ795049.3407-NODE-3407-length-16860-cov-19.348646_pt1 | contig 16860 bp, 11 predicted proteins | sample MGYA00375133_ERZ795049 | MGnify/ENA primary metagenome ERZ795049 (study PRJEB30178, sample SAMN05720147) | activated sludge metagenome | isolation source: anaerobic digester from wastewater treatment plant | place: Japan | collected 2015-04-20 ...
CTTGTAATGATTATGAAAAGATATTAGAAGAGATAAGAAAGGAATTAGAAAAAAGGGGATTTATTGAGGATCAGAGGGTGAAACCGGTGGAATTGAACAGCAATTGGGTCACCTACTTTGTTTTTGACTGGGTAAATGAAAGAATGGGACTTGAGACATTCAATATCAAACTGCTTGGTCTGCTGTTGAAATTTGTGCCCAATCCACGGCTACAGCACTATCCATTGAACGGGAAGCATCCAGAAGGATGCGAAACACCTGGCTGGTATCTGGAAGACCATCTGGGAAATTTCCATCTTATCTATGAGGATCACAAGCTAAATACATCTTTGACCCTGGCTGGAGTGACAATTACTTGGAAAGATGGGGAAGTGTTTATTGATTATGATTACACTGACCCAGAATAAGGAGGGAAACAAAAGACAAGAATAAAATGAAGTATCATTACAGATCAGCACCAAAATCTTACACTTCCTACCCGAATTCCTTACACTTCCTACCCGAATAATGCTGTAAGTCATTGCAATATCAGACAATTATCTTTTTACAGGATGTGGGTGTTTAGGGCTATTTCTATCCAGAATATGCACTATAATAAAAATAGATGAAAATAGATGAAAATAATGCTTGACAATATGTAGGCACTATATTATATTGTCTTATATGAAGAATAATACTGGCAACCTGAAACAACATACACATAAGTGTATACCTAAGGAGGAATATATGCACCAGGTAGTCTTAGCCAACCGGGAGGAGATTGCCGTACAGACTATAAATGAAGAACTGTACCGACGCTTTATATCTTACATTGATGCTAATCCCAGAACTATAGAAACCTATACCAAAGCTTTGCGTCAGCTATTCAGATATCTTTCTCTTAAAGGCATTACCCAGCCTACCAGAGAGGACATACTTGCTTACCGGGATTACCTGAAAGAAAACCATAAGCCTGCCACCGTACAAAACTATATCACAGCTACCAGGCTCTTCTTTCAATGGCTGGAACAGGAAAGGCTTTATCCCAATATAGCCAGTAAAATCAAAGGTGCCAGAATAGAGAAAGGTCACAAAAAGGACTTCCTGAACTCCCAACAGGTAAAAGCTATACTGGATACAGTAGACAAGCAAAACCTGAAGGGATTAAGAGATTATGCTATGATCGCTTTAATGGTGACAGGTGGATTGAGAACTATAGAAATAGCCAGAGCAGACATAGGGGATATAAAAGAGATCGCTGGTCAATCCCGGCTGTATATACAGGGCAAGGGAAAGGAAGAGAAGGAAGATTATACTATACTTCAGCCAGAAGTCAAGACAGCGATAGATGCCTATTTAAAACGGCGAGGCGAAACAAATGGAAATCAACCCCTGTTTGCCAGCACCAGCAATAACAGCACTGGCAGAAGGCTCAGCACCCGGTCAATAAGAGGGATAGTAAAGGCTTGGCTTCAGAGAGCGGGATATAACAATGACAGACTTACTGCTCACAGCCTGAGACATACAGCTATTACCCTGGCATTGCTGGCAGGAAAGCAGATGCGGGAAGTACAGCAGTTTGCCCGACACACCAGTCCAGCTATAACTGAAATATATGCTCACGATCTGGAGCGGGCTAATAATGGCTGTGAAGAAGCTATTGCCAGAGCGATATTTCAATCAGACCGGAATAATGAAACACAAATATCAGAAACCTATAAAAAAGGAGCTCACCTATGAATAAAACTATCATAAACCAGAAAGGGAGAACAGGGAATATTAACACCGCCTTAGCTCTGAGAGGAAACTTTTCTCTTAAAGGTCATAACTATGGAAATAATTAGATTATATACTCTTACCGAGGTTGCAGATATTTTAAGGGTTACTCGCAGGACACTGTATAATTATATCAAGAGCGGAAAGCTTAAGGCGGTGAAGATGGGAAGAGAGTGGAGAATTACTTACGAAAACCTGAAGGACTTTATAGAAAGTGGAACAAACTCACAGAAATAACCGGGAAGAACTTCTCTACTTCCGTAAACTGTTCTTAGCGGAAGTAAAAAAGAGATGTCTATACCTATACATAAACACATATCAAAAGAGGGATATTCAATGAAGACCAACGATCAAAAGAATGAATTTATCTGCTTACGGGCTGGAGGAAAGAGCTACACGGCGATAAGTAAAGAACTGAATATCAGCAAAGCTACTTGTACAGCTTGGGAGCGTGAGCTTAAGGCAGAGATCGCCGAGAAGAAGAAAGAACAGCTGGAAGATATGTACGAAGCCTACTATATGACCAGAGAGTCTAGAATCACCATTTTGGGAGAAACCCTGAAAAGCATAGAAGATGCTCTGGGCAAGGTAGACCTTACTCAGGTATCCCCAGAGAGGCTCTTGGATTACAAGCTAAAATACATAGAAGCCTTGAAACAAGAATTTATAGATACCACTCCAGCAATCCCGCTGGATGCCAATTTCAATCCCAGCGATATCATAGTGGCGCTGGCTGATCTGCTTAAGCGGGTCAGAAACCAAGAAATAAATCTGGATCAAGCCACAAAGGAAATAATGATTATATCCAACATTATCAAGGCATATGAAGCCATAGAATTGAAAGCCAAGCTGGAAGCCTTGGAAGACTTAGTAGGAGGGCGGTAATAATGAATGTCAATAAATTACTGAGTAAAAGTACCTGGAAGGGAAAAGAAGTAGGGCAGGCTGTTCTGCTTACCACCATAGAGCTGAATAGGTATCACCCTGCTCTCAATCCCGATGCCAATCTCAATCCCAAGCCTTTATTCTCAAAGGAAGATATCAGAAAGATGGTCAGGGGACTGGCTAATGAGCACGAGCGGAATATTTACTACCGCTATGTAGCTCTGACTAATGCCATTATAGGCGTAAGCTGGCTGATTGAAGGATACATCCAGCAAGCCTATCACGGCTACTATAAGAACTTGTCTAATTTAATCTTCTTGTACGATGCCATACAGAACTGGAAAAGGGCAAAAGAATATCCTATCATAATAACAGAAGAGCAGTATCAATATCACTGCTCAAAGGTACAGGAAGAGCTCAGAGAGCGGAAAGCCAGCTTTAAGGACATAATCCTTGCTTTGCTGTCTCAGTATACAGAAAACTATCCGGAATATTGGGAAGAAGACCCGCCCAAGACACCCAAGCCCATAAAAGACGCCTTGGAAGCACTGAAACAAGAGCCGGTGACCAATGAGCTTATCCTTTCCCAGATCAATAAATACTATAAACTTGGATATAAGCAATTACCAGATGGACGACGCAGTGATCAGATGTCAGAAGAAGAATGGGAAAGAGCTGTAGAAGAGATAATCATAGCCCGACATAAGATCACCATTGACGGAAGACCTGCCACTTATGAGGAAACAATAAAGGAAGTAGAGAGGCAAAGAGCTATCCAGCGATTGAAAAGAATATATGAAACCGAAGCTCCACTTGATAGGGAATATGTGGAAAAGTACTTGGAAGATGCAATGGAGGAGAAGCCTAACGGGATCACCTGGCACTATTACGAGACCCCGCCAAAAGGCTTAACTAAATGGGATATAATAGCTGGAAAGTACAATATGATAGAGCTTTATTTTAGTGTTGATACGGAAGGTGAAGTGATTAAGCTGGAACCCGGACTTGAAAAGAAATACTTTAACGAGTTTATCAAAGACTATCCCAAGCTATTTACTGCCTTAAAGGAAGAACTTTCCCGGTATAAAGGATTGACCAAAATCGCTGAGACTAAGCCTGCCAGCTATTACAAGAAAATTATAACCCGGGGAGAATTGGCAGACGCTGGGATATGGTACTATAAAAATATAACCACCCCAGACTATTATGACATAATGAAGAAGGTGCAACCTCAGGATAATCCCAGCACTGGCGGAATAGCGATCCTGAAAGAAGGATCATACTCAATGAGCAATATAGATGAAAACGGTCTTTTTATTGATCCATTCAAGAAAAATCTATTGAAAGAGATCGCTGATATAAACCCGGAAAAGACCTCTGAGACCAGAAATATCCTTATTACTGGACTTCGCCTAGTATTGGGCTATAATAAGCTCATAGACATATGTGCAGAAATCTATGCCACTCCCGAACTGGTATATATGAAGAAAGATGAAGAAGACTTTAAGAACCTGTTACAGGCATATAATAACATAAGTATGTATATACATACCGATATACCAGGCAATGAGAAAGAGCAACGGGAACTGCGAAAGCTACTGAAGAAAGTATATCCAATTATAGACCTTGAAGAACTGAGACCAACAGAAGAAGCCACAAGCCAGGTTAAGGATAAGATCGCCAACAAAGGCGTTTCTGGGATAATGGATTTAATGCCAGATAATAATATCTATAACTATATCCTGGAACTGACTGGACTGGATAAAGAGGGGAATAAATGGATAAGAAGAATGTAGATAAAGAGATACTTCCTTTAAAGGAAGAAACTAATCTTCTTCCTCCCGAGATAGAGATAAAAGACTGGATAAATACAAGCTCAGATAAAAGCATTACCCTGTCTGCTATAACAGAACTGTCAGAAGAGCCTATTTATCAACTTATGTTTCACGGCTTTGGAACGGATTGTCTGGCACAAATAAGCCCAAGAGAGAAGCCAGAGACAGACTGCCGTAAAGGCGACATAGCTACTTATACCGGTACCAATTACATCTTTACCTTAGAGGGATACAGCAATCTTAAGAAAATAAAGAGATTAAGAGTATCAACTCAAAAGTTACTTGATGTCTTGATTATGGAACTGACCCGCATAAACAGCAAAGGAAGCAAGAAGATACAAAGAAAAGTGGATATAGACCTGGAAAAGTACATAGGGAAAGACATAAGCAAACGCAATGAGAAAAAAAAGCGCAGAAGGATCAGAGAAGACTTTAAAATTCTTTCTTCACTTAAACTGGAATGGAAGGAACCTAATAAGAAACAGGATAAGGGCTTTACCGGGATGCCAATATTCTCATTTTATGATTATGACCATATCAATAAAGGATGGATAACGGCTATATTTAACGATATGACAGTAAACTACCTTGTTAATTCTTATATGATGTGGTATCCGGAGAACTTGCTCAAAATAGACGATAGAAATCCCTGTGCTTACCATATAGGACGGTATCTGGCAATACACCATAGCATCCCTGATAATCAGAAAAGAGGAACGGCAAACATTATATCCATTAAAGCCTTACTGGATGCTAATCACGATATACCAAGCGAGGCAGAGGTTAGACAAAGTGGAAGGCACTATTATCAACAAAGAATAGAACCACTATTGAAGGCTCTTGATGTTTTGGTAGATGTCAAGGTATTGAAGAAATGTAGATTGTGCAATACCAAGGGGGAACCCTTAAGCAAAAGCCAACAGAATAAGAAAGATTACAGATCCACTTTGAAACAATATGTCTACTTTGAGTTTGCAGATAATAAAAAGTTCAATCAATACATAGAACAGCTGAAGCAACCGAAAATAGAGACCAAACAACGGCGATCAAAGAAGCAGAGGAAAGACTAAGATGTATATCATAATGCAAAGAGACCTGAAGAGCGGACAGTCAATGACGATAGCCGGGATCGCTTCCAAGACCCGGGAAGGTGCCCAGATAGAGTTCACCGAATGGATCAGAAACAGAATTATTGAAGATGGAGAAGGAGAATACAGGAAAATACCCCATCCTGGTATTTATGATCACCAGAACAGAGCCTTACTTTTAGATGGCGAATTGACAGATAAATTTATCTATGATGGCAATTTATTCTTTATGCAGGAGACAGAAGATGAAACAGAAAATGATTAAAAAAGGGACACTGTTCTATGCGCAAAGGGACACTGTTCTATGCGCAAAGGGACACTGTTCTATGCGCAAGCCCTTTTGTAAGATATTGACAGACAGAGAGTTAAACTATGCCAAAAACCTTAATAACGTTTAATAACGTTTAATAGTAGATATTAGCCATCTTCCCGCTTTACGGCGGGAAGGATGGCATATCTGGCCTATCTTGGCCTTTAAGAGAAAAATCAGGAGCTAAGGCAATGACCAGAGACCAAGCTAAAAGATATATCAAAGAGAAACTGCCTGAATATCTGGCAGAGACACACCGGGATCAGCGGAGAGATGGTAAGTTTCCCTGTCCTTTCCATAATGATACAGAAGAAAGTCCAAATATGTGTTATGACAAGAGGCGGAATAAAGTACACTGTTTTAGATGTGGAGCAGATGAGGACATTTTTTCCCTTATAGGCAAAGATAAAGGTTTGAGCGATCCCAAAGAAATCTTTAATTGGGCTTATGAGCATTATAATATAACCATAGATAAACCAACCGGGAATATGAAGCCAAGGGGGCATAAAGAAATGAAACAAAATCAGCCTGAAACCGAACAATCTATACCTGACAATTATCCAAAACAGGAAGAGAGAGACAAGGACTTTAATTATCAAGCGTATTTTAAGAAAGTTCAGGCACAAATCGCTCAGACAGACTATCCTACTGCCAAACGGGGATTATCCGAGGCGGTGATTAAAAAGTATAAATTGGGCTATGATCCACACTATAAGGTAAAGAATAGCGATACCGGACAGTGGGAAGAATGGAGGGCTCTTATTATCCCTACAGGAGAGAAAAGTTTCACCGCCAGAAACACCGATCCAGATGCTCAGGATAAAGAGCGGATACGCAAGAAAGGAGCAAGTGTGCTTTTCAATGAAGAGGCACTAAAAAAAGCTAAAAGTCCAATAGTGATAGTAGAGGGAGAGATTGATGCCCTGAGTGTTATAGAAGCTGGGGGTGAAGCTGTAGGACTGGGAAGCTTGGCAAACTACAGAAAACTGATTGATGCAGTGGAGAAGACCAAGCCAAGTCAGTGTCTGATCCTGTCTCTGGATAATGATCCTCCCGGTAAAGCCAAGACTGAAGAGCTCGCCAGAGAACTGTCCAGAATGAAAATACAGTACTATGTATTTAATGTAGCGGGAAACTGGCACGATCCCAACGAGGCACTCATTAAAGACCGGGAAGCCTTCATAACCAGAATTTCCAATCTGGTCAATATAGACAATGAGCAGATAAACCTTGAACAAGAAGCCTATAAGACAGCCAGCAATTTCCACTACTTGGCAAACTTTATAGATGGGGTAGACACAACATTTATTCCTACAGGCTTTCAGCAACTGGACAATATTCTGGGAGGTGGGCTTTATGAAGGGCTGTACATAGTGGGAGCTGTTCCTTCTCTGGGGAAGACGGCGTTTGCTCTTCAGATAGCAGATCAGATAGCACAGACGGGGCAGGATGTTTTAATAATCTGTCTGGAGATGTCCAGAAATGAAATGATAGCCAGAACACTAAGCAGATTGGCGTCTATATATATCCATACCAAAAAACTTGATAATATGATAAAACCTATGACTAGCCGGGATATAACAACCAGATCAAGATATAACAGCTACAGTGAAGAAGACAAGAGAGCTCTATCCAAAGTCATAGCAGATTATGAGCAGTTCGCTCAGCACATATATATAAGAGAAGGCTTGGAAGAGATTAAAGCTTCCGATATCCGGGATCTGGTACGCAAGCATATTCTTTTTACAGGCAATAAACCAGTAGTAATAGTAGATTACCTGCAGATACTGTATCCCGATGATCCCAGAGCCAGTGATAAGTCAAAAATTGACACCTCTGTTTTACAACTGAAACACATTAGCCGTGACTTTCAGATACCTGTCCTGGCTATATCCAGTCTTAATAGGGCAAGTTATGAAGAAGAGCTTACCTTTCAGGCTTTCAAGGAAAGTGGAGCAATAGAGTACGGATCAGATGTCCTTATAGGACTGTTTTATGACGGCGAGAATAAAGAAGCCCGGAAAGAAGAAAAGAAGAAATCTGAACGCAGAATAAAGCTTGTAATCTTGAAGAATAGATATGGCGGGATAGGAGAAGAAGTAGTTTATACTTTCTATGCCCAGTACGGATGCTTTGAAGAAGAAAATTCTAACAATAAAAACACCAAATAAAGGAGAAATTAAAATGAGCAACGCAATTATCTATGAACTTGCTATGAAACACTTGTTTGCTATGAATGAGGCGATAGACCGCAAGGATAAAATCGCCTTTATGAAAGCCTTAGAAAGTCAACAGCCTAACAATTTGCTGGTGGGGAACAGTGAACTATCAGAGCTATATGTCAAGACTTATAGGCGAGCTTTAGCGGCATTTATAGCTGACGATGCAGATCATATCCCCCGGGAGGAGAAATGAGACAATCAAAGAGGGTAAAACCACGGTTTGCCTTCTAAGGGGTCAAAAATCAAGAATATGGAGTTTTTATCCTTATCGGGTATGTTTACTCTATTTTGCAATTATACCCCTTAAATTTTGCACCTGGGAGGCTCATTTTCTAAGAAAATGAACGCAGAAAGCTTTAAAAACTTCCTCACTAAAATAAATAGGGGATTTATTGAGGATCAGAGGGTGAAACCGGTGGAATTGAACAGCAATTGGGTCACCTACTTTGTTTTTGACTGGGTAAATGAAAGAATGGGACTTGAGACATTCAATATCAAACTGCTTGGTCTGCTGTTGAAATTTGTGCCCAATCCACGGCTACAGCACTATCCATTGAACGGGAAGCATCCAGAAGGATGCGAAACACCTGGCTGGTATCTGGAAGACCATCTGGGAAATTTCCATCTTATCTATGAGGATCACAAGCTAAATACATCTTTGACCCTGGCTGGAGTGACAATTACTTGGAAAGATGGGGAAGTGTTTATTGATTATGATTACACTGACCCAGAATAAGGAGGGAAACAAAAGACAAGAATAAAATGAAGTATCATTACAGATCAGCACCAAAATCTTACACTTCCTACCCGAATTCCTTACACTTCCTACCCGAATAATGCTGTAAGTCATTGCAATATCAGACAATTATCTTTTTACAGGATGTGGGTGTTTAGGGCTATTTCTATCCAGAATATGCACTATAATAAAAATAGATGAAAATAGATGAAAATAATGCTTGACAATATGTAGGCACTATATTATATTGTCTTATATGAAGAATAATACTGGCAACCTGAAACAACATACACATAAGTGTATACCTAAGGAGGAATATATGCACCAGGTAGTCTTAGCCAACCGGGAGGAGATTGCCGTACAGACTATAAATGAAGAACTGTACCGACGCTTTATATCTTACATTGATGCTAATCCCAGAACTATAGAAACCTATACCAAAGCTTTGCGTCAGCTATTCAGATATCTTTCTCTTAAAGGCATTACCCAGCCTACCAGAGAGGACATACTTGCTTACCGGGATTACCTGAAAGAAAACCATAAGCCTGCCACCGTACAAAACTATATCACAGCTACCAGGCTCTTCTTTCAATGGCTGGAACAGGAAAGGCTTTATCCCAATATAGCCAGTAAAATCAAAGGTGCCAGAATAGAGAAAGGTCACAAAAAGGACTTCCTGAACTCCCAACAGGTAAAAGCTATACTGGATACAGTAGACAAGCAAAACCTGAAGGGATTAAGAGATTATGCTATGATCGCTTTAATGGTGACAGGTGGATTGAGAACTATAGAAATAGCCAGAGCAGACATAGGGGATATAAAAGAGATCGCTGGTCAATCCCGGCTGTATATACAGGGCAAGGGAAAGGAAGAGAAGGAAGATTATACTATACTTCAGCCAGAAGTCAAGACAGCGATAGATGCCTATTTAAAACGGCGAGGCGAAACAAATGGAAATCAACCCCTGTTTGCCAGCACCAGCAATAACAGCACTGGCAGAAGGCTCAGCACCCGGTCAATAAGAGGGATAGTAAAGGCTTGGCTTCAGAGAGCGGGATATAACAATGACAGACTTACTGCTCACAGCCTGAGACATACAGCTATTACCCTGGCATTGCTGGCAGGAAAGCAGATGCGGGAAGTACAGCAGTTTGCCCGACACACCAGTCCAGCTATAACTGAAATATATGCTCACGATCTGGAGCGGGCTAATAATGGCTGTGAAGAAGCTATTGCCAGAGCGATATTTCAATCAGACCGGAATAATGAAACACAAATATCAGAAACCTATAAAAAAGGAGCTCACCTATGAATAAAACTATCATAAACCAGAAAGGGAGAACAGGGAATATTAACACCGCCTTAGCTCTGAGAGGAAACTTTTCTCTTAAAGGTCATAACTATGGAAATAATTAGATTATATACTCTTACCGAGGTTGCAGATATTTTAAGGGTTACTCGCAGGACACTGTATAATTATATCAAGAGCGGAAAGCTTAAGGCGGTGAAGATGGGAAGAGAGTGGAGAATTACTTACGAAAACCTGAAGGACTTTATAGAAAGTGGAACAAACTCACAGAAATAACCGGGAAGAACTTCTCTACTTCCGTAAACTGTTCTTAGCGGAAGTAAAAAAGAGATGTCTATACCTATACATAAACACATATCAAAAGAGGGATATTCAATGAAGACCAACGATCAAAAGAATGAATTTATCTGCTTACGGGCTGGAGGAAAGAGCTACACGGCGATAAGTAAAGAACTGAATATCAGCAAAGCTACTTGTACAGCTTGGGAGCGTGAGCTTAAGGCAGAGATCGCCGAGAAGAAGAAAGAACAGCTGGAAGATATGTACGAAGCCTACTATATGACCAGAGAGTCTAGAATCACCATTTTGGGAGAAACCCTGAAAAGCATAGAAGATGCTCTGGGCAAGGTAGACCTTACTCAGGTATCCCCAGAGAGGCTCTTGGATTACAAGCTAAAATACATAGAAGCCTTGAAACAAGAATTTATAGATACCACTCCAGCAATCCCGCTGGATGCCAATTTCAATCCCAGCGATATCATAGTGGCGCTGGCTGATCTGCTTAAGCGGGTCAGAAACCAAGAAATAAATCTGGATCAAGCCACAAAGGAAATAATGATTATATCCAACATTATCAAGGCATATGAAGCCATAGAATTGAAAGCCAAGCTGGAAGCCTTGGAAGACTTAGTAGGAGGGCGGTAATAATGAATGTCAATAAATTACTGAGTAAAAGTACCTGGAAGGGAAAAGAAGTAGGGCAGGCTGTTCTGCTTACCACCATAGAGCTGAATAGGTATCACCCTGCTCTCAATCCCGATGCCAATCTCAATCCCAAGCCTTTATTCTCAAAGGAAGATATCAGAAAGATGGTCAGGGGACTGGCTAATGAGCACGAGCGGAATATTTACTACCGCTATGTAGCTCTGACTAATGCCATTATAGGCGTAAGCTGGCTGATTGAAGGATACATCCAGCAAGCCTATCACGGCTACTATAAGAACTTGTCTAATTTAATCTTCTTGTACGATGCCATACAGAACTGGAAAAGGGCAAAAGAATATCCTATCATAATAACAGAAGAGCAGTATCAATATCACTGCTCAAAGGTACAGGAAGAGCTCAGAGAGCGGAAAGCCAGCTTTAAGGACATAATCCTTGCTTTGCTGTCTCAGTATACAGAAAACTATCCGGAATATTGGGAAGAAGACCCGCCCAAGACACCCAAGCCCATAAAAGACGCCTTGGAAGCACTGAAACAAGAGCCGGTGACCAATGAGCTTATCCTTTCCCAGATCAATAAATACTATAAACTTGGATATAAGCAATTACCAGATGGACGACGCAGTGATCAGATGTCAGAAGAAGAATGGGAAAGAGCTGTAGAAGAGATAATCATAGCCCGACATAAGATCACCATTGACGGAAGACCTGCCACTTATGAGGAAACAATAAAGGAAGTAGAGAGGCAAAGAGCTATCCAGCGATTGAAAAGAATATATGAAACCGAAGCTCCACTTGATAGGGAATATGTGGAAAAGTACTTGGAAGATGCAATGGAGGAGAAGCCTAACGGGATCACCTGGCACTATTACGAGACCCCGCCAAAAGGCTTAACTAAATGGGATATAATAGCTGGAAAGTACAATATGATAGAGCTTTATTTTAGTGTTGATACGGAAGGTGAAGTGATTAAGCTGGAACCCGGACTTGAAAAGAAATACTTTAACGAGTTTATCAAAGACTATCCCAAGCTATTTACTGCCTTAAAGGAAGAACTTTCCCGGTATAAAGGATTGACCAAAATCGCTGAGACTAAGCCTGCCAGCTATTACAAGAAAATTATAACCCGGGGAGAATTGGCAGACGCTGGGATATGGTACTATAAAAATATAACCACCCCAGACTATTATGACATAATGAAGAAGGTGCAACCTCAGGATAATCCCAGCACTGGCGGAATAGCGATCCTGAAAGAAGGATCATACTCAATGAGCAATATAGATGAAAACGGTCTTTTTATTGATCCATTCAAGAAAAATCTATTGAAAGAGATCGCTGATATAAACCCGGAAAAGACCTCTGAGACCAGAAATATCCTTATTACTGGACTTCGCCTAGTATTGGGCTATAATAAGCTCATAGACATATGTGCAGAAATCTATGCCACTCCCGAACTGGTATATATGAAGAAAGATGAAGAAGACTTTAAGAACCTGTTACAGGCATATAATAACATAAGTATGTATATACATACCGATATACCAGGCAATGAGAAAGAGCAACGGGAACTGCGAAAGCTACTGAAGAAAGTATATCCAATTATAGACCTTGAAGAACTGAGACCAACAGAAGAAGCCACAAGCCAGGTTAAGGATAAGATCGCCAACAAAGGCGTTTCTGGGATAATGGATTTAATGCCAGATAATAATATCTATAACTATATCCTGGAACTGACTGGACTGGATAAAGAGGGGAATAAATGGATAAGAAGAATGTAGATAAAGAGATACTTCCTTTAAAGGAAGAAACTAATCTTCTTCCTCCCGAGATAGAGATAAAAGACTGGATAAATACAAGCTCAGATAAAAGCATTACCCTGTCTGCTATAACAGAACTGTCAGAAGAGCCTATTTATCAACTTATGTTTCACGGCTTTGGAACGGATTGTCTGGCACAAATAAGCCCAAGAGAGAAGCCAGAGACAGACTGCCGTAAAGGCGACATAGCTACTTATACCGGTACCAATTACATCTTTACCTTAGAGGGATACAGCAATCTTAAGAAAATAAAGAGATTAAGAGTATCAACTCAAAAGTTACTTGATGTCTTGATTATGGAACTGACCCGCATAAACAGCAAAGGAAGCAAGAAGATACAAAGAAAAGTGGATATAGACCTGGAAAAGTACATAGGGAAAGACATAAGCAAACGCAATGAGAAAAAAAAGCGCAGAAGGATCAGAGAAGACTTTAAAATTCTTTCTTCACTTAAACTGGAATGGAAGGAACCTAATAAGAAACAGGATAAGGGCTTTACCGGGATGCCAATATTCTCATTTTATGATTATGACCATATCAATAAAGGATGGATAACGGCTATATTTAACGATATGACAGTAAACTACCTTGTTAATTCTTATATGATGTGGTATCCGGAGAACTTGCTCAAAATAGACGATAGAAATCCCTGTGCTTACCATATAGGACGGTATCTGGCAATACACCATAGCATCCCTGATAATCAGAAAAGAGGAACGGCAAACATTATATCCATTAAAGCCTTACTGGATGCTAATCACGATATACCAAGCGAGGCAGAGGTTAGACAAAGTGGAAGGCACTATTATCAACAAAGAATAGAACCACTATTGAAGGCTCTTGATGTTTTGGTAGATGTCAAGGTATTGAAGAAATGTAGATTGTGCAATACCAAGGGGGAACCCTTAAGCAAAAGCCAACAGAATAAGAAAGATTACAGATCCACTTTGAAACAATATGTCTACTTTGAGTTTGCAGATAATAAAAAGTTCAATCAATACATAGAACAGCTGAAGCAACCGAAAATAGAGACCAAACAACGGCGATCAAAGAAGCAGAGGAAAGACTAAGATGTATATCATAATGCAAAGAGACCTGAAGAGCGGACAGTCAATGACGATAGCCGGGATCGCTTCCAAGACCCGGGAAGGTGCCCAGATAGAGTTCACCGAATGGATCAGAAACAGAATTATTGAAGATGGAGAAGGAGAATACAGGAAAATACCCCATCCTGGTATTTATGATCACCAGAACAGAGCCTTACTTTTAGATGGCGAATTGACAGATAAATTTATCTATGATGGCAATTTATTCTTTATGCAGGAGACAGAAGATGAAACAGAAAATGATTAAAAAAGGGACACTGTTCTATGCGCAAAGGGACACTGTTCTATGCGCAAAGGGACACTGTTCTATGCGCAAGCCCTTTTGTAAGATATTGACAGACAGAGAGTTAAACTATGCCAAAAACCTTAATAACGTTTAATAACGTTTAATAGTAGATATTAGCCATCTTCCCGCTTTACGGCGGGAAGGATGGCATATCTGGCCTATCTTGGCCTTTAAGAGAAAAATCAGGAGCTAAGGCAATGACCAGAGACCAAGCTAAAAGATATATCAAAGAGAAACTGCCTGAATATCTGGCAGAGACACACCGGGATCAGCGGAGAGATGGTAAGTTTCCCTGTCCTTTCCATAATGATACAGAAGAAAGTCCAAATATGTGTTATGACAAGAGGCGGAATAAAGTACACTGTTTTAGATGTGGAGCAGATGAGGACATTTTTTCCCTTATAGGCAAAGATAAAGGTTTGAGCGATCCCAAAGAAATCTTTAATTGGGCTTATGAGCATTATAATATAACCATAGATAAACCAACCGGGAATATGAAGCCAAGGGGGCATAAAGAAATGAAACAAAATCAGCCTGAAACCGAACAATCTATACCTGACAATTATCCAAAACAGGAAGAGAGAGACAAGGACTTTAATTATCAAGCGTATTTTAAGAAAGTTCAGGCACAAATCGCTCAGACAGACTATCCTACTGCCAAACGGGGATTATCCGAGGCGGTGATTAAAAAGTATAAATTGGGCTATGATCCACACTATAAGGTAAAGAATAGCGATACCGGACAGTGGGAAGAATGGAGGGCTCTTATTATCCCTACAGGAGAGAAAAGTTTCACCGCCAGAAACACCGATCCAGATGCTCAGGATAAAGAGCGGATACGCAAGAAAGGAGCAAGTGTGCTTTTCAATGAAGAGGCACTAAAAAAAGCTAAAAGTCCAATAGTGATAGTAGAGGGAGAGATTGATGCCCTGAGTGTTATAGAAGCTGGGGGTGAAGCTGTAGGACTGGGAAGCTTGGCAAACTACAGAAAACTGATTGATGCAGTGGAGAAGACCAAGCCAAGTCAGTGTCTGATCCTGTCTCTGGATAATGATCCTCCCGGTAAAGCCAAGACTGAAGAGCTCGCCAGAGAACTGTCCAGAATGAAAATACAGTACTATGTATTTAATGTAGCGGGAAACTGGCACGATCCCAACGAGGCACTCATTAAAGACCGGGAAGCCTTCATAACCAGAATTTCCAATCTGGTCAATATAGACAATGAGCAGATAAACCTTGAACAAGAAGCCTATAAGACAGCCAGCAATTTCCACTACTTGGCAAACTTTATAGATGGGGTAGACACAACATTTATTCCTACAGGCTTTCAGCAACTGGACAATATTCTGGGAGGTGGGCTTTATGAAGGGCTGTACATAGTGGGAGCTGTTCCTTCTCTGGGGAAGACGGCGTTTGCTCTTCAGATAGCAGATCAGATAGCACAGACGGGGCAGGATGTTTTAATAATCTGTCTGGAGATGTCCAGAAATGAAATGATAGCCAGAACACTAAGCAGATTGGCGTCTATATATATCCATACCAAAAAACTTGATAATATGATAAAACCTATGACTAGCCGGGATATAACAACCAGATCAAGATATAACAGCTACAGTGAAGAAGACAAGAGAGCTCTATCCAAAGTCATAGCAGATTATGAGCAGTTCGCTCAGCACATATATATAAGAGAAGGCTTGGAAGAGATTAAAGCTTCCGATATCCGGGATCTGGTACGCAAGCATATTCTTTTTACAGGCAATAAACCAGTAGTAATAGTAGATTACCTGCAGATACTGTATCCCGATGATCCCAGAGCCAGTGATAAGTCAAAAATTGACACCTCTGTTTTACAACTGAAACACATTAGCCGTGACTTTCAGATACCTGTCCTGGCTATATCCAGTCTTAATAGGGCAAGTTATGAAGAAGAGCTTACCTTTCAGGCTTTCAAGGAAAGTGGAGCAATAGAGTACGGATCAGATGTCCTTATAGGACTGTTTTATGACGGCGAGAATAAAGAAGCCCGGAAAGAAGAAAAGAAGAAATCTGAACGCAGAATAAAGCTTGTAATCTTGAAGAATAGATATGGCGGGATAGGAGAAGAAGTAGTTTATACTTTCTATGCCCAGTACGGATGCTTTGAAGAAGAAAATTCTAACAATAAAAACACCAAATAAAGGAGAAATTAAAATGAGCAACGCAATTATCTATGAACTTGCTATGAAACACTTGTTTGCTATGAATGAGGCGATAGACCGCAAGGATAAAATCGCCTTTATGAAAGCCTTAGAAAGTCAACAGCCTAACAATTTGCTGGTGGGGAACAGTGAACTATCAGAGCTATATGTCAAGACTTATAGGCGAGCTTTAGCGGCATTTATAGCTGACGATGCAGATCATATCCCCCGGGAGGAGAAATGAGACAATCAAAGAGGGTAAAACCACGGTTTGCCTTCTAAGGGGTCAAAAATCAAGAATATGGAGTTTTTATCCTTATCGGGTATGTTTACTCTATGAAGAATTTTGTTACCGTGTGTATGAAGAGATCGAAAAGAAAGGTAACACCGCC
>ERZ795049.3415-NODE-3415-length-16844-cov-28.302817_pt1 | contig 16844 bp, 14 predicted proteins | sample MGYA00375133_ERZ795049 | MGnify/ENA primary metagenome ERZ795049 (study PRJEB30178, sample SAMN05720147) | activated sludge metagenome | isolation source: anaerobic digester from wastewater treatment plant | place: Japan | collected 2015-04-20 ...
CCCTTATAAGAAGCTATCAGATAGGAAGGTATAAATGGACGGTCAGATTGCAGTAATCGAAAATAACGACTTTACGCCATTGATTCGACTGGTCACGGAAAGCCTTGACAGTCCGAAATCGCGCGCCATGTATGCGGTCGCCTTGAATGACTTCCTGGGATGGTATCAGGACCAGGGCAAACGGGGTTTGACGAAAGCGGTCGTCAACGAATACAAGGATCACTTGAAAAGTCTGAATTATGCATCGTCGTCAATTAATCAAAAGCTTTCGGCAATCCGCAAGCTTGCGGTCGAAGCGTCTGACAATGGCTTGATCGATGGTCAGATTGCATCCGGCGTGACGCGCGTCAAAGGCGTCAAGTCGGCAGGGGTCAGGGTCGGCAATTGGCTTACAAAGGATCAAGCGCAAAAGCTTATCAATTCGACCGACAAGACGACCTTGAAAGGCTTACGCGATCGCGCGATCCTTGCGGTCATGGTCGGGGGTGGCTTGCGACGGTCCGAAGTGGCAAGCATGACTTTTGATCATATTCAGCAACGTGAAGGGCGGTGGGTGATCGTCGACCTGGTAGGCAAAGGAAATCGCGTCAGGACCGTGCCGATTGCATCCTGGGTGAAGGTGGCGATCGATCAATGGACTGAAACAGCGAATATAAAAGACGGTCGACTTTTCCGGTCGATCAATCGCGGTGACAACCTTTCAGGCGATAGCATGACCAGTCAGGCAATCCAGGACGTCGTCAAGTGTTATGCGGATAAATGCGGATTCGGACTGCAAGCGCATGACTTGCGACGGACGTATGCGAAGTTAGCACGCAAGGGCGGTGCTGACTTAATGCAAATTCAGCTTTCGCTTGGTCATGCATCGCTTAAAACGACCGAAAGATACCTGGGTGAAGCGCAAGACTTGACAAGCGCGCCTTGCGACTTCCTGGGAATCAGGCTTGACGAATGACGGATATATGAGTTTTATTAACTTTCGAAAATTAACTTGCTTTTTTGAAAAGGTGTGATATTATGATATCTATGGACGCAAAACAGGTCAAAGAGATAACCGGATTAACCTACGGTCAATTGAATTACTTGATCGACCAGGTTGACGCCTTGAAGCGTGACAAGACGCAAGGCAAAGCGCGCGACTTCACTTTTCGCGATCTTGTCTTGCTGAAGCTTGCATCGCTTATGCGGTCGGACGGTATAGGCATACGCGATATTAGTGCAGGCGTCGCGCTTGCGGATAAGCATTCGTTAAAAGGCGAAATGTTTTATTACTACGAAGGAAACAAGTTTCAACCGCTTGAGGACAAGTTTCTTGAAATATGGAAGCGTTTTGAAGGTCGAAGGGATACGGATATTTTCACGATGCCGAGGTGGATTTATATCGTGCCGGATGAAACAGGAAAAGATAAACGGAAAATGAAGTTTGACGATTTTCCGAATCACATTCCGAAATTCTTTTACAGGGTGACAGCAATTACAGACGAATTGGCAAAGGGTGATCAATTGGAATTGAATCTTATGTCGGAAGTCGGGGCGGTCCATTGAAAACGCCTATTAACGCGCAAGACCAGTCGGGCAGGACTGGTCATGCTGATAAACCTACAATGACCTGCAAGGGTCTGTATGCATTTAATATAGCACGGGAAACGGAATTCGGCAATGGATAATCGTCAGGATGTATTGGCTTTACTTTTGTCAAAGTATGTCGATCATCATGGATCGAATGAATTGGACGCCATGATCGCAAGCTTGTCGGATGATGATAAGGCGTGGGTCTATCGTGAAATCAAAAAGCATCCGGTCGATGCCGAATTATCTGACCTGGGTCAAGCCGAAGGCGATCAAGACGAAAAGACGACCTGGACGATTGACGAATTGCTTGACGCCGATTTTCCTGAACCGACCTGGACCGTGCCGGAATTGATACCGGTCGGGCTTGTTTCGCTTGCAGGACGACCGAAAATCGGCAAGTCCTGGATGGCTTTACAGCTTGCGATCGCAAAGGGGTCGGGCGGTTACTTCATGGGAAAAGTGGTCGAAAAGGGTGGCGTCTTGTATCTTGCATTCGAGGATCACGGTCGACGCCTGAAGTCGCGCATTAATCAGATTGGCGGTAAACGTGGCGCGCCGATTACATTCAAGACGGACTTCCGACCGCTTGACGGTGACGGTCTGAATGACCTTTACATTGAAATCGCAAGCGGTCAATATCAATTGATCATCGTCGACACTTTCGGGCGGTCGCTTACAGCCGGCAAGCTTGAAATCAAGGATTATTCTGACAATGTCGCGATCTTGTCGCCATTGCAAAGGATGGCGCAAAAGCACGCGGTCACGATCCTACTGGTCGACCATCATTCCAAAATCAATGGCGATAATCCGATTACGGACTTGATCGGAAGTATTGGCAAAAGCGCGACTTTTGACTGCGTGATCGGTCTATATAAAGAGCAAGGCAAGCAGGGTGCAAAGCTGATGATCGTCGGGCGCGACCAGGACGACGTCGACCTTGCAATTGAATTCGATCCGGTGACTGGATGTTGGCAATCGTTAGGCGATAGGCGGTCCGTGTTTGAGCAAAGCGTGTTAGACGCGATTAAAAGCCTGGTCAAGCAGGGTGAACTTGCGACGACAAAGGCGATATCGGACCATATTGGAACGAATTATCAGGGCAATGTCAGTCGCGCGATAACCGCTTTACTTGCTGATAATAAGATCAAAAAACTACCAAAAGAGGGGGTCTTACAGCCTTATGAAGCCTTATAAGTTTGATAATATTGATAATATAGGTCTTACTGATAATACTGATAATATTGATAATAAGGTCGGCAATATTATCATTATTATCAATATTACAGGGGTTATAAGGGGATAAAAGACTGATAATAATGCCGAAATTCGACACGAATTCCCTTTTGCAAGACGTCAACCTGGTCAACCTGGTCGCGTCTGACCTGGGTGATCCGGTAAAAGTAAGCGGTCGATATACCTTCTTTCGTTGTCCGTTTCATGCTGATAACGATCCGTCTTTTGCGGTCACGCCGGATCGCTTTTATTGTTTCGGATGCAGGGCAAGCGGTGACGCGATCAAGTGGCTTATGGACTTTCGCAAGTTGACCTTTTTGCAGGCTTGCGAAGTTTTATCGCCTTCCGGCGTCAGGAATGCAGGGCAAAGTCGACCGGTAAATTTAACAGCGACGACTACAGCGCGTCAAAAGGATCAGCCGGATGATTATCAAGCATCCTGGAAGGCGATAATCGACGAATGTCAGGAATTGTTATGGTCCGACCAGGGAAAAGGGGCGCGTCAATACCTTCACGATCGCGGTATGAAGGATGCGACCTTGCAATCGCCTTTCTTTCGGGTGGGTTATTCGGACGGTCGCAAGATAGCTGATACCTGGGTCGATCGTGGTATTGTCTTGCCTTGCTTTTCGGTGGATCACGATGGTCAAGTGGCTTATGTCGACTATATCAAGATTCGTCACGGTCAGGGCGTCATGCCGAAATACCGCAAGCTGAAGGGCGGTCGCAAAGGCTTATTCGGTGCTGACACGGTCAGGGGATCGGATATCGTGATCGTGACTGAAGGTGAATTCGATGCGATGTTGCTATATCAGGAAGCCGGCGATCTGGTCGGTGTTTGTACGTTAGGAAGTGCGACGGACCGTTTCGATTGGGGGCGTTATGGATGGCATTTGGCATTCGTGAAGTGGCTTTTAATTGCATACGATATCGACGACGCCGGCGATCTGGGTGCTGAAGCCTGGAAGGAAGTATCAGGACGCGTCAAAAGGATCAAGATACCGGATGGCACGGGCAAGGATATCACGGATGCCTGGAAGTCGGGGGTCAATTTATCCGATTGGATTATGAATACCTTGCGCGAAAATGGACTGTGAAAGGCAGGAAAATTGACGGAAAAGTCACATAAAGTCACGAAATTGCACGCTTTCGGGGTGAATGTATGAAGCCGAAACAGAATCAAGCAATTGAATTACTTGCGCAAGGATCGTCAATCGACGCGACTGCAAGCATCGTGAAGGTGAATCGACGGACGATCTATCAATGGATGAAAGACCAGGAATTCGCACTTGCCTTGCATGACAAAAGTGCTGAAGTCATTGAAAGCCTTAACCGCAAGCTGGTCGGTATGAATGAAAAAGCACTTGACGTGCTTGACGCGTGCTTGGATTCGGAATCAGAAGCGATCCGCTTGCGATCGGCAATCTATCTGAATAGCAAGCTATATGAAATCCTGGGTGATCTTGAAATATTAAGACGCCTGGATGCAATCGAAGAAAGGATTAACAGGGATAGACAATGACCAGGAAAGACAAGCGGTCGGGCAGGACCATGTCGGCAAGGGAAAGGGGGTGGCAATGAAAAGGGAAAAAATCAAAAAACGGATCAAAGACGCCGAAATAAAAATCGGCGTCGGTCAGATAGACAGTCGCAACGTGGCGCGCGTCTATTGGGGACCGGATGAATTGATCGACTGGTATCTATCAAGCGGTGAAATCGAAAAGATAACAGTCGACGAATATGTTGCAAGGGGCGGTCATGTGATCACTTGGAAGGATAAGGATTAACTATGGATTTTAGGGACGATAAGTCAATGCGAAAGACCTTGCAGAAAGACGACGGTCGGTTTGAATGGCTTTTGCCGGATGGCACGATCGAATTGATCGATGGCCACACATTCAAGGCGCGTGGGGGTCGGATCACGTCGGAAGGTTTTGAAGGCGAAGTCGGGGTCAAAATAGTCAAGGAAGGAATCTATGGATATCAGCAAGTTAAATAAGACAATCGAAAAGTATCAGCGCGAATGCGACGCCATTGCCGAAAAGCTTGAAGTCGCAAGGCAAGCATTGATCGACGATCCGACTGACGAATCGCGCCTGAAGGCAATTCGCAATCTTGAATCACAGCTTACGGATTGGAAAAGCTTACTCCAGGCGTCACGAACAGCCTTGATCAAACAGCAAGGCATTGAAGCTGAAGCGAAAGAAAAGGCGATCGTCGACGAATGCGCGCGCTTGAAAGCTGAAAGCGAGCTTGCCTATAAAAAGGCTTTTGACTTGCTTGTCGAAACAGCGCATGCAATGGGAAAGGTTGCCGACCTGGTCAGGAAAGGTCAGGAAGTCGCAGGCCACAGATTCGATCTGAATTTCGGCGCGCACGATCCAAAGCTTGACGCGCTTTTCTATATCCATCGACAAATTGTCGGATGGATCGAGGAAGTCGCGGTCACACAGCCGGCAAGGACAAGGTCAGGATTAGGGTCGGGAAGCCGGTGATCTGATTGAAAGTTGTCACGCGTGATTCTCTTGTGACTGTATCTTGAATCACGCGTGACATGGAAAGTCACCGCGGTGACAAGGATAAGGCATGAATGACAAGACAATCATTAAGACGTCGCATTGAAAGGCTTGAAAAACTGGATCAAGCGAAAGATAAATCGATTATCGTGATCACACAATCTTTGGACGATCCTACGCTATACCGCATAAACGGTGATCCTGGGTGTCTACTGCCTGAAATAAAAGCGTCGGATTATCAGGCTTATGCGAATGGCAAGCCAGGTGAACGGTGGATTAAGCAGGACTTGATCGACAAGCTTGAAAAGGATTACACGGTGATCGTCGTCCATTATACGAAACAATGGCGCGAAGGGAATGAATGACCAGGGGGCGGTCGATTCTCTGGGTGAAGCCGGCGCAAGCGTATGCGGTAAGCGCACGCACGCACGGGCAAAATTCGAAAGGGGGGATGGGTCAGGACCGCGATCTATTCGACTCCAGGAAGCCGAAAAAGGCGTCAAAATCGGTGGATGAGTATGGGTCAGGATTGTCGATTATTTGAAAGGTGAAAGGCATGACAAACGCAAAAAAGCAAGCAATCAGACGTCGCCTTGATAAGCTGAAGGCTTACCAGGAAAAGGATCACTTGATCATTATCCGGTCCTGGGGTGACACGATATCGGTCGACGGTCAAGAGATACCGCGATCGGAATATGAACGCGACCGAAAGCATACAGGGCGCGTAATCTATCTATCTTGGGATTAAGGTCAGAATATCCGCATGGCGAATGAAATCGCGAATTTTACACCTTTTTTGAGTCCTGGATTACTGCAAGGGATGCTTTCCGAATCGCTTATACCAGGGCAGGTTAAGCCATGATTCCAGGGCGTCAAGACGGGCTTTTTGTTCGTCGACGGTGGCTTGCAACGATGCGACTTGACTATGCGCGAATTCAAGCGATTGCACGAAATCAGCAAGCGTCAAAAGCGCGGTCGACTTGTCTTGCGGTCTTTCGACGACGTCAAGCATGGATTCGATTCGGTCAAGACCGAAGCCTGAAGCTGATAAGTCACGAATGCGACGGAAGGTATCCAGGTCAGTCGGGGTGTACGATCGTTTCTTGCCGGTCCGTGGTGACAGGTGACTTTCGAAACGGACCGACCATCGCCGGATCGTGGACGGTGGCACGTCGATTGATTCGCTTACTTGGTGGGGCGTGATCATGGCATTATCCTTGCCTTTCGCTTGCAATCATAGTCGAATAAGCGGTAGACAGCTTATATTCGATTATAAGCGAATTCAAGCGGATTGCAGATACCTTGACAGCCTGAATATAGCTTATTATAATATCCCAAAATCAAGTTTATTTTTCAAAGTTGTGTAAATGTTCAGGCATAAAAGCCGTTACAATTCACCCATGAAAACACTTTACTATGGGGATAATCTGGAAATCCTCCGCAATAAGATCCCAGATAACAGCGTAGATCTCTGCTATATCGACCCACCTTTCAACTCAAAGCGATCTTATTTTCAGATTTATAACAACATCGGGGGAAGTGAGGACAAGGCACAGGCACAAGCTTTTGTGGACACCTGGACTTGGGATAGTCGAGCGGTTGAAGGGTATACAGAGATCACAACAAACCACAATGGACGCTTTACAAAGCAGGCTATTGAGTTAATCAAAGGGCTGGAATTGGTTTTAGGCACAGGCGATCTGCTGGCTTACCTGATACATATTACCCTGCGTGTAACAGAGATTTTTAGGGTATTAAAACCAACCGGGAGCTTCTATCTGCATTGTGATCCAACCGCCAGCCATTACTTAAAGCTTGTGCTGGATGCTGTCTTTTGTGGGCGGGGAGGGCAATATATCAATGAGCTTGCGTGGTGTTATGCAAGTGGTGGTGTTTCAAAAAAATGGTTTGCAAAGAAACACGACATTATTTTTTACTATTCAAAATCACCAAGTCGTATTTTTAACCAGCAATATCGCCCCTATACCGAAGGAACCCTTCAAAGAGGACTTACCCAGTATAAAAAGAATTTGAACGAGAATTACAAACTCAAAGCTGAGGGGGCTGCTATGAGCGATTGGTGGTCAGATATAACCCCCCTTTTAAGCCCAACAATGCGGGAGCGCATGGGCTATCCAACCCAAAAGCCAGAAGCCCTGTTGGAACGCATTATCAAAACCAGCAGTAACCCGGGTGATCTTGTCTTAGATGCTTATTGTGGCTGTGGCACAACCGTTGCTGTGGCTAACCGCCTTGACCGCCAGTGGATTGGAATAGATATTACTTATCACTCAATTGGTCTGATCTTGAAACGCCTTGCTGATGCAAATGGTGGTCAGCTTCCAGCAGATATTATTGTGGACGGAATACCGCAAGATATTGAAAGTGCAAGAGCCCTGGCTAACCGGGATGATGACCGGGTGCGAAAAGAGTTTGAAAAATGGGCAGTGCTTACCTACACTAACAACCGAGCTGTGATCAATGAGAAAAAGGGTGCAGATAAGGGCATTGATGGGGTTGTCTATTTCGCTACTGGACCAGGACAAACCGCCCGAATGGTGATCCAGGTGAAATCAGGTGGAGCAAACCGGGGCACAATAGCCACGCTCAAAGGGGATATGCAACGAGAAAGGGCGGAGCTTGCCTTGCTGATCACCATGGACGATCCAACAAAGCCGATGATCTCAGAAGCTAAATCTGTTGGGGTATATGAGCACGCTCTAATGGGTCGCAGTTATGACCGCATCCGGATTGTTACTGTGCGTGAGATGATCGAACAGGATGCACGCATTGATCTGCCCCTGTCTTATGATGCAGTAAAGCCTGGGAAAAAGGGTGCAGACGATCTGCAAATGCGCATGGATTTATAAAAACCGTTCGTTCCAGAACGATTAGATTTATTAGAACAGTCAAAAAAAACAAGACAAAGGGAGAGGATAAGATGAACAAAATAACCTGGATAACTATTGTTTTATTAGCCATAACCATTACAGCATGTAGCCAACCAGCAACCCAACCAGTAACACAACCCGATATACAAGCAACAATAAGCGCAGGAATAGAGCAGACACAAACAGCACAAAAAGCAGTAGAGCCAACCAGCGCCCCGTCAATCGCATCAACAAATACACCTATTCCAACAAAAGAACCAACAAAGACACCAGAACAAGAGGAGGTATTAGCTCTTGCAAAAAACTGGTTAGCAACATATGAGGAAAATGGGATAAAAATCGAAGTAGCAAGAATATTAATTGTCGACAAAAACGATAAAAATATAAAGGGTACTTTTGCAAAGGAAGAAAACTATGCAGATAAGATTACCTACGTGGAATACTTATTCCGAATTACAAATAACACTGGAAAAACCGCAAAACTTTATTACACTAACATTATTGCGTCAGTAAACGGAGAACAGGCAAATTTTGGTGATTTCTACAACACTCAATTATCAGGGGACAATTTATTTGATGATATATTGCCCGGCTCTGTTTTGATAGGGGGAAACTGGACTGGAATTAAGAGAACAGCTTGGAATGAGGTAAATACGATACTTATCTCAATTCCCGCAATACGTGACTCAGATTTCCAAAAAATAACAAAAGAAATACTTCTAACCATAGAAGTGAAGGACTGGACATACGAGCCTATCCCGGATGAGTTGCGTTAATAAATCCTGTTCCAGAACGACAAAAACAAGTAAGCGAATGAGCGATAACTGATCACTCCTGTTAACCTTGCTAAATATTGTATTGCCTGTTAGAATGATTATAGGCAATAGAAAAAGCGAGAAAATGGAGCGATAAAATGGACAACAAGCTGATAGTTACACCCCCGGCAGACATCATCCAAGGCATTGATTTTGACCAGGCGATCACCCTTTGGCATGATGCGCTTGAACTGCGGATCCGAACAGGTGAGCTTGCCAAGATCACCGCTACAACCTACAAGAAAGGCATGCAGAAATTCACAGATTGGATGCAGGCAGAACGCCCAGCCAGCATCAGCCCGGACACGATCCGGCAATGGTTAGCTTACATGCTCGAAACTAATCAAAAGAGATCCGTCAATACCTGGCTTGCTGGTGTCCGATCGTTCTTCACCTGGTGCACTGATGCCCGGTTAATTCCTTACGATCCAACCGCCACAGTGAAAGGTGCAAGCCGGAAAGGTGAAACACAGACACACCGCAAAACACCCCTAACCAATGCGGAAGTAAGGCGCCTGCTGGCAATGCCAGACGCCAGCACAGCGCAAGGTGCAAGGGATTTTGCGATCCTGAACCTATTCCTGTTCACTGCAATGCGCTCTGTTGAAATAAACCGCTCTGATCTGGGCGATTGGCAGACAATTGGAAATCAGCAGGTCATCTATTACCAGGGCAAAGGTCACGATGAAAAAGACGCTTTCAAGGTCATTGTCGAACCTGTTGCTGATGCTGTTCAGCTCTGGTTATCTTACCGGGGAAATAAGCCGGGTCCGCTGTTCACCAGCTTATCAGACCGCTCACAGGGTGAGCGTTTGTCACTGCGAGCGATCCGCAATCTGATCAAAGATTACATGCTCAAAGCAGGCATTGACGACCCCAAGAAAACAACCCACAGTCTAAGGCATACAGCGATCACTAATGCGATTGTCAATGGTGCAACCCTCCGCCAGGTCCAGGTGCTGGCAGGTCACGCAAGTGCCAACACAACCAGCATTTATATCCATAACGTGGACCGCCTAACCAACCCAGGTGAAAAGTTTATCGATTACTCAAATCACAATGGAAACGGTGACACCCACGCACAATAAATAACGAACCGTAAAAACGCCCCTTATAAGAAGCTATCAGATAGGAAGGTATAAATGGACGGTCAGATTGCAGTAATCGAAAATAACGACTTTACGCCATTGATTCGACTGGTCACGGAAAGCCTTGACAGTCCGAAATCGCGCGCCATGTATGCGGTCGCCTTGAATGACTTCCTGGGATGGTATCAGGACCAGGGCAAACGGGGTTTGACGAAAGCGGTCGTCAACGAATACAAGGATCACTTGAAAAGTCTGAATTATGCATCGTCGTCAATTAATCAAAAGCTTTCGGCAATCCGCAAGCTTGCGGTCGAAGCGTCTGACAATGGCTTGATCGATGGTCAGATTGCATCCGGCGTGACGCGCGTCAAAGGCGTCAAGTCGGCAGGGGTCAGGGTCGGCAATTGGCTTACAAAGGATCAAGCGCAAAAGCTTATCAATTCGACCGACAAGACGACCTTGAAAGGCTTACGCGATCGCGCGATCCTTGCGGTCATGGTCGGGGGTGGCTTGCGACGGTCCGAAGTGGCAAGCATGACTTTTGATCATATTCAGCAACGTGAAGGGCGGTGGGTGATCGTCGACCTGGTAGGCAAAGGAAATCGCGTCAGGACCGTGCCGATTGCATCCTGGGTGAAGGTGGCGATCGATCAATGGACTGAAACAGCGAATATAAAAGACGGTCGACTTTTCCGGTCGATCAATCGCGGTGACAACCTTTCAGGCGATAGCATGACCAGTCAGGCAATCCAGGACGTCGTCAAGTGTTATGCGGATAAATGCGGATTCGGACTGCAAGCGCATGACTTGCGACGGACGTATGCGAAGTTAGCACGCAAGGGCGGTGCTGACTTAATGCAAATTCAGCTTTCGCTTGGTCATGCATCGCTTAAAACGACCGAAAGATACCTGGGTGAAGCGCAAGACTTGACAAGCGCGCCTTGCGACTTCCTGGGAATCAGGCTTGACGAATGACGGATATATGAGTTTTATTAACTTTCGAAAATTAACTTGCTTTTTTGAAAAGGTGTGATATTATGATATCTATGGACGCAAAACAGGTCAAAGAGATAACCGGATTAACCTACGGTCAATTGAATTACTTGATCGACCAGGTTGACGCCTTGAAGCGTGACAAGACGCAAGGCAAAGCGCGCGACTTCACTTTTCGCGATCTTGTCTTGCTGAAGCTTGCATCGCTTATGCGGTCGGACGGTATAGGCATACGCGATATTAGTGCAGGCGTCGCGCTTGCGGATAAGCATTCGTTAAAAGGCGAAATGTTTTATTACTACGAAGGAAACAAGTTTCAACCGCTTGAGGACAAGTTTCTTGAAATATGGAAGCGTTTTGAAGGTCGAAGGGATACGGATATTTTCACGATGCCGAGGTGGATTTATATCGTGCCGGATGAAACAGGAAAAGATAAACGGAAAATGAAGTTTGACGATTTTCCGAATCACATTCCGAAATTCTTTTACAGGGTGACAGCAATTACAGACGAATTGGCAAAGGGTGATCAATTGGAATTGAATCTTATGTCGGAAGTCGGGGCGGTCCATTGAAAACGCCTATTAACGCGCAAGACCAGTCGGGCAGGACTGGTCATGCTGATAAACCTACAATGACCTGCAAGGGTCTGTATGCATTTAATATAGCACGGGAAACGGAATTCGGCAATGGATAATCGTCAGGATGTATTGGCTTTACTTTTGTCAAAGTATGTCGATCATCATGGATCGAATGAATTGGACGCCATGATCGCAAGCTTGTCGGATGATGATAAGGCGTGGGTCTATCGTGAAATCAAAAAGCATCCGGTCGATGCCGAATTATCTGACCTGGGTCAAGCCGAAGGCGATCAAGACGAAAAGACGACCTGGACGATTGACGAATTGCTTGACGCCGATTTTCCTGAACCGACCTGGACCGTGCCGGAATTGATACCGGTCGGGCTTGTTTCGCTTGCAGGACGACCGAAAATCGGCAAGTCCTGGATGGCTTTACAGCTTGCGATCGCAAAGGGGTCGGGCGGTTACTTCATGGGAAAAGTGGTCGAAAAGGGTGGCGTCTTGTATCTTGCATTCGAGGATCACGGTCGACGCCTGAAGTCGCGCATTAATCAGATTGGCGGTAAACGTGGCGCGCCGATTACATTCAAGACGGACTTCCGACCGCTTGACGGTGACGGTCTGAATGACCTTTACATTGAAATCGCAAGCGGTCAATATCAATTGATCATCGTCGACACTTTCGGGCGGTCGCTTACAGCCGGCAAGCTTGAAATCAAGGATTATTCTGACAATGTCGCGATCTTGTCGCCATTGCAAAGGATGGCGCAAAAGCACGCGGTCACGATCCTACTGGTCGACCATCATTCCAAAATCAATGGCGATAATCCGATTACGGACTTGATCGGAAGTATTGGCAAAAGCGCGACTTTTGACTGCGTGATCGGTCTATATAAAGAGCAAGGCAAGCAGGGTGCAAAGCTGATGATCGTCGGGCGCGACCAGGACGACGTCGACCTTGCAATTGAATTCGATCCGGTGACTGGATGTTGGCAATCGTTAGGCGATAGGCGGTCCGTGTTTGAGCAAAGCGTGTTAGACGCGATTAAAAGCCTGGTCAAGCAGGGTGAACTTGCGACGACAAAGGCGATATCGGACCATATTGGAACGAATTATCAGGGCAATGTCAGTCGCGCGATAACCGCTTTACTTGCTGATAATAAGATCAAAAAACTACCAAAAGAGGGGGTCTTACAGCCTTATGAAGCCTTATAAGTTTGATAATATTGATAATATAGGTCTTACTGATAATACTGATAATATTGATAATAAGGTCGGCAATATTATCATTATTATCAATATTACAGGGGTTATAAGGGGATAAAAGACTGATAATAATGCCGAAATTCGACACGAATTCCCTTTTGCAAGACGTCAACCTGGTCAACCTGGTCGCGTCTGACCTGGGTGATCCGGTAAAAGTAAGCGGTCGATATACCTTCTTTCGTTGTCCGTTTCATGCTGATAACGATCCGTCTTTTGCGGTCACGCCGGATCGCTTTTATTGTTTCGGATGCAGGGCAAGCGGTGACGCGATCAAGTGGCTTATGGACTTTCGCAAGTTGACCTTTTTGCAGGCTTGCGAAGTTTTATCGCCTTCCGGCGTCAGGAATGCAGGGCAAAGTCGACCGGTAAATTTAACAGCGACGACTACAGCGCGTCAAAAGGATCAGCCGGATGATTATCAAGCATCCTGGAAGGCGATAATCGACGAATGTCAGGAATTGTTATGGTCCGACCAGGGAAAAGGGGCGCGTCAATACCTTCACGATCGCGGTATGAAGGATGCGACCTTGCAATCGCCTTTCTTTCGGGTGGGTTATTCGGACGGTCGCAAGATAGCTGATACCTGGGTCGATCGTGGTATTGTCTTGCCTTGCTTTTCGGTGGATCACGATGGTCAAGTGGCTTATGTCGACTATATCAAGATTCGTCACGGTCAGGGCGTCATGCCGAAATACCGCAAGCTGAAGGGCGGTCGCAAAGGCTTATTCGGTGCTGACACGGTCAGGGGATCGGATATCGTGATCGTGACTGAAGGTGAATTCGATGCGATGTTGCTATATCAGGAAGCCGGCGATCTGGTCGGTGTTTGTACGTTAGGAAGTGCGACGGACCGTTTCGATTGGGGGCGTTATGGATGGCATTTGGCATTCGTGAAGTGGCTTTTAATTGCATACGATATCGACGACGCCGGCGATCTGGGTGCTGAAGCCTGGAAGGAAGTATCAGGACGCGTCAAAAGGATCAAGATACCGGATGGCACGGGCAAGGATATCACGGATGCCTGGAAGTCGGGGGTCAATTTATCCGATTGGATTATGAATACCTTGCGCGAAAATGGACTGTGAAAGGCAGGAAAATTGACGGAAAAGTCACATAAAGTCACGAAATTGCACGCTTTCGGGGTGAATGTATGAAGCCGAAACAGAATCAAGCAATTGAATTACTTGCGCAAGGATCGTCAATCGACGCGACTGCAAGCATCGTGAAGGTGAATCGACGGACGATCTATCAATGGATGAAAGACCAGGAATTCGCACTTGCCTTGCATGACAAAAGTGCTGAAGTCATTGAAAGCCTTAACCGCAAGCTGGTCGGTATGAATGAAAAAGCACTTGACGTGCTTGACGCGTGCTTGGATTCGGAATCAGAAGCGATCCGCTTGCGATCGGCAATCTATCTGAATAGCAAGCTATATGAAATCCTGGGTGATCTTGAAATATTAAGACGCCTGGATGCAATCGAAGAAAGGATTAACAGGGATAGACAATGACCAGGAAAGACAAGCGGTCGGGCAGGACCATGTCGGCAAGGGAAAGGGGGTGGCAATGAAAAGGGAAAAAATCAAAAAACGGATCAAAGACGCCGAAATAAAAATCGGCGTCGGTCAGATAGACAGTCGCAACGTGGCGCGCGTCTATTGGGGACCGGATGAATTGATCGACTGGTATCTATCAAGCGGTGAAATCGAAAAGATAACAGTCGACGAATATGTTGCAAGGGGCGGTCATGTGATCACTTGGAAGGATAAGGATTAACTATGGATTTTAGGGACGATAAGTCAATGCGAAAGACCTTGCAGAAAGACGACGGTCGGTTTGAATGGCTTTTGCCGGATGGCACGATCGAATTGATCGATGGCCACACATTCAAGGCGCGTGGGGGTCGGATCACGTCGGAAGGTTTTGAAGGCGAAGTCGGGGTCAAAATAGTCAAGGAAGGAATCTATGGATATCAGCAAGTTAAATAAGACAATCGAAAAGTATCAGCGCGAATGCGACGCCATTGCCGAAAAGCTTGAAGTCGCAAGGCAAGCATTGATCGACGATCCGACTGACGAATCGCGCCTGAAGGCAATTCGCAATCTTGAATCACAGCTTACGGATTGGAAAAGCTTACTCCAGGCGTCACGAACAGCCTTGATCAAACAGCAAGGCATTGAAGCTGAAGCGAAAGAAAAGGCGATCGTCGACGAATGCGCGCGCTTGAAAGCTGAAAGCGAGCTTGCCTATAAAAAGGCTTTTGACTTGCTTGTCGAAACAGCGCATGCAATGGGAAAGGTTGCCGACCTGGTCAGGAAAGGTCAGGAAGTCGCAGGCCACAGATTCGATCTGAATTTCGGCGCGCACGATCCAAAGCTTGACGCGCTTTTCTATATCCATCGACAAATTGTCGGATGGATCGAGGAAGTCGCGGTCACACAGCCGGCAAGGACAAGGTCAGGATTAGGGTCGGGAAGCCGGTGATCTGATTGAAAGTTGTCACGCGTGATTCTCTTGTGACTGTATCTTGAATCACGCGTGACATGGAAAGTCACCGCGGTGACAAGGATAAGGCATGAATGACAAGACAATCATTAAGACGTCGCATTGAAAGGCTTGAAAAACTGGATCAAGCGAAAGATAAATCGATTATCGTGATCACACAATCTTTGGACGATCCTACGCTATACCGCATAAACGGTGATCCTGGGTGTCTACTGCCTGAAATAAAAGCGTCGGATTATCAGGCTTATGCGAATGGCAAGCCAGGTGAACGGTGGATTAAGCAGGACTTGATCGACAAGCTTGAAAAGGATTACACGGTGATCGTCGTCCATTATACGAAACAATGGCGCGAAGGGAATGAATGACCAGGGGGCGGTCGATTCTCTGGGTGAAGCCGGCGCAAGCGTATGCGGTAAGCGCACGCACGCACGGGCAAAATTCGAAAGGGGGGATGGGTCAGGACCGCGATCTATTCGACTCCAGGAAGCCGAAAAAGGCGTCAAAATCGGTGGATGAGTATGGGTCAGGATTGTCGATTATTTGAAAGGTGAAAGGCATGACAAACGCAAAAAAGCAAGCAATCAGACGTCGCCTTGATAAGCTGAAGGCTTACCAGGAAAAGGATCACTTGATCATTATCCGGTCCTGGGGTGACACGATATCGGTCGACGGTCAAGAGATACCGCGATCGGAATATGAACGCGACCGAAAGCATACAGGGCGCGTAATCTATCTATCTTGGGATTAAGGTCAGAATATCCGCATGGCGAATGAAATCGCGAATTTTACACCTTTTTTGAGTCCTGGATTACTGCAAGGGATGCTTTCCGAATCGCTTATACCAGGGCAGGTTAAGCCATGATTCCAGGGCGTCAAGACGGGCTTTTTGTTCGTCGACGGTGGCTTGCAACGATGCGACTTGACTATGCGCGAATTCAAGCGATTGCACGAAATCAGCAAGCGTCAAAAGCGCGGTCGACTTGTCTTGCGGTCTTTCGACGACGTCAAGCATGGATTCGATTCGGTCAAGACCGAAGCCTGAAGCTGATAAGTCACGAATGCGACGGAAGGTATCCAGGTCAGTCGGGGTGTACGATCGTTTCTTGCCGGTCCGTGGTGACAGGTGACTTTCGAAACGGACCGACCATCGCCGGATCGTGGACGGTGGCACGTCGATTGATTCGCTTACTTGGTGGGGCGTGATCATGGCATTATCCTTGCCTTTCGCTTGCAATCATAGTCGAATAAGCGGTAGACAGCTTATATTCGATTATAAGCGAATTCAAGCGGATTGCAGATACCTTGACAGCCTGAATATAGCTTATTATAATATCCCTTATAAGAAGCTATCAGATAGGAAGGTATAAATGGACGGTCAGATTGCAGTA
>ERZ795049.3417-NODE-3417-length-16821-cov-7.833651_pt1 | contig 16821 bp, 18 predicted proteins | sample MGYA00375133_ERZ795049 | MGnify/ENA primary metagenome ERZ795049 (study PRJEB30178, sample SAMN05720147) | activated sludge metagenome | isolation source: anaerobic digester from wastewater treatment plant | place: Japan | collected 2015-04-20 ...
TGTTTAACTCTGGCAATACAGTGAGGCAGGCAAGATCAAAAATTAAATGAGAGACTTCAGTCCTCCTGAAGCAAAAGGACTAGGCAATTATTGAACAAAAATGGGATTAGAAAATATCCAGGGCCTGAATAGGCCTGCTGATTTTAAAAATGCTTCGACACGGTAGACACCCGCTTCCTGAAGCGGTTCAGACAGGTGACTGCCAACCTTATGAAGCAATTCCCGTCCGTTTTTAATAATACGAATCCGCGCTTTTTCGGGGCAGGACACAGACAATCGCGCGTTTTTTGAAAGTTTGAAAGAGTCTCCCGGATAAAATTCCTGTTTGTCATGTTCAATAAAAAACTGAAAACCTTGAGCGGGGCGAAAATATTCCAGGGCAAAATAACAGCGTCCATGCAGCAACGCCTGAAACACCATGTCAGTGTCCTGCCGGCTGTTGCCACTGAACCTTCTGTCTGTTAAAACGTGCGTTCGTATAAACCGGAAAGCTCGCTGAAAAGGGAATGCGACAAAAGAAATTCCCAGGAGTTTTTTTACGCTGGCGTGATTGTCCAGTTCTCCTATGCCCACGGTTTTTTTAATCTGGTTCAGGGCGTCCCATCTTTCCAGGGTAACGCGGCCTGGACCTTTTAGAAAGTATGCCGGAAAAAGAAAACTGAAGAGCCCACTGACGTAACCCCGCAAACTTTTTTGCCAGTCCGTCATGAAATCCCAGACACTGATGGCCTTATAATCATTGACTTTCCAGTCATTCCAACAATAATGTTTCACGTGAAACATTTCGGTTCCCTCATGATCCGGATGGGCAATAATGCCAAATCCCCCCTGATCCCTGACGGCATTGATATATTTTTGCGGATTTTTCCCTTCAGGATCGTCAGAACAAACAACGGCTTCCTTGATATTGAAAGCAAGGTAATGGTTGAAGCGGGGCGCTATTTCTTCTCCAACAATCACCAGGGTTTTCCCATGCCACCCCTCCCATCCCTCCTTTCTGGCTTGCAGATGATCATGATCAGTCAGCATTAAAAAATCAATACTGTTTTTTTGAGCAGCGGAAATGATGTTTTCCATCGGCGCATGGCCGTCAAAGGAATATGAAGAATGCAGATGAATAACCCCTGTATAGTCGGAGAATTTCATAGTGAGCGTATTATATTTTTTTCATCTGTTTTGTCCATAAAAAAAGGCAGACCCACTGGCCTGCCTTTTTTTATGGATTTGGTTGCCCGAATTATTGTGTCCGAAGGGCGACAAAGAAGCTTGCCCGGCCACGTTTGACCAGCAGGGTGACGCTTTTCTTTTGTGCCGCCTTTGAGATCTCCCGATTGTAATCATTTATCGAAGCGATTTTCACCCGATTTACTTGGACAATGATATCCTGCGGCTGCATTCCGACTTCATCCGCCGGGCTTCCTTCCTGAATGTCAGTAATGATGACACCTTCAGACCGCATGCCTAATTGTCTCGCGATTTCCGGGGTGATTTCCTGAACGGAAATTCCAAAATGACCTTTTTCTGATTTTTCTGCCAACTGGGCCACGTTGTCTTTTCGTTCCGCTACGGTGACCCTGAAGGTCATTTCCTTGCCGTCGCGTATGGCTTTTACGTTCATTTTTTGTCCGACTTGCAGAGCTGCGATGGTCAGCAATAACTCATGCGTGTCTTTGATGGGTTTTCCGTTGATTTCTGTGATGATGTCGCCAACCTTAATTCCGGCCTGGTCTGCCGGATCTCCTTTAAATACATCCGAGACCAGGGCCCCGCCCTTATTTTGATGATTAAGATTTTTAGCGATGTCGTCAGAAATATCCTGAACGGAGATTCCCAACCAGCCGCGTGTGACTTTACCTTTGGTTTTTAGGTCCCCCAAAATGTTTTTTGCCATGTTGATGGGTATGGCAAACCCGATACCCTGACCTTGAGCGACAATCGCGGTATTGATGCCAATGACTTTTCCCTCCATGTTAAACAGGGGACCGCCGCTGTTACCGGGGTTAATGGAAGCATCCGTTTGTATGAAATTATCGTATGGCCCGGCTCCGATAACACGACCTTTGGCGCTGACGATGCCGGCAGTCACCGTGGCATCTAAACCAAACGGGTTGCCTATGGCAATTACCCATTCACCGACTTTCACTTTTTCTGAATCCCCGATTTCCGCTACAGGCAGGCTGTTGCTCGGCTTGATTTTAATCAGAGCGATGTCCGTGTTCGCATCAGTTCCAATCACCTTGGCTTCGTATTCCTTGCCGTCAGATATTTTTACAAGAATCTTGTCTGCCTGTTCTACAACATGATTATTCGTAAAAATGTACCCATCATTACTAATGATGAACCCGGATCCAAGGCTTCGCTGCTTAAATTCGCGACGCGGCATATCTCCGAAAAAACGATCAAAAAAATCATCTCCGAAGGGCGATCCGCCAAAAGGTGATCCCCCGAAAGGCGATCTTCCGAATGGAGTGCCGAAACTGCGTCCCTTAAAAGTCTTGGAGGTGCTGATATTGACTACGGCGGGTTTCACACGCTCTGTGAGTTCGGAAAAAGAAAGAGGTGTTTTGACGACGGTGTCAGGAATTGCGGGAACGGCTTGAGCAACAGGAATTTCCGGCGCGCCTGTTGTTGTAAACGATGATCGTAAAACTCCCACAAGCGATACAATAAAAAAAGCAACAAGGAATGCCATTAAAAACATAAAAAATGTTTTTCGATTTGAATTTTTCATACTTATCCTCCAAATAGAAATATGCTTTGCCTTCTTTTTGTTACTGGCAATGACATATTATATTTTATTAGAATATAACGATATGAACTTATTTGTCAATGAAAAACGTTTTAATAATGGCCGTTTGAAGTCTCCATGATCCTGTGTTAGAATAATTTTCTATTCGGGGATCGATAAATGAAAACTTTTTGGGAAAGACTGGGGCACGCCGCCATACGGATGCTGGAAGATTCCGCTGATACGATTGTATTTGCCGGCAGGGTTTTTGTGCGCATTTTTCAGCGCAAAACGTATTCGAGCGCTATGCGTGAAGTCCTGGTGAACCAGATCTACTTTACCTCTGTGCAGATTCTGCCGGTTTTTATCATTGTTTCTGTCTTTTTCGGATCCCTGCTGATCGGGATTGTATTTACCATCCTCAAGGACCTGGGACTCACTGAATTCATCGGCCATGTTCTCATGGGGCTGATCGTAACGGAACTATCTCCTTTTTTAACCGTGCTGCTCATCACGCTGCGATCGGCCTCAGCGATCAATACGGAAATGGCGGTGATGAAAGTGAACCGTGAAATGAAAACCCTGGAAACTTTCCGGATCGACATTATCGATTATCTTCTTGCGCCCAGGGTCCTCAATGGCATCATCTCCATCGTATTATTGAGCAGCCTTTTTTCTATCGTATTACTGATCAGCGGGATTCTTTTTGCCAAACTGATTTTCGGCATGAATCAAGATGTTTATATGAATATGCTATTAGATTCGACACGTTTTTCTGATATAATCATCATGTTTTTCAAATGTGCGATTTATGGTTTTTTTATCACGTTGATTCCTATACGGTTCGGTTTGCGGGCATCGCATGAACTTACCAGTATCCCCGTTGCCGTCTCCAGAGGGATGGTGAATGTTTTTGCTGCGATTCTGATTATCGAGGTGCTGTCATTATTAACAAAATTGTATTAAATTTTTTTGAAAGTGATCAGGCAATCAATCAGTCAGTAGACCGGTTTATGCGGGAATTTCCCCTTCAGGCGGCACCGGTTTGGGTGGATGTTCCGTTAATTTCCAATCAGGAAGTGTATATGAATATAGCCCTGATTAAAAAATATCATGATAATATGCCCAGACAGGAAGCCTGGCGCCTCGCTGTAGATTGCCTTGGGAAAATAGGTCTTGAGCACATTGCGTATAAACGTAATCCGGTGTTGACGTCTGAAGAGCGATTCGGGGTTATGCTGCTTCGGGCCGCCATGGTTCGGGCCGCCATGATTCTGATAGTTAAGCCCTTTGAGCTGATTCCCCATTTGAATGATATTCAAATGGTTACATCCATGCTGAAAACCATTGATGAATTGTACGTAAGCTGTCATATTTATGACTATCAATGGATGCAGGAAAAGTATGGTGATTTATGACCATGAGCCGCGAATATAAAGTGGGTCTTTTTATTGGTGTTACAGCATTTATCGTAGTGATTGCGTTGCTTTATCTTGCCATCAGCAAGGGTGTCCTGGAGAGGATCCACACCTTCACCCTTTCATCCAAATCCGGTGAAGGTTTTACGGAAGGTATGCCGGTTGTTTTTTCTGGATTCAATATCGGAAATGTACATTCACTGGAACTAAACGATGAGGGAGTTGTTTTAATCCATATTAAAGTTCCTGACCGCCATGTGAAGTGGGTTCGAGCGGACAGTTCTTTTGTGTTGTATCGTCCCCTGATCGGGTCCGCCAGAATTATGGTCAACACAGAAAATTTGAAAAGTCCTCCGTTGAATCCCCGCAAGATACCGGAAGTCCTCACGGTCAATGATATTAATGATGCGATTGCGAAAATTGAACCAGTCCTGGATAGAGTTACGGAAATAGCTGAAAATATTCAGATTATTACGCGTAATCTTTCCGATCCAAAGGGAGATTTTCACCGTGTGCTGGGTAATGCCGAGAAAATCACTTCTAATTTTGCCTCTAAAAAATCGTTGGTGGAAATGGCTGTGTCCGATCAGGAAAGCGTCAAGGCACTCAATGAATCCCTGAAAAAACTAAAAGACATTACAGCCAATATCGACCGCGTGCTGGTTAAAATCGATAAGATGGCGGATAAAACGGACAGGGAAATCTACGGTGAGAACGGCGCCCTTCCACAAATAAACATGATCCTCAAGGATCTGGTCATCAAGTTGAAAAAACTGGATAAAACCGTTGACAATATTAACAGCATCAGTACCGACGCGTCGGAAGGAATGAAAGATCTGCACATTCTTCGTTCCGATATTGATGACGCAGTGAAATCCATTGATCATGTAGCCAAGAAACTTGATGGGCTGATCGGGACGAAAAAAAATCCGGTGTTCAGGGTGCCATGAAAAAACTGCTGCCAGTAATGTTTGTATTATTGATATGTGCCTGCGGATCACTTATGCCCGTGCCCGAATGGAAGGAGAAAGGTGCCAGGTATCTGGACGAATATACCAACAGTTTCCTCAAGGGGAAAGAACTTTCCTCGGAGCCTCATTTTGTGAAAGCCACAAGAGAAATAGCGGCGGGAAACGACTTGCGGCTATTAGCCGTTGCCTACCTGACCAAATACGCCCTGCACACGGCTTCGCTCGAGCGTTTTGACGACAGCGAGTTTCGTAAAATAGAGCGGTTGGAACCCGATGAGGCCGACATGGCCTACTGTCGTTTTCTACAGGGAAATTTTGCTGCCGTTAACGCAAGCGCGCTGCCAGCCCGTTACAGCGGCTTGCTGAAAGCCGCCCAGCGAAAGGATGTGGCGCTTGCCGCCCATGAAATTTCCGCCATAATCGATCCCGTGTCCCGGCTGGTAGCTGCAGGTGTCTGGGTAAAACATTTGCCTTATGATGAAAATATTTTGCAGACAGCTATTGATACGGCTTCTGCCAGTGGCTGGCGCAGACCGCTTTTGGCCTATCTGGAAAAACTGCATGCCTTTTATCTGGAAAGCGGGGATACAGACAAGGCCCGGGCCATGAGAAACAGGATTGAACTTTTGAAAATGGAGAAAGATAAAAAATGAATCGCGACGAAATATTAGATTTTCTGAACGCAAATCCCGGCTGCCATCTGGCCACGATAGAAGGAGATCAGCCGCGTGTGCGCGGCATGTTCATGTACCGCGCAGATGAAAAGGGTATTGTTTTTCACACGGGAGCTTTCAAGGCCCTTTATTCCCAGCTGCAGCAAAACAACAAGATCGAAGTGTGCTTCAACAGTCCGGATATACAGGTTAGGGTTGCCGGTACCGCTGAAATATTGACGGATGAGGTTTTGAAAAAAGAAATCCTTGAAGCCAGGCCCTGGCTAAAGCCGTTGATGGGGGAGCAGGGTGAAAATGCACTGATCGTGTTTCGTGTAACCGGCTGTATGGTTTCCATGTGGACCATGGAAACCAATTTAGAACGGACAACTTACTTGAGTTTATAGGAGATCGTCATGAAAGCAACCCGGCAGTTAAAGGACGAGCACGAGGGTGTCCTGTTGATGCTTCGTATTTTAGGTGAAATCAGTCGGCAGTTGCAGGCCGATGGCCGTCTGGAAAACGGCCATTTTGAAAGCATCCTTGAATTCCTCAAAGTTTTTGTCGATAAATGCCATCACGGCAAAGAAGAAGAGCTTTTATTTCCTGCGCTGACGCATGTCGGCATTCCACAGGACGGGCCGATTGCCGTGATGCTTTTTGAGCATGAAATGGGGCGAAAATACATCCGTGTGATGACGGAAGCATTTGAACGCTATAAAATGAATGATGCAACAGCCACTTCAGCGATTGCGCAAAACGCAAGGGATTATATCGAACTTCTTACTGATCACATCGATAAAGAAAATAACATTCTTTTTGCCATGGCCGATGATCGGCTGTCGGAAAAAGCCCAGGAAGAGTTGTTTGATGGTTTTGAGAAAATTGAAACCGCCCGGATCGGAACAGGAAAGCATCAGGAGTTTCATGACCTGCTTCATCATTTGAGCGATATTTATTTAACGGTAAAATAGCGTAACGGAAAAAAAGGATCAGGACGGCAAATTTCTAGCGCATATTGGCGTTCGTCGCCGGGGAAGGATTCAAGGGTAAAATTTTGATTTCCTTACAGAAAGGCAACGTCCGGATCATGAATATAGCCCGGTATTTCTCAGCCTTGCGGCAAAATTCGCCGAATTTTACCGTGGGGAGAAATGCCATGCCGTCCTCAAGAGGTTTGAAAAAATTGTCCACGTGAATGGGGACCACGAGTTTTGCCCTCGATTGTAATGCAACGTTTTCCAGATACTGATCGGTGTTTCCCCTTCCGCTGATCCCCAGAAGCAGAACATCTGCGGCGATACCGTCGTACATGCCCGGTTTGAAACCGGCGCTTCCATGATGGAGAATGATTCCTGCAGGGTGTGTGATCAGCAATGCGAAAACACCGCCCAAACGATATTTCCCCGCGGCTGCAGGCGGGATGAGAGGCTCATCGATCGTTCCGGGAAAAGGAATACGGCCCAGCAATGCGGGGCCGTGGACACTTTCAATAAACTTTACGGTGAAGTTACCGAACTGCATGGTTTGCCCCGGCTTCACAGGAAGAAGCTTGCTTTCATCAATCCCCGTTCCCCTGCCCACGTTGATGGTGCTTTCCGTGCCGATAAGTGGGGCGTCTGTCTCGATTGCAAAATAAGGGGCGTCTGCGACATGATCAAAGTGGCTGTGGCTTACGATGACGGCATTGATTTTTCCCCTGCCGAGTTTTTCCACCCAATTTCGTATGAGCGTGCGGTCGGGCTTTAGTGGAAAACGGAACGCGACGGCGCTTATGCGAAATCGGCTGACATAGGGGTCTATCAGGATGCCTGTTTCCCCGTCCGAGATGAATGTGCCGGCCGTGCCCAGCCAGGACAGACGCACGTCGCCCTGCCGCAGGCCGTCTGAATCCAGAAGCAGGCTTTCATAATGCTTTTTCATGTCGCCTTCTCAGCCTGAAAATTTTCCTTCCGCTTTTAATTTTTTGATTTCTTCTTCTTCAAGGACTTTGTATGCGATTTTTCCGACCAGGGTTTTTGGCAGTTCTTTTACGAACTCCACCTCTCTGGGGCAGCTCCACTTTATCAAATCTTTCTGGGCGTGCTTAATCAGCTCCTGTTCCATCTCCTGACAGGCTTTTGAAGGGTCTTTCAGCACGACGAATGCCTTTACCTTTTCCACCTGCTGAATATCCGGCACTCCGATGACACAGACTTCGGCCACATCGGGATGGGTGTTGATCTGTTCTTCAACCTGTGCCGGATAGACATTCATTCCGGAGGATTTGATCATGCGTTTTTCTCTTAATTTGAAATAGAAGAAACCGTCCTGGTCCATAGACCCGATATCTCCGGTATGGAGCCATGACCGTCCGTCGGTGTGTTTTCTGATTGTTTTTGCCGTCTCTTCGGGCTCGTCGAGATATCCCATCATAACAGCCGGACCTTCAACGCATATTTCTCCCTCTTCTCCGGGGTTTGCTTCCTCTATCGTCCCTTTTCTGACAATCTTCGCGCGCATATCGGGGAAAGGAACACCGATGCTGTTTTCACGATATTCATTCAGCGGCATTGCCATGATCGCCGTCACCGCTTCCGTCAATCCGTATCCTTCGAGGAGTTTCACCTTCCCTCCCCTAGCCTTGACAATACTCTCAAATTCCTGCTTGACCTTACTGGGAAGGGTATCCGCACCGCTGAAGGCTGCTTTGAAACAATCAAGATTTGCTTTCCGGAAATTTTCATTTTTATTCAGAGCGGCATAGAGCGTAGGAGGGCCGATCAGGTAATTGGGCTCTTTCTTTTTGATCAGTGCAGCAACATTGTTCGGCTCAAATATCGGAACCATGATGCATCTGCCGCCGGCCATCAATACCGCGTTGACACAGACTCCAAGCCCGAATCCGTGGAAGATCGGGAGCACGGCCAGCATCTTTGGATACTTTCTGTCGATGCCGCCCCATTGCGCAACCATTTGCCCTTCAGCGATAAAGTTGTAGTTGGAAAGCATGATCCCTTTCGGCTTGCCGGTCGTTCCCCCGCTGTATAGAATTACGGCCAGCTCTTCCGTTTTGACATCGATCCGGGGATGGTCAGGATATTTCGTTTTCATCATGGTTGACATCAAAATCACTTTGTCCGTATCTGCGACTTTTGGATTCTTCCTTCCCTGCTTGAGCCAGTAAAGGACGCTCAAGAGAGGCGGGAGATAATCAGGGATTTTGGCGATAATCAGTTTATCAAAACCAGTGGTTTTCTGAACTGCAACCAATTTATCATAAAAAATATCGATGGTAAGGACCATGCGGCTTTTACTTTTTGTCACGTAAAATTCAATTTCGCTCTGGGTCGATAAAGGATGGATCATGCTGGCGATCACGCCGATTTTATTTGCGGCATAAAAAGCGATAACCCCCTGGGGGGATGTGGGCATCGATATGGTGATGGTATCGCCTTTTCTGAGTCCGATTCCGTAAAGCGCCCGGGCGAACTGGTCAATATCCGCTATAAAATTTTTGTAAGTCCTGCAGGTTCCCATGAAATCGTATGCGATCTCATCGGGATATTCGTCCGCAGTTCTTCTCACGCATTCATACATGCTGATTTTCGGATAATCGATGGTCTCGGGGACATAATCGTAAAATTTCAACCACGGCTTGTCTTCTGATAATGACATATCCTCACCTCGGTTTTCATAAATTTGATTATTTTATCTATAATACAACAGACAAACCAGGAATGCATACAAATTTATTCATTATTTTTAAAATGCGGTTTATTATATTCTTGCAATATTTCGTTTTCTCAATAAAATGCGATCCATAATATCCTCGAATTCAGCTTACATGAAACGGAGACGGTTAACGATGGATCACGTTTTCCACAATATGACCAGAAGGCAATTGTTGCAGACGGCAACGGCATCCGCTTTAGTGATGGGAACGCCAGCTCTCAGCGGCTGTTCATCCCTTCCCAAATATCAACCTTCGGGCGTCGCCAAAAGTAAGGCACTTTATATCATTCACGGAGAAGTCGTTGACGTTGTCCGCGGTGTGATTCTTCATGACCGGACAATTGTCGTCCGTAACGGTTATATTGAAGCAATGAATGATCAGATCCCCTCCCCGCGGGAAGGCGACATGGTGCTGGATTTAAAAAATAAATTCGTCATTCCCGGTTTGATTGATGGGCACTGCCATGCAACCATGCCCGGTGAATCCGTTTTTAATCCTTCGGGTTTTCTGACCACGATGCACCAACTGAAAAGAAATTACGTTCAACAGATCAAACATGGCGTAACCACTGTCCGCGACATGGGCGCGATGCCGAAAGTGCTGCATAGCTTTATCACGCAAATCGAAAAAGGCGAACTCACCGGTCCACGCGTTGTTTTCTGTAATTCCTTCACCAATGTATACCATGGGCATCCGTCCATCGATCCCGCGGATGTCAGCATTTTTCTGCCGATGGGGGCGGCGCTGACCGGCGATATGAGTTTATGGTTCAAAGACACCAAAGAATTGTCAGAAAAGATGCGTGAAAACAGCTCCCGGGGTGCCTCGTTTATTAAGCTGACTATGGACAAAAAATCCTGTCTGGCCGGCAAGTCCGAAATTCCCGTGTATACGGATGAGCACTTAAACATGATATTTGACTATGCGCAAAAAAACAATCTGGCGACCTCCGGACATGTTCATACAAAATTCGGGTTTGACCGCACCCTGCAATATGGCATCGGCTCGATGGAACATTCCATCGCTGACGCGGTGCTGACCGAAAAGGACGTAGCCGCCATGGCTAAAAAGAAAATCGCCATTGTTCCAACCATGATTATCGCGCAGATGCTGGCCGCTGAGGAAGCGTTCGAGGAAAGGCCCGATAAATACCGCACCGATTTCATTGACCGGGAAATGAAGATCCGGCAAGAATACCTTAACTCTTTATTGGATGATTACACGGAAAGATCCATTCATGAACGTAATATCGCTTATCTGAAAACCTATCGAAAATACGGTTTGGATAACTTGTACCAAAAAGGCAAGTATATGGCCAATCCTGAAATCTACTTCAATATCCTGCTGGTCGGTCCCCCAAATTTGATGGCCATGAAAGAAGAAGGCATTTTGATTGGCTGCGGCACGGATGCCGGAGTTCCCCTGGCTTACCACGGAACATTGTGGCGTGAAATGGAGCTGCTGGGACGCATCGGATTTACAAATACCGAAGTTCTGCAATGCGCCACGATCAATAACGCGAAAATTGTCGGGATGGCCGACAAGATCGGCTCTGTCGAGGTGGGGAAATATGCGGATCTGACGATTCTGCAGGAAAATCCGCTGATAAAAATCGAGACCTGCCGCAAACCGCAGATGGTCATCAAAAACGGTGAAGTTTACGATACCGACAAAATTAAATTGAATGCTTAACACCTCCGTATGAAGTTGTCTTCCCTGTGCCGGAGATGGGGATTCGTTTGTCCCCCTCATGGAGGGAGACTGTGTCACAATGCAGAAGGGTCATTGCGAGACGCCTCTCAGGCGTCGTGGCAATCTCGTGTATTCGGCTACTTAGGAGATTGCTTCAGTCGCTGTTGCTCCTTCGCAATGACATTACGACACAGCCTGAGGGGGTTGGGGGAGGTTGTCAGTTCATCCAGGGCGCGCAGCGTAACCCTGCTTATTCGGATTGTCCTAGCCGCAATCCCTGCCATTTCCACCTCCGCCAGCGGAGGACAAATCAGAAACGATCGTTTAACTATTTAATTGATGACGTTATAATATACTGGGGGATTAAAAAAAGACGTGTTCTCTTCTTTTGCACATGAAATCAAGAGAACACGTCCGTTGTTTGATGATTCTTTACAGTTTACGATTTTGCTGAAGCCGGAACCTTCATTCCGAGGGTTTCCATTGCTTTTACAGCCTTTTCCTTTACGGCCTTGGCTGAAGAGAGCGCATCGGGCAGATTTCCTGCTTTAAAGCTTTCCTGTGCCTTGGTCCAGTCTTCCTTCGCGGAGGCCAGCCCAGACTTTACCTCGGCAAATTTTTCCGCATTTAAATCACCGGGGAGCTTTTTCGACTTTGAAAGGATGTCCACACGGCTCTGAAGTGCAGAGATCATCTTTGGCAGCCCCTGGCTCATATCCTTCCACTGCTTTGTCAGATCAACTTTGTCAACCACTTCGTCTTTTTTGGCCTTCGCCGCCGCTACGACGTCTTTCACCTTTGTTACAAGTCCCTGTGCTTCCGTCAGGGCAGCCTTGTAGTCGCCCTTGTCCAGTTTTTCTTTGGCTGAAGCGAGTGCGGTTTCGAGTGCGGCAACTTCATCCGGAGCAATTTTCCCGATTTCGGTCTTGGCAGCATCGATGGCTTGCGTTGCTGAGTTTACGGCCAGTTCCGCCGCGCTCTTATCGGCTTTACCACAGGCTACAATCATCAATGCGGCAAACAACAGAATGACTCCTATACACAAAAGTTTTTTCTTCATGGCTTATCCTTTCTTTTTGAATGTATTGATTTTTGTGCAAATTGATATTCCAATATCTGCAATCAGGGAATATGCAGTTTCTGTCCGATCTTAATCATGTCAGGGTTTTTAAGAACATCCCGGTTGGCCTCGAAGATCTGTTTATAAAGATTGCCGTCGCCGTAATACTTCTCGGCGATTTTCCAGAGAGTGTCTCCTTTTTTTACTTCGTGGTATTGTTTGACATCATATGGATCCTGTTCCTCTGTTTTCTTGACTTCATCACCAGCCATGTCATGCACCTCCCTTGTTTGAACTGAATCACGTCTCGTTTTTCCTGAGAAAACTTTTCACGGCTTAAGTGTTGCAGCGCCGTCTTTTCTCAGCTGCAATCCATAACAACAAGCCCGGTACTCTGGGCAGATGAAACTCACAATTCGTCAGCGTTAAAGGTGTCGCAGGCCGAAATGTTTCCCTGTTCCAAGCCTCTCCTGAACCATTTTACACGCTGAGCTGAGCTGCCGTGGGTGAATCCGTCGGGAACCACGTATCCCTGTGTTCTTTTCTGGATGCGGTCATCGCCAACTGCGCTTGCCGCATTCAGACCCTCTTCAATATCGCCGGCTTCCAAAATATTGCGTTTTTTCTGCGCCTGGTGAGCCCACATGCCGGCCAGGCAGTCTGCCTGTAATTCCAGCATCACATTTAATTTGTTTCTATCGGTTTTGCTTGCTCGTGCCTGCATCGCGTTGACTTTTTGAATGATGCCCAGCTGGGTCTGAACATGGTGCCCTATCTCATGGGCAATCACGTATGCCTGGGCGAAGTCACCGGAAGCGCCAAACCGGGAGTGAAGGTCTTCAAAAAATACAAGATCAAGATACACCTTGTGATCGGCCGGGCAATAAAACGGCCCCACGGCCGCGTCGGCCATGCCGCATGCAGATTCGACGGCACCGGAAAAAAGAACCAGTTTGGGCTCTTCATACGTCCGTCCCGCTTTCTGAAAGGTTTCGTTCCACACGTCTTCGGTTTCGGCCAGAACAACGGCCACGAAATTACGCATGTCATCATTGGCGGGGGCAGAAGTTGTCTGCTCTGTAGACATGGTGGTGGATTGGGTGCTTTGTCCGACAACCTGCAAAAGGGCCGTCGGATCTACGCCGAGAAACATGCTGATGACAACCACCGCTACAAGACCAAGGCCGCTTATACCGCCTATTTTTGCTCCACGGGAAACCGACGCTCCTCTGCGGTCTTCAACATTGTCACTTTGCCGTTCACCTCGCCATCGCATTGGATCCTCCTTTTAAAAAAACCGGGAACGCAGACAGTACTTCGAAACCAAACAAATGTAATTATTACGCTGGAAGTATAGGAATTACCCTTTTGACTGTCAAGATAAATAAAAGAGGATAAATTAAGTGCCGGGCGATGTCATCTCCTGTTTTTTCAGCATAATCAGAACAGCTGAGATTGCACCTTCGGTCATCCCCGGAATACGTTCCATCTGGCCGATGGTGACCGGTGCGATACGGGTGAGCTTGGTCTTGAGTTCATTGGAAAGCCCCGGAACCTCTGAATAATCGAAATCAGGAGGAATTTTCTTTTTTTCCTGGTCTTTTAATTTTTTTGTCGCCTCGAACTGGCGCTTGATATAACCCTCATATTTGGTTTCGATTTCGATCTGCTTTTTCACAAAAGGATCCGGTTGGGATTCCCATCCGGGAAAACCATTCAAGTCATCGTAAGCAACTTCGTGCCTTTTCAGAAGGTTGTACAGATTTGTAGCCTGGGTAATGGGAGGCGAAGACAAAACGCTTAGTTTTTCATTGATTTCCGCTGATGGTTTTACGGATGAAATCTTAAGATGCCTGATGCCCTGCTCGATTTTTTTCGTTTTATCCTGAAGATCCAGATAATACGAACGGTCGATTAAACCAAGTTCACAGCCCTTGCCCATCAGGCGGATGACGGCGTTATCTTCCCTCAGAATCAGTCGGTATTCGGCGCGTGATGTAAACATCCGGTAGGGTTCATCCACGCCCCGGGTGATCAGATCATCGATCATTACTGCCATGTACGCTTCAGAACGATCCAAAACAAAAGGAGGGCCTCCCTGCAGGGCGCGAACAGCGTTGATTCCCGCCCAGAGTCCCTGTGCGGCCGCTTCTTCATAACCGGAAGTGCCGTTGATTTGACCGGCCAGATACAGGCCGGATACCAATTTTGTTTCCAGTGTAGGTTTAAGCTGTGTGGGCTGAATGAAATCATATTCGATGGCATAGGCAGGCCGCATGATTTCGGCTTGCTCCAGGCCCCTGACGCTGTGAACAATCTCGTATTGCAATTCCAGTGGCAGAGAGTTGCCCAGGCCCTTGGCGTAAACTTCCTGGGTTTCGAGGCCTTCATGCTCCAGGACCACAGGGTGGCTTTGCCGCTCGCCAAAACGCATGACTTTGTCTTCGAGAGACGGACAATAGCGTGCGCCGACTCCCCTAATGACGCCGGAATAAAGCGGTGAATGCTGAATGTTGTCACGGATCACACGGTGCGTTTCTGCGGATGTCGCCGAAAAGTAGGAAGGCAGTCGTTCCGGCCGCAAATTTCCGGTGGTGAAGGAAAAAGGCGCCGGGTCCGGGTCGCTGTCCTGGCGCTCCAGGCAGGAAAAATCAATGGACGAGGCGCGCAGCCTGGGCGGTGTGCCTGTTTTCATCCTTCCCATTTCAAAGCAGAGGGTTTTGAGATGGTTGGCAAGGCCCTCCGATGCCAGTTCGCCTGCACGGCCCGACGGGGTTTGCGAGGTGCCGATATGCACCAGACCGTTCAAAAAAGTTCCCGTGGTGATGATGACTTTTTTTGCACCGTAAAAATAGCCGCTGCTGTCCATAGCGCCTTTGACGGTGCCGTCTTCGATGACAAGGCTTTCCACCATCGCCTGGAGCAGGTGAAGGTTTTGCTGATTTTCCAGAGTGGTTTTCATGGCTAGGCGGTAGAGCTGCTTGTCGCATTGCATCCTCGTGGATTGCACCGCAGGCCCCTTGGAAGCGTTCAGCAACCGGAAATGCACAGCGGTTTTGTCTGTCACCCTGCCCATTTCGCCGCCAAGCGCGTCAATTTCCTTGACGAGCTGGCTTTTCGCCAGGCCGCCGATGGCCGGATTGCAGGACATCAGTGCTATTGCGTCGAGGTTGATGTTGAACAGCAGCGTCCGGCAGCCCATACGCGCCGCGGCCAGCGCGGCTTCGCAGCCTGCATGCCCGCCGCCAATCACCAGTATGTCGTATTGATCTGACACGTCTTTCCCCAAAACCAATTGCTTGCACTTGTTTTGTTTTAATAGTATTCCGGCTCAAAAAACACAATACAAAAAAGAGGTGAATTTGGCCAAACCGGATTTCTGGAAAAACAATAAACGGTATTACGATCTGAAAAGTTACTGGCGCAACCTCTTCGGCTGCACCGTTCACAAGCTTCAGATCGACGCGGGATTTACCTGTCCCAATCGCGATGGGCGTGTGGCCGCAGGCGGCTGCATTTACTGCGACGGCCGCGGTTCGAAACTGCGCCAACAGGGGCCATTGCCCTCCGTAACCGACCAGATTCTTGCCGGCAAAAAATATTATACACCGTCCGCCTCCAAATTTGTTGCATATTTCCAGACCTTTACCAATACGTACGCGCCGGTGGAAAAATTAAAGGCGCTTTATGATGAAGCTTTGGCCCAGGAGGATGTCATCGGTTTGTCTATCGGCACAAGGCCGGACTGCCTCCCGCCCGAGGTGATCGACCTGCTGGCAGGCTATGCCCAAAAATATCACGTCTGGGTCGAACTTGGCCTGCAGTCCGTACACGACAAAACATTAAAAGTTATCAACCGGGGCCATACCTATCAGCAATTTCTGGACGCAGTCCACAACCTGGCCGGAAGAGGTCTGAACATTTGTGTACACATTATTATAGGACTTCCCGGTGAAAATGACGAAGATGTGCATATGACCGCCAGAACGCTTGCCGCCCTGCCGGTGAACGGCATCAAAATACATTCGCTTTTAGCATTAGATGGAACCATGATGGGCGACATGTACAAACAGGGCACCGTCCCCATGATTACAAAGGAGAAATACGCATCACTTACAGCGGATGTCCTCGAGCTCCTGCCGCCGGACGTTGTTATCCAGCGTCTGACAGCCGACGGATACAGGGATATCTTTCTTGCTCCCATTTGGGCGGCCAACAAACTGGATGTGCTCAATGCCATCAACAAGGAACTGGAAAGGCGGGATAGTTATCAGGGGATGCGCTATAAGTAAAACGCTCCCGCTGGTTCAGTCATGCTCGGGCTGTTGCCCAAAGATCCTTTTCGCTTGCCTAAAAGCGTTTCGTATAAATCTAAAGCTTGCGAAAGGTAATGACAAAACTCACCTGTGGCTCAAACAGTTGTCATTACTGATCTTTCGCCGCGCTTGGATTTATAAAACAAAACGCTTTCAATGGCCGCTCAAAGGGATGCTGTTTGGGCAGCAGCCCGTATAAGATTGAACCCGCCTTTCGACGGGCAGGCTCAGCGACCGCCCTTCGACAATGCGGGCCCTGAGCCTGTCG
>ERZ795049.3421-NODE-3421-length-16795-cov-13.026464_pt1 | contig 16795 bp, 18 predicted proteins | sample MGYA00375133_ERZ795049 | MGnify/ENA primary metagenome ERZ795049 (study PRJEB30178, sample SAMN05720147) | activated sludge metagenome | isolation source: anaerobic digester from wastewater treatment plant | place: Japan | collected 2015-04-20 ...
ACGATAAAAAATGACGACCGCTACCCCCTTTACTGTTCGAGCGGAAGCGAGAACTCCTGCGTCAGTTTCAGCACTAGCGATCGATAGTTCTCGGCGATTACACCTCGAACGATAAAAAATGACGACCGCTACCCCCTTTACTGTTCGAGCGGAAGCGAGAACTATAACGAAAGGTATGACATCAATCTCTGATAGTTCTCGGTGAGTACACCTCGAACAATAAGAGTGGCGGTCGTGGCACACTTTACTGTTCGAGCGGGAGCGAGAACTCCCGTGTGGGTTTCTAAACTTACAAACTGTTTGTAAATACGAACCTGAACCACAGGTTAGCAAAAACACCCGTTTTTGCAATTATCCTTATTTGTGGTAAAAAAATACCCCGTGGACAGTGGTGTAAACTGTCCACGGGGTAGCGAGCTTTACCTCCCTTCTTCGTTCCGCGAAGGAACGAGGCGCACCACTTGGCAGGTGGTGCAGGGTGTGGCAGGGCTATGCCTGCCGGGGAGGGGTCTAAAATTCCACCTCCCTCGCCCGCTCTGCGAAGGAAGAGGCGGGGCGCCGCCGCCGTTCAAGGCGGCGTAAGGTGGTTGTCTTTTGGTGAGCGACAACTGCGCTCACCCCCGCCCAGAAAAGCCCGTAGGCGAGTAGCATTACTGCTACCCCGCGGGCTTCTGGGACAACGTACTCCCCGAGGAGAGAAGCCGCGAGGGCGGCTCCCCCCGCAAACCATCCTCCCGAGACCCAGACGCCTCGGGACTCGAGTAGCTCCTCTCTCTCCTCGTGCCTCATCTTTTCACCTCCTTCAGGTGAACATACACCATACCATATATTTTGCGAGCTGTCAATAGCTTGTACTGGATGAGTACATAGGTAACACATTGTGATACTTAGAAACAAAATCAATGGGTGACATATAATCTAGGGTTTGGTGTGGTCGACCAAAATTATAATGTACTAACCATTCCGTTAATCTCCGGTTGAATAATGTGATGTCATCTGTCATATTGCCCATATCAATAAACTCTTCCTGTAGGGTTCTATTGAACCTCTCACAACTAGGATTATCTTTCGGTGTTGTACTGGATGAGTACATAGGTAACACGGTCGCCATCCTTGCTGTTCGAGAGAACCCCGCCCGGTAGGGCGGGGCGAGCCCCGCCGAGAAGCCGGACGGGGCAAGCTTCCAGCCGTCACCTTATCGTTCGAGAGAATTGCGCGTAGCGCCATCTCGAGAACTCCTGACCGCTAGTATCAAATCCCACGCAAATAGTTCTCATCGTTCCGCCTACGGCGGATACTCTTCGAACAGTAAAAAGTTCTCGCTTCCGCTCGAACAGTAAAGTGTGCACGACCGCCACTCTTATTGTTCGAGGTGTACTCACCGAGAACTACCAATCGCTGATGTTACACCTTACCCGGTAGTTCTCACTGCGTTCGAACGGTAAGGGTATGGCGGGTAGTTCTCGCTTCCGCTCGAACGGTAAGAAGTGTCTCGGGGTAAACCCTTGTGTCAGAATAAGAACTAGCCACCAATCTGCTGGCCAGTTTCACTGGCAAGCTGGTCCGCCTTTTTGAGTGCATTGTTGGCTAAAGTACTACGATTAGTTTTTTGGTATAGGTTGGCGAGTAGGTTATGGGCAGTGGGATTAATAGGGTCAATTTTTAATGCGTGTGCTAGGGTTGTTTCTGCTTTATCGTATTCTTTAATTGCGGTATAAGCCTGACCAAGGCACAAAAGTGCGTCGCGCCAATTTGGCTCAATTTGCACAGCGATTTCATAGGCCGCTATTGCTTCTCTTGCCTCGCCACTAGCCTGAAATTGTTGCCCTAAGGTAAGAGCGTCGCGTGCACTCTTTGCTTGCTGCGCAATAGCGTTGCGCGCTGTTTCCCACTGCGCCTGTGCCTGCGCAAGCTTTTCTGCCTCTTGCGCTTGTTTCCGCGCAACAATCCACCCCTGGGTTTGTTTTCCTCCCCACACCATGCTAGCAAGTACTAGAAGACAAAGAAGACTCATAGCAACAAGGCGGGTGGGAATTTGAATGCGTGGCGTTTTAGGGCGCCAACCAAGCCGGGGGCGACCAAAAGGAACGTAACGACTCGCGCGCGCGCGCGAAGTGCGATTGTTTAAGCCGAGCGTGCCTTTGTTGTTGGGGCGATAAATATAATCCATAACACTTTACAAATTAACTGGGCCACTTGTTGTTAACCAAAAACTTTTGTCCTTTTCTTAGACCAAGAGGAATCTCTTGCCAGATTGTCTCGGTAACAAAGGGCATAAAGGGGTGGAGCATAATGAGACACTTTTCCAAAATACACCAAAGTACATAACGGCTCGCAAGGCGCTCCTCTTCTTTTCCATCTAATAAGATTTTTTTGTGCCTTTCTATAATTATATCAGCAAATGTATGCCAGAACCAGTCGTAAAGCCTTTCTCCTGCTAGGGCAACATTGTTTTCGTTTAGCAAACCTGTAACATCGCTTATTAAGTTATTAAGCTGGGCAAGGTCTCCTCGGTTATGAATATCTAGTTTTTTTACCTCAATAGGAACAACCTCTTTTCCTACATGGCTTAAAACAAAACGGCTTGCATTCCAAATTTTATTGGCAAAGTTGCGGTATCCTTTGGCGCGAGTAGGGGAGAAGTTTACATCTCCACCGGGTGAGGTACCCATAACAAGTGCCATACGTAAAGCATCGGTACCCCATTGGCGAGAAAGCTCTACTGGCTCTACAATATTGCCGAGCGATTTGCTCATTTTGCGCCCCCTTTCATCGCGTACCAAACCATGAAGATAAACTGTTTCAAAAGGAACCTTGCCAGTAAGCTCAAGCGACATCATTACCATACGCGCAACCCAAAAGAAAATAATATCGTAGCCTGTTTCTAGGGTAGAAGTGGGGAAATACTTTTTGTAATCACTACTTTTTGTGTTGGGCCACCCGAGTGTGGCAAAAGGAAAGAGAGCACTAGAAAACCACGTATCTAAAACGTCTTCGTCTTGTACCCAGTTTTTATCTTGCGGTGCTTTGACTCCTACGTATGTTTGTGCACCCTTGGTCCACACAGGAATCCTGTGCCCCCACCATAGTTGACGAGAAATACACCAGTCGTGAATATTGTTCATCCAGTGAAAATATATTTTTTCGAACCTTTTAGGAATAATTTTTATTGCCCCGCTTTCTACTGCCTTGATTGCTTTTTGCGCCAGGGGCTTCATTTTTACAAACCATTGTGTAGAAATAATAGGTTCAACAATGTCACCATAACGCTCGCTAACACCAACGCGGTGCTTGATTTCTTCCACTTTTTCTAAAAGATTAAGACTGTCAAGGTCGTTAACAATTTTTTCTCGCGCCGCACTTGTTTTGAGCCCCTGGTAGGCGTCGGGTACGTTTTCGTTAAGTTTGCCGAAAGTGTTGATAATATTGATAACGGCAAGACGGTGTTTTTGCCCTAGCTCCCAGTCGTTTTTATCGTGCGCGGGAGTTACTTTTACTGCTCCACTTCCAAACTCTTTATCTACTGCATTGTCGCTGATTATGGGAATTTCTCGGCCAACAAGTGGTAGCTTAGCAAATTTACCCACTAGTTTTTTATAGCGATGGTCTTTGGGGTGAACAACAATAGCGCTATCCCCGAGCATGGTTTCGGGGCGGGTGGTAGCGACAATAATGGATTGGTCGACATTGTGCGAGAGAGGGTATTTTATATAATAAAGCTTGCCGGGGCGATCTTCGTATATTACCTCGTCGTCGGAAATAGCGGTTTGCCCCTTAACTGACCAGTTTGTAAGATATTCGCCTCGATAAATCAACCCTTTTTCGTGCATTCTTGCAAAGGCGGTGTAAACCGCTTCGTTGTACTGCTCGCTTAGAGTAAAGGCCTCTCTACTCCAATCACAAGAAACGCCCATAACCTTGAGCTGTTCTACAATGCGCTCGTGATATTTATCTTTCCATTGCCACACCTCTTGCACAAAGTTCTCGCGCCCCATTTCAAAACGCTTGATGCCTTTTTTAGCCAGTTCTCTTTCTACTACGGCTTGGGTGGCAATGCCGGCGTGGTCGGTGCCGGGAAGGTAAAGTACTTCCTCGCCGAGAAGGCGGTGAAAGCGCACCAAAATATCTTGAATTGTAGAGCCAAGAGCGTGGCCTATGTGGAGGCGACCTGTAACATTAGGAGGAGGCATTGCTACGACATATTTTTGGGGCGCACTAACGGGGGCAAAACAATTATTTTCTTGCCAGAGGTTGTAAATTGCTTGTTCGTTTTCGCCGGCGTTATACGGTTTTTCTAGTTTACTCATAGGTTAATGATACCAAGAATAAGAGGAGGTTGAAAGCGCCCCGTCCGGTCTCGGCGGGGCTTGCCCCGCCCGACCCTGGGCGGGATTCTCTCGGACGATAAAATGATGGCTCAGAGTTCTTGTCGATTACACCTCGAACGATAATCTTTTTACCGTTCGAGCGGGAGCGAGAACTTTCCGTCATATCTTTACTGTTCGAACGCAGCGAGAACTACCTCGTGAGTTCCAGTATCAACGGTCTGTAGTTCTCGGTGGGTACACCTCGAACGATAAAAATGATGGAGCTTGCCCCCCCTACTACCCCCCTCGGCGGGGTTCTCGGGTAGTAATCCTCGAACAGTAAAAATATGCTTCATTCTGCGCCTCGCACGATAAAAAGCACAGTGCAAAATTGTAAGGCTCATACTTTAACATCTTTCAAGGGCAAAGAGGCGCAAGGCTCCAATGTCTGCCACGAGCCAACATTGCCCCTGCACCAATGGTAGGCGCCAGCAATCGCCATAGAAAGAGCGTTATCAGTGCATAGTGCAAGAGGCGTAAGGCGAAGGTCGAGTTTGTTATCTTGTGCTTTTTTGGCAAGCTCTTCCCTAAGTAGAGTATTTGCCATTACTCCTCCGCCACCAAGAATTGTTTTAACCCTTAGGCGCAAAGCGGCGTTGATAGTTTTTTTTACTAATGCTTCAACAATTGCTTTTTGCGCGCTTGCCGCAATATCGCTTTTTAACTGTTTGTTGTTTTTGTTTAAAACAGGTTCTGCTTTTTCGTTTACAAACCCCAGGGAGCGTAGCTTATAATAAACTGCGGTTTTTAAGCCAGAAAAGGAAAAATTATCGTTATCTTTTTGCGCTAGCGCCACAGGAAAAGTAAATTTTTTACTATTTCCATACTTAGCAAGAGCAGAAAGCGCAGGCCCACCGGGATAGGGCAGAGCAAGCATACGTGCAATTTTATCGAAAGCTTCGCCAGAAGCATCGTCTAGTGTTTGCCCTACTACCTTGTAATGAAATTCTTTGTCGATTAAAACAAGCATAGTGTGACCACCAGAGGCAATTAAGGCAAGGGCGGGCAAGGAGGGTTCTTTAATAAAAGGCGAGCGTGTGGTTGCTTCTCCGTTGGCGTAAGAGGCAAAGATATGTCCCTCTAGGTGGTTAAGGGCGACAACGGGTAGTTGGCGCGCCATGGCAAGACCGCGCGTAAATTCAACACCAACAAGCAAAGAACCAATAAGGCCTGGTCCAACGGTTACCGCGAGCGCGTCAATATTCTCAATAGTTTTTTTTGCTTCTTTTAATGCCTTTTCAACGACAGGGTTAATTTTTTCTATGTGGAGGCGGCTTGCAAGCTCGGGGAAAACGCCACCGTATTTTGCGTGTGTTTTTATTTGGCTTGCTACTACCGAAGAAAGAGGGGTGATAGAAGAGGGCTTGTTTTTATGAAAGGAAACCACCGAAGCAGCGGTTTCGTCGCACGAAGTTTCAATGGTAAGAAGAATAACTTTTTCCATACTTGTTCTTAGGGCATCTACGGAGCGATTTTTTTACGCAACATTGCCGCAACAATATCGCGATCGCTCCAGGGTACCTTTTCTTGCCCTATTACTTTGTAGCTTTGGTCACCCATACCCGTTACTATGACCACATCGCCTGACCCTGCTATATCTATTGCCTTGCAAATAGCATCCATTCTGTTTTTAATAACAAAAAAGTTTTCCCCCGCTTTCTTTGCCTTTCCTTTTTTACCGCCCTCTTCAACGCCCGAGGCAACGGCGTTAATAATTGCTTGCGGATCTTCGGTGTAGGGCTCCTCGTCGGTAATAATTACAACGTCGGCGAGGCGCCCCCCAATCTCTCCCAGTATGGACCTTTTGCTTTTATCGCGATCGCCCGTTGCTCCATAGACGGCAATAATTTTTCCTCGTGTAGCGGGGCGGAGGGCGAGCAAGACTTTTTCTAGGGCGTCGGGGGTGTGGGCGTAATCGATAATCGCAGAAAAATTAAGTCGTCCTTTTGCCTCGGGGAGGAGAACCCGCTCCATACGGCCAGGAATAAGCTCTACCGCTTCGAGGCCAGTTTTTATATCGGAGAGCGATATGTTTTTTCCTAGGGCAAGGCTAGTAGCGCAGAGGGCGTTAGCAACATTAAAGCGACCAGGGGTTTGGAGGCGAATTGCCTGTTGCCCTGCACCTGTTAACAGGGTAAAAGTGGTGCCAGTGGGTTCGGAAAGAATTTTGCGAGCAGTGACGTCGACATCTTTTTCCTCGAGACCATAAGTTACTACTTTTGCTTTTGCCTCTTTGGCGAATTGTGCGAAATACTCATCGTCTTTATTCAAAACCACAAGATTAGCACCGCCAAAGATTTGTTTTTTTGTTGCCACATATTGCTTAATAGTACCGTGGTAATCGAGGTGGTCGTGACTAATATTGGTTAACGCAACGGCATCGAAACGAATACCCCAAATGCGGTGTTGGGCAATGGCATGGCTTGTTACTTCTAGTACTACATCTGTGCAGCCGGCGCGACACATCTTTCTTAAATATCTCTGCAGTAAAAAGGGATTAACAGTCGTCATATTTAGCTTGTTAGCAATTTCTTTTTTATCGATAACAAAGCGGACTGTAGTGAGCATACCCACCTTGCGTGCCCCAGCGCGTAAAATAGAGGCAACAAAAAATGCCGTCGATGTTTTTCCGTTGGTACCGGTAATCGCCAACACGCGCATTCTACGCGAAGGAAAGCCATATAAAATATTGGCGAGGACAGATTGAACCAGGTGATAAAAGTTAATTACCTTTCTCGGTAGAATTTTGCGCAGTATTTTTTTCATAAAATTAAGATAGTTTAGAGCTTAACGCTTAAAATAGTTGAATATTTTGTACCACTTTGGATGATAAACTTTATCGTAACCACCTAGAATTTCAATAGCTTTGCCACCAAAGTTCTCCTTAAAGCGAGAAAGGCCAGCCCACTTGTGGTTGCTTTCATCTTCGGGAGCGATGCCGAGTAAATCATAAGTATGACAGTTACGCTTTTTGGCTTCTTGCATAATTGCCCAATGTAAGCCAAAAGGCGCCATAACGTTATTTTGGTCGCGGCGAGAGCCGCCGTAAAGGTAGCTTGCCACACCGCCGCAAAAAGTTACAATTGCTCCTGCCAGAGGCACTCCTTCGGCGTACGCAATAAAGACTCTTGCCTTGTTGTCCGCTCCCAGTAAATCGACAAGATCGTAAAAATAGTCAATACTTCGCCCGGTAATTTTTTCTCTGCGGATAGTTTCTTTGTAGAGGGCGTAAAATTGTGCGATGGCATCGTCTTTTGCATTTTCTTTTTGCGTACTAATTTTGTTGTAAGAACGTCCCCAAAATTGCATTTCTTGGTTAATAGCGGTCGCTCTGTGTTCGGCAACGGGGCCAAAGTTTTTTACCTCGACATTGTGTTTTTGTGAAACGCGAATATTGTAGCGCCCCTTTGGCTTCATTTGGCCTAAGAGTCGTTCCTCTGGTAGGCGAATATCGACGACACGGCGATGTTTAGGCTGAATTTCGTTTTTCGATTTTATAAAATCGCGTAAGCTTTCATTAAGGTAGCCCGCGCGTGCTGTAGTGGGGTTTACGATCTCTACGCGTACAAAAATCGCGTCGCATTTTTTTGCTAGTTCATCGATTTTTGCTTTGTCCATATCGTGGAGCTGTACTTGGTCAATTTCTGGCATATAGAGAAAACGTTTTTTAAGGGGCAGGTTAACTTCTAAAACTAAAACATCGCTAATCCAGTGTGGTTTTTGTCCATACTTCTCTTTGAGTGCTCCCCAGCCACGAGTTTGTAAAATAGATTGATACATTAGCCCCATAATAGTACAAAACCAGGAGAAAGGCTAGTATAAGGGCCGTAAAATTACCGCTTGCTTTATTTTTCGCTTAGTCGGTTTTGTCTTGACATTGAATTTGGCAATAACATTGCTTATATCTTGATGTATTGTTTGGGCAGAAGCGAGAACCCCACGCCTAAAAGCTCGGGGCAAGCTTTCCGTGGTGCCTATTACTGTTCGAGCGGGAGCGAGAACTGCTACGTGAGGTTTGATACTAACGTTTAATAGTTCTCGAGATGGCACTACGTGCGTTCTCTCGAACGATGAAAAAATAACGACCGTTGCCCTCTTTACTGTTCGAACGTAGTGAGAACTATCGGGTAAGGATTAGCGCCAACGGTTGATAGTTCTCGGGCAGTAGCCCTCGAACAATAAAAAGTGACGACCGTTACCCCCCCCTTACTGTTCGAGCGGAAGCGAGAACCCCACGCCTAAAGGCTCGGAGCAAGCTTTCCGTGACCTCCTTTACTATTCGAACACAGTGAGAGCAAGGCCTTGCGCCCAATAGACAGCAACGAGCTCTGGAATACCACGTATTACTTGCAACGCGATACAGATAATTAGTATGATAATCATGTTAGCTGAAAGTTTATTCCAATCACTACAATATGTCCACTATTAAAAACCCCATAATCATCGAGGGATTTTGGAATGTCGGCAAAACTAGCTTGGCCAAATACCTGCAAGACACGCATGGGTATTTGTATATACCAGAGCCAAACCACGAAAATAGCGGTATAAAAAACAATATATCTAATTGGTATACTAACCATCACAACAAGCGATTCGATCAGTATTGTAATGCTTTAGGCAACGATACAAAAGTGGTTATGGAGCGCTCGATCTTATCCTCTGCCGCCTTCGATTACGCCCAAGGTCGTAACTACAAGAGTAGCTCATTCTTGTCTTTTGTGAACTCTCTAAATAAAAACATACTATTTATCTTTTTATATCAAGATCTTGGACACATAAATAAAAGAAAATACGATATCGGTAATAAAAAAGTTATATGCAAGCTACGCTCCCCATCTTTCGCTAAGCGCTATGATGGTTTTTTTCGGACAGTATTGCCACTCAAGTGGGGTATTGTCCCGTTATTCATCAAACAACCAAAGACTTATAGAGAAAGCACTGCGAAGAATAACTGTCGAATCATCGAGCGCGCAATTGGCAACAATAGACTTGGACAGGTGAATATTGTGTGTTTTTATGAGCAAAAAGATATAGAATTTCTCTTATTAAAAAGAAGCAAGGAAAAAGGTGGCTTTTGGCAAACAATATCCGGCGGTATCAAACTCGGAGAATATCCAAAACAAACCGCCTTAAGAGAAATCGAAGAGGAAATCGGCGTTGCTCCGGATCCCGAAAAAATAATTGACACAAGTTATCATTATTCGTTTATTGGCAAAGAGGGGTACGAATTAAACGAGTACGTTTTTGGTTATAAATTAAAAGATAATAAAATTATTTGTAGCGCAGAGCACGTAGAGAGTAGATTTACAGCAAAAGCAGAAGCTAAAAAAATGATAAAATTCGACACAAACATCAAATCGCTCAAATACGTTGAAAATGCCTATAGAAAAGAGAGGGCAAAACGCCCTCTCATGTAGTGGATCGATAGGCAAACCTAGCGCTTAATGCAATAGTGGCTTAGTTCCCAAACCAATCCCTCAGTTATGCACTTAGGATCATTAGTTGATGCTTTGCCGATATGCAGTTTACTAATACCTAATACATTTTTAATATAAAATGAATCCAATCTACTGTATGTCGCTGAATAAATGGATTTAACTCTATTAGAGTGCAATAAGCTAACGAACTCCGTAAAAAGATACAATTCTTAAAAAATTATTCGCCTACCTCTTCTTGGACCCCGTGCACGCCGTTATTATTGGACATATTTTTTGCCAAACACAAACTAACCGTGGCAATCCATTTACCAATAATCTTCATAACTAAAGTTTAACACAAAAAAAACTTTTTAGTCCACTGGTTGTTACAGTCCATACAGAAGGAGAACAAACCTCTCACCACCTTATCTTAAGTTGCATTTACTTCGATACTGGGAGGTATCGAAGTAAATGCAGAAAACGCTATTGTTAAAGGATAACGTTTGGCTACGAGTAGAGCGTGAGAGCGATAACCTGCGTTACCTCCCTTTACTGTTCGAGCGGGAGCGAGAACTCCTGCGTCAGTTTCAGCACTAGCGATCGATAGTTCTCGGCGATTACACCTCGAACGATAAGGGCGACGACCGTGGACCCATTACTGTTCGAACGCAGTGAGAACTATCACGTCAGTGCAAAAACCCACGGTCTTTAGTTCTCGGTGGGTACACCCCGCACGGTAAAAACACGTCTCGCTTCGTACGGCGAATTATTTGTTTTCGGGGCTTACACGCTATATAATAAAGATATGAGCAAAGTATTATTAACGGGCGGAGCCGGTTTTATTGGTAGTCACATTGCCGATGCCTATGTTGAGGCGGGGCACAAAGTGGTAGTGGTCGACGATTTATCGGTGGGGAAAAAAGAAAATATCAATAAAAAGGCAAAATTTTATAAAGTAGATTTACGCAACAAACGCCAAATAAAAAAGATTTTTGCACAAGAAAAACCGGAGATCGTTAATCACCAGGCAGCACAAAAAAGCGTAAACTATTCTGTAAAAGATCCGCTCTACGATGCCGACATTAACATTATTGGCTTTTTGAATTTAATGGAGGCGGCAAAAGAAAGTGGAGTTAAAAAATGTATTTTTGCCTCAACTGGTGGTGCTATTTACGGCGATACAAAAAAGTTTCCTACCTCAGAAGACGAACTACCTCTTCCGGCTTCGCCCTATGGTATTACTAAGCTTTGTAGTGAAAATTATTTGCGCTTTTACTTTACTAGTGCAAATATTAAACCCGTTGTGTTGCGTTACGCCAATGTTTATGGTCCCAGACAAGATCCTCTTGGCGAAGCGGGAGTAATTGCTATTTTTTCCCGCTTAATTTTGGCACACAAGCCAGTAACAGTGTTTGGCAGTGGCAAGCAAACGCGTGATTATGTTTTCGTTGCCGATATCGCCAGCGCCTCACTTTTAGCTCTTAACTACGAGGCGAAAAATTTTGAAGAGGCGGTTTTTAATATTGGCACCGGCAAAGAAACTAATTTACTACAGATTATAGGCTACATCGAAGAAGCATGTGGAAAAAAAGCGCAGGTTACCTATGCCCCCGCGCGCCAGGGTGATATCGAGCGCTCGGCGGTAGATGCCCAAAAGGCGCAAAAAATGCTTGATTGGCACCCCCAGGTTTCGCTGGCGGAGGGTATTAAAAAAACTGTTTATAACCTGTAGCAAATAGAACAACTGTTTGAGTATGAAAAAAAACATTTTTTTGTTAGTGGACGGTAATGCCATTGTCCATCGGGCGTTCCATGCTCTTCCTACAACGCTTACCGATAAAAAAGGGCGTCCCACTAATGCAGTTTTTGGCTTTGCTCGTATTTTAATAGCCTCTATTAAACAATTTGCCCCCACCAATATTGCCATTGCCTTCGACGTGGCAGGACCAACTTTTCGCGATGAGCTTTTTGCCCAATACAAAGCAACCAGGGTAAAGGCGCCACAAGAGCTTTATGATCAAATTCCCGTGGTGCATAAGATGCTCGATGCTTTAAGTATTCCCCATTTTGGCATTACTGGTGTAGAGGCCGATGATATCATCGGTACGCTCGCGCACCATATTGTAAAAAATGTAAAAAATGGGGAAGTAATAATATTAACTGGCGATGGAGATACTTTGCAGTTAGTTAGCGGGCAGGTAAAGGTAGCTATGCCACAAAGAGGTGTACAGCCTCCGCAAGTATATGCTCGCGTAACGGTAGAGGGAAAAATAGGTCTTCCACCAGAAAACATTGTCGATTACAAGGCGTTAGCGGGCGATAGCTCCGATAACATCCCTGGTGTAAAGGGTGTGGGGCCAAAAACCGCAGTTAGCTTAATTAAGAGATATCGTACACTCAAGGGCGTCTATCAAAACATCGAAACGGTAACGCCAGATACTCTAAAGAGCAAGTTGATTGCCGGCAAAGAAAATGCCTTTTTGAGCCAAAAACTGGCGACCATTAAAAAAGATGTAAAGCTTAATTTTAAGTTGGGTGATACTAAGGTTGGCGATTATAGCTACGAAGAGGCGGAGCAGTTTTTTTCTAAACTTAATATGCGCTCTATAATCAATATTTTGCCCAAAAGTGCACGCCAAAATGGCGACCAAGTAGCCCTCTTTTAAAAAAGAGCCCCCGCGAAAGGAAGTGTTTCGCGGGGGGGAAGTGCCGGTAGAATTAGCGAAGTAGGGCATCGAGGGTGCGCCAGATGCTCGCTCCTCCTGCAACTGGCTTTTGCACCTGGAGGCTGTTCTCAAGCCATACCTTGAGGAGCCAAGGCAGGTTGAGGTCGTTACCCAGTGGCGGTGGCAGTCCTATGCGTAACCTACCGATGCGTCGCACCGCCTCGGCGGGAGTTACGTCCAGACGTTCGGCAAGTGCGCTGGCAAGGACGGACACGTCCAAGTTCGACAATTTTTTCACCTCCAATCTTTTTTATGGCTGTGCGGTACTTTCTTCGATAGAAATTGTTTTGTGGCGGCTTGTGTAACCATTGATGATTCTTACGGCGTTGCCTGGCACCTTGAATTCCTGTGCGAGCATCGCTACAAGTGCCATGTTTGCTTGTCCACGCACCGGTAGCGCTTTGACCCAAGCGCGGTACTGACCATCTTCTTGGCGAACGATTTTGTCGTGCTTGGCGGCAGGGGTAACATGAACACGAATAATCATAGCTGTATGATAGCCTTAATTGTTTTACAGGGCAAGCTCCATCATTTTATCGTTCGAGGCGTAATCGCCGAGAACTCCCGACCGGTGGGATGTGGCAAGCTCCCAGCCGTCGTTTTTTATCGTTCGAGAGAATTGCGCGTAGCGCCATCTCGAGAACTACTAGACGCTAGTACTGGAACTGATGTGGTAGTTCTCATCATTCCGCCTACGGCGGATACTCTTCGAACAGTAAAAAGTTCTCGCTTCCGCTCGAACAGTAAAGTGTGCCACGACCGCCACTCTTACCGTTCGAGGGCTACTGCCCGAGAACTCCCAGCCGTTGATACTGCACCTTACGAGGTAGCCCGCCCCGCCTTTTTAGGCGGGGTTTTCGCTTCCGCTCGAACGGTAACCATAAAAGGCGCAAATAGATGTTTTACCTTAAAAACAAAATCCAAAGCTTAAAATGGCAAAAAATGCCCCGCGAGGCGCGTAGGCCTCGCGGGGGAAAAGTGAAAGAAAGGCTAGTACCAGCAACTCCTCTCCCTAGAGAGCCGTCGGCAGACAGGCGAAGCGGTGTTACCCCGCTCTGGCCTGAGGAGCTTGGCCAGATACTCGCGGATTACGTCGAGCATCTCTGGGTCTCTGGTGCTGCGCATCTTGCTGTGCAGGCACCGTTGTAGCTCCTGCCGCTCTCCTCTGGTGCGCGCCTCAACCGCCTCAATTGCCCTCCTGAGGCGCCGTGCGTTAGTGGCGCGCTCCACTCGCCTCAAGTTACCTCTTCGGTTGCTAGCCAATAGCAACCCTCCTCTCAATAAAAATATGGTAATATAAAACTGTGATTAAATCAAGGGTAATCGGCACACAATTTAGAGCAAAAGGGATTGGTCGTTTTGCAAGCATCGCCTTCGAGCTTTTAAGGTGGCTTATTCTTGGGGGGCTTGCACTTTTTCTTATACACTTTTTTCTTTTTACGGTGTTTATCGTTTCGGGAGAGAGTATGGAGCCCAACTTTCACGACCGTGAAGTGGTTATTATTAACCGTTTCAATTTATTTACCGGTAATTTTAAGCGTGGCGACCCTATGGTGCTAAAATTCCCTGGCGACCCTGACAGAGTCAAATATATTAAGCGCCTTATTGGGTTACCGGGGGATTATGTAGAAATAAAAAACAATAGCATTTACATCAATAATAAACCGTTAACGGAAAGTTATATCCCTCCTTCTTTTAGTACAGAGGCAACATCGGCGGTTAGCACCTGGCAGCTAAGGGAGGGAGAGTATTTTTTAATCGGCGATAACAGGGGCAATTCCAGTGATTCCAGGGCGTGGGGAGTGGCACGTAAAAGCGATATGACCGGCCCAGTCAAGTTAATTCTTATGCCAAGGTTTGAGTTCGTTACTACGCCACCTTACTAGGCCTGTTTAATGCTTAGGCCGATGCGCCCTCTTTCGGCGTCAACAGTCACGACTTTTACTTTTACTTTTTGTCCTACCTTTAGTGCGTCGCTTACTTTAGCAATTCGCTCGTTAGCAATTTCAGAAATGTGTACCATGCCATCTTTGTTAGGAAGAATTTGTACTATTGCGCCGATTTCCTTACCAGTGTTACGATCTTTTTGAATATTAACCACTTTTCCTTCGTACACTTCACCTACGGCAACCTGTTTTGTATCGGCGGCAATAATATCGATGGCTTTTTGCGCGGCTTGCGCGTCGGCGGAGCTAACAAGAACGGTGCCATCTTCTTCGATATCGATGCTAAGAATCTCTTTCCCTCCGCAGGCTTCAATAATGCCGTTAATATGTTTGCCACCTGGACCGATGAGTTCACCAATTTTGCTAGGATCGATTTTTACGCTTTCAATACGAGGGGCAAACTGGGAAAGAGAAGGGCGTGGTGTGGCGATAACGGCAAGCATTTTATCCAAAATAAAAAGGCGTCCTACTTTTGCTTTTTCTAGTGTTTGGCGAATAATCTCAAAACTTAAACCTTGCAATTTAATATCAAGCTGGATAGCGGTTATTCCATCGCGCGTGCCCGCAATTTTAAAGTCCATATCACCGCCAAAATCTTCAATTCCCTGAAGGTCGGTTAAGATGCGAAACTGCTCTTTAGCGCCGGTAACAAGACCCATTGCAATACCGGAAACAGGTTTTTTGATAGGAACACCGGCGTCCATCAGGGCAAGGGTGGAACCGCAAGTCGCTGCCATAGAGCTAGAGCCATTAGAGGATAAAATTTCACTTACAAGGCGAATGGTGTAAGGAAAATCGTCGCTGGGAGGCAAAACCGGTATGAGAGCGCGCTCTGCTAGTGCGCCGTGCCCCACCTCGCGGCGGGAAGCACCACGCAGGAGACGCACCTCACCTACAGAAAACGGAGGAAAGTTGTAGTGGTGCATATATCTTTTTGTGTCTTCACGCTCCATAGTGTCGATATGCTGTTCTTCGCCCGGGGCACCGAGTGTCGCGATGGTAAGGGCTTGGGTCTGACCACGGGTAAAAAGAGCAGAACCATGCGTACGCGGAAGTAAACCTACCTCTATGGAAAGAGGGCGTACTTCGTCGTCGTGCCGCCCATCGGGGCGCGTGCCATCTTCTAAAATAAGCTCACGCACTTTTTCTTGCATTAAGGTGTCAAAGGCGCTAGAAATTTCATTTTGTTTGTAGTCGCCTTCGAGTGTAGTTTTTGCTTTACTAAGGAGTTCGTCGATTTTTTGTTCACGCCCTTCTTTTTCGACAATTTTTACCGCCTCTTTAACATCGGCCCCGACCAGACTAACAACGGCAGAAAAAACCTCACTAACCGCGCTATCTGCTTGAATTTTATTACTGTTGTAGAAGTTATGCTGAACCTCGATGGCGGGTTGCATCATTTTATGGCCAAATTCAATGGCGCTAAATACCTTTTCTTCTGGTACCTCGTTAGCACCTGCCTCGATCATCATTACTTTTTCTGCAGTCCCCGCGACCACCAGTTCAAGAGAAGATTCTCTGAGTTGGTCGCGAGTGGGGTTAACAACGAATTCATTGTTAATAAGGCCAACGCGTACGGCGGCGACGGGACCGGCAAAGGGGGCGCTGGTTTGGTTAATGGCGGCACTCGCGGCGATGATGGCGGGAATATCGGGGTCGTTTTGCCCATCGTAAGAAAGAACGGTTACTATTACCTGTATGTCATGGTGGAAGTTTTTGGGAAAAAGAGGGCGGATGGGGCGGTCAATCAAGCGACTTGCCAAGACTGCGTCATCGGAGGGGCGCCCTTCGCGCTTAATAAAACGACTTCCAGAGATTTTGCCTGCCGCGTAAAACTTTTCCTCGTAGTCAACGAGCAAGGGGAGGTAGTCGGCAGTTTCGTTGGGTTCAGAGGCAACAACGCAGGTGGCAAGAACAACTGTGTCGCCAAGCCTAACGGTAACGGCGCCATCGGCAAGACCGGCGTAACGACCTGATTCAAGGATTAGTTTTTTGCCCCCCAGCTCTGTTTTATGGACTGTGATAGTACTTGCACTGTCTGGTTTCCCTCCTATTTCGACGGTTTCTTGTGCTACGAGACGTTCTTCTTCGAGGGGTTGAATAGGGTTGAGTGGATTGTTTTGGGTAGTGTCCATAAAGCTCTTTTCTTCTTATTTATAACAAGGATATCATACCGTAAATAGAATGAGGTGTAAAGCGCGTGGTGCCTGCCTTGAAAGGGGTGCCACGGTCGCCATTTTTTATTGTTCGAGGGCTACTGCCCGAGAACTTCTGACCGCTAGTATCAAGTCTCGCGTTGTAGTTCTCGCTCCCGCTCGAACAGTAACAGGATTATCGTT
>ERZ795049.3425-NODE-3425-length-16784-cov-4.455437_pt1 | contig 16784 bp, 7 predicted proteins | sample MGYA00375133_ERZ795049 | MGnify/ENA primary metagenome ERZ795049 (study PRJEB30178, sample SAMN05720147) | activated sludge metagenome | isolation source: anaerobic digester from wastewater treatment plant | place: Japan | collected 2015-04-20 ...
TCACGCTTGTATGCAACTTGGAGGTAGTAGCTCCTCCAACGAGCAGAGGCAAGGTAAAACCTTGTTTTTCCATTTCTTCTGCTACCGATGCCATTTCTTCGAGCGAGGGGGTTATTAAGCCACTCAATCCGATGATATCAGCGTTTACTTCTTTGGCTTTGCGTAATATTTCTGATGCAGGCACCATTACACCAAGGTCGATAACTTCAAAATTATTGCAGGCAAGTACTACTCCTACAATGTTCTTACCAATATCATGAACATCCCCTTTTACTGTAGCCATCACAATTTTGCCAGCATTATGACTGTTGCTGTCTTTTTCTGCCTCGATATAGGGGAGTAAAAAGGCAACGGCTTTTTTCATTACTTGTGCACTTTTTACCACTTGTGGCAGAAACATTTTTCCCGAACCAAACAAATCACCCACAATATTCATTCCATCCATGAGCGGACCTTCGATTATTTCTAATGCTTTGGCATATTGTGTACGAGCTTCTGTGAGGTCGGTATCTAAATAATCGTAAATGCCTTTAATAATAGCGTGTCCTAAACGTTCTTGTAATGACTTGGTACGCCATTCATCTGTTTTTGTTTCTTTGCTGGTGTTGCTTTTAACTTCATTGGCATAGTTTATCAATCGTTCTGTAGCATCGGCTCTGCGATTAAAAATCACATCTTCTGTTAGTTCAAGCAAGTCGGCTGGTATGTTGCTGTATATTTCGAGCATTTCTGGATTTACTATTCCCATATCCATGCCTTTTTGCGTAGCATAGTATAAAAATACCGAATGCATGGCTTCTCGCACTGTATTATTGCCTCTAAATGAGAAGGATAGGTTGCTTACTCCACCACTTACTTTGGCATAAGGAAGTTCTTTTTTTATCCATTCTACTGTACGAATAAAATCAATTGCGTAATTAGCATGTTCCTCAAGTCCAGTAGCAATAGCTAAGATATTGGGATCAAAAATAATGTCTTCGGCAGGAAAACCTATGTTAGTCAATAGTGTATAGGCACGTTGGCATACAGCTATGCGTTTTTCAAATGTATCGGCTTGACCTTGTTCGTCAAATGCCATCACTACCACGGCTGCTCCATATTGACGAATTTTTTTTGCGTGATTAAGAAATACTTCTTCTCCCTCTTTTAGCGAAATAGAATTAATAATTGATTTGCCTTGTACGCATCTAAGACCAGCTTCTAATACCTCCCATTTTGATGAATCAATCATAATTGGCACTTTGGCTACTGAGGGTTCTGTAGCAACTAATTGTAGAAAATCAGTCATACTAGCAGCGGAGTCGAGCATAGCATCGTCCATGCAAATATCAATAATTTGAGCTCCTCCTTCTACTTGCTGACGAGCAATTTGTATGGCTTCTTCGTATTTTTTATCGGCTATTAAGCGTGCAAATTTTTTTGACCCTGCCACGTTAGTACGTTCGCCAATGTTTACAAAATTATTCTCTTTTTTGATAACCATTGGTTCTAATCCACTCAAACGAGTGAATGGTTCCAAAGTAGTACGTTGGTGAGGTGTAGCACTAGCTGCAAGTTGTGCAAAACGGGTAATGTGTTCGGGAGTAGTACCACAACATCCTCCAATAATATTAACCGCTTGATGGGATAAAAACTCTTCAATTTGGTTAGACATTTGCTGAGGTGTTTCATCATACTTACCCAGTTCGTTCGGGAAACCTGCATTGGGATATGCACTCACAAACGTATCTGTCAGTTTTCCTAATTCAATGATATGAGGCAACATATCAGATGCTCCAGTCGAACAGTTTAAGCCAATAGCCAAAGGTTTAGCGTGAGACACAGATATTACAAAAGCTTCGAGCGTTTGTCCACTTAGTGTACGGGCACTTTTGTCGAGTAAGGTACCTGAAATAATGATGGGAATTTCTTTGCCCAAGCGTGCAAATACATCTTGTATGGCATAGATGGCTGCTTTTGCATTGAGCGTGTCGAAAATTGTTTCGACTAACAACACATCTACTCCTCCTGCCATCAATGCTTCTACCTGCTCAGCATATACCGTTGCCAATTGTTCAAACGATATTTCCCTATAGCCTGCATCTTCTACTTTGGGCGACATCGACAGGGTTTTATTGGTCGGTCCAATAGCTCCTGCTACAAACAATGGTTTTGAGCTTGTTGTATAGTGCGTGGTAACTGATTTTGCGAGTTTTGCTGCTTCATAATTTAACTCGTACACCAGGTTTTCCATCCCATAATCGGACATAGAGATTCGATTGGAATTAAATGTATTGGTTGAAATAATATCCGCACCTGCTTCTACGTATTTGCGGTATATGGTTTCTATTATGGTAGGTTGAGATAGGGTAAGTAAATCATTATTCCCCTTTTGGCTGTGGGTATGTGCCTGAAATCGCTCTCCTCTGAAATCTGTTTCTTGCAAACGATATTCTTGTATCATGGTACCCATGGCGCCATCGAGTACCAAAATTCTTTGTTCTAAAATGGATGCAATATCTGTCATTTTCTGTGTTTTCATTTAACTTGCAAAGTTACAGAAAAATCTAATTAAAACAAGTTAAGTCATTTTTTATAAATGGAGAATGGGTATTTTTGTCATATTGTAATTTTGTGAAAGGTATTTTTACACAGAGTACCACAGAGGTTTCACAGAGGGACACGGAGTAATATGTTTTTTTCGTGTAACTTCGTGTAATAATCTAACACAGAGTTCCACAGAGTATTCACGGAGTGGCACAGAGTTTTATATCTTTTCTTCTCAGTGTATCTTCGTGTTTCCTTTGTGTTCTTCGTGAAAGAAATCTTCCACAGAGTTTTACAGAGGGACACGGAGTTAAATAATTTATTCAAAATATGACACTATCTGCGTAGTAATATGTCGCTCCTAGGGGGCTTACATTGTCTAATCTAGGCTAATGCTATTATTATTCCGCTCCTCTGGAGCTCAACTGCTTACTATTTGTCAATTTCTTAAATAATAGCTATCTCTGATGCCCCGAAGGGGTTACATCATAATAGAAAATATACAGTACAGTACCAATTAGCTCCATCGGAGCGGAATAGATATCTTCGTGAGAGAGATTCTTTCACAGAGTACCACAGAGGTTTCACAGAGGGACACAGAGTAATATATATTTTTCTTCGTGTCTTCTTCGTGTTCTTCGTGTGAGACATCTTACACAGAGTTCCACAGAGTAATATGTTTTTTTTGTGTATTTTCGTGCGTTATTCGTGTGAGAATAGTACACAGCGATGTAAGTTTGCATAAGGTTTTTGCACTAAAAAATAGAGGCTGCCTTGTATAAAGCAACCTCTATTCAGAATTATTTTTTTGGAATTTATTTCTTCAAGGTCAACACCTCAAATCCATTACCTGCCACAGTAATGCTGAGTTTGTTAGCGTTTACAGTAAAATTGTTTCCAAAATTAGCCGCATATTGTTTATTTTGCAAAATTGTTGGTAATTCAATTTCAATGGTTTTAGGCGTTGTTTGGCGATTAAATACTACGATAGCTACTTCGTTGAAATAATTACGTGCATATGCCCACGAATCTCTTTCAAGATGCAATTCAATAAAATTACCATATATAAGTGCTAGGTTGTTTTTACGTAGCTGACCTAATTGAGCCACAGTGTTTAATACACGCTCTTCTGCTGGCACTAATTGTTCGCCAAAACGCATAAATCGTCTACAATCTGGGTCGTTTGCACCTGGGTCGCCTATTTCATCGCCATAATACAATACCGGTACACCTGGAATAGTAAGGTTAAAGGCATTTAGCTGAATCAATTTATCATAGGCAGTAGAATCTGTTAACTCAATTTTGCGTGTCCATCCAGCTAGTTTCGCATTTTCTCCCGGTTTTACATCTCCCGAAGCATACGAAATAAAACGTGCTCTGTCGTGGTTGCCCGAAATATACCCCATTAAATTGTGGTGTCCGTAGGTGCTTAAACTCGTTTTTAATCCATTGCTCACACGTACAAAATCTTCGTTGTTAAAGGCAAATACCGACGCTGCATCATCAAAAACGTTAAAGTCAAATTGTGCATCCAACATCCCTGTATTTACGTAGCTGCTAATGAGTTGAGGACTACCATACGATTCCCCAATTTGATAGGTTAGTTTCCCTCTTGGAATTTCTACTTCCGTTTTCATTCTGTGTGTAAGTGTACGCCAAAATTCTTCGTTTACGTGTTTGCATGCATCGTGTCGGAAACCATCAAGGTCAAATTTTTTCACCCAATAAAGTGCTGAATCCACCATCATATCAATGTTTTCTTGGCGTGAAAAATCAATACTTGGCATAAACTCGTCAAACCATGTTGTCAAACGATATTCATTCCATCTTTCTGTGTTTTTTGTGCCATCAGGTAAATAGAGAGGCGTTGCAATAGTTGAATCGCGTTGGTATAGTGGGTGGTTTTTATGAACATGGTTAGCCACGTAATCCACAATTATATTTATGTTGTTTTCGTGAGCTGTTTTAACCAATTCGTGCATTTCTTCATCTGTACCAAAACGAAAATCAATTTTAGACGAAGAGATGGGCCAATAGCCATGATAGCCCGAAAATTTAGTTTCTGGATTTGCCCAATAACCCCATGGCTCCATTGGATTTTGCACGATAGGAGATACCCAAATGGTGGTAAATCCTAAACGTTGGAAATAACCGTCTTTAATTTTTTGTGTTATACCCGCAATATCGCCCCCTTGGTAATCTACTTTAGGATTTACATCTGGACGATTCATAGGGAAATTGTTTGCTTCGTTACCATCTTTAAAACGGTCAACTAACAAAAAGTAAATAGCTTCAGCATGTTTGTCAAAACGTGTAATGTCCGCCACATTATTTAGTACTTTGCCTTTTTGTAGAGGAATTAATACATCGTTTGATATACCATATTCGTTAGCTGTAAATATGCGTAAAAATGATCTGTCTGTTTCTATAGCTTCTTTTGGGAGGTTTACAATGAGTTGTTGTCCCTCATTTTTTACAAATAAATCGTTTGGTAGAAGATAATTTTGCCAGTATACATATACTTGCTCTGCGGCATTATCTACAGACAATACAATATTGTTTTCATCAAAAGATTGAGTAAGAAGTTTAGGTGCTTTTTCTTGGGTACCTTTCACATGTAAGATAGAATTAAATTTTCCATAATTGTTATCTACCTTATCTGGATTGTTTTTATCGTGGTTCCAGTCTCCATCAATTACCATTTGGTACAAATAGGCACCAGGACTCAAGTTTAAAGTAACTTCGTACAATCCTTTTTCGTTTTTTACTAAATCTGGATGACCAGCAGGAAACCAATCATTCATTTGTCCTGCAATTTGATAACGTGTACCTTTATCGCCAGTTGCATCATAAGTAAATACATAATCAATTTTATTTGTTTTTTTGGCTAATACACCATAAGGAACTCCTTTACTCCATAGCGAAATATTTACCAATTGAGGCATGTCTGTTGCGTTGATATACGCTGAATCTTTGTTGGCTGACAAGCTAACGCTAATGCCATTTTTAGCATCTGCTGTTATGGAATCAATTGTTGTAATATCTATCACATAGTCTTGAGTTAAAAAAAAGTTACTTCCTTTTACCAACACCAGCGGAGAGTTTAACCGCATATTGTTCTCTGATTTTACTGGAAGTTTAAGCATACCGCGTGCTGAACAAGCCACTAATAATGCTATGATACCGACTAAAAGCAATAATTTTTTCATGTTTGTAGTGTTTTATTGAAATATATATAAGTTATATGTTTTTTTCATCTTCATCTTTTACAAAAAGAGTCATCACGGCTGCTATCAAAAAAGAAACGCCGCCCAGTAGTAAGGCATAAATAGCATGGTTACCTGCAATTTTTGTAACAAAAAATCCTAAAATAGTAGCAGCCATAATTTGTGGAATTACAATAAAAAAGTTAAATATTCCCATGTATGTTCCCATTTTGTGCGATGGCAATGACCCTGTTAAGATAGCGTATGGCATGGATAAAATACTGGACCAAGCCAATCCCACACCCAACATGGGTAATAACAGCATAATAGGATTTTGTACAAAATAAATTGAACCCAAACCAATAGCCCCTGCTATCAAAGCTATAACATGCGTAAAGCGTCTGTTTGTATAGTTGGCTAGTACTGGCAATAAAAAGGCAACTATAGCCGCAAATCCATTGTATGCTGCAAACATAATGCCTACCCAATCTGCCCCTTCATTGTATATAGCCGAATGCGTATCGCTAGTGCCATAAATATGTGATGTTACTGCCGCTGTAGTATAAATCCACATAGCAAATAGGGCAAACCATGAAAAAAACTGAACAATCGCCAACTGTTTCATCGTTTTAGGCATCAACAATAGGTCGTTAATCACTTCAACCAATCCATTTTTTTGCTTGTTGGCTTGTACTAAGCCTCCCACGAAAAACAGAATAAGACCGAAAAATGTAATACCCCCTGTCAGAATATACAACTCCGCTTCCAAACTAAAAAAATAAACTAACACTGATAATAGTATTCCCGTAATAGTCCATATAGGAGCTATTTTTAAAAAACGAGACGATGGTAAAATTGCTTCGTGGTGATTACTCGTACTTTCGTTCTCTTTTTGTTCATTTTTCTCAAATGTTGCGAGTTCTTCTGGACTATATTCTTTTGTGCTAATAACAGTCCATATTACTGTAACGAGAAAAGCGATAGCTCCCAAATAAAACGAGTATTTTACCGAAGGAGGAATGAGCCCTTCGGGTGCTGTGTTGGCAATCCCAAACCAATTGGTTAGCATATAAGGTAATGCGCTAGCTATTACTGCTCCTGTTCCGATAAAAAAACTTTGCATGGCAAAACCCTTTGTGCGTTGTTCTGCAGGTAACATATCTCCCACAAAAGCTCGAAACGGCTCCATCGAAATATTAATAGAGGCATCCATTATCCAAAGCATACCAGCAGCTACCCATAAATACGGACTATTGGGCATAAAAATTAATGCTAATGAGGCTAAAATGGCACCTGCTAAAAAGAATGGACGTCTACGTCCTAGCTTGTTCCAAGTTTTATCACTCATGTGTCCAATGATGGGTTGAATAATTAAACCTGTAACTGGAGCAGCTATCCATAATATTGGGATATTCCCAATATCGGCACCAAGTGTTTCAAATATTCTACTTACATTGGCATTTTGTAAAGCAAATCCGAACTGTATGCCCAAAAAGCCAAAACTCATGTTCCAAATTTGCCAAAAACGTAAACGAGGTTTTTCCATTTTGAATGCTGTGTTTTTTAATTTGCTATTTTAATTCTAATAATAACACTGTTTTACCTGGTATCTCTACGCTATTTGTTATATCAAAGTTTTTACCTGAGGTAACATCTTTACCCTTTGTGAAAGGGGCTAATACTTCTACAAAACGGTCCGTTTTTACTTTTCGGCTAGTGTCATTATTATTAGCTATTACCATTACTGTTGCATTGTCATCATACCTAAAATATACATAAATGCCATCGTATGGGATAAATTGTTTTTTCTTTCCTGTTTGCAATGCTGTGGTGTTTTTTCGGTAATGCAACAAGGTTCGTAAATAATTAAACACATCGTTTTCTATTTCTGTACGCCCTTCGGGTGTAAAAGCATTGCGTTTATCGCCTGGAAAACCACCAGGAAAATCAAAACGATGACCTTCGTATGAGCCTCTGTTACCTCCTAGCATAATTTCGTTACCTGCATATATTTGTGGGTATCCTCGCGACGCGATTAACAGTGCTAATGCCATTTTGTATTTTTTTACATCATGACCCACTACTTCCGAATAACGATCAATATCGTGGTTATCAAGGAAATTCATAATTTGATTGGGGTCAGCATACAAAAAGTCTTGTGCGTAATGATTGTAAAAACGAATCATGCCTCTGTCCCAACTTTCACGTTCGTTAAATGAAAATTCAAATACATCTTTCAGTACGAAGTCCATTACACTTTGCATGTGCGAGTCAAAACCATATTTATTCATTGACCCTGATTGATAGAACGCAATTTCTTGAGGCGTTTTTACCCAACATTCACCTACTATGTTGATAGTCGGATATTCGTCGCGAATAGCTTTAATCCATTTTGCTCCTATACGGATGTCTGTATAGGGATACGTGTCAACACGTATGCCATCCACATCGGCATATTCTATCCACCAAATATAGGCTTGTTTTAGATAGGTAAACAGATGAGGATTTGCAAGATTATAATCTGGCATATTTTCTGAAAACCATCCTTTGTTTAATTGTTTTACATCATATTCAGACGAATACGGGTCTGTCCATGCAGTCATACGATAATTAGAAGAAGTGTATGTGTCCCATTTATTTAGCCAATCAGATGCAGGAAGGTCTTTCATCCACCAATGTGCACTTCCACAATGGTTAGGAACCACATCTATAATGAGCTTCAATCCATTTTCTTTACACTTTGCCGAAAGTTCTTTGTAATTTTCCTTTGTGCCTAAACGAGGATCCACTTTGTAGTAGTCTCCTGTGGCATAGTGATGGTAAGAATAGTTTTTATCGTTATTATCGAAAAATGGAGTTATCCATAGGGCTGTTACTCCTAAATCTGCCAAATAGGGCAATTTTTTTGTAATCCCCTCAATATCACCACCATGTCGGTGTCCAAGATCATCCCTATTTACCCCTTGTATGTAGCCTTTAACGTTATCATTTTGTAGGTTCCCATTACAAAAACGATCGGGCATAAGTAGATAAATTGCATCTGCAGGGCTAAAACTTGGTCGTTGAGCCGAGTTTTCTCTACGTGCTTGCAAGGTATAGGTAAATTTTCCTACTTGTTTTTTTCCATTTTTGAAAACAATATCAAATGTACCGGGTTTAGTTTTTTTGTCGATATGTAAGTACAAAAACAAATAGTTTGGGTTATCCGTTGTCTCTCTCTTAACCAAAGAAACACCTTCGTACAGAAATTCGACCTTACTTGATGATATATTTTTGCCATATATCATCAATTGTAATTGTGTGTCGTGCATACCAATCCACCAGCTGGCAGGCTCTAAACGTTCAAATGTTACTTTCTCCGATTTGGCATATCCACTCAGGCAGAGTGTTACGAATAAGAAAACGATAAGGAATGTTTTTTTCATATAATTATAGGTTTTTTTATTTGTATTTAGTAATGTATTGGGCTTTCAATTAAGGGTTTTGTCGATTCTCTTACTACTAAACTGGTGCGAATTAAGCGATGATTAAATTGGGTAGGGCTCAATTCGTTTTCAATTCGCTTTAACAACATATTGCAGGCTTCAACGCCCATTTGGTAGCCATTTTGCTGCACCGTAGTAAGCAATGGGTCGGAAGTGCTAGCAATAATACCATCGCCAAAGCCACATATCGATACATCCTCAGGCACACGCAATCCTGCTTTTTTAACAGCAGACAATACTCCCGAAGCTGTGGCGTCGTTAATAGCAAAAAAAGCATCTGGTCTGTTGGGCTCTTGCAAAAGTTGTTGCGTTAGCTCAATAGCATCTTCACGTGTATCACATACATGCACCAAGGATTCGTCCACCTTAATGCCGTACTTTCTTAACGCATCTAAATAGCCATTCTTCCTGTTCTTAGAAATTTCGAGGGTAAAAGGAGCACTATAAAAGGCTATTCGTTTGCATCCTGTTTTAATTAAATATTCAACAGCAGAAAAAGCACCCGTATAATCATCAATAATTACCCTATCAGTATTAATCCCAGTACAAATACGGTCAAAAAACACCAAAGGAGTATTATCATCCATTAGTTCCTGAAAATGGGCATAGTTTGTGGTTTCTTTAGATATAGAAGCAATAACACCAGATACGCGAGCCGAGATAAGCGATGAAATCATGCGTACTTCTTTTTCGTAGTTTTCGTTATTCTGACATACTAATACATTGTACCCTTTGCTGTTAGCAACATCTTCTATACCAGATAAAACAGTAGAAAAAAAATGATGTACCATTTCGGGTACCACTACTCCAATGATATTAGAACGTTGTTTTTTTAGACTTAATGCTACTGCGTTGGGTTTGTAGTTGTGTGCTTTGGCGTATTCTTTTACTAATTCAATGGTAGCTTTGCTTATGTCTGGATGATCTTGCAATGCACGTGACACGGTAGATGCAGAAACACCCAATTCTCGTGCTATGTCTTTGATGGTAATTTGTGCTTTCATCCAATATATCAATTTTTAAGGTGTTATAATTGCACAACAATGCAATAAATACAACGCCCAAAATTACGTTATTTTTTAATATTTCCAAAAAAAAATGCAGGATTAGGAATGGAATACTAGTATAGTAGTGTTTTATTATACAAAATGCACGTTTTTATATGCGAAAAATTATTGAGTGGAAATTTGAAAGTGGAAAGTTGAAAGTGTTTAACGTTTAACGTTTAATGTTTAATGTTTAATGTTTAATGTTTAACGTTTAGTGTTTAGTGTTTAGTGTTTCTCGTTTCTCGTATAGCTTCTGTCCACTTTCCACTGTCAATTGTCCACTCTCCACTGTCCACTCACCACTGTTCACTGTCAGTTATCCACTAAAATAAGGAGCGTAGCTCTGATATCTTCGTAGAAAATACAAACAGCCGATAAGCTAGGGGCGTTAGCCCTGATATTTTTTTGTAGAAAGTTTGAAAGTGTTTAACGTTTAACGTTTAGTGTTTAGTGTTTCTCGTTTCTCGTATAGCTTCTCTCCACTTTCCACTCTCCATTGTCAACTGTCCATTGTCCACTGTCCACTCTCCACTGTCAAACAGTATGAACTTTTTAACATTTCGAACCATTTTTCTACTTATTCTTAAAAAAAATGAATAACTCTTGTTTTTGTTTGCAAAAAAAAACGTATGTTTGTCCCTTGTTTGGTGGATAATAGGCTGATATATCATCTATCATATAGATAATCAATCAGTTGTTATAAAAACCAGTTGAAAAAGAAGATTGTAAACTAAATAGATATTTTTTTAACCCTTAAAAATTTTTAATGCATGAACTATTTTAATGTAAGAAAATCGAAAAAAGTGGCATTAGCTTTCTTTTTTTCGGTATTTTTTTGTGTGAGTGCCTTTGCCCAACAGACCCTAGTGAAGGGTGTGGTGGAAGATAACCAAGGCGAACCGATTATTGGTGCATACGTTACAGTGAAAGGTGCAGCTGGAGTTGGTACAATTACCGACTATGATGGAAACTTTGAATTGAACGTTTCTTCTAGTGCCACACTTATTTTTTCGTACACAGGTTATCAACGCAAAGAGATACCCGTAGCAGGTAAAACTTCTTTAAAAGTAACCTTAGCTGAAGAAGCTATTGGTTTGAACGAGGTAGTATTTACTGGTTATGGCTCTCAAACCAAACGTGAAGTTACGGGTTCTGTATCTTCTGTAAAAGCAGAAAGCTTTAACAAAGGTATTGTGGCAAACCCTGTAGGATTACTACAAGGTAAGGTAGCTGGTTTGAATATTACCAAATTAGGTGGTGGTGACCCAACCAACAAAGAATTCAACATCCAATTACGTGGTGTGGGTAGTTTAAAAGGGAATGCACAACCTTTATTTATTATCGATGGTGTGCCTGGTGGTGATATCAATTCTGTAAATCCCAACGATATTGAATCTATTGACGTTCTTAAAGACGGTTCGGCTGCAGCTATTTATGGTACGCGTGCCAATGCGGGTGTAATCTTGATTACAACCAAACGTGGACAAGAAGGCAAAACAAAAGCTGAATATTCTGGAAGTTTTGGTGCTGACGTAATTGCTAAAAAATTGCGTGTACTTACGGCAGATGAATACCGTACCTTAGTAGGAGGTACAGACGAGGGTGGTAATACCGATTGGTTAAGTGAAATTACCCGTCCTGTTGCATTTAGTCAACAACACAATGTGGCTATATCAGGTGGTGGAAAAGGATTTAACTACCGTGGTTCGGTAGGCTATAAATCTAACCAAGGCTTGGCGATTGAATCTGAATACCAAGAAGTTTTGGCTCGTTTAGCAGCTAACCAAAAAACCTTAAACGATAAGTTAGAATTGGCATACGACTTTAGTTATAGCCATAATGATAAAACATGGGTAGATTACGAGGCATTTAACCAAGCATTAAAAAATAATCCTACACGTTCTGTATTTTATGATCCATCTGTAGGTGCTGATCCTTTGAATCCCAATTATGCAGATTATTATAATTATGGAGGATATGTAGAAACAGATGGATTCTCTTCTTATAATCCAGTCTCCATTATTAGGGGGATAGACGATGATGGACGTGCCGATGTGTTTTTAGGAAGTGTACGTGCTACCTTGAGTTTAACAAATAAATTGCGTCTAGGTACCTTTGTTTCTTATCAAACTGGAAATGAATGGACTGGTAAGTATTGGGACAAAACAACTAAGTATAATGAAGGTTATTCTCGTAATGGAATAGCTTCACATAGCTATAAGAATTATCAAAATCAATTAATTGAGAATACCTTACAGTATACCGACCAAATAGCCGCTCACAGTATTTCTGGTTTGTTAGGTCAATCCTACCAATACAATGTATGGAGTGGCTTTAGTGCAACAAATACAGATTTTATAACAAACTTGTATTCGTATAACAATTTAGGTGCAGGTATGGGCGTAAAAAATAATGATGACCGCATTGGTATGGGAAGTTACCAAGATTCTGATAAGTTAGCCTCCTTTTTTGCACGTGCTATGTACAATTACAACCAAAAATACTATGTAAATGCAAGTATTCGTATGGAAGGATCTTCTCGTTTTGGACCCCAAGCACATCCCGTATTAGGGCGTTATGGTTTGTTTCCTGCTATCAGTGGTAGCTGGAGAATGAAAGAAGAAAGTTTCTTACGTTCTGTAAAAGATATTAACGATTTAAAAATTCGTGCTGGGGTAGGGGTAACTGGAAATATCCCTGGAACTACAAATTTGTATTTTGAGAAGGTGGGTCCAACAGGGAATTATTTATGGTTAGATGGAGAATTTGTTCAACCATGGGGTATTACTTCTAATGTAAACGAAAACTTGCGTTGGGAAAAGAAAACGGAGTACAACCTTGGTATAGATGGGGAGTTTTTTAATAGTAAATTGTCTGCTACTTTAGATGGTTATTACCGTAACACAACTGATTTGTTGTGGGAATATGAAATGCCACAACCTCCTTATCCATTTGGAACAATGTGGGATAATCATGGACAAATAGAAAACTACGGGGTAGAAATGGCAGTAAATGGTAATGTATTTAAAAATAGTGATTGGAAAATAGATGCTGGAATTGTTGCAGCTTGGAATAGAAATATGGTTACTAGGATTACTTCTGGATATACAAAAGGAAAAGAAGGTGCTAATTTGCCGTACTTAAATGTTGGATATCTGAGTGGAGATGGGCTTACTGGAGTAAATATAATGCGACTTGAAGAAGGAAAACCAATTGGAAACTTTTATGGATATAAGTTTATTCGTATCAATGAAGAAGGTAAAATGGTGTATGAAAGACTTAATTCCTCTGGTGATGTAATTGGAGAAACAACATCAACATCATCAAGTGTAAATATGCAGGTAATTGGAAATGCACAGCCCTTGGTTACTGGAGGTTTCAATGTGAATGTATCATACAAACAATTTGATCTAACAGCTAATTTCCGAGGACAAATTGGAGGTAAGATATTTAATTTTAAACGTTTTTATTATGAGAATAAAAACATTAATCTTGAGAATTATTTACTTTCTGCTTTCGAAGGAGATGCTGCGAAATTAACAACAGACGATCGTGTTTTTTCTGATTTCTATTTGGAAGATGGTACGTATTTGCGTTTAAGCGATGTTACTTTGGGTTATAATGTAAAAACTAACACTGAAATAGCAAAATATTTTACTGATATGCGTGTAACGTTTACTGTGCAAAATGCATTTGTTCTTACTAGTTATACAGGCGTTGACCCAGAAGTAAACCAAGGCGGTTTAGATCCAGGTATTGATGGATTAAACTATTATCCTAAGCAACGTTCGTTCTTACTAGGACTTAACTTTACGTTCTAATTAATGTAATATTATTAAAAAATAGAAATACAATGAAAATAAAGAAATTATTAATAGTGGGTTTGGCTTCTGTAGGTTTTTTAGCTACACAGTCGTGTACAGACCTTGAACCAGAATTGTTTAGTACTATTTTGCCTGAAGAATTAAAAACTAATCCTGAATTGTTTAAAAGTCAGATAGCTTTAGCGTATAATGGGATGGTAGGTGAACAAGGATATGTTTATCGCGAGGGATATTGGAACATGCAAACAGGAACAACCGATGAGGCTATTGCTCCTACACGTGGTAAGCACTGGGATGATGGTGGAGTTCATCAATTAATGCATAAACATACATGGACTTATAGTACCAGGGAAGTTGAAAAAGGATGGAGTTTTTGGTATGATGGAGTTTCAAAAAGTAACGAGTTTCTGAAATTTGTAAAATCAAATAAAGGTGAGCCTCCATATGATATTATAACACAATCTTTGGTTTCAGAGGCTAAAGTATTACGTGCATTTTATCATTATCTTGGCATGGAGATTTATGGAAATATTCCAATTGATACAGGTCTCTTGACAACTCCATCTGTTGTACAAGTTCAGAGAGCTAATGTATATGAGTGGATTGTGGAAGAAATAAACAAAAATCTCCCATATTTAGAGGAAACACCCAATTATGGTCGTTTTACCCAACCTGCTGCGTATGCTTTGTTAGCTCGTATCTATTTGAATGCTGAGGTGTATAAACGTGCAGATGTGAGAAATGCTAAAGGTCCTGGCGATAATGTTGATTACCAATTGTGTATTGATGCGTGTGATGCTATTATTGGCGGTGGATATGGGTATGAATTAGAGTCGGATTATGCTAAAATTTTTGCGATTAATAATCATACATCTAAAGAAATTATTTTCCCTATCGTATTTGATGCGGTTTGGGCTCCAGGTAATATGTTTCACTTGATGACACAACATTATGTAGGGGAACATATTAATAATTACAAAACAAAAACATGGAATGGCTTTTGTACCTTGCCCGAGTTTTACGATTCGTACTTAGATAAAGATGCTCCTGTTAAAATTACAAAAGCTGATTATATTGAATTAGCTAATTTAGCAGCTGCGTTGAAGTCTGGGTTACTTGCTGACACTACAGCTTATTTAGCTAAAAAAGCTGATATGGCAACAAAACGTAGTTATTGTAAAGATAAACGTCGTGATAAAACATGGCAAGCTGGTTTGTTAAGAAATGAACCTTATCAGGTTCCTGGTGGTGTCTTGTTTAAAAAAGCAGAATTAGATGTTGATCTTGATTCAATTAAAGCTACAGAATCCTATAATACGTTTAAAGGTGCTCGTTTCAAAAAATTTGAAGTGGAAAAAGGGATTGGTCATCATGCTAACAACGATTTTCCGTTATTCCGCTATGCTGATATTTTGTTAATGAAAGCTGAGGCTATTATGCGTATCAATGCCAATGGAGGAACACCAACAAGCCAAATTGGCGTTGATCCAGTTGCCCTTGTAAATGAAGTACGTGCTCGTGCTGGTGCTGACTTATATACTGCTGGAACCTTAACTTTTGATGAGTTATTGGCTGAACGTGGTCGTGAATTAGCGTGGGAAGGTACGCGTCGTACAGACCTTATAAGATTTGATAAATTTACAAATACTTGGCGATTTAAAGGGGCTTCCAATCCAGATGGAAAACAATTGTTTCCATCTGGTGAAACTGACCGATATAGAATGTTAATGCCTATTCCTAAGTGGGTAATTGATAGAAATCCTGATGTTTATACCCAAAATGAAGGATACAAATAAGTTTTTACTAGTTTATACAAGGAATAAATTTACCTTATTCCTTGTATAAATAAAAAAAAATGCTTTTCTTTGTAACCAAATTAAAATAACCTTTTATTTATTAATCACTAAATTTATACAAAAATGAAAAAAGTAAAATTTCTTTTTATGGCGTTTGTAGCAGTTGCTATGACGTTAGCATCTTGTTCGAAAGATGAACCAAAAAAACCAGTTGTTCCAGTTGATCCACCAAAGGGATTAGAAGAGCAACCAGATATTGCTGCTCCTGCTGCGGGACAAGTAACTATAGCTATGCGTATTCCTGCAGGAACTGACTGCTATGGCGTATCATTTAGAAGTGCTACTGGTAGTACAATTCATGAAGCTGAGAAAGTATCTGATACAAAAACATGGTATTCTGTTACAGTTGATTTAGCTGATGCAACAGGAAAAGGCTGTTTATTACTTGAGGATGGCACAGTAAGTGCGAATTGGTCAACTCAATGGTCTGTTGATAACTTAGAAATTTTAGATGGTCCTGGAGCTGAGTTCATAGATGATTTTGGAACATCAAATAAATTGTCATGTTCAGAAGCTGGTGTTGTTGTTTATGTGTCGGTTGGTTCTTGGAATACAGTTCCTTGTACTCCTGATACAGAATATTCTCTAACTGTTACTGTTCCTGCATGTACTCCATCTGATGCCATTGTGTACGTAATTGGTGGTTTTACAGGATCTGACTGGGCTACAGCAATTCCTCTTGAAAAACAATCAAATGGTACTTATACTGGTACAATTTCTGGACAACCAAAAGCAGGGTATAAATATAGATTGTCAGAATCAGATTGGTCTTCAGAAGAAAAAGTTATTGTTACTGAAGGAGAGACTCAAACAATGGGAAATAAGAAAGATCGTTCAT
>ERZ795049.3457-NODE-3457-length-16689-cov-11.387940_pt1 | contig 16689 bp, 20 predicted proteins | sample MGYA00375133_ERZ795049 | MGnify/ENA primary metagenome ERZ795049 (study PRJEB30178, sample SAMN05720147) | activated sludge metagenome | isolation source: anaerobic digester from wastewater treatment plant | place: Japan | collected 2015-04-20 ...
CGGCGAGTTCTGTCAATGCGTCTTTGACGTTAGTTGCTTGGATTTTTCCCGTTTCATCGGTAAACGCTATCAAATCGGAATTTTGTATAGGATTATAAAGCGGCATATTACTCACCCTCCGTAACAAGCAGCGTTTGTCCTGCGTCCGAACTGATCGCGTTGATCGCCCGCGTGTCAAGATTCCCGTATGCTGCGGACATTTCGTAACTTCCACCCTGCGCGTTAAGGCGGATGCCGGAGTTAAGAGCCGCAGCTGCACCGATGTTAAGATAGATCGTGCTGTCGGAATCGTTGACCAGCAGCGCATATTTGCGGTTTGCGTTCGCCGCGAGAGCTGCACCCGAAGCAACGCCGATTGTTGCAGCTGTGTGAGCAATCGCAGACTTTTCACGTTTCGGCGCCCATGCTGTGCCGTTAAAGATAAATTCTACGCCTGTGTCGGTTTCTTTCAATTCCGCGCCTGCGGGGATACCTGCGGTTAGTTTGGCATCGGACGATAATGCCGTGTACCGCTGTGGGATTGGATTGACTAAAGTAAATGCCATATGTTTATACCTCCCTACACATTCGGAGTCGGTGCTTCCGGCGTCTGCCCGGATGAAGCACCGGCAGAATATACCTGTACCGGATACGCCATTGTAGTTATCAGCACGGTATCACCGCTGACGGAGTCACCTCTGACTGATACATACATCGTACCGGGTGCAATCGCCTGTGTAGCGACGTCGCATTCGTCGTTGGCGTCAAGCTGCACCTCATATGGTGTGTCGGATCCGGCACGGAAGACAGCCGTTTTTATCAGATCGTTCCAGTCAACCGTAAACGTGAACGCTGCCGTTAGATAACCGACGCTGCCGGCGACAGGTTTTTCAGTGTCGGTTCGTGCTATGCGCTGATTTTGGACCGCGAATTTTAGTTGCATTTATTTTCCCGCCTCTCTCTTGATATATTGGCGTGGAGATAGCTTATAATCCCCAAAAGACGGTATAGTTCGTTTGGCTCCATTTTCGTAGACGAAATCCACGGATGTGCATCTTGCCGACGCAATCAAGCCGGTTTCGGTGATTACTATATCGCACACATCGCCTAATGTATAATCGGTTTCATATGCTAAGCTGCACGAAGGTGATATATCTACCGAAAATGATTCCGTTTGCTGGTACTTTTTCAGTTCGTCTTTACACAAAGTGTCCATCTGCGTGGAGTTGTAATTTTCTGTTCCTTCAAAGTATATCAGTTTCCGTTCTTCGCCCGATATGGCCGCATTATATGACCGCATTGCCGCGCCATTAGCTGTTCCGGTCGCGGCATCATAGCCCCAGACCGTCCGCAGTAACGCATAATTGCGATAGTCTTTGCTGTTTTTGTTATAACTATAACTTGATATATCGCCCTTCAAACTGTTGAATATCGCCCGTTGATTTACGCTTTGTTCACTGGTTCTGTCTTTCCCCACCACTGTATCAAACACGACATTCTCCCCTGCTCTATACAGGCGATAAGACCAGCCCTGCGGACCGTATACCGTCCGTATCATGTCAGCCAGTGTTGTGCCGGGTTTGAAAAACATGTCTGCTTTCGGCGTAAGGTTTTTTTTCGCGGCAAATACCAGCGGTGTATTGACAAAAGCGTAGTCTGCCATCGCCGCTCCTGTCGCGAAAAGATTGATGCTTCCGCGTATCGTTGTTTCGATAGTGGAATTTGGGTAGTATGTCGGCCCGGTAAGAACGCGCCATTCCAATAGCGTTTCCAACGAAGACCCCGTTACCGTCACCTGCTTGCCGTCCGTTTCTACATCTTCAACGATCATATAGTTCTCACGGTCAGAATTATATATAAACGTCGCCTCATGCGCCGCTCCGAAATGCTCGACCGGAAGGACCACTTGAAAAGAACCGGGCTCAAGCCATTTTTCTGTCCATATAAGGCTGTGATAATTATCAATCGGTCTTGATGCTACTTTAAATTTTTTATCGCAAAACACAATGTGCATCGTCATACCCCCAGATAACGTGGCGTAAAAGTCACCTTGCCAACGATGTAGCTTGTACCGCTATCGGCATCGTAGTTAACGGTTGACTCACCCACTGGTAGAAGAAAAAACGTCGATGATATACCATATAAAAATGTTTCTTCGCCTTCGTATTCCACAAAACAATCACCGGGAACGGTCGATATCCGGGCTATGTCCGTATTTACGAGCGTTTTTTCCATGTATACAACATCGTAACCCCCTGTCAAGTATACGGCAGGATTGACAACTGACCCACCTGTAGCGGTAATGGTCGCGATGAAACCGCAGGGTACATCACCCGGATTGGTTATCGCTGATTTGTTGCTGCTGGTTTCGTTGACGGTAATTGCTGTTGCTGCGTAAAAGTACGGATCGGGGCAGAACAGATTGACCGTTACCCTCAACTTACCCAGACTTGAATCCGGATGTATAAAGTCCGGCTTTGTCGCAAGAAAGAAGCCGATCTTTCGCGTAACAGCTCCCCTCGTGACCGTCAGAACACCGCCCGACTTTGGTTTGAAATAAGACATCAAAGCCGCTCTCGCCGTGTTGATCTTTGCTGAGGAAGCTACAAGAAAAGAAACGGATATGCTCCGCGACATCACTTTTGTTGAAAGAATCGCACTGCCGTCCATTATCGCATGGTCATAAGTGTCTATCTCTATATCGGGCGCCTCCAGCCCCGAAACGCTGATCAGCCTGTAATCGGTCCCTTTTGCTATAATCAGATCAGTACCGTCTATCGTGAATTTCAGCGATAACGTAATCATCATTACACCCCGTAAACAAGTTGCTGCATCGACTTTTTAACTTCCATCGCCACGATATACGGTGATTTGACAGGCTGATAAAAGTTTAATGTCGAAGAATTGTTATAAGACTTTGCCGCGCCGCCTTTGATATTGAAATCCATGGGAATTGCTTTTGTCATATCCTTTGATACTTTTTTCATGCTGCTCTCAAATCCCTCTCCGATACCGAGCGCAAGGTTCTTTCCGATTTCTTCCTCGAATAGTTTTGATGGTGAACTGATCCCGAAAAAGTTTTTGATACTGTCTACAACTCCGCCAAAAAATCCCGATATTTTTTCTTTAAGCCATTGCCCTGCGTCTGATATCCCTTGCCAGATGCCTTTAATCAGATCCGTGCCGACTTGCTTGATATCGTCCCATTTTTCCGCAAAAGCGTTAACGATAGCTTTAACAATCTCGGGTATTGCCGTAATAATCGTTTCAATTATAACCGGCAAATTTTCAATCAGAGCAACAAACAGTTTGATTCCTGCATCAATGATCAACGGTATATTTTCTATATAAGCATCGATGATTCCGGTAATTATTTTTGGTATAGCTTCTACAATTGTTTTTATAATTTCCGGTAACGCTTCGACAAGTGCGATAAACAGAGTTATTCCGGCTTCTATCAGGTCAGGTATTGCCCCGATTATAAAGTCAATGATTCCGGTTATAATCGCCGGTAGTGCTTTGATCAACTCCGGTAGAGCTGCAAGTATCCCTTCCGCCAATGCCAGGATGATATCAAGTGCCGCTTTTAGAATATCTGGCAAATTATCAATCAGACCTTGCACAATGGTAAGTATTGCTTCTATCGCCGCTGGTATCAGTTTAGGCAGTGCTTCTGTGATACCGTCAACAACGGCCAGTAATATATCAACACCCGTCTGAAGCAGATCCGGAAGCAGTTCGATTATTTTATCGACAATGGTCATGACAATATCAATAACTACCGGTATAATTGTCGGTATATTGTCGCTGATTGCTGTTATGATCGATGTAATGATCTGTACTCCATAATCTAAAAACTCCGGAAGTATTTCAGTAATTGCCGATATCGCTGTAGAAAGCACGCCGCTTACGACGTCGCCGATTTTGGACATGTCGCCGTTTGCGGCATTTAAGCCGCTTGTAAACTCTCCCAGCAGACCGACTCCAACAGACGACAACTCCGTCAGCTGCGGAAGAAGGATCCCGCCCAGCGCGTTTTTCGCCGCGTTTACGCCGCTATCTAAAAACTGAAGCTGGTCGTCGAAAGCCCCGAACGCGTCAAGCGTTTCACCTGACATAACCGCGCCGGCCGCAACAGCCTGATCTCCGAGCTCTTTCAGCCGATCAGATCCCGCCTGAATAAGAGGATTAAGCTCCTGAGCGGATTTCCCCAGGAGCTGCATTCCGAGCGCGTCCCTCTCGGTTTCGTTTGAAACCTTACCGAGAGCGTCAATAACTTCCCAGTATACATCCTGGCTGTTGCGGAGAGTTCCGTCCGAATTTGTCACAGAAACGCCGAGTTTTTTATATGCATCGGTGAACGCTTCCGATCCTGTCTGCGCCGCCGACATGGATTTGATCTGTTTCGCCATGGATTTGGTCAGCGTTTCCATCTCAACATCTACAAGCCCGGAAGCATATTGAAATTTTTGCAGATCATCCGTACTGATTCCTGTCTGAGCCGATAAAGTCATCATATCGTCTGCGTAACCGGCAGCAGACACAGACATACCTAACAATGCGTCCGCAGCCCCCGCGGCTGCCGTGCCGATCGCGGCGACACCGGCACCGAGAGCTTTACCTATACCTCCCAGAATCTCGCCGAGTTTTCCGAACTTGCTGCCGGAATCCTCTGCGGTATCCGCCGTCTTTTTCAACTGTTCGTCAAATTCTTCCGCTTCTTTCCCCAGACTGTTTAATGCCGTCTCGGTTTTTGCCATGTCCCTCTCGGCGTTATTCAGCTTGATCTGCCACTCTTTGACTTGATTGCTGTTTTCGCCATATTCTTTACTCGCGTTGGTAAGCGCTTCTTTTATTTTGTCGATCTTTTTCTGTTGCTCTGCGATCTGCTTATTGTATATATCGGTCTTCGCTGTCACCGCCGCCATACCGTCAGCGTTATCGGCAAATTTCGCAGTGACCATACCCATCTCGCTGGACAGTACAGCCATGTCTTTTCCGATCCCGGCAATAGCCGCCTTAAATTCTTTTTCTCCGTCCAGACTTATTTTCGGACCGATATTCATTTCTCCTGCCATTTATTTGCCTCCTTCCCTAAAACGGTATAACGTCATCAATGGTCTGCTCTTCGTGCCCTTGCTCCCGCTTGTGCTCTTCGTATAGCAGCAGTAGTTTCCGCGGAGTCATGCGCCATACTTCTTTTTCCGGGTATTGCAACAGTACTTTTCCGATATAAATCAGCCGCGCAACGTTCAGCTTTTCCGTTACGCGGTCTTCGCGTTTGGGTCTTCATCCTCGCCCTCGGGCGTTGATTCTTTGCACGTCGCGTATACTGCCTCCATGACACTTTTCATGTTGCTCAGTGTGATATGCCGCCCGACATACCTCTCATCGACATGCTGCCGTTTTTCGCCCGTTTCGTCGTTGTCGCAGTCGATATCCTCATTGATCAGCAACGTCAGCAAATACCGTAAATTTCGCATCTGGTGACGCTCATCGGTAAAAAGATCCTGTATTGACTGTATTGATATATCAAATTTTTCTTGAATGTCATCGATCGTGTTTACCGTGAATCTCATGCCGTATTGATTTTTACCCAGCATGATCTTTCGGCTTTGCGGTTTCAAGTCGCTCATTCATACCTCCGTTAATTGGTAAAAACGAGGGCCGGAGAACGTTATATTCCCCAGCCCTCGTGATCTTTTGCTTATGCGCGTTGTACCATGATCCGCGTGGTGATCGCCTGTTTGCCTGATTCGGTGATGACGATCTCGAACAGTTTGCTCTGTCCGGCTGCGATCACAACCGCAATACTGGCTACCCCGCTTGTGAGTGTCTGTTTATATGCCCCATCGACATACAGCTTGATCACTCCGGCTGCCGTTGCGGTAACGGCGACATTATTTGTAGCCGCTCCGGAGTAATTGAATTTAGCCGCGGAGAATACCGGCGTTAATGTCGTGTTGCTCAGCACCAGAGCCGTCAAGCCGGTACTAACCGCGCCCGATATGCCGGCTTTTGCATTCAACCACGCCACCGCTCCGGCTTCCGTGGAGAATGTTCCTTCACTCTTCCACAACTCGTCGCACGCCAGCATGACCGTGCCTTCAAGTGTGGGCGTTTTATATTCGGGCTTTTCCCCCTTCGTTGCCAGATCCTCACTCGGCTCTTTGAACAGCACCTTTTTCAGCCAGATCGCTCTCCAGCGTTTTACGCCGCCTTTGACCGTCTTGCCGTAAAAGCCGAAACCGACGAACGGAACGACCGAACCGGATCCTGCGGACAGTTCTTTCGAACTGATCGCCGCATCTACTACCGCGCCTTCCGCGTAACCCAGCAATGCTATTTTCACCGCGTCGGTCAGGTGATCAAAGCCGACGCTTATTGTTCCGGACAGGAAACTGTTATCGACCTCGCTGATGCCGTCGTCGGCGTAAAGCGGAGCGTTTGCGGTTTCTATTTTTGAATTCAGAGTTATGGCTTTCCCCAGCACAGCGCCGTTGCTGTAAGACGGAGTCGATCCATTCTCCGTGAGTATTGCAAAAACAGGATATTTTAATCCTATAGCTGCCATGTATGTTTACCTCCTATTATTCGTCAATTGCGCCGTCAATTTCCGCTTCGACAACAACATGTGTATATCGCGTATCGTCTTCGTAAAATTCGGCGGTGCTTATTATGGTAAATCCGGCAGCCCGCAATAGCCGCCGGATTGCTTTTTTATTGGCTTGCGGGTTGTTTTTAGTAAAATAGTGTATTTGTATCGTCGTTCGGTCAAACAGATCCGTATCGTCGCCGGATATAATCGGGCGTTCATCGGCATAATTAAACACAATATATTCATCAGCGCTGCCTTCGTAAACGTTCGGGACAACAGGTATATCCAGCGGGTATAAAGCGCCGATAACAATTGGATTCACATTCATTTATCTACCTCGCGGTTAAAAACTTCTTGCATTTTGTCATATACCGCTTTCCGGCTGTCTTCGATTGCCTTAGTCAATATCGGCGTCGGAGATATGTTCGACGTGCCATATTCCAAGTGTGCCAATATCGACATATTGGGATATGGTTTGGCTCGCTCATGAATTTTGCCTTGATTGTCCATATATGTAGCCGCGTTTCCGGTAGGCCGCACCATGACATAATATGCACCATTTTTACTTTTCCTGGTTTTTGTCCGTTTTATGCTTTTATACATGTTCCCGGTTCGCTTATGTTTCGAGACTTCGACTTTAACGTTTGCTTCCAGTATCGGAACAGCTTCATCCAACATCTTCGGCGCAATGCGGTCAACATCAGCCAGGCGCCCGAGTGAACGCAAAAATTCCGGATCTACATCGAATGTGAATTTAGCCACCGGGCATCAGCTCCTTTGCAACAATATGCATCTCGCGATGCGCCTCGCCGACATCTTCAACCGATAATATTTCGTGAATTTTACCGTTATATTTTATCCGGTTTTGCGTTGTAACCCCCGCTTTATACCAGATTATAAAATACACATTTGCGTCCGCCAGCAGTCTGCGTCCCGCGTGAAACTCACGCCCGGTAACAGTCTGTATGTTTGCCATCGGGGTATGCAGCGTTTCCCACGATTCGACCTTATATCCGTCTGCGTCTGTTGTGAGCGTTTTTTTCTGTATCTCAATGCGGCGGTTTAATTTGCCCGCCGATATCATCAGAACCACCCCGCTTTGTGCACAGATAACAAGCTGTCGACTGCCAGTGCCACAGGACGCACTATATCCGCGCTAACCGCTTCACGATTTATATACCAGTGACCGATTAACAGCAGCATCGCCTGCTTTATGCTCTGCGGCGCAGAATCATATCCTGCGATATATGTTATTTTTATCGGTTTTATCGGATATAGCACGAAACAGGGCATAGAAGCGAAGTATATAAACCCGGACACCGTGTCTACGATGTAGTCTGTGTCAGCCACAGTGTGTTCGATTCCTGCGCTGTCAGTATATTTTACGGATTCAACACTCTGCAGCGGTGGCATTGGCAACTCAATGCGTTGGCTAAACCGTTCCGGGTATGCCTCAATGGTCTGGACGGCCAGAGCACGACGCGTTACGGCCTCGCAGTATTCCCGCGCTGCCGTGATTAACGCTGTTATTGTGCCGTTTTCAGTTACATCGTCGTCAGACCTCAGGTGTGCCTGTGCCTCGTCGAACGTAACCGGCTCGAATATTGGCGGCACGGTTACTCGGTATTTCATAATACCTCCTAATTCAGCGCTATGACCGTCGACGCGTCTTTGGTCGCCGAGCCTATGACAAGCACGATTTTACCCGCCGCAAGCGATTTTCCCGTGTCTGCCGCTATGTTTTTCAGCGTGAACGCGTTGGTATCGCCGGCGTTCAGCACGAACATGATCTGGTTTGCCGCCAGACCCAGCGTCACCGTCTTCGATTCCGCCGTCAGCGTGACGCGCACAGCCAGCGCCTTCAGCTCCGCCGCGGACAGCGCATAATCGACCGCTTTCGATATTGCCGCGCCGCCGATCACGCCGCCTGTGAGGTTGCCCGTGACATTGCCCGTGACATTGCCTTCGATGCCGCTTTCAGTGATTTTTAATACTGTGTTGCCGGTAGTGATACCGAAAAATTCAAGCAGACCGGCTACCCACTTAGATCTAATTTTTGTTACCGCCATATTATCCTCCATACTTTCGTTATCGCCCTGGTTGGGCAAGGTTAAATTATTCTGTCTAGTTCATTCTCATATACAGACAGATAGTTTCTGCAAAATTGAACCATGTCGGAAACTCGCTGACCAAATGGATGGTCGCAGCTCCATAGTTCAAGATTCTCCAGTCGGTTATCGTCTCGAATTCCGTTTTTGTGATGTACCGTTTCATTTTTGCGGATTGGTCTGCCCATATGTTCGGACATAACAAACACGTGTTCAAGAACTCTTCCGTCTTTTTTCGCGTTTGGATGGCCAACCATCTTCACTTCTACATACCCACCAGATGTGTGTGATCTCGTCCCATTCTGCACAACATTGTAGTGACCGACCGTGTTCTGCAATTCTTTGCGGTAACACCCGCAACTTTTTGAGTTGCCTCGTTTAAGTGCATCTCCCGAAACAACAGTCTTATTGCCACAGTCACATCTGCAAACCCACTTAGCCTTCTCGCGGTTTCCGTTGCTTGGTACTTTCTCAATAACTACAAGCCTACCATAACGATTGCCAACTATATTCTTTAATAAATTTGGGTTTCTGATGACAATGTTGTACTTCCGCAAATATCTTGAGATAGTGTCTCGGTTAGTCCCAAGTGCTTCTGCGGTTTTTATAGTGCTCAATTCTTGCCGCACATAGAGGTCTTCGAGTATGTTTTTTAGCCCCTCTTTTCCGTACTTTGCTTCGAGACTATTATTAGATGGCATGCCTCGCGGCTTCCGCCTTTTCACTTTGTACCTCCCTTTGTACATCCCCGAAAATACGCGCGGGAAACTTGACAGGGACATCAAGCTTGTCAGGAGCGACCCTATCCCGCGCATTATTCGTTTTATTATGCGATCGCCGTGCTTGATTCGGAACCTGCGTACCGGCTGCCGGACAATATTGCAACGGCCGACCCAAACGTTGCGCCGCCTGGATCGCTCCATTTTAAATACAGGTTCGGATACCCCGCCGGCAATTCGGATGCGTCAATTTCGATAACATATGTGGTGTTGTCGTTCGCCGAAACATCAATACCCGTCGCGGCTTCCGCTTTGGCACGTGCGCCGAGAGTATCACCGGCTGCGGTTTCCTCCGCGTAATAGTTAAAATCTATGGCAGTGTCATTGGTCGGCGTAAAATCGTCGCATGCTTCGACCGTAATGTTACCTGCGTCCGCGTTTGTCGATCCGCAGGTAACGATTATCGTTGCGTGGGAATGATTTTTCATCGAAAACACGTCGGAACTTTTACCCGCGTCCACGTCCTGCGGAGACAGTATGTTAACGACGTGCAGCTGCTCTGCTATGTTAATACCTTTCATGTGATAATTACCTCCTGTGATTTATCGAGCTGCCAGAGTGACAAAACTGGACAGTGTATTGCTGGCGGTTCCTTTATACGGCGTTATGGCTTTGTTTCTGACCGGCTGACCGTCGACACGGTATGTAGCGCGGAACGCGGTTTCGTCATAAAGGAACTGAACGTGAACGCTCGACGCCGTCTGAATGCCGCCTTTATCGGCCAGCAAATATTGACCCATGTCGGCAAGCACAATATCGCCTACATCGCCGAGAGCAGATGCGTGTTCAATCGGTTTTACAGGTCTGCCAAACAGCGTGCCATACTGTTGGCCGGAAATGCCTCCTGCGGGCATATAAACCGGAACACCGCTTGTGCCGATCGCAAGCGACATACCAATCAGTTGCGTCTCAACTTCTTGGTTTATATACCACACCGCGTTCGCACGGCTCGAAGCAATCAGGCGCGACCACATTTTGACGATGTTTTCATACAAAACCGTATCTGCACCTTGACCGCCCTCGGCGGCCACAGTGACGAGACAGCCCGCATTGAGAATACCGAGCGGCTTGCCGGCGCCGTCACCGCGATAAATGGCATCGTCGACTTTAAAACGCAGTTCCTCCGCGAACGCTTGAGACATAACACCTTCAATGGCCGCAGAATCCTGAAGCAACTCATCGGTTGCATAATACAGCGCCATGAGCTTATTAAGCGTCAATTCGATCTGGCGGAATTTTGGCTTTGACGCGGTTACGGTGCCTGCTTCGTTGACCCAGTAACCCTGTACACCGCCCCAGCGCGAACCATCAGCGCGGGATGATTCGTCGATTCCGTTGAGTTTTACGCCGTTGGAATTAGACGAAATCGGAACCTTGCGGCAAGCGGCCGCGAGCACGCTTGTTTCGTGGATCTCTTTCAGCAGTTCGGCAGCAAAATCTTTTTGAACCAGGAAGCCTCCCTCAGACGGAACAGCTTCATTCGCGCCGGATGCGTTCTGGACCTTTAACAGACGTTCGTCAATCGGTGCGCCGGGGCGCGATGATTTCGCGATTGCAACAAGCTGTTCGCCGAAGGTGTTGAACGGACCTTTTTTGTTCGGATCAACGACAATCGGCGTATTAACCGGTGTGGTGTCTTTGACTTCATCGCCGCTTTCATCGAACTTTTTGCCTTCGTCAAGAAGTTCCTGCGCGGCTATGCGCGCTTTGATGTTTTTGATTTCGTTGGTTTTTGCTGTGATGTCCTCTAGTTTTGTTTCAGCGGTGAAAGTCGCCGCTTCTCCCTGCGCTTTTGCAAGTGCCGCAACAAGCGCGTTCATTGCTTTTGATTTAAACAATTTGCATTCCCTCCGTGTTTTATAATTCAAGTTGCAGCTTTAAAAGTGCAAGTGCTTGTGAGTTATCGGGTTTTTGCTTGCCAACAATGCGTTTTATTACATCGTTTGTGCTGTTTAGTATTGCGTGACGGTTAAATGCCATTTCCACTGGTTTCGCTTCGGATTCGGAATAAAGCATTTCCTCGGCAAATCCCTCCTTTATAGCGGTTTTTGCAGACATATATGTTTCTGCGTCCATCAACTCCGATATTTTTGCCCGCGAACGCTTTGTCTTTATTACATACGCGTTCATTATCGCTTCTTTAACGGTGTCGAGTACATCGGCAGCTTTGCGCAGATCCGACGCGTACCCCGCGGCATATGTCAGCGGATTGTGAATCATCATTATCGCGGTCGGCGATATAAATATCCTATCCCCCGCCATTGCGATAATGGTTGCCGCAGACATTGCTTTCCCGTCGATTTTAACCGTAACACCGCCTTTGTGTTCCCGCAACGCGTTGTATATTCCGGCCGCCGCGAACACGGAACCGCCGTAAGAATCGATCCAAACCGTCAGCGGTTTGCCCGTGCAGATTTTTAATTCCTCGCGGAACGCATTCGGCGAAGTTGCGGGATCGCCCCACCACTCGTAGAACCACACATCTTCATCGTCAACAATATCGCCGTCGATACGTAACTCCGCAGATTCCGGTTCGGTTTCAGTAGCGGCGTTGGTTATAAAGTTCCAGTATTTTATATGTATTACCCCCTTTCTTTAATCATATCAGCTATGTCCTGTATTAACTTTGCGTTGTTTTGCGCCGAAACTTGCTGATCCATCTTGGAACTGTCAATCATATTTACCGGCGTAAGATAAATATCACCTTGTGCGCCGATCGACGGCAGATTTTCAAGTTTGCGAATATCGTTAACCGACAGCCAACCCCACTGGCGGCCTGTGGCGTAAGCTTCTGCTCTTGATTTCTGATCTCCGCGCAGCAGCCCATCAATTTTGAATTCGCAATACACACCGCTTTTTCGCTGCTGTGGTGTGATCAGCTGTGAATTTATACAGTCCTCATACCGTTTGAATATCGGAAGCATCGTATACATAACAAATTCCAGGCTTTGGTGCTCGATGTTTGTATATGTGCTGCGGTCTAGTTTGTTAACCAGGTGCTGTGGAACACGATATATACGGCAAACGTCCTCAATCTGAAAGTTTTTACTTTCCAGCAGCTGCGCGTCTATGGGTGAAATCGTTACCTGATGCCACTTCATACCTTCTTCAAGGATCATTGGCACACCGGCATTTCTCATGCCGGTATAATTGGTTTTTAGATCGCTTTTTAGCCGCTCATAACCGGTATCGCTTAACTTCGACGGATGCTCAAACACACCGGACGGTGTAGCCGCGTTTTCGTAAAATTTCACACCGTAGTTTTCATATGACAGCCCTAACCGAATAGCTGACGCTGCGTAGCCTATCGGCGACATTCCGATAACGCCGTCAAAAGACATATTCGGCACATGCAGCACTTCTTCACGCTGCAATATTTTTGATTTTTCGCCGCTTCCGATTTTATAAATCAGCTTATTCGTGGCTTTATCACGACCAATTGTTACCGCTTCGTGGGGGTATGGGTATAGCCCAATCAGTTCACCGGTTTTGTTGTATAATCGTTCACATACGGTGTTGCCTGATACATCAAAATTGGTCATCAACGTTTCTTTAAACCCGAACGGCGCCATCTCTCCGTTGGGGCGATGGTGTAGAATATCGTACAGCGATATATCCGTTATTGGTTCGCGCCCATCTTTGGTTTTGCGGTAAATCATTATCGGGACCGATGCGAACGTTTCGGCACGCACTCTGACGCAGGCATTTACAACAGAATATTTCATTGCGCGATCTGTATCAATGTTTCCGGATGACGGCGGATCGTCTCCGCGAAGCCATGATTCGCGGTATTCATCAAGATTGCCTGTAGCTAATATTTTTAATCTGCTGCGTAAACTTAATTTCGTGTTTCTCACCTGCCTTTACAGTAAGGACCGCATTCCGCGGGAATCGTATACGCTGCGCTGCGGTTCCAGTTTTATCGCGCCGGTCATAGCGTTTATCAACGCAACAATCGGATCTATGCGCTCGATCGATTTGTTTTTCATTGGTTTAATGTTCTCGTTTCCATCCGTTGCAACAATTACATTTCCGAACGCCCACCGGCCGAGCGGATTCCGTTCGTGTGTAATTTCCTTGCTGCGGACCAGACGTTCGTATTCGGCCATACCTGCGGACATTCCGGCCATTGTCTGCGGTATTTCGATAAATTTACGTTGAATGTTATCATTCAGCATCTGTTTTAATACCTCTAAATGCCACGGGTCACCGCAGTAATACTGTACGTTATATTTTTTTTCGATTTCCTCTATATGCCGTGCTATCGCCCTGTAATCAACGACATCTCCCGGCGTAGCGGTTAAATACCCGTCTGTTACCCATTTTTCATAGTTCACGTGGTCACGTTTTGCCCGCGCCGGTATATTGTTTTCGGGACAGAATGTATTTAATATAAACCGATATTCGTTGATATTACCCTGCGGCGGAAACAGCGGAACGACGGCCGTTAAGTCAGTGCGTGTGGAAAGGTCGATCCCGACGTAACAGCGTTTCCCATTAAGCTCGTCGTGCGCCCATTTTTCCTCAGTATCGTCCCATAAAGTTATAGGCAGCCATCCGATGCGCTTCAGTTGTACCCATTGATTCAAGCGAAGCCAACGGAACAGTTTTTCCACGGCAGGGTTGTTTTTAACCGCCGTTATTTCTTCTCGCAGCGCGTCTATACTGATCGATACGCCGAGCGAAGGATTTGCTCTGTACCATGTCGCCTCATCGAATATATCAGCATCTTCCGGGGCGTTGTATATTTTGGCATACCATATCGGGTCATCAACCTCTCCGCTTGCCACGCCGGAAGCGTACTGGTGAATCTCCCATCCGATGGATTTATGGTCAGGATCGTCACCGGCTGTGGTAATTACCCAGTATAGCGGTTCTTTACGTGCGGATCCGGTACCGAATGTCATAGTATCCCATAATCCGCGATTCGGCTGCGCGTGTAGCTCGTCGAATATTACAACCGTTGGGTTGATCCCGTGTTTGCTGTAGGCTTCTGCGCTCAATACCTTTAAAAATGTTTTTGTTTTTCGATTATGTATCTCTTTTTTGCTGTCGGTAACTTTTAAAATCTTTTCAAGCTCCGGCTCCTGCTCGATCATCGATTTTGCGGCGATATAAACCAGCGAAGCCTGTTCGCGGTCTGCCGCGCAGCAGTATATTTGTCCCCCGGGAGCATCGCAAGTTAAGTGATATAATCCGATGCCGGCGGCAAGTTCTGTTTTGCCATTCTTTTTCGGTATTTCGAGATAGGCATATTTGTATTGCCGCAGACCGTTCTCTTTAACGGTGCTGTATATGTCGCGCAGCGCTTCTTTTTGCCAATCTTGTAATATAAACGGTTTGCCGTAAAAGTCGCCTGTGAGATGCAGCAATTGTATAAAGCCTATAACCCGCTGCGCTCGCGCCTCGTTAAACATTATCCCGCGCCGCCTTGAATAAATTGGCCGAACTTGCTTTCTGGTTCGTCTTCCGTTTTCGGTATGACCAGTTTGCAGCGGCTGCTAATTGTTAGCCCAAGTTCCTTCGCGGTTGACAAACACTGTTTAAACGCTTTATCTTGCGATGTAGATAATTTATCTATTTGCTCTGTATCGTTTCTTGATATTGCTGACATATATTTTTTTGTAAGCGCAAGATATGCTTGCTCCGACAACAGGTATCTCGCCAGCAGATCAACGTCGAGCTCTGACATAATGTTAATTTTTAGAAGTTGACTTGATAAATCATTGAATTTTTTTTTCAACGTATCCGGTAAATAGTCTGGCGGCGCAACGTTTCCGACCGGTGCTTTAACTTCAGCGCTTTTTCGCTCTTTAATTTCCGCTTTGGTTAAATGCTTTTTGCCATTTGCAATAATTAATTCAACCGGTTGTCTTTGCCCTGCCACGTTATCACCTCCTTGCTATACGGTTATTAGCGCTGCTTGTTGGCCTGTAAGTTTCTCCCACCGTTTAATTATTACGTCGCAGTATTTTGGATCGAGTTCCATCATGTAGCAGATTCGGTTGATTTGCTCACAGGCGATTAGCGTTGAGCCTGAGCCGCCAAATAAATCAAGCACTAAATCGCCTTGCTTACTGCTGTTTTGAATTGGGTACGCAACCAATTTGACAGGTTTCGTTGTTGGGTGCTCTTTTGATCTTGTCGGTTTATCAAAATACCACACGGTTTTTTGCTTGCGGTTAGAATGCCAACTGTGCTTTCCTGACGGATTCCACCCATAAATTATAGGCTCCCACTCGCTATCGTCGTTTGGCTTTTCTCCGCATATTACTGGCTCGTGCTGCCACTGGTAATCTTGCCGACCCATTACCATGCTGTTCTTTACCCACACACAAGACTGCGCTAATTTAAACCCGGCGTCGCAATAAGCGCCTCGAAAGTTATATCCCTCGGTATCGGAGTGAAATACATAGGCTGCGGCGCCGTTTTTTAAATTAGCGAATGCATTAGTAAATGCATCTGTTAAAAAAGACCTAAATTCCTCACTCCCCATGCTGTCGTTTTTTATCGTTAGCTTGTCTTTTGTACCACCTTTGTAATCCACGTTGTACGGTGGGTCAGTAATCATCATGTCCGCTTTTACTTTTCCTGTAAGTTTCTCAACATCTAAACCAACCGTACTGTCTCCGCACATTAGTCGGTGCCGCCCAAGCAGCCAGATGTCTCCCGTTTTTGATGCGGGTTCTACAATTTCTCCCATTGCGTCGTCTACGCTAAAGTCGTCTTCTTCCGCGTCTTGCGACGTATTAAGCAGTTCGTCTATTTCTTTTTCACTAAATCCGATAATGTCTATTTCAAATCCCGAACCTTCAAGCTCTTCTATCTCAACTTTTAACATCTCATCATCCCAACCGGCATCCTCCGCTAATCGGTTGTCAGCCAGCATATAGGCTTTCTTTTGCGTTTCTGTAAGATGTTCGACCATAACGCAGGGTACGTTAATTAACCCCTCAGCTTTAGCCGCTAAAAGCCTGCCGTGGCCTGCTATGATGTTGTAGTTCTTGTCTATCAGTATCGGATTTATGAACCCAAACTCTCTGATGCTTGATTGTATTTTTTTTATTTGTTCCGCGCTGTGCGTTCGCGCGTTTCGCGCATAAGGCACCAGTTTATTGATGTCTGTAATTTCAAAATTTTGTACATGCTCTGGCATAATTCGCTCCGTTTCAAAACTGTTGGTGGGGAATAAATCTTGCGTGGCATGGCGCGTTCGGTTTCAAAC
>ERZ795049.3462-NODE-3462-length-16672-cov-7.769032_pt1 | contig 16672 bp, 22 predicted proteins | sample MGYA00375133_ERZ795049 | MGnify/ENA primary metagenome ERZ795049 (study PRJEB30178, sample SAMN05720147) | activated sludge metagenome | isolation source: anaerobic digester from wastewater treatment plant | place: Japan | collected 2015-04-20 ...
GCGCGCGCGCTAGCCAATTGCGCCAATCCCCGAAAGTATGTCTATTATAGCTTAAAACTGCCAATGGAGATAAAAACTAGGGAATTGCATTTACGCACTAGACTTAGTTATACTGGGATATTCTATGCCGGAAGCAAGTGGAGAGATGTTTATTCATAGCAAATATCCTGATTTACAAAAATCCAAAGCGGTTGAGGGATCAGTTGGTCATCAGCAGATGGCGGAGGGTAAAAAGATACCTAATTCTCCAGATAAGAGGATTGAAGCCTTTCTAAGAACTATGGAAAGAGTGTTTATAGACGATCCTAATCACCCCAAAGGAGAAACAGCCCAGGAAACAGCCAAGAGAAGACAAGAGATGTTTAAGAATAATTTTTTGTATCCGGCAGTGCTAATAGATAAAGATGGAGTTCCAGATAATTACTTAGAGCTACAGATAAAGATAGCCCGGGAAAGAGGACAGGAGGGTGATTGGGGAGGAATTAAGACGGCAGCTGATATCCCCGAAGAGACAAGACGGCAATATGGGGAAACCATTTACAGTGATCAAAAAAAGTCCTTAGATGTGTGGCTGGATTACTTAACTTCAGCAGATGCCAAAATATATCCGACCTGGTTTAAATACTTTGCCTTTAGAAACGTAATCGGAATGGGGGCATATGATAAAACAAAACGGGAGTTTGGCAGAAGATCAAAAGAAACCACAGCTATTTTTCCTGACTTGAACAGAGAAGCCCTGGCTTACGCCTACGATGTTTTAAATCAGACCTATATTGAAGGAAAAAAACTTGAAGGTGAGGAATTAAACCAAGTCTTAAAATCAGCCAATTTTGCTAAAATCTATGCTTTTGCCATAGAAAAAGTGACACCAGCATCAAAAGAGAACAAAGAAAGAGTCGAAGGAGAGTGGGTTAAGTTTAATCAAGGCAGCGACGCAACTCCACTTTATGAGTCGCTTCAAGGTCATGGCACTGGTTGGTGCACTGCTGGAGAAGAAACGGCCAGGTCACAGTTAGAAAAAGGTGATTTTTACGTTTATTACACCAAGGATGAGAGAGGTAAGAAAACTATCCCCAGAATTGCAATCAGAATGGAGATGGGTCGGGTGGCAGAGGTGAGAGGAATTGGTGAGAGTCAAAATTTGGAATCTAAGATGATAGATATTGCCAGAGACAAGTATGAACAATTACCTGGCGGAGATAAATACGAGAAAAAGGATAGGGATATGAAACGGCTGACGATGATTGAGACTAAATTCAAGGCGGGAGAAGAGTTAACTAGAGAAGACTTGTCGTTTGTTTATGAAATAGAGGGTGAAATTGAGGGGTTTGGTTACCAAAAAGACCCTAGAATTAGAGAGATAATCTCTACTAGAGACGTTAAGGATGATTTAAGTTTAATAACCGGTTTTGGGAGAGAAGAAATTAGCTTAACCCAAAATGAAGCTTTAAAAGGTGGGATTAAATTTCATTATGGAGATATTGAGCTTCCCCAGTTAACCTCAGCTAGGGGTTTAAAGCTACCAGAGTCGATAAAAGGTAGTCTTTATCTTTCCAACCTAACCTCAGCTGAAGGTTTAAAGCTACCAGAGTCGATAAAAGGTAGTCTTTATCTTTTCAACCTAACCTCAGCTGAAGGTTTAAAGCTACCAAGGTCGATAGGAGGTGATCTTGATCTTTCCCATTTAACCTCAGCTAAAGGTTTAACCTTACCCCACTCAGTAGGAGGTTATCTTGGTCTTTCCAAACTAACCTCAGCTGAAGGTTTAAAGCTACCAGAGTCGGTAGGAGGGGATCTTAAGCTTTCCCATTTAACCTCAGCTAAAGGTTTAAAGCTACCAGAATCAGTGGGAGGTATCCTTCACCTTCCCGGTTTAACCTCAGCTGAAGGCTTAGAATTACCTCGATCAGTAGGAAGTCGTCTTAACCTTTCTGGTTTAACCTCAGCTAAAGGTTTAAAACTACCAGAGTCGATAGGAGGTGTTCTTAGTCTTTCCGGTTTAACCTCAGCTGAAGGCTTAGAATTACCCCAATTACTTAAGAGTGGTCTTGAACTTTCTGGTTTAACCTCAGCTAAAGGTTTAAAGCTACCAGAATCGCTAAAACACCACCTTAATCTTTGTGGTTTAACCTCAGCTGAAGGTTTGGAATTACCAAAAATAGTGGAAGTGGAAATATATCTTTGGGGTATGAAGGAAAATGATAGGGCGGTTTTGGAAAGTAAATATCCGGGGTTTAGGTTTAATTTTGGATAATATTTAACTATACTTGACATAAAGATATAGCTGGTTATACTCGATGTATGACTAATAATGATAGAGATACTAGAACCTTGATTGTTTGTTTTGTAATAGCGCTAGTGGCACTGGTGCCGATGAGTATAAGGGAGATTTGGCAAGAGAATTGGAATCGGGTGGCGGTGTTGGGAGAGGAGACAGTGGTGCCGGAGGACGAAGTATTTGAGGAGATAGAGACTGAAGTATATACCCAAGCAGAAGAAATGCCGGCAGATGAAGAAATTATTGACGAAGTGTGGGATGAGAGTTGGCAGATGGGGGAAGATGAGATTGTGCTGCCAAACGCTAACTAATTATTTGACAGAGATAGAATAAAGATTTTCTGGGGCTCCCGGGTAGGGAGTGGTAAGAATGATGATTTTGTCGCCGCCGGTCCAGGGAATAACAAGGCGATGGTTAAAATTGGAAGCAAAGATAACTTGCCGATTGGTGCCGTCGTAGTCAACAACCTTGAGGTTGTCCTGATTGACGAAGGTGAGATTGTTGGTGTTGGGAATCCAAGAGGGATAAAGAACTTCACTTTTGGGGCCAATAAGAAAGTTGGTGTCGTCTTTGAGATCATAAATATAGTAATTGTCGGTTTGGAGGTGACGTTGTTCGGTTTGAGTGCTTCTGGCTGGGGGTGGAGTAATAAGATTAGGGGCAATATCACCGTTGGTTTGGGCGAGGTAGAGAACTTTGTGGTCATCGCTGGAAAATTGAAGGTTTTGAGCCGAGTCGGTGGCAACAAAAGGCTGAATGTCTTTGGGGAGGGATTGAAGTTTGGCGGCAAGAATGGCGGTGGTTTGGGTTTGCCAGTCAAGATGGATAGTGTCGAGATTATGGGTAATATCGACGAGAGTTTGGGGAGAGATGGGAGTGTCAAGCGGCAAAAGGTAGTTTATTTTTTCAAGAGAATTGGTGGCTAGAATTTGGCGGGAATTGGGGGAAAAAGTGAAACTGAAGTCAGACCAGTCGATGGTGGCGGTATTGACGGCAATTTGGCGGGAATCGCTGCGGATGAGAGAAAGTGGCAGACCAGCGGATTCAATTAGATAAAGACCATTGTCTTTGGCGGCGGAGGCAGAGGCAACGGCATAAACTATTTTAGTGTTATCAAGGTTGACGGCGGGGTTGATGGCGCCGGTGAGAGTGACGGGTTTGAGATTGGGAACGGTGCTAAAAAGTTGAATATCAGCCTGATAGACAGTTTCAGGTTTGACAGTAACGGTTTTTTGCCAGGGAAGAAAGCCGTCTTTGGTAATTTTTAGCTGGTAAACACCAGGGGAAAGACTGATGGTGTCGTCGGTGGCGGTAATGAGTTTATCATCAAGATAGACGGAGGCGCCTTTGGGTCGGGACACGGCGGAAATCATGCCGGTGGGTTCGAGACTGAAGCCGTCTTTGAGAGAAAAACGATAACCCCGGGCAATAAGAGAGATAAAGTAAGTAGCTAGAACAATAAAAAAGCCAACAGAAAAAATTAGAATCAGGCTGCGGCTGTTAGGAGCAGGTTTCATATAGCCTTATTATAACTTAATAGAGGAGTGGTGAGTGATTTAGGATATATGAATTGGGAATAAAACCGCTAAAATTAAGTATGAAATTTTTTAAGAAGCTGGCGATTGATTTGGGGACGGCCAATAGTTTGGTATGGGAGGCAGGCAAAGGGGTGGTGTTGAATGAACCGACAATAGTGGCGGTGGGAATTGAGGATAGAAAGGTGCTGGCGGTGGGGAATGAGGCCAAAAAAATGTTGGGGAAAACACCGGAGTATATTGAGGTTATCCGACCGTTGGAGGAAGGGGTGATTGCTGATTATGAAGTGACGGAGGCGATGTTGAGGTATTTTTTGCAGCAGGTGATGGGGAATAAATGGTTTATCGGACCGGAGGTGATGGTGTGTGTGCCGGCGGGAGTGACTCAGGTAGAGCAAAGGGCGGTGTTGGACGCGGCTTTGTCGGCGGGGGCGCGAAAGGCTTATTTGATTGACGAGCCGTTGGCGGCGGCAATTGGGGCAAAAATACCGGTATCTGAGGCATTTGGCAATATGATAGTTGATGTCGGCGGCGGGGCGGCGGAAGCAGCCGTAATTGCTTTGGGTGGGGTAGTGACCCATAAGAGTGTTAAAGTGGGCGGCGGTAAGCTGGATATGGCGATTGTGGATTTTTTGAAAAAGAATTTTAACCTGGTGGTGGGGGAACAGACAGCCGAGGCAATCAAAATAAAATTGGGGTCGGCAATTAAACCCAAAAAAGTAGAATCGATAGAGGTTAACGGTCGGGATACAGTTTATGGTCTGCCAAAAAATATGATGATGGATAACGAAATGGTGTATGAGGCGATTAAGCCGATGCTGGAAATGATTATGATGTCAATTAGAAATACTTTGGAAATAACTCCGCCGGAGTTGGTGGCGGATATTGTGGACCGAGGGATAGTGCTTAGCGGGGGGACGGTTCAGTTGAAGAATTTTAACACCCTGGTGACAAGAGAAATTGGGGTGTCGGCGCACGTGGCATTGGAGCCACAATTGTGTGTTATAAAAGGGACGGGGATGGCGGTGGAAAATTTGGAAGTCTACCGTCGGGCGATTAAGTGATATAGTTCATATTTTTAACCTATAAAAATGTTAATAACTAATTTTTTGGGATTTATTTTGGGAAAAATATTGGCAGTATAAGTGGAGATTTAAGAAAATTAATATTTTTGAGATAATATAATATATTTGACTATTTTACGGTGATATTTTTGAGTAATTAATTTGTGCAAAATAGTAAAAATAGGGGAAAATAGATTTTGAGAAAAATAACTTGTAATATTTAAAGACAAAAATGGGTGATATAGTTGGGTGAATATAGTTGTTTTTTTAAAATATAGGATATTTTTTGAGATATTTTTGCCCCAAAATTTGCGGGGGAAAAATGCTAAAATTGACCAGTGAGCAAAAAAAAAGTAAAAAAACAGGTTTGGGGACCAAAAAAGACAAAAAAAGCGATGAAGTTTGATGACACTTATTCCCTAAAGTATTGGAAAATATTTGATATTCCCCTTTTTGGCGGAGACAAGAGTCGAGTGCTAAAAGAGTTGGAAAATCAAATTCGACAGGGAAGGAAAAAATATTGGGTGGCAACGGTAAATCCGGAGTTTGTGATGGCGGGGGAGAAAGATAGGTGGTTTAAAAGAATTTTGCAAACCAAAACGAGTCTAAATGTGGTAGATGGAATTGGGTTGATTTGGGCGTTTGAGCTTATCAAGTCAACAAGCTTTAAAGTCGATAAAGTAAGAAGCAAATTTTTGAAGTTTATGACAAGGTGGTGGTGGGGTATTAAAACCGGGGTGGATGTTTTGAGGGGAAAATATAAGGAGAGGGTGGCGTCGGGGGCGGACTTGGTGGTGGATTTGGCCAAGATGGCAAAAAAATATAATAAAAAGATATTTTTGCTGGGGGGATGGGGTGATCGAGCTGTAAAAACAGGGGAATATTTAATAAAAAAGACAGGTTTGAAAAATAATCAAGTAAGAGCTTGCGCCGGAGAGCCAACAGTAACAAATGAGGAAGTAAAAAAGGATATTAATAAATTTAAACCTGACGTGCTGTTGGTGGCATATGGGATGAAACGGCAGGAAATGTGGATTGAAGAGAATTTGAAAAAAATTGATGCGGGAGTAGTGATGGGGGTGGGGCGGAGCTTTGATTATTACAGTGGGGATTTAAAAAGGGCGCCCAAGGTGTGGCGAAAAATAGGAATGGAATGGCTATATTCGTTGATAAAAGAGCCAAAGAGAATAAAAAGGCAGTTAGCGCTGCCAAAATTTGTGGGTAGGGTATTGAGAGGGTAGTATATCCTATAATCTTGATTTGTGAGGTGATTTGAGCTATAATGTAACACTGCTCAAAAGCGAGTGGTGAACATTTAAAAAAGAAAGGGTTGGAAAAAATGAAGGCAATTAGTGTCAGAGTGAAGGATAGGAAAGGTTATCTGACTGTTTGGTTTCCGGGATTGAGTGTGTCGGCTTATACAACCAAGGTGGAGCTGAGAGGGCGACTGTCACAGTATGAGAAGGATATCAAGGCCAATAAGAGTCATATCCAAAAGATGGATGAAATCGCGCTGATTCAGGATTCGTTTGTCAACTATTTGGAGTCGGTCTCCCACAAACAGATCTTGCCGGACGGAATGGTGGTTTATACCATCAAAAACCCAAAAAGCCTATCTAAGGTTGATTTCTCAGTGATCACCAACTACAAGGCAGCGGTGCGGCCAATTTATTTTGTCGACGACAAAGGCGATCTAGCGGCACTGTGGGTTGACGGTAAGTTCTGGACGAAGGAAAATCCGGAGTTTGATCTGTATCTGCCTGGGTTTAGGATGACCAAATTTGATGACAGATTGTCGATAGTTTAGCAACCCTTTTTTTTGGGGAGTAAAAATGGCCTAACAGGCTTATAAATTTTTACTCCCCACTTTTGTCTGCCAGTGAAGCTGGCACTGATGAGTCCAACAGGACGAAACAAGGAACATTAACATAACCGTTTTGGGTGGAATTTGATCATTTAAGGGTGATTAGATTTTACCCAAAAGCGGGTAAAAAAATATTTAGGGGTGAGGGTATGCTGGCTACGGAAAAGGGATTGTTTTCGAAACGGACCGACGACTTAACGCAGAGGTGGGAGAGATTTAAGAAAGGAGTGATTTGGATAGAGTGTGACGGCGGGGTATGTTATACGCTTTGTTTTCCTACCGGAAATGGTTATTTCAAATATTTTATCTTGCCTGATGTGATGTCAGTTAGAATGGTGGAAATGGTGAAGATGGTCAGATTGGAGTCTGATAATGTGATCCAAGGACGACCGATGGACCAGATTCTGCACCAAATGGGAGCTGAGGTAAAGGTTGACGGTAATTTTTGCATTTATGTCTTTACTAGAGACAAGGCAAAATCGATCAATCCTTTTGAACTGATGAATGAAAAGGAGCGGTCACGAGCATTGACGGTAGGGTTACCAATCGTTTTGGTAGATGAGAAAGGAGTGGTGCAAGGGTATTATCAGTCGGGAAATGGGTTGGTAATGGAAAATACCGATCATAGGGTAAGATATACGGTTATGCCGGTGGAAATGGGATAGGAGGATATTTTGTGAAAATGACATCAGTTAGAGTTCAAGTGGTGACAAAGCCTAATCGGCACGACATACTGTTTCCGTCACAAGATTTGACATACGGAAGCATTGTCTCGGTCGATGACAAGACCTTGGAGTTGATGAAGGCTATCGGGGTTGTGTTTGCCGATGGGTTGGATTCTGCCAGGGTTTTGGTGGGAACAATTGACGTCTCTGCAGTGAAGTTGATTGAGATGTCCAGGTTGTTGTCTTTTGACAAAAGAAGCTTTCCCATTTATCTGGTAGATCAAGCAGACAACTTTTTGGGTCTGTGGCAGAATGGTTTTTGGTTTGATGACCGGAATGCCAATTTAGATCGGATCGGAGAGTGTCTGGAAGGAGTGGCAATGTCGCCGCGGCCAATCTGCTTGGCATAAACTCTCACCTTTTTTTTGGAGTAAAAGAAAACCTTAATAGGTTTACCCCTATTTTAGGGTCCCTTCTTTTACTCTTTTTGTCTATTGGTAGGGCCAATACTGATGAGTCTATAAAGACGAAACAAAAAAGTGGTAGTTTTGAAATTTAGTGGGTGAATTTGCCTAAAAGTTTAATTTCCAAATCAAACTGAAAGTTGAACTTTTGCCGGAGTTGGGTTTGGACCAGATTGATAAGGGCAAGGTAGTCGGTGGCAGTAGCTTGACTCTGATTTATCATAAAGTTGGCATGTTTGGGGCTGATTTGGGCATCGCCGATTTGGGCGCCTTTGAGATTGAGTTGAGTGTCGATAATCCAGCCGGCGGATTTCTGTTCGCCCCAATTTTTTTGACAGATAGCCAGTGGGGGGTTTTGAAAAACAGAGCCAAGTGAATTCATGGATTGGACGGCGGATTTTTGGGTAATCCAGGCTTGGACGGCGGCCTTGGCTCGGGCGGTGTCGCCGCGGTAAAGAGACAGGGTGACGGATAAAATAATCAAGTTGGGCTGTGATTGAAAAGAGGAATGGTCGTAGTCCCAAGAGAGATTGGTTTTAGGAATATGTTTAATTTGACCGGTGTTAAGGTCAAAAACTTCAACCTCTTTGATAAAATCAGAGAAATGGTGAGTGCCGCCATGGATGTTGCCATAAACGGCGCCGCCGATAGTGCCGGGGATAAAACCAAACCATTGAAGACCCGTAACGCCGGCATTAATCAGCCGGTTAATGGTTGATGGCAGATTGCAACCGGAGTCAATTTTGACCAAAACTTGGGGTTGATCAGATTCATCGTAGTCGATTTGGGAAAAATTAAGATATTTGGCGGGATCGTTTTCGGTACGGTGGGCAGAAATTTTGGTAGAAGCGGGAGTAGTGGGAGAGACAGAATCTAAAATAGTAAATTGGTCGGAACTGTTTTTGATGACAATGCCGCGGAGGCCGGAGTCAGAAATAAGAGTGTTGGAACCATTGCCTAGGATAGTGATGTTTGGCTTGATAATATTTTTTACCGTGCTCGCACCTTCATCAGAGTCTTTAAGCGCCTTGCGCGCGGAAAAAATACTATCTACGCTAGATAAATATTTTAAGATTTCAGTTAATTGGGTAGAAGAGGTGGAGTGGATAAAAACATCCGCCGGACCGCCGATTTTGACGGTAGTATAAGGAGCCAAAGAGTGCTGGTAATAAATTTTTAGATCGGGAAATTGAGCTGTGAGATCGGAGACAAGTTTGTTGGTGTCCATAAGGGAATTATAGCTTAATCTAGACTATAAAATCTTCGTTTTTCAAAATTATAACTTCAGATTTTGATTTGTTATTTTTTGAACCTAAAAAATATCTTATAAAATTAATGTTTTGAGATAGTAAAAAAATATAGGGTATTGATGTGGAAAAGTGGAGAAAAAATAGTTTATCCTATAATTTATAAAGTTTATAGACCTGTTTAAAAGTTTTTTTGGTATCATTTATTTATGAGTGAAAGCGGTGGAGAAATTCCAGTCAATTTATTTTCTGACTTACACAAATCGGATTTGGTTAAAAAAGCGATTGAACTGGCTAAGTTGGATGGCAATTTGGTCAATGAGAATTCAAAAAAAGGAAGATTAGAGGCTTTTTTAGGAGAGACTTTGTATGGTTACAGTAGAGAAGAGAGTCCTGATTTATCAATGATGGGTAAAATATTTAATAATCCTGATGAAGCTGATCGTCAGAGACGACTAAAAAAATTTAAAGAAGAACTGCTTTATCCAGAAGCGCTTTTGATTAATAAGGACAGTGTTCCTAATAGTTATTTTGAACTACAATTGAGAATTGCTCGTCAAAGAGGTCAAGGGGCAGATTATGACAGGGTTGGGATTAGAACAGCAGATGATTTTAGTCCTGAGGCCAGAAAAAAAGCCGGAGAAACTATCTATCGCGACCAAAAAAAATCACTAGATGTTTGGGCTGACTATTTGTCATCTCCTGAAGCTGGTTATCCAACCTGGTTCAAATTTTATGTCTTAAAGAGTGTAATTAAGATGGGTGTCTATGATAAAGACAAAAAAGAGTTTTCAAAAAGAACTAAGGACACAACCACGATATTTCCTGATTTGAACAGGGAGGCTTTAGCTTATTGTTATGATGTTATTACTAAATATTATTTAAAACGTGAAGGTCATGTCAGCGAGGAGTTAAGGTCTATCTTAGAGTCGACAAGTTTCTCTAGAATTTATGCTTTTGCAATTGATGAGGTTACTCCAGCATCAAAGGAAAATAAAGAAAAAACCAGGGGTGAGTGGATTAAATTTGACCAAGGCGGGGACCATATTCCCCTTTACAAGTCGCTTCAAGGTCATGGGACTGGTTGGTGTACTGCTGGTGAGGAGGTGGCTAAGGATCAATTAAGTAGGGGCGATTTTTATGTGTATTACACTGAAGATGAGAAAGGGAACAGGACAATTCCTCGGATTGCTATCAGGATGGAAGAAGGGGAGGTGTTTGAGGTTAGAGGAATAAATCCAGGTCAAAATTTAGAACCTAATATGCTGGAAATTGCTAAGAATAAGTATCAACAGCTACCTGGCGGAAGCAGTTTTGAAAAGAAAGATAGGGATATGGAAAGGTTAACTTTAATTGATGGTAAAGTTAAGGCGGGGAAAGAATTAACTAGAGATGAACTGAGATTTTTATATGAAATCAATCAATCGATTAATGGTTTTGGTTATGAAAAAGATCCTAGAGTGGGGGTGGTAAGGTCGGCAAGGAATCAAGTATCTGATATAAATGTTGCTCTTGAGGATATTGAAGTGGTTGAGTCTGGAGTTGATTTAAGTTACCTAACGTCTTTGGATGGGATAAATTTACCCAGGGTTATTAACGGTGATTTAAATTTATCTGGTTTGGTTTCGATTGAAAGTTTGAAATTACCACAAAGGGTGAATGGGGTGATTAACCTGTCAGGTCTTTCACTAGATGAAATCAGAAAGCTGCCAGAAATGATAAATGGCGGTCTCGTCTTATCTATCCCGTTGGCTGAGTATGATTTTTTTGGGAATTTGAATGTTCCCGAGATGTCTACGGAAGGTTTGAGATTGCCCTTGGTGGTGGATGGAGATTTTTGTTTTGATGGACTTCTGTCTGCAAAAGGAGTTGATTTACCTAAAGTTGTAGGTGGCAATCTCGATTTATCCCATCTTAAAACTGCCGACGGACTAAAATTACCTGAGACAATAAGTGGAAGTATTTTTTTACCTGAGCTTAAGTCTGCCGACGGATTGGTGTTACCAAAAATAATAAATGGGGGTCTTAGTTTGGATAGCCTTGAATCAATTAGCGGTTTGGAACTGCCAGATATTATAAATGGCGGTATTTCTTTGCGTGGGCTTAAGTCTGCCGACGGATTGGTGTTATCGGGGGTAGTTGGCGGTGGGATTGATTTGGGAGGTTTAACGTCTGCTCAGGGATTGGTGTTACCAGAGGTTATAAAAAACGGTGACCTTTTTTTGTTTGGTCTTCAGTCAGCTCAAGGTTTGGAATTACCTAAAGTGATTGAAGGAGAACTTTGTCTCTCTACTTGGGTAGAAGTTGATAAGTTGCCTAAAAAGGTCAGGTCTATTCGGTTTTTTTCTAAAACACAAATGTCATCTGAGTATCGACAAAATCTTGTAGATTATTCAAAAGAACATCAAATTGAAGTTTATGTATCTTATGATGATGAAACTCCTTGGGTGCGAATTAATTAAAACTTTTTTAAAAATGCGGTTAGCGGGTAACTGATTGTTATAATTGAGTTATGATTTTAGGAATTGATCCGGGATTGGCTAACACTGGTTGGGCGGTTTTGGATGTTAGATCTCAGTTCTCAGATCTCAGTTCTCAGATCTCGGTTCTCAGGTCTGAGAATATTCAAGAATCTCAGGCGGGTGAATATAAGTTGGTAGAATGCGGGTGTTTGAGGACAAATATAGGTGAGGCGTCGGCAAGAAGATTGGAAAAAATTTATGATGAGCTGGAGAGGTTGATTAAAAAATATAAGGTGGAGGCAATGGCAATTGAGAGCCTGTTTTTTGCCAAAAATGCCAAATCAGCTATAAAGGTGTCGGAGGCGATTGGAGTAATTAAGGTTTGTGGTCAGAGAAATGGAATTGAGGTGGTGGAGTTTACACCGTTGCAGGTAAAAACAACGTTGGTGGGCTATGGCCGGGCTCAAAAAGATCAGGTGGAGATAATGGTGAGAAATTTTTTGGGATTAACAGGAAATATTTCGCCGTCCCACGCTTCGGATGCGGTGGCGGTGGGGTTGACATATTTGTTTACCAACAAAAATTTAGTGGTTTGATATATTTTGGTAAAGGTGGGATAGTAAATTGTGGAAGCAAAAAATGAAGTAAAACCAATAGAAATAGGGATGTCATCGGTGGCAGAGAAAATAGAAATGAGAAAAGCCCAGTCTAGCACTGATAGATTAGTGGAATACATGACGGGTTTGAGGCTGGATGATCCGGAGTTGATAGACAGACTGGAGATTGATCAGATGAAAATTCGGACTAAATATGGTTTGCCGGAGAGGGAATATCGGTTTGCTAACCCGGGTGAATATGAAAAATATTTGAAAGAAATAGCAGAGGTTAATGGAGTTAAGGTAAGACTGAAAAATGATTGTGGTAGTTTTTTTGGTAAATATGCGATGGCGGGCGGAGTTTATTTAAATACAGAAAAGACGATAGGTGTAGATATAAACAAGGAGACTAAAGACGATTACACCAAAAGTCTGGCAACATTGGAGCACGAGTTAATTCATGCGCTACAGCACAAACATTATCCGGGGATGCCGGTGGAAGTGCAGGAATATGAGGCTTATGTGGCTGGCTGGAATATAGATTATTTGAGGGATAAACCGGAATCAAAGGAGATAGTGTTTGGTTTTGGAGTCATGGGTTCAATAAAACACTGGTATACTGGTATAAAGAAACAAGTGAGGAGATAAACGAAATATTGACGCCGGTGTGGGACAATCCGGAGTATTTTTTGCTAAATGTTGACGGAATTGATCAAAAACAAATAGATAAATATGAGGCAGAAAATAAAAGTTAAGGCGGGTCGATTTGGGCGTGGGGATTGAAGCCATGTTAGTGTAAAATGAAGTATGATTTCCAGCTTGAAAGGAAAAATAAATCGGATGTGGGGAAATAACTGCGAAGTGGAAGTGGGCGGGGTGGGATATTGTATCTGGGTGGGGAGAAATTTTGTCAAAAAACACAATCAGGGCGAGGAAGTGACGGTATCGACTTATATGGCAGTGTCAGAAAATGAGATCAATCTGTTTGGATTTGAAAATTGGGAGGAGGTGGATTTGTTTAAAATGCTGATTTCGGTGTCGGGAGTGGGACCAAAAACGGCGGCAGGAATTTTGGGGGAGGCGGAAAGTGAGGCAGTGGTCAGGGCGATTGGCGAGGCGGATGTAGATTTTTTTCAAAAAATAAAAGGGATTGGCAAAAAGACAGCTCAAAGAATTATTATTGATTTGAAATCAAAAATCGGCGGCTTGGGAGAGTTGGACTTGACGGGAGATGACAAAAAGACAGAGCCAGATGAGGTGTTTTTGAGCTTAAAACAGCTGGGGTTTGAGAGAAAAGAGATAGAAAAAGTAATAGCCAAATTGCCAAAAGAAATAATTGTTATTGAAGAAAAAATACAGTGGTGCCTGGGAAATATTTAGATGTCAGATCCCAGTTGGTCAGATATCAGGAAAAATACTTGGACATAAAAATAAAACAATAAAATATGATTAAAAAAATAGAGGAAAATAAAACACTAGATCCGAAGCCGGAAATGGCAGAAAAAGTGGTGGAAAAAAAATTGAGACCGCAAAGGTTAAATGAATTTATCGGTCAGGAGAAAATAAAGGAACAGTTGGAGATATTTTTGACAGCGGCGCAGTCAAGAGGAGAGCAGTTGGACCATATTTTGTTTTATGGTCCGCCGGGTTTGGGAAAGACGACTTTAGCCTGTTTAATGGCGCGGGAAATGAGCTGCAACATCAAAATTACTTCGGGACCGGCATTGACCCGGGCGGGGGATTTGGCGTCGATTCTGACAGGGCTGAAGAAAGGGGATTTCTTGTTTATAGATGAAATTCATCGGCTAAATAAATTAGTAGAGGAAATGCTGTATGCGGCGATGGAGGATTTTGCTTTGGACATAGTGCTGGGCAAAGGGCCGGCGGCCAAAACAGTTCGGTTAAATTTGCAGAAATTTACTTTGGTGGGAGCGACCACCAGGATTGGATTGATATCGGGACCGATGAGAGATAGGTTTGGTTATGTTCAGCAGTTGGATTTTTATGAAGATAAAGATTTGGGAGAAATTGTGGAGCGGACGGCAGAAGTACTGGGGGTAAAAATTGAGCCACAGGCAGCGGTTTCGATTGCCAAAAGATCGCGGGGAACGCCGCGGATTGCCAACCGATTGCTGAGACGGGTGCGGGATTATGCCGAGGTAAAAAATGATGGGTTGATAACGTTGAGGGAAGTGGAGGAAGCGCTAAAAATGTTGGGGGTGGATGATTCGGGTTTGTCTGATGCAGATAGACGGTATTTAGATATAGTCAAAAATCAGTATCACGGGGGACCGGTGGGAGTGGAGAATTTGGCGGCCAGCCTGTCGGAGGATGTGGGAACGATTACCGAAGTTTATGAACCATTTTTGATGAAAAAAGGACTAATAAAGCGGACGCCGAAGGGAAGAGTGTTGGGAAATGAGTTTGTAAAGTAGAAAGTTATAAAGTTTATAAAGTGAATTAGATGTCAGTTTGTCAGATCTCAGATATCAAATCAGATTGTTTGAGATAAAAAAATTGGGCAGGGGAGTTTTAATTACTCGGTTTGAATACCCAAAAGCCAGAGAACGGCTTCTTTGCGGTAGCGGCGGTCGCCGCGGGCGTTGATGCGGATGGCGGGAAGTTTACCCCGTTTGCCCCAGCGTTTGATGGTGAGCTTACTGACCCGCAGTAGGTCGGCGACTTCGGCGACGGTTAAAAGATCGGGGAGGTTGTCAATAGAAATGCCATTGACTTTTTTGGCGGCAGATGGTTGTTTCACAAGTTTGTCTTGTGAGTCGGTTTGATAGTCCATGTGGTGGCTCCTCTTGTATCAAAATAATGATTAACTGTATTCAGTAAATCATATCGGTTGTTTGTGTGTCAAGATGTAAGTATATTTTGGAGTTAGTATTTTAAAATAGACTTGGTTTGAGGTGGGGAAATAAGGTATGATTAATTTATGAAAAGAGTCAGCTTGCCGGTGGCAATAACAATTGGTTGTGGCTTGATATTTTTGGGATTGGCGGCAAGTTTTTTGGTTAAAAAAGGTAATTTGAATAGGGGGAATAAACCGGAGCCAAAAGAAACAATTAAACGGACTGATTATACTGATGTAGCTCGGAAAACACTGGATTGGATTGACCAACAGAGAAATGAAGATGGTTGGTATATTTTGGAGCGGGGATGTGATTATGAGAAAAAAACTTGCGACATAGTTTGGGACAACAAAGAGGGTAACAAAGACGGTCTGATTGCCACTTGGGCCAGATTGAATTTTTTTGAACAACATCAAGATCCAAAAGATCTAAAAATTATTAAAAAAGACATTGATTTGTTTTATGACAAATACAAAGATGATAATCTGTCCGATTCACTTTGGCTGTGCAAAATCACTTATGAAATGGCACAAAGCAAATACATAGACCAAACACAGAAAGATAAGCTGAAGGAGTTATGTATGGGAGTGGAATATCCTAGCACTGAAGAGGTTAAAAAATATTGGCTCTCAGAAAGAGATAAAAAAGTTAAAGAGTTTGCTAAAGCTAATGTGTGGGAAAAATGGGATAGTTATAGATTAAATATAAGAGGGTTTGATGCCAGTTTGGGTTATCCGACTGATCTTATATTTCGATATAAGTGGACTAACAATGTAGATGATTTGAACGCAGCAAAAGATACTTCTGATGTTTTGATGAAAATTTATAAAGATGGGATTGATAAAAATTTTGATAAACAGATTGTTAGGTATCCGGAAGATATTTGTTTGGGGATAATATCAGCAATAGATGTTTACAAACTAGATAAAGAGCAGGAGATGTTGGAATTTGCTAGTGAGACGTATAAACAAACGGTATCCAATCAAGAAAAACTATCAGAATCTCAGACTACTGTGTGTGGATTGACAGTTAAGTCGTTTTTGGATTTGACCGGGGATGAAACGTATTTGAGTGACTTAGAAAAAAATAATAAAATATTGATTAATATTGGTGTTGACGGAGAAAACATGATAGTGGTGGGTGATGGGGGTTGGTTTAAGTCTGATGGTAAAAACAGATTTGTAACTTACAAAAATGTGGTGGAAAATGGATTGATAGTGGAATTGCTAAGAAATTAGATGTCAGTTGGTCAGACCCGCCTGCCGGATGGGCAAGTGTCAGATAATAAAATAAGATTTAAGAATGAAATGTTATCTAAATTGAGTGGAGGGGATTGGTTGACAAGGGGGGGGAAGGATAATATAATATAGATATAGGCTTTATTATAGGTTTTATATAAACATGAACAAACCAGAATCAGGCAGTAATTTTGAAGTTAATAAATCGTTTTCACTTAAAAACACTCTTAAAAGAGCCACCGCTTCTTTGTTAGTCGCCGGAGCTTTATCCGGACCAATGACAGGAGAAGTCAGAGCCGAACAAAATCCCTTAACTCCACCATCAACCACCACAGAAACAGGAACCATGCCAAGTCAAGAAACTTTAGTCTCTGAGGAAGAAAAGAGTCAATTAAGAACTA
>ERZ795049.3463-NODE-3463-length-16672-cov-5.425408_pt1 | contig 16672 bp, 14 predicted proteins | sample MGYA00375133_ERZ795049 | MGnify/ENA primary metagenome ERZ795049 (study PRJEB30178, sample SAMN05720147) | activated sludge metagenome | isolation source: anaerobic digester from wastewater treatment plant | place: Japan | collected 2015-04-20 ...
TGCAAGCGGATTAATGCGTGAAGCCGCAGAAAAGAGAATCTAAGCTGAAATGCCATTATGGGGGAAAATAACGGTGAAGTTTTTGATAGTTACAGGTTTATCGGGAGCGGGGAAAAGCCAGTCCATTAAATTTCTTGAGGACTTGGGGTATTTTTGTGTTGATAATTTACCCCCGGCTTTAATCGGCAAATTTGCCGAAATGTGTTCGGAAAGCAGGGGCGATATAGAAAAGACAGCAATAGTAATAGACATCAGAGGCGGCAGATTCTTCAGCCAGCTTCCGGTCAGCCTTGATGAGCTCAAAGCTTCGGGACATACCTATGATATACTTTTTCTGGAGGCTTCCGACGAAACCCTTATCAGGAGGTTTAAATCCAGCAGAAGAATGCACCCGCTGTCTGTGGGCGGCAGAATAATAAAAGGATTAAAAGCCGAGCGGAGAATGCTCGAAGAAATAAAGTCAAAAGCTACAAATATTATAGATACGACGAATATGAGCCCCTCGGAGCTGAAGGAGGAAATAATCCATTTAATTGTGAAGGGGGGCAAGTCGGAGGGACTGATAATAAACATCCTTTCTTTCGGCTTTAAATATGGGGTACCCTTGGATTCAGATATGGTATTTGACGTAAGGTTTCTTCCTAATCCATATTACATCGAGGATCTGAAAAAATTCAGCGGAACCAACGACAGTGTAAAGAATTATGTAATGCAATGGCCGGCTGCAGTAGGATTTTTGGATAAACTGTCGGATATGATGGAATTTCTGATTCCCCATTTCATTAAAGAGGGAAAGTCACAATTGGTAGTCGCAATCGGATGTACCGGAGGACGGCATAGATCAGTGACAATGGCGAACATGCTGAGCAATAGGCTAAAAAAGAACAGCCACAGGGTTATAGTAGAGCATAGGGATATTGAAGAAGAAAGATACAGATAGGTGCGAATCTAGTTTCATTGGAGGGTTATGCTTGAAAAGCAATTCTATAAAGAATATATTGCATGAGAAGGGGATTATTTCAGGAGGCCCAAAAGTTGTTGCAATAGGAGGGGGTACAGGGCTTTCGGTGCTTCTCAGAGGGTTAAAGAAATACACTTTAAATATTACTGCAATAGTTACTGTATCGGATGACGGCGGCAGTTCCGGATTACTCAGGGGAGACATGGGCATTCTTCCTCCGGGGGATATAAGAAATTGTATAGTTGCATTGGCTAATACCGAGCCTATTATGGAGCAGCTAATGCAATACAGGTTCAAAGAAGGGACTTTAAAGGGCCAGAGTTTTGGGAATCTTTTTATTGCTGCTATGAATGATATTTGCGGCAGCTTTGATACTGCCGTAAAGGAAGTAAGCAGTGTATTGGCTGTCACCGGAAAGGTTCTTCCGGTTACCCTGGAGAATGTGGTGCTGTATGCAAAGCTTGAAGATGGGACCGTTATTAAAGGCGAATCTCAAATACCCATAAAACAGAAGGCATTAAACAAAAGAATAGATAGGGTATTTCTGAAGCCCGGCAATTGCAGACCCCTTCCGACAGCTTTAAAGGAGATACAGGATGCGGATGCTGTGATAATAGGCCCCGGAAGTCTGTATACCAGTATCATGCCGAATATTCTTGTGAATAACATGGCAAAAGCAATTAACAATTCCAAGGCTTTGAAGATATATGTAAGCAATATAATGACACAGCAGGGGGAGACAGTAGGTTACAGCCTCTCCGAGCATATTAAGGCAATTAACGATCACGGCAACAAGCTTCTGATAGACTATGCAATTGCCAATACGGGTAAGGTTCCGCAGGCATTTTTGGAAAAATACAAGACTGAAGATGCATCTCCGGTTTTAATAGATAATGATGCAATGTCCGATATGGGAATTAAGGTTATTGTCGGGGATTTTGTAAGCATTGAGAATGAATATTTGAGGCATGACTTCAATAAGCTGGCAGAGAGGATATTCAGGCTGCTGAATGAAGAAAAGCTGCAGAAGGACAAGAAATTTTATTACCTTATAAACGGCAAATTAAAGAAAAGCAAAACATTAACAAAGGAGAGATAAGCTTGGACACAAGTGTGAAGAACGAGATAATATCATGGATTAAGCTGATATTATCGGCATTTGTAATTGCTTTTATATTAAAAACTTATGTATTTCAAATTGCACTGGTTAATCAGATATCAATGGAACCCACATTGTATGAGGGGCAGATACTAATAATAGCAAAGATCAACTATCTTTTTGACGACCCTGCCAGGGGGGATGTTGTGGTGCTGAAGGACGAGCTGGAGAACAAGTATTTGATAAAGAGAGCAATAGGACTTCCCGGAGAAGTCATCGATATAAGGAATAATAAGGTATATATAGACGGAAGCGAGCTAAACCCTGATTTTACTGATGTACAGACCTATGATAACGGTTTTGTCAAATCCAAGGTGCCGGAGGGCAGATATTTTGTAATGGGGGACAACAGGCTTCACAGCAGGGACAGCCGATCCGACACTGTGGGTTTTGTAAGCAGGGGCAATATTGTAGGTAAGGCAGTATTCAGGATATGGCCTATAAATAAAATAGGGATCATAAAATAAAGAGGTGCAGCACTGTTATGACGTTCTCATCCAGAACAAAAAATGAAATATCAAAAATTATTGTTGCTAAGAAGTGCTGCCAGCTTGCTCTGCTGTCAGCACTTCTTAAAATGACCGGAACAGTTCAGATTCATGGAGTAAATAAGATAGGAATCAGACTGTCCACTGAGAATGCCTCAATAGCAAGAATGCTGTTTTCGCTGCTGAAGGACAGGTTTAAAATCAACGCAAGGGTAGTTGTAAGAAAAAGCAGGCATCTAAATAAAAACAACAATTATATACTATATATTGATTCCGATTCAGATTCCCACGAGATACTCAAAGCGACGGGAATACTGCAGGAGAAAGATAATGGCCTGAAGCTGAATTATAGGCTGCCCCATTACCTTATAAAAAGGAGCTGCTGCAGGAAAGCTTATCTCAGAGGAATTTTCCTGGGGGGTGGCTCCCTAAGCGACCCCGAAAAAACGTATCATCTTGAACTGGTAACGAACGATGAAAATTTTGCCGAGGATATAAAAGAGCTTATGAATCAGTATGAGCTTGGTGCAAAGGTTGTAATGAGAAAGGGCAATTATGTGATTTATATAAAGGAAGGAGAAAATATCGTTAATTTTCTCAATATAATAGGAGCTCACAATGCCCTGCTGAGCCTGGAAAATATAAGAATATACAAGGAAATGCGCAATAATGTAAACAGGATAGTGAACTGTGAGACCGCAAATCTGGACAAAACAGTCAATGCGGCATTAAGACAGATAGAGAATATAGAATATATAAGAAGCACAATAGGTCTGGATAAGCTTCCTGCAGGCCTGGCGGAAATAGCTGAGCTGAGGCTGGAACACAGGGAGGCAACCCTTAAAGAGTTAGGCGAAATGATGAGCCCTGAGGTGGGAAAGTCCGGGGTAAACCACAGGCTTAGAAAACTTGACCGGATAGCGGAAAATTTAAGGGACAAACGGGGAGAATAACATACAAACACCATAAAGGAGATTGCTATGAAAAAATTGAAGTTTGATTATTCAAATTCCACGGTGGAGGATCACGAGATGGTATACATGGCAGAATATATTAAGTCTGCCCACGAAATGCTGCATAAAAAAACCGGAGCGGGGAATGACTTCTTGGGCTGGGTGAACTATCCCAGTGACTATGATAAGGATGAATTCGGCAGGATATTAAAGGCGGCACAGCGGATAAGGGACTTTTCCGAAGTGCTTCTGGTCATAGGCATAGGGGGTTCGTACCTGGGCGCAAGAGCTGCGGTGGAGCTGCTGGGGCATTCCTTCCATAATCTGCTTTCCAAAGGAAAAAGAAATGCACCCCAGATTTATTTCCTGGGGAACAATATAAGCGGGATATATTTCAGGCACCTTATGGAAGCAATAGAAGGGAAGGATGTCAGCACCTGTGTAATATCAAAGTCAGGGACTACCACAGAACCTGCCATAGCCTTCAGGCTTGTGAAGGCATATCTTGAAGACAAATATGGGAAGGCGGAATCCGCAAAAAGAATATTTGTCGTCACTGATGCTTCAAAGGGTGCACTAAAAAAGCATGCCGATGCCTCCGGTTATGAAACCTTTGCCATATCGGATGATATCGGCGGCAGATATTCGGTGCTTACTCCGGTGGGGCTTCTTCCAATAGCTGCTGCAGGAATTGATATTAAGGATATACTTGAGGGAGCAAGGGATGCATGGGAAGAATTTGCCGAGCCGGAGCTTGAAAAAAATCCATGCTGCCAGTATGCTGCCGTAAGAAATATATTGGGCAGAAAAGGTAAAGCCATTGAAGTGATGATAAACTATGAACCGTCGCTGCATTTTTTTGCGGAGTGGTGGAAGCAGCTATACGGGGAAAGTGAAGGAAAGGACGGGAAAGGGATATTTCCGGCCTCAATGGATTTTTCTGCGGATCTGCATTCTTTGGGGCAGTTTCTTCAGGAGGGTTCCCGGAATATGTTTGAGACAGTTCTAAATGTAGAAAAGCCTGAATTAGAGGTTGAGATAATAAATGATGAGGAGAATCTGGACGGATTAAATTATATAAGCGGAAAGACAATGGACTATGTAAATAAAAAGGCATTCCTGGGCACCATGCTTGCCCATATGGACGGAGGGGTACCGATAAATGTGGTCAATATCCCTCAAATCAATGGATACTATTTCGGCCAAATGGTGTATTTTTTCGAAAAAGCCTGTGGCATAAGCGGGTATATTCTTGGGGTAAATCCCTTTGATCAGCCGGGAGTCGAAGAGTACAAAAAAAACATGTTTGCACTATTAGGTAAGCCGGGTTGCGAGAAGCTCAGCAAAATGCTTGAGAAAAGACTATAGGAGAAATTATCATGGAAAATTTTGTTCACTTGCATGTGCATACGGAATACAGCCTTCTGGACGGGGCGGGGAAAATTGAAGAGCTTGTTGCCAAGGCAAAGGAATTGGGAATGGAATCAATAGCCATTACCGACCATGGTGTAATGTACGGCGTGGTGGATTTTTACAAACAGGCAAAAAAACACGGTGTCAAACCCATTATAGGCTGTGAAGTATATGTCGCCCCCAGAACTATGGGCGACAGAGACCCCAAGCTGGATGCCGGCCAATATCATATGGTCCTGCTTGCAGAAAATGAAGAGGGCTACAATAATCTTATCAAACTTGTGTCCATGGGCTTTACCGAGGGATTTTACTATAAGCCCAGAGTGGATATTGAGACGCTCCGCAAATATTCAAAGGGGATAATTGCGTTAAGCGCTTGCCTTGCCGGAGCGATACCGGAGAATATAGTAAACGGCAATTATGAAGCTGCAAAAGCTGCGGCTTTGCTATACAATGATGTTTTCGGAGAAGGGAATTTTTATCTGGAACTCCAGGATCACGGCATAAAGGAGCAGTCCCTTGTAAACCAGGAAGTGATCAGGTTGTCCAGAGAGACAGGAATACCCCTGGTTGCCACAAATGATGTGCATTATGTGAAAAAGGAAGATGCTGCGGTTCAGGATATTCTTCTTTGCATTCAAACCGGAAAAACTGTTCTTGAAGAAGACAGACTTAAATTTCAGGGGCAGGAATTTTATCTTAAATCCCAGGAAGATATGTATGAACTTTTCAAATATATTCCGGAGGCTTTGGAAAACACCGAAAAAATAGCAGAAAAGTGCAGTCTTGATTTCAGCTTTGGTCAGGTGCATTTACCGGTATTTGATGTTCCTGAGGGTTATACCTCGGATACTTATATAAGAAAATTATGTTACGACGGATTGAAGAAAAAATACGGCGGAATTACGGATGAGCTTAAAGACAGGGCAGAACATGAACTGTCTGTAATAACCAGCATGGGGTATTCTGATTATTACCTTATTGTGTGGGATTACGTTAAATTTGCCAAGGATAACGGGATAATGGTAGGGCCCGGAAGGGGCTCCGGAGCCGGAAGTCTTGTTGCATATTGTCTTGGAATAACCAATATAGACCCGATCAAATACAACCTCATATTTGAAAGGTTTTTGAACCCTGAAAGGATAAGTATGCCTGACTTTGATGTGGACTTCTGCTACGAAAGACGCCAGGAGGTTATCGATTATGTTGTGGGAAAGTACGGAAAGGACAGAGTTGCCCAAATAATCACATTCGGCACAATGGCTGCAAGGGCTGCTATAAGGGACGTAGGCAGGGCCCTTGACATTCCTTATGCCCAAGTGGATTTAATTGCAAAGAAGATCCCTTTCGAAATAGGGATGACAATAGAAAAGGCATTGGCGGCAAACTCCGAGCTGAGGAAACTCTATGAAGAGGATGAGGGCGCAAAACATCTTATTGATATGTCAAAGGCAGTGGAAGGAATGCCGAGACACAGCTCCACCCATGCGGCGGGAGTCGTTATTTCCGAAAAGGCCATAACCGAATATGTACCACTACAGATGAATGAGGATGTAATAACTACCCAATTTGCCATGGGGACATTAGAGGAGCTGGGGCTGCTGAAAATGGATTTTCTGGGGCTCAGAACCCTGACGGTTATAAGGGATACGTTAAGGCTTATCGAGGAAAAGGGGGCGGAGGTTCCCGATGTTGACAACCTAAAATATGATGATCCCAATATATTCAGGATGATATCCCAGGGTGACACTTACGGCGTGTTCCAATTGGAGAGCGGGGGGATGGTCCAGTGCTTTAAGGAGCTGAAACCCAACTGCCTTGAAGATATCATAGCCGGGATTTCCCTGTACAGGCCCGGGGCTATGGACCAGATTCCGATGTACATCAGGAATAAACATAACCCCGATAAGATCCGGTATATGCATCCGGCCCTGGAGCATATTCTGGATGTGACCTACGGATGTATAATATATCAGGAACAGGTAATGCAGATAGTGAGAGACCTGGGGGGGTACTCCATGGGCAGATCCGATATTGTAAGAAGGGCTATGGGGAAAAAGAAAGCCGATGTTATGGCAAAGGAGAGAGAGAACTTTATCAACGGCATAGTTGATGAAGCTGGAAATATATTAGTGGCAGGCTGTGTAAGAAACGGAATACCTGCAAAAACTGCAGCGGAGATTTTTGATGAGGTGGCCAAATTTGCAGGCTATGGTTTTAACAAGTCACATGCAGCCGCATATGCGATAATTGCTTATCAGACAGCCTGGCTCAAGTACTATTACCCTGTAGAATTTTCGGCGGCGCTTATTACCAGCGTAATGGGAAACACCAAAAAGGTTGCCGAATACATTCAGCACTGCAAAGGTATAGGCATAGAAGTGCTTCCCCCGGACATAAATGAAAGCAGCGTAAGCTTTACCGTAAGAGAGAACAAGATAAGGTTCGGCCTGGCAGCGGTAAAGAATGTCGGAATAAATGCAATACTGTCCATAATAAAGGCAAGGAAGGAACGGAGCAGGTTTGAGGGGCTCTATGATTTCCTTCAGAAAATAGACTACAGCGTTATAAATAAAAGAACAGTGGAAAGCCTTATTAAATGCGGTGCCTTTGATCGCTTCGGCGTATACAGAAGCCGAATGCTGGCGGTATACGAGAAACTTATTGACAGCATACAATTGCAGAAAAAGATCAATGTGGAGGGGCAGATTTCACTGTTTGATACCATGGAAGAATCCGGGAATTTAATAGGGAATATTTATCCCGAAATAAAGGAGCACCCGAAAAAAAACCTGCTTGCCATGGAAAAAGAGATGATCGGGCTTTATATAAGCGGGCACCCTCTTGAAGAATACGAGCCTGAATTAAAATCATCAGTAACAGTAACAACGGCGGATCTGCTTACGGATATTGAATCAGAGACACAGAACATGGGAAATAACCCTGAACTGGATGGAAAGAAAGTGACAATGGGGGGTATAATAACATCTGTAAAGCAAAAGACCACTAAAACGAATAATATGATGGCTTTTGTGGAATTGGAAGATCTGTACGGAACTCTGGAGATAATAGTGTTCCCAAAAACATATGAAAGATTTAAAAATCTGCTGCTGCAGGATTCAATTGTGCTGGTCGGGGGGCGGATAAGCCAGAAGGAAGAGGAAGCGGCAAAAATAATATGTGATACTGTTGCGCCCCTGAAAAAGTATATGGGGAAAAAGCTTTATATTAAGATAAACACGGAGTTGCAGCCGGGAATAATAGAAAAGCTGGAAACGTTGCTGATCGAACACAGGGGGATACAGCCGGTAATTCTGGTAAATGAGGCTGACGGGCCGAAGGGGAAAAGACAGGTTATAAAGGTTGACAGCAGTATTTGGGTAGATATAAACGACATACTCCTTAATGACTTAAAGGAAGTTGCAGGTCAGGACTGCGTAGTGGCCAAATAGATTAATTGCTGCTGTGGTTATAGAATAACCTTGATATTGACAGATATTTAAATTAAAATTATTTCAGGTGGTATGGGTATAAATTGTTGGGAAATGACTTTGACACCTTGCACGAGTCATTCTGCCTGTAGGGATGAACATTTCTGCGGAACATAGAGGTATGGCAATAAAGGAGGCAGCAGGTATGTGGACAGTCATATATCTTGCGAAAAACAAAAGGACAGCTGATAAAATAAGTAAAATGATTGAGGCTGAGGGGGTTCTTGTAAAGCTGCAGCCGGTGAGCAAGAATACAGGTGATGAGGATAATTATTTTGAAATATTGGTACTTGAATCTGAAGTGGAGGAAGCTCACAATATTTTGTACGGACTCGGCTATTAATATCTAAATTTCAGTTTATTATTTATGTAATACCGGGACAAAACATGACCATATAGGACATAAGGGGGTAAGACTATGAAAAATATTGCGGTATTGACAAGCGGAGGAGATGCACCTGGGATGAATGCTGCCGTACGTGCTGTTGTAAGGACGGGTATAAGTAAGGGGTTGAACGTTTTTGGAGTAAGAAGGGGTTTCAGCGGACTTATTTGCGGTGACTTTGAGAAAATGAACGAATCATCGGTGTCTGATATAATACAAAGAGGCGGCACTATACTACAGACTGCAAGAAGTGAGGAATTCAGGACTGAAGAGGGTCAGTGCAAAGCGGCCAATATGATAAGGATTTTTGAAATTGACGGTTTGGTGGTAATCGGAGGGGAAGGGTCCTTTGCCGGTGCAATGGGACTTTCCCAAAAAGGCATCATGTGTATTGGCGTGCCCGGAACAATTGACAATGACCTGGCCTATACTGATTTTTCCATTGGCTTTGATACTGCCGTAAATAATGTGCTGGATGCAATCAATAAAATAAGGGATACTTCCAGCTCCCACGAAAGAGTCAGCATAATCGAGGTAATGGGCAGAAGCTCGGGGGATATAGCATTGTATTCGGGTCTTGCCGGAGGGGCCGAAGGAATTATAGTTCCTGAAATGGAATTCAAGTTGGAGAATATCTGTAAGCTGCTGGTAGAGAGGAAAAACAAGGGCAAACTCCATAGCATAATAATTCTTGCAGAAGGGGTTGGGGATTCCAAGCAGCTGGAGAAGCAGATAATGGAGAGTGTAAATATTGAGGTAAGGGCAACTATACTTGGATATACCCAGAGGGGCGGAAATACAACTGCCTTTGACAGAATACTGGCAAGCAGACTCGGTGAAAGGGCCGTTGAACTTTTGACCGGGGATAAAGGGGGAAGAGTAGTAGGTATCAAGAATAATGCCATTATTGATATGGAAATAGGAGAAGCTTTAAGTATGAAAAAGGAGTTTAGAAGGGAGCTTTATGAGCTTGCGGCTAAACTGCAGTAGATAAACCACTCATGATTCGCGACTATAATGATAATAATATTAAATAGAATAAAAAAGGAGAGATGTTTTTATGGCTGCTTTAAAGGGAAATTGCCTGATTGCTCAATCCGGAGGCCCAACTGCTGTGATTAATGCCAGCGCCTGCGGTGTTATACAGGAAGCATTCAAGTCGGGAGAAATTGATAAGGTTTTTGGTGCCCTGCATGGAGTGATAGGGATACTTAATGAAAATCTTTTTATATTCAATGACGAATCCCCCGAGGAGATAGAATTAATGAAGTTTACACCTGCATCCGCCTTGGGTTCCTGCAGATATAAGCTGAAATCGATCGAGGCAAATGAAAAGGATTACAAAAGGATAATAGATGTATTTGAAGCCCACAATATCAGATATTTCTTTTACATAGGCGGAAATGACTCAATGGATACCGCCAGTAAGGTTAACCAATATGCCGAAAGGGTCGGCTACCAGTTGAAATCAATAGGAGTGCCAAAAACGGTAGATAACGATTTACCCATAACAGACCATACTCCGGGGTTTGGAAGCGCGGCAAAATTTATTGCCACCTCAATAAAGGAAGTCGGCCTGGATGCAAGGGTATACAACTACCCGACAGTTACAATCTGCGAGCTTATGGGAAGAAACGCAGGCTGGATCACTGCTTCCTCGGCTCTGGCAAAGAAGTACGAAGATGATGCGCCCCATCTCATATATTTGCCTGAAGTTCCATTCTCCTTTGAAAAATTCGGGAATGATGTAAAGTCTGTTCTTGATAAATACAACTATGCGGTAATAGCGTTTTCCGAAGGCATAAAGACCAAAGAAGGCAGATATGTGTCGGAGATCGAGGACCCCAATGCAGTAAAAGATGCCTTTGGCCATGTGCAGCTGGGAGGTGCCAGCGAGGTCCTTGAACGTTATGTCCTGGAGAATATATGCAAGAAAGTAAGAACTGTAAATTACAGTACCATACAAAGAAGCGCCGCTCACTGGGCATCCCTTACTGATAACGAGGAAAGCTTCATGTGCGGAAGAGCAGCGGTGGAATATGCTATCGAAGGACATACAGGCAAGATGGTTGGAATGTCGAGAAGCAAAGGAGAGGAATATAAATGCGAGACACAGCTTATTGACCTTGAAGATGTTGCCAATCAGGAAAAGAAAATACCGATTGAATGGATCAGTAAAAGCGGAGATTTTGTGGAACAGCCCATATTGGACTACATAAGGCCTCTGATAACCGGTGAAGTAAAAATCCGCACGGAAAACGGGCTTCCAAGGTATGCAAGACTGCAGAAAAAGTTGGTGGAAAAGAAGCTTGAGAAGTGGGATGTTAAATAATATGAGAAAGACTAAAATAGTATGTACCATAGGACCGGCAACCGAAAGCAAAAAAATGATAGAGCAGCTTATCACATCGGGAATGAATGTAGCCAGGCTTAACTTTTCTCATGGGGATCATGCTGAGCATAAGAGAAGAATTGATGCCATAAAAGAGATAAGGGATAAGCTTGATATACCTGTTGCGATTATGCTGGATACCAAAGGGCCCGAAGTAAGACTCGGTTACTTTATAAATGGAAAGGCCGAACTGGAGAAGGACCAGAAATTCACGCTGACTATAAGGGATATACAGGGTGACAGCACGCAAAGCAGTATTACCTATAAGGAGCTGCCCAATGAGGTGTCTTTGGGATCAAGGATACTTATAGCGGATGGAGTTATTGAACTGAGAGTCCTTGAGAAGAATGAAACCGATGTCGTTTGCCAGGTAGTAAACGGAGGGACATTGGAAGACAGGAAAAACGTCAACATTCCGGGAGCCACATCCAAGCTTCCGGCATTGACATCCAAAGATATCGCCGACCTTGTTTTCGGGATACAAAATGAAGTGGACTTTGTGGCTGCTTCTTTCATAAGAAAGGCTGCTGATGTGTTGGAAATCAGAAAGGTTTTGGAAGAAAACGGCGGAAAGCACATACAGATAATTGCAAAGATAGAAAATCAGGAGGGTGTGGACAACCTGGGGGACATTCTCAAGGTATGCGACGGCATTATGGTTGCAAGGGGAGACCTTGGAGTTGAGATACCTACTGAGGAAATACCCATGATCCAAAAGTACCTGATTAAGAAGGCCAATGAAGCGGGCAAACCGGTAATAACAGCAACCCAGATGCTTGATTCAATGATAAGAAACCCCAGACCGACAAGAGCAGAGGCGACAGATGTGGCAAATTCAATAATTGATGGTACTGATGCAATAATGCTGTCAGGAGAGACGGCAGCCGGCAAATATCCGATAGATGCGGTAAGGACTATGTCTTCAATAGCTGAGAGAACTGAAAAAGAGCTGGATTATTGCAGAAGCATCAATGGTTTTTCCGGTAAGGAAATAACGGTAGCCACTGCCATCTGTCATAGCACCTGTACAACTGCTTTTGAACTCAGGGCCGCAGCGATAATTACACCTACACAATCCGGCTCTACGGCGAGAATGGTATCAAAGTTCAGGCCAAAAGAGCCGATAATTGCCGCAACTCCGTATAAGAATGTGGTCAGGAGACTCTGCCTCAGTTTTGGGGTATATCCTTTAACTATACCGTATTCAGTGGTAACTGACGAAATAATAGATTTTTCGGTAAATGCTGCCGTAGCTGCCAGACTTGTCAATATAGGGGATCTTGTAATAATCACTGCAGGAATACCATCCGGGATAGCGGGGACAACCAATCTGATAAAAGTGCATTTAGTAGGGGAAACCCTGGCAAGAGGAACCGGGATTGGGGACAAGCACGTAACCGGAAGGGTATCAATTGTAACTGATACAAAAAGGGATTGCGATAAACTGAGGAGCGGCGACATACTTGTTGCAAGGTTTACCGAAGAAGGATTCATGCCTAGCATGGAAAAGGCTTCAGCCTTCATTGTAGAAGAAGAGGGAATAACTTGTCATGCGGCAATTGCCGGTGTTACACTTGGAAAGCCGGTAATAGTAGGCGTTAAAAATGCAGTGAAGCTATTGCGTGATGGGCAGATAATAACCATAGACACAACACTGGGCCTTATTTATAATGGAATTGTGAAAATATAAAGGATATATGCGAGTATATTATCTGTCATTCTGAAGAGCCGGTGACTGAAGAATTTTCGGCCGGTTCCCGGCCGTAACGTCGTATGTACAGAGGATGGTGGGGGGCAACAATGACTCATGATACAATACTAAGAACAAGATATGGGGAAACTGACCAGATGGGGATAATATACCACCCCAACTATTATATATATTTTGAAATGGGCAGAACGGAATTTCTGCACAGTGCTGTCGGAATATCCTATAGAGAGATGGAGGAGATGGGGATTCTGCTGCCCTTAACGGAGACCTATTGTAAATATAGAATTCCGGCTAAATATGATGACGAACTCATGGTCAGAACTGCGGTAAAAGAAATGACTGTTGCGAGAATTACCTTCTCCTACCTGCTTTACAGGACTGTAGACGGGGCTTTGCTCGCAGAGGGCGGGACGGTTCATGCCTTTGCAAACAGAAGCGGAAGGCCGATTAATATTAGAAAGCACAATAGCAGGATTTTTGAAAAACTACATGAACTTATAGACTGAGGGAGGAACAGTATGATGTACGGCATATTAGGCAAGACAGGACTTAAGGTTTCAAAAATCGGTTTAGGCGGCATACCGATTCAACAGCTTAATCAATGTGATGCAAGCAAGCTTATTGAAAAGGCCTTGGAATACGGCATCAATTTCATGGACACGGCCAGGGGGTATACCGTAAGCGAAAGCCTGATAGGCAATGCTTTGACCGGTGGCAGGAAGAAGGTATTTCTTGCAACCAAATCCATGGCAAGGGAAAAGGATGCACTAAAAAAAGATATAGAAATATCTCTTGAAAACTTCAATACCGATTACATAGACCTGTATCAATTCCATAATATACCCAACCTGCAGGAGTTGGAAAAGGTTATGGCCCCCGGTGGTGCCCTGGAAACATTTGTTGAATATATGCAAATGGGAGTAATAAAGCATATCGGGATAACAAGCCACAACATTGAAGTCATCAAAAAAGCCATTGAATATGATATATTTGAAACTGTTCAGTATCCTTTTAACGCGATTGAGACCCAGGGACTGGACACTTTCGGGAAGGCATACGAAAGAAATATTGGAGTAATTGCAATGAAGCCTTTTGCCGGAGGCGCCCTTAGTAATAAAAAAGCAGCTTTGAAATATATACTTCAGAATCCTCATGTGACTTGCGCTATACCCGGAATGTGCAGCATAGAACAGTTGAAGGAGAACATGGGAGCGATGGAGGAAATGCCTCTATCAAAGGCGGAGATAGAAGACCTTTCAAAGGAAGCTGCCGAACTGGGAGAAAGATTCTGCCGGAGGTGCGGCTATTGCAAGCCTTGCCCCGCGGGGATAGATATTCCTTCGGTATTTGTCCTGGAAAGCTATTATAGAAGATATAATCTTGCGGATTGGGCAACGGAAAGGTATAAATCAATGCCTGTTAAGGCTGGTGCCTGTGAAAAATGCGGATTGTGCGAGACCCGATGCCCATATGGCCTGCCTATAAGAGATATGCTTGAATCTGCAAAAAAGGTGTTTGGATAGGTGTCAGGTGCAAAGGTTATTAGGTTATTGGATGAGCGCATCTATTATATAATTGCAGCGAAAAAGCAGCATTATACCTTGCTTTTTTTGCTGCATATTTTATTCATTCATAAGCAAAAATATATGCAAAAGTGCTGGAGAGTGCGGCAATGAATAAGGATGACCTGAAGAATTTGGTAATCTCCGATGAAGAAGAGCGGGAGAAGCAAATCCATGAGCTTATTAAAGGGAAGCGGTCACTGAACATCAACAAAGAACTCTGCAAAACTCTTACCTTGGGTGAAAGAGCAGCCGATAAGATAGCCAAATTTGCCGGGAGCTGGTCCTTTCTGTTCTTTTTTACCATTGTAATTATTGCATGGGCTGCAGTAAATTCAAAGATGTTGTTTGATGATCCCATCGATCCGTTTCCTTACGTATTTTTAAATCTGATACTTGGCTGTATTGCGTCGGTACAGGCGCCTATTATAATGATGAGTCAAAACAGGGAATCACAAAAAGACAGGCTTCGTTCCGAAAATGATTATCTGATAAATCTTAAATCCGAAATAATACTTGAGGATCTGCATATGAAGATAGATGAAATAATAAAAGTGCAAGGGCTGTTGATAAAAGAGATTAATGGTATTAAGATGGAAATGAATAGGAACAGTGAAAGGTTGATGGGCGGCAGTGACAGAGAGAACAATACCGGTGCAGAAGAACCAAAATTATATAGTTGATATATCCGGGATTACCAGCGAAGGGTACGGAGTGGCAAGGGTAGAGGGGTTTACCGTATTTGTTGAGGGTGCCTTGAACAGCGAACAGGCGGAGATAAGGATAATAAAAGTGCTGAAAAACTACGCTTACGGGAAACTGCTGAGGATACTTAAGCCCCATACCGGAAGGGTTGAGCCCTCCTGTGGAGTCGTGAAAAGATGCGGCGGCTGCCAGCTGCAGCACATGAGCTATGAAGCTCAGCTGCAATATAAAACACGACAGGTTAAGGATGCCGTTGAACGCATAGGGGGATTCAAGGGCGTTACCGTACATGACACTATAGGAATGGACAACCCCTGGCGTTACAGAAATAAAGCTCAATTTCCGGTAGGTATGAACGGAGACGTACAGATTGGCTTTTATGCAAACAGAAGCCATGCGATTATTGATACTCCTCAGTGCCTGATACAGGATGCAATTAATGATAACGTAATCAGGACAGTCCGGGAGTTTATAACGAAATATGATATCAGTATATATAACGAGGATACCGGGAAGGGTCTCATAAGGCATATAGTAGTTAGAAAAGCCTTCAGGACAGGTGAAGTGATGGTATGTATAGTGGTCAACGGAGAAGACCTTCCCTGCATCGATGCCTTGATAGAGATGCTAAGGAGCAGCATAGATAATTTGAAAAGCATAGTATTGAATATAAATAAAAAAAGAACAAACGTGGTTCTGGGTGAAAAAAATATTGTAGTATTCGGGGAAGAAGCAATATATGATTTTATAGGAGAATTCAAATTCAGGATTTCCCCCCTTTCATTTTTCCAGATAAATCCCGTCCAGACAGCGGTCTTATACAATAAAGTGCTGGAATACGCAAATCTTAATGGTGATGAGATAGTATTTGATGCCTATTGCGGAATAGGTACAATATCGCTGTTTTTAAGCAAAAGGGCAAAAAAGGTCTATGGGGTGGAAATTGTACACCAGGCAATTGAAAACGCAAAAGAAAATGCGGCCTTAAACGGGGTAAAAAATGTAGAATTCATTGATGGAGAATCTGAAACGGTGATACCGGAATTATATGCTAAGGGCATAAAAGCAGATGTGATAGTAGTCGACCCACCAAGGAAAGGCTGTGATGAAAAGCTTCTCGATGCAATCGCAGAAATGGGTCCGGAAAGGGTGGTCTATGTTTCCTGTAATCCAGCAACCCTGGCGAGGGACTTAAAGTATTTGTCAGAAAGGGGATATGAGATCAAGGAGATCCAGCCGGTGGATATGTTTCCGCAGACGGCTCACGTTGAGACGGTAGTATTGATGTCACGCAAAGACAAATAATAGGCTTAGAAATGCTTAAATCAAAGGTTTCCAGACTTTCGGTAAGAATAGCCGATTGATGGGAACCTTGTTTTTTATCCTCCGAGTATAGCTTGGAACATAAAATGCAAGTCAGGGTTGAGACTACAGAACTGCTTTTTGCCTTGC
>ERZ795049.3469-NODE-3469-length-16659-cov-8.314984_pt1 | contig 16659 bp, 10 predicted proteins | sample MGYA00375133_ERZ795049 | MGnify/ENA primary metagenome ERZ795049 (study PRJEB30178, sample SAMN05720147) | activated sludge metagenome | isolation source: anaerobic digester from wastewater treatment plant | place: Japan | collected 2015-04-20 ...
CAACCAGTGCCGCGCAGAAGAGCCACGCGGCACGATGCCGCGGCTACAGCACTATTGGCCGGAGTCGACCTCCTGCAGGTGTACCTTCCCCTCGTAATCCAGGAAGCACAGCAGCAGGCGTGGCGCCTGGCCGAGGAGCGCCGTCGCCGCCTGGCCGTAACGGCGCAGTTGCGGGGCATACTTCTCGACCCTGGCGCGCAACTCGGCTTCGCCCTGCAGGCGGTCGGTCTTGAAATCGAGCAGCCACCAAGCGCCGTCGGGGCGCTGCGCGAGCAGGTCGATGCGGCCCCAGGGGTCCGCCGGCAGGCCGTAGGGCACCTCGTGGCGCCGTTCCCCAACCTCCAGCTCGCGGCAGAGCTCGCTGCGGCGGAAGCGCGCCAGCAGCCGCGCGGCCTCCGCGGCGGCGCCGGCGATCTGGCCCTCGTCGGCCAGGCCAGCGCTGCGCGCGGCGGCCCGCAGGGCCTCGTCGAGGCCCGGCTCGCCGGGGAAGCGCCACAGCCGCAGCCCTACGTGCACCAGCTTGCCCACCAGCCAGGCCGGCGCGTGCAGCCCCCGGCGGCGTGGCACCACGCGCCACACTCGGTCGGGCGCCTCGGGCACGCGGTCGCGCCCGGCCTCGCCGGCGGGCGCCGCGCCGTAGGGCCGCGCCAGGGCAAAGGGCGAAGGGGTAGCCAGGCGGGCCAGTTCCCTCTCCCCCGCAGGGGAGAGGGTGAGGGTGAGGGGAGACTCCTCAACCTGGCCAGCTTCTGGGCCAGCAGGAAGGGGCTCGCTGGGGCGCGCAGTTGGCCGCTCACACGGCGTTTCACCCTCACCCCTGCCCTCTCCCTCCGAGGGAGAGGGGGCAGTTGTCGCCCTGCCGGCCCCGACAGATGGCTCGGCGCCATAGAGGGCGCACGCCACGCGGCCCGGCCACAGATCACTCGCGCTCTGTGCGCCGGGCTCGGGCATGGCCACCGCCGCCAGGGCCTCCTCGCCCAGCGCCCCGGCCAGCCGCCGCAGCCAGCCGCTGAGCCTCAGGCCCTCCTTGCCGCGTTGCGCGTGGCCGCTGACCAGCAGCTTGTCGCGTGCCCGTGTCGCCGCCACGTAGAGCAGCCGGCGCTCCTCGGCGTCCTCCAGCTCAGCCTCGCGCGCGCGAGCCAGCGCGTGCAGCAGGCCCTCGCGTCGCTCGGCGCCGTCGGCGCGCGTCACGCGCAGCAGCGGCCCCCATGCGGGGTGCACAAGCAGGGCCGGTGTGCGCCCGCCGCCCTCGTGCCCGGCATCGGCGATGACGACCAGGCCGAATTCGAGCCCCTTGGCCTTGTGCACGCTCATCAACTGCACCGCCTCGCCCGCCTCAGGTGGCGCCTCGCCCTCACGCGCCGCCACGTCGCGCAGCGCCTGCACGTAGGCCAACAAGTCGCCGACGCTCACGGCGCCGCTGCGGTGGGCGTCGGCCAGCAGCTTGTCGACATTGCGGCCTGCGCGCCTGCTCTGCGGCACGAGGCTGAGCATCGCCGGGTAGGCGCTCAGGTCGAGAAAGCGCTTGAGTACCAGCGCCACCGGCTGCCGGCCGACCTGCGGGTGCAGCTCGGCCACAATCGCGGCCATGCGGCGGGCGCGGGCCTGCTCGGCCGCTTCGAGCGCGCGCAGGTCGCCCTGCAGCGCCGCCCACAGCGGCTGCGGCCCGCCGCCCGTGCCCCAGCGCAGGCGGTAGAGGCTGGCATCGGCCAGGCCGCAGGCCGGCGAGCGCAGCAGGCCGGCCATGGCCAGGTCATCGCTGGGGTGCTCGAGTGCGCGCAGGGCGTTGAGCAGGTCACGCACCTCGGGCCGCTCGTAGAAGCCGGCGCCGGCCACGGTCACGTAGGGGATGCCGGCGCGCTCAAGGGCCTCCTCGTAGACGCCAAAGTTGGTGCCGGCGCGGAAGAGACAGGCCACATCGCGCCAAGCCAGGCCCTCCGTGGCGTGGAGGCCAAGCAGACGGCCGGCCAGCGCCTGCGCCGCCACCTGCCGGCCCTCATCGGCCGAGGCGCCCACGCCCAGGTGCAGCTCTACGTAGGGCGCGGCCAGGCGCGGCGCCCGCCCGCCGGCAGCGGTGAGCGGCGCAAAGGGTACGGCATAGGGGCGCGCGGGGTCATCGCCATCGCCCAGCACCGCCGCCAGCAGCTCGTTCAGCAGCTCCACCAGGGCGGCATGGGCGCGCCAGGTGCGCTCCAGGCGCACGATGCGCCCGCCGGCGCGGTCGATCTCTTGCTCCACATTGCGAAAGACGGTGACGTCGGCGCCGCGGAAGCGATAGATCGACTGCTTGGCATCGCCCACCACAAAGAGCCGGCCGGCCTGCCCTGCCGGCGCGCCCAAGAGCGCCTCGATGAGCCGGCGCTGGCGCTCGTTGGTATCTTGAAACTCGTCGACGAGGACAGCCTTGCAGCGCGCGCGGCGGTAGGCAGCCACCTCGGGGTGCGCCTGCAGCAGGCGCAGCGCTCCGGCCTCGAGGTCATCGAAATCGAGCGCCTGGCCCTGTGCCTTGAGCGCCTCATAGTCGGCTAGCGCACGTTGGCAGGTGGCCGCCAGGCCCGGCCAGGCCGCAGCGAGCTCCTGGTCGAGCGCACGGTCGGCCTTTTCAACGAAGCGCTTGACCCGGCTGTGGTAGAGGTCGCAGAGCGTGCGCAGCGTAGCGCGCACCTCGGCGGCGCGCTCGCCCCAGGCGCGCTTGCCGCCCGCGCTGCCGGGCCGGCGCAGGCGGTCGCTCAGCGCAGCCAGCGCCGCCTCCCAATCGCCCTTCTTGACGGCCTCGCGCGCCGCCGGCACGGCGTCGATGGCCCCACGGCGACAATCGTCGAGCGTGTCGCCCGGCTCCAGCGGCTCGAGCGCCTGCAGTCGTTCGAGGCACTCGGCCCAGGCGAGCGCGGCGAGCACTGCGGCCAGCCACTCGAGCGGCGCCGCCTGCCAGCGGGCCTGCAGCTCTGCGGCGTCGAGCGCCAGCGCCGGGCCGGCCTCCAGGCGCCGGTGCAGCAGCTCGGCCACGATATCGCGCAGGCCGCGCGGGCCAAAGAGCCGGAAACCACCGGCCACCTCCTCGCGCCCGGCAGCCCAGACCAGCGCCCGCTCGACCGCTTCGGCGGCCAGCATGCCCGCCTGGCTCTCTTCGAGCACGACGAAATCGGGGTCGAGCCCGGCCTCGGCGGGGTGGCCGCGCAGCAGTTGGGCGCAGTAGCTGTGGATGGTGCCGATGGGCGCGGCGTCGAGGGCGATATAGCGTTCGAGCCAGCCATCGCGATCGGCCGGCTGCGTGGCCAGATAGCGGCGCAGCGCCTCGCGGATGCGCGTGCGCATCTCGCGGCCGGCGCGCTCGGTAAAGGTGATGGCCACAATCTCGCTGGGGTCTACGCCGCACGCCAGCAGGTAGAGGTAGCGCGCCACGAGCGTCGTCGTCTTGCCGCAGCCGGCGCCGGCCAACACGGCAATATCGCCGCCCTGGTAGAAGGCAGCGTCCTGCTGTTCATCTTGCAGGGTCAAGCCGGAGAGAATGGAGTCATCCATGGGCTCAACACCTCAAAGAGCGGTCAGCTATCAGCGTTCAGCCTGGTTTCGGGCGTTGCAGCCGCCCGCCCAGCGCCCAGGCCGCCAGCGCCAGTGAGCTGCAGACCCTGTCGACTGGAAGCTGAAGGCCAACAACTGAATGCTGAAAGCTGTCGGCTATTTCGCCCGGTACCGCCAACAGAACGCTGTGCCCAGGCAGTAGTCGGGGCAGGTGTGGCCATTGGGCTCGGGCGCGAAGGCGCCGGCGCGCACGCCTGAGACGGCGCGCCAGGCATGCTCCGCCGCCCATTGCATGGCCCCCTCCGCGCCGCCATCCAGCCCGTCGAGGGTCAGGCTGCTCCGCTTGGCCTGGCGCAGGTGCCAATAAAAGCCGCCGGCCACCGCGCCCAGGCCGAGCACGCCCTGCGCCGCCCAGGCGTAGAGCGCGAGCTGAATGCGGCGCCCTTCCAGGAGGTCGCCTGCCGTGATGGCCTCACCGGTCGTCTTGTAGTCGATGAGCCGCACGCGCCCCGAGGCATCGCGGTCCGCCCGGTCAATAACGCCGTGCAGCAGCAGCTCGCCCCCCTCGGCCGCGCGGATGCGCTGCGGGGGCGTCGGGTCGCCCACCATGCCGAAGCGCAGCTCCAGCCCCACCGGTTGCCAGCCCACAGAGACGTCGGCCAGGGCGCGCAGAGTGTTTTCGACGTCGCCCGTGATGCGCGCCTGCTCCTCGTGCCAGAGCCGCCCCGGCCTGAAGCCCTGTCTGCGGGGCGCCTCGGCCAGCACCTCGGCGGCCACGCCCGGCAGCGCCGCGAGCAGCTCTTCGAGGCCGCCGCCAGGCGCGGCGCGGTAGACCCGTTCGAGTATCTCGTGGTACATGGTGCCGAGTTGGGCAGCATTGTAGCCGAGGGTGGGCTCGGCCGGTTCGGGCAGCTTGAGGGCATAGCTGAGGAAGAAGCGCAGCGGGCAGCCCAGGTAGGCCTCCAGGCGGCTAGCGCTCCACGGCCGGGTGGAACCGTAGCGCGTGTGGAGCGCGGGCGCGAGCGCAGCGCAGTCGCCTTCGAACGGCCCAGCGGGCGCCACGGCCAGGCGCGCGGCGAGCACCACAGCCCCGTGCTGCGCCGCCTGCCACAGCGGCGCCACTTCCGGCTCGGCGGCGACCGCCGCAGCCGCAGCGGGCTGCTGCCCCGCCGCCGCGAGCGCCTCGGCCCACGAGGCGGCCCGTTCGAGGGGCAGGGGATCGGCCGAGCGCACCCGCACCACGCGCGCCGCCTGGGCGCCGCCCGAGAGGCGCAGTGCCTCTTCCCAGAACGGCGAGGGCTCCCACGGCTGCCCATCCGCGGCCAGGTAGGGACGGGTGAGGAGCAGGCGCTCGCGGGCGCGCGTGGTCGCCTCGTAGAAGAGGGTAAACTCGGCGCCCACCGGCGGCGGCTCGAGCGGCAGACCGCGGCCCGCCAGGCGCTCGCGGTCGCCGTCGCGCAGCAGGGGGTCGCCGGCCGTCGCGCGGGGGAACTCGCCCTCGGCCAGGCCGAGGAGCGCCACCGCCCGGAACGTCAGGCCGCGGGCATCGTGGGCCGAGGCCGCACAGACGGCCTCGCCGGCTTCGGGCTGCGCCTCGTACTGCCCGGCAGCGACGATGCCCTCCAGCTCATCGAGGAAGCGCTCGTAGGCCACCGGCTCGCCCGGTCCCAGTGCCGCGTCGGCCCACACCAGCCCGCGCAGCGCCTCCTTGAACTGTCGCAGCGCCGCCGCATCGCGCACGGCCAACTCGGGCGGGCCACTGCGAATGCGCTGCAGCAGGCGCAGGCTCTCGGGATCCCCGTCCTCGGCGTTGTCGCCATCATCGCCGATCAGGTCCTCGACAAAAGCGGTGTAGCCGGCCACCGTATCCGCGGCCGGCGGCGTCACCCGCGCCACCAGTCGCTCGAAGCGGGCGGCGAGCGCGGCCCGCACCTCTACCGCCGGCATGCCGGTCGCCTCGCCGTTGCCGTCCTCGGCCGCTGGCGCAGGCGTCGCCTGCAACGCCAGCGCCTCGCGCCACTCTGCGAGCCCGCCGAGCAACCGGGCCGCCTGTGCGGCCCGTTCGAGCGCGGCCACGTCGCCATCGCTGAGGCCCAGCGGTTCGCCGGCGACGCTGCAGCGCTGCCAGTCGAAATAGGGGCTGCGCAGCGCTTCGAGCGTCGCCCGCACCGGGAAGCGGCCGTCGGGCAGCGAGGCCGAAGAGCGGTCGCGCCGCGCCAAGCCCAGCAACCGCAAGAGCGCCGCCACGGCCGGGTTGGCCGCCAGCGGCCGGCCGCCCAGGAGCGCCAGGGGCAGGCCGAACTCGGCGGCCACTTCTTCCAGGAAGGGGGCGTAGGGGGCGAGGTCGCGCGCCAGGATGGCCACGTCGGCGGGCGCATAGCTGTCGCATACCAGCCGCTCCTTGGCCCAGCGCAGCGCCGCGCGCGCCTCCAAGGCGCGATTGGGCGCCTCGACAAAGCTCAACGCCGCGCCGGGGTCGCCCGCAGGCGCTGCCGGCTCGAAGAGCCCGGCCTCCAGCGCGGCCAGCGGCGCCTCGAGGCGCACCCGCGCCCCCACGAGCGGTTCGGCCGCCACGCCCAGCTTTTGCTCGAGCCGTTCGAGCGCCTGGGCGAAACGACGGTGGGCCAGCCGCGCCGGCCCCACGCTCCAGGTCAGCGTGATGCGCAGCTCGGGCACCTGGCGCGCCAGCTCGGCCAGAAAGGCTACCTGGGTCTGGTTGAGCTGGTCAAAGCCGTCGACGGCCACGAGCCCCCAGCCGGCCAGGAGCCGCGGCGCGCGCGAGAGCGCAGCCGTCGCCAGCCACCCCAGCCCCTCGGCGTCCATCCACTGCCCCACGCGCAGGCGGCGCTGGTAGCCGGCATAGAGCATGGCCAGCTCCTCCAGCCGGGGGCCTTCGCCGTGCAGCGCCACCTCGAGCTGCGCCGGCTGCACCCGCGCCTGCTTCAGCTCTTCGATCAGATGGTGCAGGGCGCGCACAAAGCCGGGCTTGTCGCGCAGCGGCGCATAGTGCTGCAGGCGGCCCTCAGCGGCGGCCTCGTCGACCACCGCGCGCAGCGCCCGGTGCTGCAACGGCTCATCGAGCTCGGCGTACACCTGGCCGGCGGCGCGCAGCGCCTCGTGGTAGAGGGCGAAGAAGGTGCCCACCTCCACGCCCAGGGCGCCGCCACGGGCCGCCAGCCGGCGGCGCAAGGCGAACACCTGGGCGCGATTGGGCAGCACGGCCCACACCGGCTGCAGCGGCCGCTCGTGGGCGGCGGCGCGCAGCCGGCCGATGGTGGCCTCGGTCTTTCCGGCGCCTGCGGGAGCGATGAAGAGGTGGACGGCCATCGATATCCTGCGTCGGCGGCGGGGAGACACCTGACAGGTCTTCGGAGACCTGTCAGGTGTCTCCCCGTCACGCTGTAGTTGAGCGATCTACGATGCTAGGCCAACCGCGCCAGGGTCCAAATTGTGCGCAAGGTTGGCCCATTATACACCATCCCTGCCGCTTCGGCTACCCTGGGGCGGGGAGACACCTGACACACCGATTTCCCTGGCGGGTGGTCAGCGCCCGCCTTCTGGCAAAAACTCGACCCAGCCTGGGCCGCGGCTGACAGACGGTTTCTCCTGCTGCAGGGTGGAGCCCCCCTACCGTTCCCCCGTCGCGGGGGAATTGGGTCGCCCGACCGCATCCTGTGCGGCCAAGAAGTGGCAAGCGACCGAGGCTGTGCGGGCGAAGACAGCCCAATTCCCCCGCGACGGGGGACGGGCAGCGAGGGGGCCCACCCGCGGGTATGGGCAGGCGTCTGGCTGGGTTTTTGCCAATCGCCTGCCCGCCATGGGAATCGGTGTGACAGGTCTTCGGAGACCTGTCAGGTGTCTCCCCGCTCGACCCCTTGAATGGAGTCGAGGCGGCGCTTGACAAGCCACAGCAATGGCTTATGATGCAAAGAAGACACAGAATGGAAACAAGGAGCAACAGATGGCCGCACACTGGAACGCCTCGCTACGCGCCGACCCTCTCCCCTGGCTGCTGGCTTCGGATGATGCGGCGCTGCGCTACCGCGTGCTCGTCGACCTCCTGGGCCGCCCGGCGGATGACCCGGAGGTCAGCGCGGCGCACGAGGCCATCCCCGGCTCGCCGCTGGTCGCGGCCATTCTCGCCGCGCAGCAGCCGGAGGGACACTGGGCCGGCGCCGAGAGCAGCTACTGGCCCAAGTACCGCGCCACGCACTGGCAGATGATCCTGCTCGCCGAGCTCGGCCTGGCGGGCAACCACCCCGCCGTGCTCGCCGGCCTGCGCGTCATGGCCGCGCGGATCGCCCTCATCGGCGCTGACGATGCCGTGGCGCAGGGCGAGGTGCTGTGGTGCTACGCGGGCAACACCCTGCGCTACCTTTCACGCTTTGGGCTCGGCGGCAGTGAGGCGGCTCGCCGCGCCGCCGCACGCCTGGCGGAGCTGGGAGAGCGGGACCCGCAGTGGACCTGCGAGCACGCCTACGACAAGACCTGCCCCTGGGGCGCCATCAAGGCGCTGCGCGGCCTCGCGGCCATGCCCGCCCAGGCGCGCCCGGCGGGCTGCGAACGCCTCATGGCCGGCGCCGCCGAGCTCCTGCTCGAGCACGACTATGAGGCCAATCGCGCCCACGCCGGCGTGACCAATCACGGCTGGGATGCGGACTGGTTCAAGTTCGGCTTTCCGTCGTTCTACGAGTCGGACCTGCTGGAGGCGCTCGACGCCCTGGCCGAGGCCGGTTACGCCCACGACCCGCGCTATGCCCGCCTCCTCAGCACCGTGCTCGAGCGGCAGGATGCGCAGGGTCGCTGGACGATGGAGAACTCGTTCAACGGCCTGATGCACGCCGACGTCGAAACCAAAGGCGCGCCCAGCCGCTGGCTCACCCTGCGCGCCCTGCGCGCCGCGAAGGCCCGAGGCTGAACCGCAAAGGCGCGAAGGCGCCAAGACGACCCCAAGGAGAAGTCTGGCTTCTCTTCGCGTCGTCTTGGCGCCTTCGCGCCTTCGCGGTGAACCGTGCCTACGCTCTGGCCTCGGCGATTTGGCCGGCGATCCAGTCAAAGGCTTCGAGGGTGTGCTGCAGGTCGGCTTCGCTGTGCGCGGTGGAGATGGCGCCCAGGCCGTGGCTGACGTTGACGCCGCGCAGCACCAGGCCCAGCCGCAACACCTGCTCGCGCAGCACGGTGTCACTCTGCTGCGGGTCCCACACCATCTCGGGGCAATCGAGGCAGGCGTCTTCGCGGTAGGGAAAGTGCACCTGGATGAGCGAGCTGGCAGTGACGGCCTCGTTGGGCCCGCCGGTGCAGCGGGCGAGGACGCCGTGGTCGGCAAAGGCCCGCTCGATGCCGGCGCGCAGGCTGGCGCCGAGCTCGCCCAGGCGCGGGTAGATCTGCGCCGCGTTCTCGGCCAGGTGCTGCAGGTTCATCTTGGCGGCCAGCAGCGAGGCGGGGTGCGCCGAAAAGGTGCCGCCGTTAAAGAGCACGCGCTTGCTCGACGACTTGCTCGCGAGGTCCATGACCTCGGCGCGCCCAACCACCGCCGAGAGGGGCATGCCGCCGCCGATGACCTTGCCGTAGGTCGAGAGGTCGCCCTGCACGCCAAAGAGCCGCTGCGCGCCGCCGGCGGCGAAGCGGAAGCCGGTGATAATCTCGTCGATGACAAGCAGCGCGCCATGCCGCTGCGTCAGCTCGCGCGCCGCCCGCAGGTACTCGGGGTCGGCCATGATAAAGCCGCCATTGCCCAGGCAAGGCTCGATGATGAAGCAGGCGATGCTGTCGCCATACCGGCGAAATGCGACATGGAGCGCGTCGAGGTCGTTGAAGCGGGTCACGAGGGTCTGCGCCACGCCGTCATCGGGCACGCCGAGTGAGTCGACCCCGCCCAGGCCCTGCGCGCCATAGCGCACGCCGCGAATGGCCAGCGGATGGGCGCCGTGCCAGCCGCCGCCGATCTTGAGCACCAGCAGCCGCCCGGTGTAGGCGCGGGCCAGCATGATGGCGTACATGGTGGCCAGGCTGCCTGCCGTGGTAAAGCGCGCCCGCTCGTCGCCGGTCTGCCGCAGGAGCAGCTCGGCCAGATCGCTCTCCGCCTCTTCGGGCAGCCCCGTCTGCAGCCCCCAACCCCCTTGCAGCGCCGCGGCCAGCGGCTCGGTGACCACCGGCGGGTTGTGCCCCAGGATGTTGGCATAGTGCCCCTGCCAATAGTCTACGATATCGTGGCCGTCGAGGTCGCGCAGGCGCGCGCCCTGCGCCGCCACCGCACGGAACGCATAGGGGTCATAGAGCCGCTGGGGGTGGCTGCCGCCATCTACCAGCGAGCGCAGCGCCCTGGCGTGGGCCTGCCCCGAGCGCGGGAACTGGGCCTGGTATTGCGCCTGCAGGCGCGCCAGTAACCCGTCGCGCCAGGTCTCAGCCTTGCCTGCCATGGTCTCGCCTCCGCATTCAGATCTCATTCCGGCGGCATGGGAGCCGCCTCTGCTTTCACAGAAGACAGAAAAGCCGATGGCCGCTATTATAGCCATCGGCGGGATGGGCACAACTCGGCATCAACGATCGGTTATGCGCCGGTCGCTCGCATTACTGTGCCAGTACGACTCACGGCAGGGGCAGCCAGGTTCGTAGTTGGCGCTCAAGCGCCACCTACGAACCTGGCTGCCCCTGCCGCAGGTCAAGGCGCTCAAGCGCCAACTACGAACCTGTGGCACATGGCGAGAAGCGGCAAAAACACTAGCCGTTGGTGGGTTCGGCTACCAGCCTGAGATAGGCCTCACCCACGCTAAAGAGCGCAATGTGCACGATGCGCCACTGATGCGACGGCCGGTAAAAGTGCAGCGTCTGGCGCAATTGCTCGCGCGCGCCACCCGAGTTCCATTGGTGCCGGTCGATGACGTGACCACGGGCCGCGTCGCCGACGGCCGTGACCTTGGGCTGGCCGCGCAGCACCAGGTCCTTCTCCATCGCCGCCACATCGCCGCTCTGCTTGGCCCTCAGGTAGATCTCCTCGCCGAGCCCATCACGCCGCGGGCCCCATGCCGAGATGGTGATCATGAAATCATTGATCCCCAGCGGCGTGGGCAGCCCGGCGATCTCTTCCTGCATCTGGCGGACCAGGCCGCTGATATCGGCCTCTGTGGCCTCCTGGCCGAGCCAGATCCACGTCCAGCGATGCTCCCCAGCGCCTCGCTTGCCCGCAGCGCGATCATCTCGTGCCCACATGCACTCTATCCGCTCCATTCCCAGGCCGACCCAGCGTTGCAGATGCCGCCAGCACGACTGCACGATCACCCTCCGCCTTCTTCCTGGGCGACATACGTCGTTCAAGCCTCAAATCGCTGCTCACGAATTAGTCGCAGGGCCAGCCGTTTGCACTTCGCAAACCAGGTTACAATCGCGCAACTTGCCGCTGCACGTCCCTGGCGGCCAGTTGGGGTTTTGGACGAAACCGAGCGCCGCTAACCCGCCCCGCGGGGCGGCCAACGGCGCTCGGTTTCGTCCAACACCGCCTGCCCGTGTCAGGGCCGGGTGGCAGCGGAGCGGCAAGCCCGGCCATCGCCTGGCTTGCCCACGCCTGTGGGCCATGCCCCACTGCGGGAGGTGAACTTGTCGTTCTGAAGGACAGAGTGTACACTACACAGAGAAGGTTCCGCATCCATACACGCTGGCAGAGGCCAGGGAGGTATACCGTGCCCCGCAAGAAGACGATCTATGACTTTTACCAGATGAAGCATAAGGGCGAACTCGTGGCCTGGATCACGGCCTACGATGCGCCCACCGCCGCCTATGCCGAGGCCGCCGGCATGGACATGCTCCTGGTGGGCGACTCGCTCGGCATGTGCGTGTGCGGCCTCGACGGCACCGTGCCGGTGACCATGGAGCAGTGCCTGCACCACACCCGTGCCGTGCGCAACGGCGCCCCCAACACCTTTGTCATCGGCGATATGCCCTTCCTCTCGTACCAGGTCTCCATCGAGGAAGCGGTACGCAACGCCGGGCGCTTCCTCAAGGAAGGCCTGGCCGACGCCATCAAGCTCGAAGGCGGCAAGCGCGTCACGCGCCAGATCCGCGCCATCGCCGAGGCCGGCATCGTCGTCTTTGGCCACATCGGCCTGACCCCCCAGAGCTCGGGCCAGCTCGGTGGTTTCAAGGCCCAGGGTCGCACCATCGAGACCGCCCGCCTCGTCATCGAGGATGCGCTGGCGGTGCAAGAGGCCGGCGCCCACGCCCTGCTGGTCGAAGCCGTCTCGCCCGAAGTCACCCAGATCATCCGCGAAAAACTGTCTATCCCGGTCTACGGCATCGGCGCCGGGCCGCACACCGACGGCCAGCTCCTCATCGTGTCGGACCTGCTGGGCATCTTTGAGGCCTTTACGCCCAAGTTCGTGCGCAAGTACGCCAGCCTCGGCGAAGAGATGAAGCGCGCCTTTATCGCCTACCGCGACGACGTCAAGGGCGGCGGCTTCCCCGGCCCCGAGCACGTCTACCCCATGGTCGAGGGCGAGGCGGAAAAGCTGGACGAACTGCGGGACGAAGAGTGAGACGTACTGCGTGATGCGTGATGCGTAAGGCGTGATGCGTGAAACGTGTTGCGTCGGCCGTGTTGCGTGTTGCGTGTTCGTTCATGACGCCAAGCCAACGGAACACGCAATACGCAACACGACTCACGCATTACGCAGTACGTATTACGTTCTACGTCTCACGCATCCCGGAGGCCCCCATGCTGCACGGCTACATCGGTCGTTGGCTCGAGGTCGACCTCACGCGCGGCACGTTCGTGACGCACGCGCTCGACGAGCGCGATGCCGAGCGCTTTGTGGGGGGCAGCGGCCTGGCGGCGCGCCTGCTAGCCGAGCGCGTGGCCGCCGCGCCCGACCCGCTGGGCGCCGGCAACCCGCTCGTCTTCACCACCGGTCCCCTGGCCGGCACACCCGTGCCGGCCTCCAACCGCTTCACCGTGGCCGCGCGCTCGCCGCTCACCGGGCTGTGGGGCGAGGCCGACTGTGGCGGTCGCTGGGCCGCGGCGCTCAAGGCGGCGGGCTACGACGCGGTGCTCGTCAGCGGCCGGGCCGCCAAGCCGGTCTACCTGCGCCTCGAAAACGGCGCCGCCGAGCTGTGCGACGCCGGCGACCTGTGGGGCTGCGACACCTATGAGCTCGACCTGGGCGGCCCCACCGTCTGCATCGGCCCCGCAGGGGAGCGCGGCGTGCGCTTTGCCGCCATCATGCACGACGGCCGCGCCGGGCGCGCCGCGGGGCGCACCGGCCTGGGTGCGGTGATGGGCGCCAAGCTCCTCAAGGCCATCGTGGCCCAGGGCAGTGCGCGGCCCACTGTCGCCAAGCCCGAGGCGCTCCGGGCCGCGGTCCGCGGCGTCATCGGCCGCATCGTGGAGGGGCTCCAGGGCTATCGCACCAACGGCACGGCGGGCGGCGTCGAGCGCTATGAGCAGCTCGGCAACCTGCCGACCAAGAACTGGCGTCAGGGCGCCTGGCCCGAGGGCGCGGCCAAGATCACCGGCGCCGCCATGACTGCGAGCATCCTCACCGGCCGTTACGCCTGCGGCGGCTGCCCCATCGGCTGTGGGCGCGAGGTGGCCGTCGCCGAGGGGCCGCACGCCGGGGTGCGCGGCGCCGGTCCCGAGTACGAGTCGGTGGCCAGCCTGGGCTCGCTGTGCCTGATCGACGACCTGGCAGCCGTGGCGCACCTGAACGACGTCTGCAACCGCCTTGGGCTGGATACGATCAGCGCCGGCCATGCGTTGGCCTTTGCCATGGAGGCGCGCGAGCGCGGCCTGTGGGCCGAGGGTCCCGTCTGGGGCGACGGGGAGGCCGCTGTGCGCCTGCTCGAGCAGATCGGGCGGCGCGAAGGCGAGGTGCCCACGCTGCTGGGCGAGGGCACGCGGCGCGTCGCCGAAGCCTGGGGTGGGCTGGCGCGCGAGTTTGCCATCCACGTCAAGGGCATGGAGCCGGCCATGCACGACCCGCGCGCCTACGTGTCGCTGGCCGTCGGCTATGCCACTTCCACCCGCGGCGCCGACCACCTGCAGGCCATGTCGCATGCCTACGAGCGCATCGCCTCGCTGCCCAGCCTGGGCTACCCCGCGCCGCTGCCGCGCGACGTGGCCGAGGGCAAGGGCGCGCTGGTGGCCACGCTGCAGAACCTGATGGCCCTCGCCGATAGCCTCAAGTTCTGCAAGTTCCTCTTCTTCGGGGGTTTGCAGCCAGAGCACGTGGCCGAGTGGGGCAACGCCGTCACCGGCCTCGAGCGCGACCTCGCGGGCTGGCTGCGCACCGGCGAGCGCATCTGCAACCTGCGCCGAGCTATCAATGCGCGCCTGGGCGCCTCGCGGGCCGATGACACCCTGCCCATGCGCCTGCTCGTGCAGCGCCGTGGCGAAGGCGGCGCGCCGAGCAGCCTGCCCCCCTTCGGCCCCATGCTGGCCGACTATTACGCCGCCCGCCGCTGGAGCGACACCGGCCTGCCCACCCCCGAGCTCATGCGCGAACTCGACCTGGCCGAGTACTCAGGGTGGGTGTAGAGAATCCGCATTGGAAAGAGAGGGAGGTCAGGGGTTGCCTGCGCTCGCGGGCGCAGGCAACCCCTGACCTCCCTCTCTTTCCAATGCGGATTCCTATTTCAGGGGCCGAAGAGGGAGCGGAAGTTGAGGGTGTAGAGCAGGGCGCTGCCGTGCTCTTCGACGAGCTCAAAGCCGGCGGTGTTGGCCCAGCCGACGACCTCGGCCATGAGCATATAGTCGGGGTCGGCAAAAGCTTCGGTGATCGACAGGCGCCCGTCCTTCTTGAGCACGCGCCGCAGCTCGCGCATGGCGTGACCCTTGTCAGCGATCTCGCCGAGCACGGTAACGATGAACGCCAGGTCAAAGGTGCCATCGGGGTAGGGCAGGCGCCCGGCATTCGCCACCTGCGCCTCCACATTCTCCAGCCCCTCGGCCACCAGCTTTTCCTGCGCCTGGGCAATGGCGCGCGGCTCCACATCCACCAGCGACAACCGGCCCTCGGCCCCGATCGCCCTGGCCGCCTCCACCGTCAGCGGGCCCGGCCCTGGCCCCACCTGCAGCACCTTCATGCCCGGCGCCAGGCCGATGTGCTCCAGCGTGATCGCTGCCGGCAGCGTCCACTCGCGCACAGGCGAGTGCAGGAAGCGCCAGCCGGGGGGGACCGGGAAGAGGAAGAGCCGGCGCAGCAAGCGCACGGCCGCCTGGGCGGCGACGAACAGGCCGACCAGCCCCAAAAGGAACTTGACAACGCGCCACACATGCCGCATAAGCTCACCTCCGACAAGGACGCAGCGCCGAGCGCAGACACCTGACCCCATTATAGCCCAGGATGCTGCAGAGGCCAAGCATCCTGAGCCTGGCGACCGGCTCTGGCGCTTCGCCTGACCCCGGCGCGGCCCCCTTTTGGAGGGTTGGTCTGCGCTGCCTGCCGCCCCCGAGGGGCGGCAGGCAGCGCAGACCAACCCTCCAAGACCCCTGCCCAAGGCCAAGCGCCGGTCGGCGGCGGAGCGAACTGCCCGGCTCTCCACTCGGCAAACCTGACAGGTCTGCGCAGACCTGTCAGGTTTGCCGCGCAGGCCAGTTGACTTGCGGGCCGCGACGGCTATACTCCCTGCGCGGGCGCTCTCCGGCAGCGCCAACCGTTCGCACGTGGAGGTGAGAGATGGCATCCCTCGAGCGCCAACCCGATTCGAGCATGTGCTTCGTCTGCGGGCGCGACAACCCCATCGGCCTGCACCTGACCTTCTACATCGAAGACCAAAAGATCAAGGCCACCTTCACCCCCGGCCCCGAACATCAGGGCTGGCCGGGCATCATGCATGGCGGCATCGCGAGCACCATCCTCGACGAGACGGTAGGGCGCACGGCCTTTCTCGTCGACATGTGGGCCGTCACCGGGCGCTTTGAGCTGCACTACCATCATCCCGTGCCTATTGGGCAGCAGCTCACGGCCATTGGCGAGATCGTGCGCGTGCGCGGCCGCATCCTCGAAGCGCGCGGCCGGATTGTGCTCGCCGACGGCACCGTCGCCGTCGAGGCCAAAGGCATGTACATCCGCCTCAGCGACGACAAGCGCCGCCAGATGGAGCAAATCCTGGACCTGCGCTAGTACGACAACCGTGCTTGGCGCTGCCACTGCTTGCCATCCGGGTAGCTGCCGGCTGACACGCTCCGCGGGCTCTCACGCAGGGCGAGATACAATGGGAGTAGGCTCTTGGCATCCGTCATCCTGAACGCGTTCGCACTCAGCCTGGTTTCCGGCCTGGCCACGGGGCTGGGCGGGGGCATTGTGGCCTTTATGCCCAAGCTCAGCATGCGCACCTACGACCTGCTGCTCGGCTTTGCTGCGGGCGTGATGGTCGCCATCGCCACGCTGGGGCTGATCCACGAGGCTGTGAGCACGAACGGCGTGCTGCTGACGGTGGCCGGCGTGGTCCTGGGCGCCGCCGTGCTCTTTGCCTTCGACCGCTACCTGCCCCACGAGCACGAAGAACTGCCCTTCGCCGTGGCCAACTCTGCGGCCTACCGTCGCGGCCTGCTGCTCTTCACCGCCATGACGCTGCACAACGTGCCCGAGGGCCTGGCCGTCGGCACCAGCTACGCCGCAGCCCCGCACCTGGGCCTGCTCCTGGCCGTGGGCATCGCCCTGCACAACATCCCCGAGGGCATCGCCATCGCCGGGCCCTTCCGCGCCTGCGGCATGTCACGCTGGCGGGCCGCGGCCTGGGCGGCCATCTCGGGTCTCTCGGAGCCGCTGGCCGCCCTCGCCGGTGCCGCCTTTGCCGGCCTGGCTGCGCCGCTCTTGCCGCTGAGCCTGGCCTTCGCCGGCGGCGCCATGCTCTACGTTGTCTCCGACGAGCTCATCCCCGAAAGCCACAGCCACGGCTACGAGCACCAGGCCACCTTTGGCTTCATCGCCGGGTTCCTGCTGCTCTTGGTGCTGCTTCGCTGGCGGTGATCCCCCACTGGCGCGTCCTTCGCGGTGCCAAGGCACCTCCAGCCCATCACCCTGCACCATCGCGCGCCGTGCTGCGCCCTGCAGTTGCACGCTTTGAGCTGAACTCCCCACACTCCTTGCTGTGGGGTGTAGTTCAGTTTTGGGGCAAGTTGTAGACAGTCTCCCAGACACCGTCGAA
>ERZ795049.3470-NODE-3470-length-16658-cov-11.578028_pt1 | contig 16658 bp, 15 predicted proteins | sample MGYA00375133_ERZ795049 | MGnify/ENA primary metagenome ERZ795049 (study PRJEB30178, sample SAMN05720147) | activated sludge metagenome | isolation source: anaerobic digester from wastewater treatment plant | place: Japan | collected 2015-04-20 ...
AAACCTTGAGTTTAGGCAATTTAGAGGTGTTACCTATGTATCTCATCTTTTGCATCTTACCTAACCGGTAAAATAGCTAACTAAAACTTAAGAGTTCAGGCTTAAAAATCATCAACACACCGATGGCAAGAAGAATTAAACCGCCAACCAAATGCGACATACGGGCATATTTAGTGGAAATTAGGGTTGAACGCATCGCCACCATCGCCAGCGAAAAAACTATTATATCATCGAGCATAAAAAAGAATATATAGAGCAAAATATAGCCATAATATTGCCAGCTTGGCAGGTTGCTCATAGATAAGGCCTGAGTGTAAATTACTGGCAAGCCGACAGAGCAAACAAGCTCTACAAGATTAAGGACGAAAGCGAGTAAAACTATCCCCAAAAGAGATAATAAAAATATTTTCTGGCTCACAATATTTTTAATACTATCAAGGATTTTTTGTTGTTTGGCACCGCTTGTTACCTTGCATACTCCATCTTTGTGCGCATAAAATTCTTTTATATTGTAAAAACCTGCTCCTAGCGCCAAAGCCCCTATTGCGAGGCGCACCCAAAATATTGCGCCCAAGAACTGTACTAAATTAAGCCACGCCACCATAAACATAAAATACACAAAGGAGGAGGCAACTATAAATGCTAAGCCAAGCACCCACATTTTTAAGCGGTTGTGCAAACCGTAAAGCATAGTAATAAGAAAAAGAAATACCCACATCGCACATGGGTTAAAGCCATCGATAGTACCCAATAATGCAGTTAAGACCGGTAGAGAGAGATTTTTTATTTCGACTTCCCCTAAAAAAGGAACGCGGATGGAACTAATTTCCCCCTTATCTATTGTGTCGTAACCGTTATCCCCATTGATAATTTTACCAACAATATCGGGGTCTCCTTTTTCTTTAAGAGTGAAAATAGCTTTTTTTAATAATTCCTTAGTCGCAGAGTCATCTGGCCAGCCCGTAAAATGCGTGCTACCTATAACGGTTACAGGCACACCTGTTACGGGAAACTTGAGCGCCTCACCAGATTTTTTTAAAATATCAATATTTGCCTTGTTCTTTGTTACTTCGAGATCGACAACATTAAGCCAACTATGCTCTTTTTCCAAAGATGTTAAATACTTTCTTTCCGCTGCACAATGCGCGCACCCATCACCCTCGAAAAAATAAAGATTAACAAGTGATGATTCTGCCCGCGCACAATTTTCCTTCTGGCTCGGCAGGAGGGTTAAAAGAAACAAGGACAATAAAATAAAGATTTTTTTAAAGGTTTTCATTTCTAGGAATGGTGAGTTTATATAAATAGGCAAAGGTTATACGATAAACACCACGGCTAGTTTATGATAACAAAAAACGCCAAAACATAAAAATAATTATAGACTAATCGTATGTAGCGCCACTGTTTGAACGCAGTGAAACCCACGGGCAGGATAGCTCCAACGGTTCAGAGTTCTCGGATGGTAATCCTCGAACAATAAAAACAAACCTCTCGCCACTTTATATTACGGTGCATTTACTTCGATACTGGGAAGTATCGAAGTAAATGCAGGAAACGCTATTGTTAAAGGATAACGCTTAGCCAAAGATGAGCATAGAAGCGAGGGTTTGCGTTACCCCCTTTACCGTTCGAGCGGGAGCGAGAACCCCGCCTAAAAAGGCGGGGGCAAGCTTTCCGCCATACCCTTTACTGTTCGAGCGGAAGCGAGAACTACCGCGTAAGTTCCAATATCAGCGTCTAGTAGTTCTCGGATAGTACATCTCGAACAATAAGAAGATGAGGTGCGGGAGTTCTCGGCAATTACGCCTCGAACGATAAAAAATGACGACCGTTGTCCCCTCATTACCGTTCGAGCGGGAGCGAGAACTACAGCGTGAGTTCCAGTATCAGCGTCTAGTAGTTCTCGGCGCTCTGCGCCTCGAACGATAAGGGCGTCGGTCGTTACTTCCTTCACTGTTCGAACGAAGTGAGAATTCCTGCATCAGTTTCAGTACCAACGGTTGGGAGCCTGCCCCCGCCCAGCTGGGCGGGGTTCTCGGGCAGTAGCCCTCGAACGATAAGAATGACGACTGTGATACCTATTACTGTTCGAGCGGAAGCGAGAACTCTTGCACCAGTTCCAGTATCAGCGGTCGGTAGCTCTCGGGATGACGCTCCGCGCAGTTCTCTCGAACAACAAAAATGACGGTTCAGAGTTCTCGGATAGTAATCCTCGAACGATAAGAAGATGAGGTGCGGGGGTTCTCGGTGCTTCGCTCCTCGAACAATAAAAAGTTACGGCCGGAAGCCTGCCCCGTCCCACTGGGCGGGGTTCTCTCGAACGCCAAAAAAGTGTTTCCTAGGGCTTATCGATATATTCGTTAATCGGTTTTCGTAAATAAACGTTGTTCGGCATCTTTTCTGTTGTGTAGTAGCCCGGAGGGCTCATAATAAGTTGCGGAATACGGTTTATAAGGTTAGCACAGGTGAGCTCCACCGTTGCCGGGCGATTCACAACAATCGTAGTTTCTGGCTCGCCTACAAGTGTCCACTCGTTTTTATCGAACTCGTCGGGCGCATATACCTTGCCAATACATTCTGTTTCAAAAGTAATGCCCTCGGCCGTTTCTGTAACCACCATTGCCGACATCCCTGTGGCATCGCCCGCCTTAATGGTCATACCTAAGGTTGAGGAGTGAAGGTTTTCCTTCCAGGTTTGCGGCACACATCGTTGAGTTTGGTTTGTGACCGTAAGACCGAGACGGCTACAGAGCCAGCCATTTTGGTTCCACATATATGGCGGCGGATATTTGCCACTTTCAATTTTTGCGCTAATTTCCTTGTAAGGCAAATCATTATATGTGCCAATCTCTTTTTCAAATTCGGCAAGGCTTAAACCTGCCCCATGACCTTTAGCAAGGGCAATGCCATAGTCTTCGACATTATAACTACTACTTCCCTTGATTTTGGTAATCTTATGCATCGAGCCGGCTAGTACATCGATCAAAACTCCCCAATACATATCGGGGTAACCACTACCGGCGAGTGTGCAATTGTTCTTTTTCGCCAACTCATCGAGCCGTTTAGTTATTCCTGGTGATGAATTCCATGGATAGAGTGACTCTTCGCAGGTCGATATAGCGTTCACACCGTTTCTGGCAAAAACCTTAAACGACTCCTCGACATCTGCCATAGTGCTCATAGTAGCAATTACACCAACGTCGGGTTTTAGTTGCTTTAGTACCTTGTCGGCCTCAGTGGCGTCGGTAACTTTTACGCCAATTGGCGACACACCCGCAATTTCGCCCACATCTTTGCCAATAACTTTTTTATCGATATCAAACGCCGCTACAAGTTCAGCGCCGTGCTCCAAAAGGTAGCGCATTAGGTATACGCTCATCTTGCCACAACCGTATTGCACTACTTTTAGTTTTCTCTTCATACCTCCTCCTTTATGCATTTTTTTATTTAGTCACAAGGATTGGTCGTGTTCCGGGGAAAAGTATTTCGAACGATTCTGGTTTGTCGAGATCAATCTTGGCTATATAGTAGTTGTACTGACCAGGTCTCTCGTCATAAAGTTCAAAAATAACAGTGTTACTCTTAGAAGTCTTAACTACACCACTAACGTAATAAAACTCATTGTCACGATATTGAGAGGGCAATAGAGACTTAACTTTATTATTAAGACTGTCAAGATCACCCCTTGCCTGATCTTCATTTACTTGTTGCTCATTTTGCCCGTCCCTGCCAATAGACCAATAAGTTTCTTCTATCTTTCTCTTCCCCCAGTCGCTAAATGTTTTGACTGATGATTTCTGAAAATAAATTGTTTCGCCCTCTGCGCGTAGCACGCCATAATCCGTTAAAAGTGTGGGGGTTTTTAACCTCGTAAGCTTACCATTTGTGTTAACAACAGAAACGCCAGACCCCGATGCATCCGTTTCCCTAGCAAGGTGAAAGTCGCCCTCCGTAAAAACAACAGTGTCATTATCGATCCAGCTAGGAAAGCCGTGGGCGGGAAAACCAGCCTTTTCTATTGCACCTGGGAAAGAATGGATCGACTTAGAACGCCCGGGACTAGTACCGGAATCGATAATCACATGCTTGCCATCGGGAGACCAACTCTCAATTGCTGCACCGTATCTAAAATCTTTTTCGTTAAACTTAACAAACAACACCTCACTATTTGTTGCAAGGTCATAATAGTAAACCTCATCCTCTAACGAATTAGGCAAACGATCATACGCTAGTTTTGTTTTGTCCGATGATAGAGCAGGGCGGGAACCATCTACAATTTTTCTTGTTTGCCCACTCCCAAGGTCAAAGGCGTAGATTTGCCCTTCGTTTTCGTAATAAAGCACGTCGTCCAATTTATTATCTAATTCTGCTGTAACTGTTGATACCGGCTCCTTATTCTCTTCCTCGTCAACAACCACGCCTCTATTACTCTTTAGCAGCACACAGTATTGAAAAACAAGAACAACAATAATAACCAGCAACAGTGCTATTGCAACCCATTGCCATGGAAATGTTTTTTTTGGTGCACTATCCATAGCCCCCACCTATTAAGACAATCTTCTTATTTTAATGTTACCACATTATTACTTAAACTAATATGGTGGACCTAGCCGGATTCGAACCGGCGACCTCTTGCATGCCATGCAAGCGCTCTAGCCAGCTGAGCTATAGGCCCGTAAATTACTTGCCTTATGGTACCATAAAGAACGCTTATTACAACCTATCCGCCCTACTCTTTCCATAAAAATACATCTATTTAGTACTAATCCAGCAATGTCTTTAATAACCAATAAACCTTACCGTGCTTACCCCCGCCTTTAGATTGACTTCGATATTATTAACTGCTCCAAAGTTTGTTGACTGACGAACGCGTTTACTGTCTTCTTCGCCCATTTCTAAATTGCTATACTCTACCGAAGAAATCCCTGTTTCGCGTTGCACTCGAAGACCGCTTGTCTTAGGCACCATTACCTTAACTTCCGATGCACCAGCGTTTATTTCTACAATGGTCTTGGTACTTTTAGAGCCAAGCTTAACATTATTCGTGCCCGCCCCCGCATGCAAACTAAGAAAATCTAAATTGATCTTAGAGAAATCCGCCTTTAGCTCTGTTGCGCCAAGTTTGAGCCATAAATCAACAGGAATTTGATCTGTTATCTGGAGGTCTGTTTGTCCCTCGGGTATACGGTTAAGCCAGCCTATGTGTTGGTTTACATCTACCTCTGTTGTGCCTCCTTTTTCTTTAACTGTAACTTTTGGCTTATTTCCTCCCGCCAAAACAGTACCCCTTAAAAGACCACTCGATAAGGAATCTAGAACAACATTTTGTGCACCTAGGCTTAATGTTAATGATAATTTTTCGGTGTTGACCGACAAAGGCTCGTCGATATGCACCACTTCTGCCTCGCTAGCCCTGTTAATAATTGTGTGGTGAATATTTTTATCCCAGTAAAAGACGCCCACCAGCGCAGCGAGAAACAACACCCCCACTAAAAAGGTCGCAAGCCACTTTGGGATGTGGCGCTCCCCTAAAATCATAATACCCGAGGCGATGAGAATTACGGGCCAAAACCGCCACAGATTAACTAAAATCTCTGGTTGAAAAAGGCCAAAATTTATCCCCATAAAAATGACGCCAGCAACAATGAGAAAAAGTGCAAATATCATATTACACCTTCTTTTTATTTATTAACATTTTTATACCGACAATCACGAGACCGAGTGGCCACAAACGCCACAAGTTAAGTTGCGGGTAGAAGTTCTGGGCAAGAAGAAATACACCAAGCACAATAAGTAGTAAAGACCATACCAGGTAGTGGTCGCCCCCTTCTTGTGTGTGGCGCTTTTCTTTATCGTCATCTGCTCTTTTCTTGTCGTCGCCTGTCGTACGTTCTGGTATGGTGACCCAACATATAATGTATGCAATGCCACCGAGCCCATTGGCAAACAAAAGAAAAACTGCGATTGCGCGCACAAGGGTAGGACTAATTGCGTAATACTCTGCAATCCCTCCGCACACTCCAGCGATAAACCTGTCTGTCTTGGAACGATAAAGTTTTTTGTTCATCTTGGCTCCTAGTTTAATGGTTCCGGGGTAGGGATTCGAACCCCAATTCTTAGGACCAAAACCTAATGTCCTACCATTAGACGACCCCGGATTAAATACTTACGCCGTCATTATACCATAATTATACCCTCCGTTCAAGGATATGTTACGGTCCATAACACCGCCGCCCTTATCGTTCGAGGCAGAGCGCCGAGAACCACTTTTTACCGTTCGAGGTGTACTCACCGAGAACTTCAGCCGTCATTCTTATTGTTCGAGGATTACTATCCGAGAACTATCGACCGTTGACACTGGAACTCACGCCGTAGTTCTCGCTTCCGCTCGAACAGTAAAGGGTGCCACGGTTGTCCTTCTTATTGTTCGAGGGCTACTGCCCGAGAACTATCAGCCGCCAGTCCTATTGTTCGAGGAGCGAAGCGACGAGAACTCCCAGTCGTTAGTATTAAGCCTCACGTTGTAGCTTGCCCCGTCCGAATCTCCGGCGGGGCTTGCCCCGCGCCTCAGGTGTGGGGTTCTCGCTTCCGCTCGAACAGTAAAGGGTGCCACGTTCGTCGCCCTTATCGTTCGAGGGCTACTGCCCGAGAACTATCTACCGTCGGTGCTAATCCTTACTCGATAGTTCTCACTGCGTTCGAACGGTAAGGATATAACAAAAGCTTGCACGTCCAACTCGCTGGCAGAGCTTGTTCCATTTTTAGGCAAAACAGCACTTGCCGAGACAACCTTAATATGCAACTATCTATATAAAATAGATTTTTACATTCCATTATTAAAAGCCGATAAAATGAAGTTATTTTTCGATATCGAAACTCTGCCTGCGGGCAAAGAATCAGAGCAGGCCGTAAAACATCTCTACCAAAAATACCGCCAAAAAGGCAGTAGTACTTTGAAAAACTATAACGAATTTCTCCGTGCGACATCGTTCGATGGTGCCTTTGGCAGAATATTTTGCATTGGCTACGCCATCAACAACAGTGCGCCACAAGCGCTTTACTCCGCGCGAGAAAAAGAAATATTAATTCAGTTTTGGCAACTCGCGCAAGATGCAAAATTATTCATTGGTCATAATGTTATTAACTTTGATTTACCTTTTATTTTTCAACGCAGTGTAATCCATAAAGTTAAACCCTCCCGCACGCTCGTCGGCAGTAATTGCGAAAAAGATGCTGTTTTTGATACGTACAAACAATGGACAAGCGGAAGTAGCTGTGCAAAAGGGGGTCTCGATAGACTAGCGCTAGCTTTTAACGAACCGTCGAGCAAAACAGAGCTCGACGGTAGCAAGGTGTATAATTACTACTTGGACAAAAAATACAAAGAAATAATTGACTACTGCAAAAAAGATGTTGTGTTAACGCGAAAAATATACGAAAGAATAACCTTTGCGTATTGACAATTTGGGTTTTTATAATTTGTCTGCTATTATAAAAGCGGTCGAAGAAGACTTTTTAAAAATAAGGAGATATTTATGGTAGATCCAACAACACAGCCGACGGGTGTGCCACCAGTCACCCCGCCACCAGCTGACCCCCAAAATCCACCGGTAAGCCCACCGCCAACTGACCCGCAAGAACCGCCAGTGCCACCGGTGCCACCGCAACCTCCAGTCTCGGACCCTGGAGCTGTTCCTCCGCCTCCCACCAACGAGCCACCTCTTGCCCCTCCTCCTGCTCCTGAGACACCAGCCTCCGTGGAACCCCTAGTACCTCCAGCCCCACCGGCAGAACAACCTCCCACGTCCGATGTAACTCCCCCAGCACAATAAAAAATATTCAAAAAAAAGAAAAGGAGAAAGTATGAAGAAAGTAGGTTTGTTACTGGGTATGGCTTTTTTTGCCTTCGCCCTACTTACTGGTTGCGCCGCTAAAGACGATGCGACCGTTACCGAAACAGCCGACGATATGGATATGCCACCCGCTCCCCCAGAGGAGATGGTCATTCCAGAGGACGAAGCAAATCTATAGCTTAATCCCCCAACAAAACCCGAGCCTCGCTCGGGTTTTGTAATAGTTGTCCACAGCTTATGAGCACCAAACCTTGACAAAGGTGTTACTATGGCAAGATAATGATGTTGACAATATCAACCTGTTAGAAAGGAGGTGAGTAAAAGATGGCATATTCAGTAAAAAGCAAGAAGTCAGGTGAAACATATTACCTGCATTCTCGCGAAGTTACTTTGCGCGGCGGTCGACAACAAACAATCTACTTCTTTGCCCGCGAAGTTAAGCCCGGCGCTTTGGACGACATCCCAAGTGGTTACGTGGTAGTCGAAAACTCACGAACCGGTCTTCCAATGCTTAAAAAAGGTTAGCAATTTATTAGTGGCTTTGACCCACAAAACCATTGACCACTAACCAAAAATCCCACTTTTTGTGGGTTTTTTGGTTGAAAAGATGTAGTTTTTATTAGATAATAGGTTTAGTTATGATACAAAGAAATTTGTTGTTTACTGTTTTATCTATTCCCATCGACATCGCGATGTGGCTTAGCGCCTTTATCACCGCTTATTTTTTGCGTGCCCACTACGATACCCTGCCCGTTACATACGTTTGGCCTTTTCATAATTATTTAACGTTTATCCTTGCAATCGCGCCCTTGGTTTTTGTAACCCTTGTTATAGAAGGGCTTTATAATCATCGCTCCCCCAAAAGAGGATTGGCGCAATTTTACAGTATTTTTATCGCCGCCACTGTTTCTGTAATGTTTGTTGTTTTATGGGTGTTCTTTTCACGCAGTTTCTTCTTTTCTCGTCTTTTAATTATTTACGCATGGATTCTAAGTATAATTTTTTTGCTTTTGGGAAGATGGTTTATGGCGCTAGTGCAAACAACACTAAACCGCTGGAAGATAGGGTTGCGTAAAGTAATTGTTGTTGCTCCAGCTAAGCTAGCGCAAGAAGTAAGTACGCGCATCAATCAAAACCCTAAATTTGGTTTTGAAGTCGTAGCGACGGGGGTACAAAACGATTTGCCGGCGATCTTGAAAAGGCGCCATGTCGACGATATTCTGGTTGCCGATGAAAAAGTTACACAAAACCAACTCGTAACACTGGCAGAAATGGCGCGCGATAAAAAAGCCACCCTCCATATCACGCCAGGTGCGCTCCAGCTCGGCACAAGCCGGCTCGCTCTCTGCACTATTGTCGGTATACCGGTAATCGAAATCCTAGAAACCTCGCTCGAAGGTATTGCTTCTATTTTCAAGCGCGTTTTCGACATCGTCGGCTCAATATTATTTATCTTATTGTTTAGCTGGCTCTATCTTATTATTGCCCTTATTGTTAAACTGACCTCCGCGGGACCTATTTTATACAAAGATCGTCGTGTTGGTTCTAGCGGAGAATTTAACCTTTATAAGTTTAGAACATTCAAAAAAGAATTTTGTACCGGCGCCGCCTACGGGGGAGAAAAGGCGGAAGAATTTGAAGACAAGCTCATTAAAGAAAAAAATACTCGCGTCGGTCCTATTCCAAAAATCAAAGAAGATCCGCGCGTTACACCCGTTGGTAAGTTTCTTAGGCGCACCAGTCTCGACGAGCTGCCACAATTCTTTAATGTTATTATTGGTAATATGAGCATTGTTGGTCCACGCCCCCATCGCCCGAAAGAAGTGGTGCATTACAAACCCCGCCATCGCAAACTATTCCTCATTAAGCCCGGCATTACCGGTATGGCACAAGTTTCTGGGCGAAGCGACCTTGATTTCGAAGACGAAGCCGACCTCGATATTTACTACATCGAAAAATGGTCTGTTTGGCTCGATGTGCAAATAATATGGCAGACTCTTTTCGTTGTTATTAAATCGCGCGGAGCGTATTAATGAATCGCAAGAAAACTACACCTAAGGTGGCAATTGTTGCTGACTGGATCACTAATCCCGGGGGCGATGATAAGGTCCTACGCGCCCTGTGCAATCTTTTTCCCGCTGCACCACTTTACACCACTATCTACAAGCAGGAGGATATGCCCCACTACAAAAATAAACACATCCACACCACCTGGCTCAACAAAATTCTCCTTCCTCACCAGGTACTAGTGCCTCTTATGTTTAATGCGCTACGACGTTTTGATTTTTCTTCTTTCGATTTGATTATCTCCTCCAGCCATACCGTAGGAAAGAGTATTACGAAACCTGCTCGCACAAAACACATCTGTTATTGCCACACCCCTCTCCGCTATGTTTGGGCACCAGAAATAGATCCCTTAAAAAGCCGTATCAATTTAGGTCCCCTGGAAGCACCGCTTCTCTCGCTACTTAAAAAATACGATACCAGGTCTAGCAAAACAGTAGATCAATACGTTGCTAATTCGCACTACATCGCAGAACGCATTAAGCGCGCATACGGCGCAGCAGCAACGGTTGTCTATCCACCAGTTGAAACTGCTCTTTTCACGCCAAGGGAAAAAGTTAGCAAAGGCGACTACTTCTTGGCAGCGGGGCGCCTTATAAGCTATAAAAAAAATGATCTCATTGTTAAAGCGTGTAACAAGGCGAACGCTAAACTCGTAGTAGCCGGCACCGGCCCAGAGCTAAACCACCTTAAGGCAATAGGCGCGCGTAATGTTCAATTCCTGGGCTATGTCAGTGATAAAAAATTAATCGAGCTTTATCAGCAAGCAAAAGGCATTATATTTGCCGCTCACGAAGATTTTGGTATAGTGCCGGTAGAAGCTCAAGCGTCGGGTACCCCCGTAGTTGCCTATGGCGCAGGAGGGGCGAAAGAAACGGTAATCGATGGGAAAACCGGTCTTCTTTTTCCAGAGCAAACAGTCTCTTCTCTTGCAAAGACCTTGGTACAATTTGAAAAACAAAAATTTAGCTCGAGGGCGTGCATTGCTAACGCACAACGCTTTGACAAGAAAAATTTTGATAAACAATTTAGACAACTTATTAACGATGTTTTAAGCGAGGAGAAAAAATGATTGCAACACAGTTTTTTGCAAGCGCGAAAAAAAATTGGCTTCGAATTCTTTTTTGTGTCGTATTATTTGTAGGTATAGCCCTTTTTGTAACATGGCGACTCCCTCAAACTTGCGACGCAGGAAGCACTCTTACTGTAAGCCGAAGCAACACTATTAAGCAAGAAAACGTCGATTATTACCTTTACGACAACTATTATTCTATTCAATCTGGCGCTTTTCTTGCCGATAACATTGCTGGCTGGCTAGCAAGCCCTCCCATTGTTGCTAATATTTACCAAAAAGCCTCTGTTAATCTACCAGAAACTAATTACAATGCCCTCTCTAAGCAGTTTTTAGTCAAGAAGTTAAGCCAAAACAGCAATGTCATTAGCTTCTCCTTAAACTGGGGTAATCAGGACGAGGCAATAAAACTTGTTAAGGCAGCAAACGAATACATTACCGAAATGGTCGAGGAATTAAACACCGACCAAAAAGACGTCTCGGCTCACTACACTGTCAATACCTCTGAACCAGTGGTGATTGCTGTAAAGAAGGGTTATATTATTAATTCACTTATTGCCGCCACGCTGGCACTCATTATTAGTGGTCTCTCGTTGCTCTATACAAGTAAAGAATAAAAACTTTTGACGGGTCGAATTTAAGCGTTATAATAATGAGGTAAGTGATATAATATCGCAGGAGCTTTGAGGTGCCAGAAGAAGAAAAAAATAATCTAACACCAACCTATACCGCAGAAGATATTGCTGTTTTAGAGGGACTAGAGCCCGTACGTAAAAGACCGGGTATGTATATCGGTGGAACAGGGGTAGAGGGTCTACACCATTTGTTATGGGAGGTTTTAGATAACTCGATCGACGAAGCACTTGCTGGCTACGCCAACAACATTACTCTCACCCTGGAAGACAACAATATTGCTTCGGTCTTCGACGATGGGCGAGGAATCCCTGTTGATGTACACAAGCAAACAGGCAAAACCGCTCTAGAGACCGTGCTCACCACCCTTCACGCGGGAGGAAAGTTTGGTGGCGCAGGATATAAGGTTTCTGGTGGTCTTCATGGTGTTGGCGTTTCGGTAGTTAATGCCTTATCGATTATGATGCGAGCGGAAATTTTTCGCGATGGCAAGATGCACGTCCAAGAATATTCTAGAGGAGAAGCAAAAGGACCGGTCGAGCAAACTCAAGACACAGAAAAACACGGTACAAAAATAACCTTCCAACCGGATAAAGAAATTTTTAAGGATATTGAATTCGACTGGAAAACAATTGTCTCTCGTTGTCGCCAGCAAGCCTACCTAACCAAGGGTGTACGCCTGACCATTGTCGATAACCGCAAACAATTCGTTGACCACCCAAGAGAATACCATTTTTACTTCGAGGGGGGAATCGCTACCTACGTGCGCTACCTCAATCTTAACCGCAAACCACTACACCGCCCAATTTATATTCAAAAGGAGCAGGGCAACTACCAACTCGAGGTGGCAATTGGTTATAGCGAAGATTTCAACGAACACGTTTTTACTTTCGCCAACAATATTAACACTCCCGACGGGGGAACTCATCTTTCTGGCTTTCGTGCCGCTCTCACTCGCGCCCTGAATGACTATGCCAAGAAATACGATCTATTAAAAACTATTCCTGCAGGAATTTCTGGTGATGACACGCGCGAAGGTTTAACGGCGGTGGTCTCGGTAAAACTTAGCGAACCACAGTTCGAAGGACAAACCAAATCAAAACTCGGCAACCCAGAAATCAAGGGCTTCGTCGAAACGACCCTTGGGACACAGTTAGGTGCCTACCTAGAAGAACACCCTAAGGATGCTCGTCGCATTATCGAAAAGTCTGTTCTTTCTGCAAAGGCACGGCTTGCGGCACGAGCAGCGCGAGAAACAGTCATCCGCAAGGGTGCTCTCGACGGTATGACGCTCCCCGGTAAGTTAGCAGATTGTTCTAGCCGAAACCCCGCGGAAAGCGAACTCTACATTGTCGAGGGGGACTCCGCCGGTGGTTCCGCAAAACAAGGAAGGGAGCGCAAGTTTCAAGCCATTCTTCCTTTGCGCGGAAAAATTTTAAACGTCGAGCGGGCGCGGCTCGACAGAATGCTTTCTAACGAGGAAATAAAAACGCTCATTGTTGCTATTGGGGTAGGTATTGGCGACGAAATCAATATGAAAAAACTGCGCTATCATAGAATCATTATTATGACAGACGCGGATGTCGATGGTTCTCACATCCGCACACTCCTCCTCACCTTCTTTTTTCGCCACTTTCGCGTTCTTATCGAGGAGGGACATATTTACATTGCGCAACCTCCGCTTTACCTAGTGCAAAAAGGCAAGCGTAAGCAATACGCTTATACCGAAGAAGATAGAGCCGACATCGTCGAAGAGTACAGCGAAGGGAAGCCAGGAGAAAAAATTAGTATTCAGCGCTATAAAGGTTTAGGAGAGATGAACCCAGGTCAACTATGGGAAACTACTATGAATCCAGAAAATCGCGTTCTTCTTAAAGTTACCATCGAAGACGCCCAGGCAGCCGATGAAATTTTTACCACCCTTATGGGCGACGAAGTACCACCGCGCAAAAGATTTATTCAAACCCAAGCAAAAAATGTTCGTAACTTAGATATTTAGAAGGCAAAATGGCTGTAGAAAATAACAATGTTGAGATTGGCTATATAAAAGATAAAAGTATCGAGCAGGAAATGCAAAACTCCTACCTCGATTACGCTATGAGTGTTATTGTTGCCCGTGCACTACCCGACGTCAGAGATGGTCTAAAACCCGTACACCGTCGCATTATCTACGCAATGGGAGAAATGGGTCTTGTCCATAACCGCAAACATACCAAAAGTGCAAAAATTGTTGGTGAAGTACTTGGTAAATATCACCCCCACGGTGATTTGGCAGTTTACGATACCCTTGTCCGTATGGCGCAAAACTTTGCAATGCGCTATCGCATGGTAGATGGACAGGGAAACTTCGGCTCTATGGATGGCGATACCGCCGCGGCAATGCGTTACACCGAGGCAAGAATGACACGCCAAGCAGAGGAAATGCTTGTTGATATCGACAAGGAAACCGTTGATTTTAAGGAAAACTACGACGGAAGCATAATGGAGCCATCGGTTTTACCAGCGAAAATTCCCTACCTTCTTCTTAATGGTTCAGTTGGCATTGCCGTTGGTATGGCTACCAATATTCCCACACATAATCTCGGTGAGATATGTGATGCTATCGCCTGCCTGATCGACAACCCAAAAGCATCGGTCGATGAACTTATGCAACTTATTCCCGGTCCCGATTTTCCCACCGGAGGTAAAATCTATGGCAAAGAAGGTATTAAAGCAACCTACTCCACAGGAAAAGGAAAAATTGTTGTGCGTGGCGAAGCAGAAATTGAAGAAAGTGGTAAAAATCAGCGTATCGTAATATCTTCGCTTCCCTTCCAGGTTAATAAAGCGGACCTCATTGCTAAAATAGCTGACCTCGTAAAGAGCAAGAAAATTGAGGGCATTACTGGTTTAAGAGACGAGTCCGATCGTAAGGAAGGGGTGAGAATTATCGTTGATCTAAAAGCAAACTCTTACCCTAAAAAAATTCTTAACCAGCTCTACGATATGACAGCGTTACAATCTGCTTTTCACGCTAACCTTTTAGCACTGGAAAAAGGTATTCAGCCAAAGGTCTTTACCCTCGACCAACTTTTGCTTGAATTTATCCAACACCGCCAAATTGTTATTCGGCGACGAACAGAGTTTTTATTAAAAAGAGCACAGGATCGCGAACATATTCTCGAAGGCTTAAAAATAGCACTAGACTCTATCGATGAAATTATCGCTGTTATTAAGAAATCGCCAAACAAGGAAGAGGCACAAAAGGCGCTTATGGCGGGCTTTAATCTCAGCGAAAGACAAGCCACGGCAATTTTAGATATGCGCCTCTCGCAACTCTCGGCACTAGAAAGACAAAAAATCGAAGATGAACTCAAGGAAGTCAAAGCAATGATCGAGGAGTACAAAAGCATTCTCGGGGACGAACAAAAGATTCTTTCTCTTATAAAAAAGGAAACTTTGGAGGTTAAGGAAAATTATGGCGATAAGCGCAAAACAAAAATTCTCGCTCAGGAACTTGGCAATTTTAGCGCAGAGGATCTCGTGCCCAATGAGAACGTTTTAGTTACCCTGACTAAAGATAATTACATTAAGCGCGTTCCCACCGAGAGTTACAAGCACCAGGGGCGAGGTGGTAAGGGTGTCGTTGGTATGGGGACTAAAGAAGAAGACGTTATCGAGCATATTGTCCAAGCGGAAACTCACGATAACATTATGTTCTTTACCGACCGAGGTCGTGTTTTTACAACAAAAGTTTACGAGCTCCCTTCTGGCTCACGCCAGGCCAAAGGGCAAGCAATTGTTAACGTTTTACAAATAACTCCCGAGGAAAAAGTTACCGCAATGATTGCCATTAGTAAACAACGTTCTTCGAGTGAAAAGTTTTTCTTTATGGCAACTGAAAACGGCGCGGTGAAGAAAACAGAAATCGAAAAATATCGTAATATTCGCAAGACCGGCATTAAGGCAATTGGCCTTAAAGATAAAGACACACTCCGTTTTGTCGATACCTCCACAGGGAAAGACCATATTATGCTTATAAGCCAAAAAGGGCAGGGTATTCTTTTCGACGAAAAACAAGTGCGCCCCATGGGTCGTTCCGCCTCGGGAGTGAGGGGTATTAAGTTACGACCCGGTGATAAAGTTATGAGTATGAGCGTCATTCGTACCGAGCAAGCAGACCTACTTACTGTTCTTGAAAACGGATTCGGTAAACGAACACAAGTATTTAAACACTTCAAGGCACAAAACCGTGGCGGTATGGGTGTACGCGCTTCCAAAACAAGTACAAAAACCGGCTTAGTAATTCACGCTCTTGTTTTAGAGGATAGCGAAAAGGATTTAGTCCTTGTAAGCCGCGAAGGGCAAGTAATTCGCATTAAAGTTAAAGCAGTAAAACGCCTCGGGCGTGACACACAGGGAGTAACACTAATGCGCCTTAAAAGTGGTGATAAAGTCGCTTCGGTAACCATGGTCGACCAGAGCGAAGAAAGTACTAATAGCGCTGTAGCCTCCCCCAAAGCACAAAACGTCGCAGGCCATAAAGACGAACGAGAAAAGAAAAGTTAATACTAATTTCTTTTTCACTTATATAAACTCCTCGCCCGAGCGTAGAGAACCCTGCCGCCCTCAGTCTTCGGCGCAGAAAATCGCGCGTTTCTCTTTGTTTTTCGGGAACTTCGACAACAACAATACTTAAATAGCCACTTTTTAATATTTTGTCGGTAAGAAGGGGGCATGTTTTGGCAAAGTACTGCGCGCCTCGTGCCGTTAAAATAACTCTACTGTTACCCCCCCTTTTAATATATTTACGGGTGGATAGATAGTAAAAAACATTATTAATGCTACGCGCCGTATAGCCACTCTTAAATAATTTTTCACGTATGTCCTCTTTTGTAAGATAGTTGTATTGCCTATCGGGGTCTTTAGTGAGGTGCCCCACTACCGACTCCCCTAAAATCCCTAAAAACTCCTTAGAAATATCTTTCATTTCTTAACTATTTCACGTTCCGTATAATAATGCAAATAGTTGTTACGGTCCATAACATATTGGACTT
>ERZ795049.3471-NODE-3471-length-16658-cov-4.167500_pt1 | contig 16658 bp, 27 predicted proteins | sample MGYA00375133_ERZ795049 | MGnify/ENA primary metagenome ERZ795049 (study PRJEB30178, sample SAMN05720147) | activated sludge metagenome | isolation source: anaerobic digester from wastewater treatment plant | place: Japan | collected 2015-04-20 ...
CTTGTGCAAACGTAATATCACTAACAACTTTTTTCTTTTTATCTAAAACAACAGTATGATCAGCGCCGTCTTTATTGTTTTTCATCAAATAATTAATGAATTGAAGTGCTTGCAATAAACCAAATTTTTTTGTTGAACCCATCATTCTTGTCGCTGTTATCTCGCCCTTTTTGATAAAAGGAATATCATGCGTAATAAAATCTTCATATGATTCTGGATACGTAGATTGCAATCTTAAAACATTAATTGAAATCTGTGATAATTCATTGCATGTTTGATTTATAATGCTCAGATTTTTCTCAACTGCTGATAAACCTTTTGTTCCTGGTCGAATTAAACCTGATGTATCTAGTTGTTTTACTTCGACTTTTTCACCATTGGGCAACACAATATCATAAGAAGTTGATCCACCCATAATCTTGCCGCCCAATTCAGCAGCAAGTTTTTCTTCACCCGGACCAACACCCGGCTTTGATGGTGAATATGAATATTTTATAGACACTGGTGTCCATGCATTTGCATTAGACGCACTTTTAATATTGACACTATTTTCAAATATAAACATAATTATGCTTTTACATTAACAGGAAGTGGAGGTGTTGTATTTTCTTTTGATTTATTGCTTCCGCCAGAAGAAGATTGCTTATGAATAATTGTTGGTTTGATAACTTTGGTTTGAGATCCTGCGGCGTTTGATTTTCTCATTTTAACACTTGGATCTGGATTTGATGGCTCTTCAGCGTCATCTGCTTGAACGACGCCACTGACAATTTGTTCAATGCCTTTTAAATATGCAAACAAAGCAGTTTTCTCAGCGACTGATAAATCATCAACATATTTATCTAATTGTGATTTTATTTCATCATCTTTAAAAGATCTACCAGCACGAATGCTATTTAATTTCTTAACAATATCATCAGAAGTTATATTGCCTTCTTTTAAACGTGCACTATCGTCAGCAGTTTTATTCTGTTTGTCTTCTTCTTCAATTGCGCATAATCGTTGATCACGAGATTCAAACACAGACAATGGATCTCGTTTAATCTTTGATCTATGGTTTGCAATAACTTCTGCAACTAAGTTTTTAATGATTTGCTTTTCATTCATTTAATCACCGTTACTTCTGATGGTGAACGACGTGTTTTTCTTTCAAGTGCTCTATAAGGATTATCTGATGTGTCAATATTCACAACTTTTCGACGCTGTTTAACAAGTTCATCATCCATAAACTTATCAAAGTTAATCTCTAGTTGCGTACCGGCAGATGTCCCCGTAAATTTCGTCTGCGTATTTCGCATGTTTTCTTTCTCTATCACCAATAAATTCATTTTCAGAGTTTGATTGAATTCCAACGATAACAGTTAAACCATCAACGATTATTTTAAATCGTTCGCCATGTTGATCATTTGATGAAATGATCTGCACAACAAATGCTAAACGCTTATTGTGCAGATCAAACTTATATGTTTTTACCAATTTTTTCTTATCAATACAATTCCAGTCAGTAGATTGAATAACAACTGGAACTTGCTTTATTGGTTTAATTGGTAACATTTATTTATGAAATTTTTTCGCCTGATGCTTTTGCATGTCTACGAACATACTTATGCAAGAATTCTCTAAATCCGTCTAGATCAGCGACCATTTCTGGATTTTGATACATTAAATCAATATCTTCTTGTGATGGCGCATCTTCATCTTCATCATCAACTGATTTTTCTAAATATTCAATATAATCTTTGGTTGCTTGCAAGACCAAAAGATTTCTTTCTTCGTCATCCATCTTTTGAAGATAGATTGCTTTCTTCATTGCTTTATCAACTGCTTGTTTTGCACCAGAAACGCTAAATCCTAATTCGTCAGCGATTTGTTGTAGATGCTCGCCAGACACGTCAGTCATCATACTATTTTTACGTGGCTTCTCTGACGATGATTCTTTTGCTTCTGTTAAACTAATCTGAATTGCTTTTCTAATTGCACTTCTGACAATTACTTCTTCACGTTGTTCTCGCAATGTTTGATGATTTTTTCTCATTTATGAATTCCTATTTTGTCTAGCGTTTTCAATTTCAGCAAATGGATCAACTGCACATTGTGTGTCTGATTTTGATTTTGAAATTAAAAGTTTGCCAATCGCCGTATTATTACTTATTTCGTTTAAAGCATTTAAAACAATATCTTGTATTGTACAATTATTTTCTTCTAACACAGGTTCAATATTCATTAAAATATATTCTTTAACTTCAAGCTTTATATTTCTTAATGTTCCTGCTTGTTCATGCAATTGGACCTGCTGCGCCCGCGTTAGGCGCTTTATCTGACGCTTTAAGATCATATTCGCTTTCACTTGCTGAAACTCCAAATTGTGATTTTAGTTTTTGAAGTGCTTGTGTTTTATATTTTGCGGGCAATTTTTCAATTCCCATTTTCAAAATAGTTTTCTTTAATTCAATAATATTTGAAGATCTCTGAGAGAGAGACACTAAACCTTGCATAAATTTTGTAAGATCAAAATCGCCATCTAACAAGTCATCTAAATATTTGTTAATTTGTGCATCAACAGAAGTAAATACTTCTTTTTTATTTTCTTGAATTAATGTTTCAGTGATTATGTTCGTTAATTGCTTAAGTGTAATTTTCATTTAATTGACTCTGACATTGCTTCAACTTTTAAAAATCTTTCACCAATGATATCCCAATTAAGTTCACACATCATTGCTTCAAGATATTTCATAACATTTGTCTGATAATCACAAATATATGAATGTTCCCAACAATCAATAACAATCACAGGATATGATCCTAGTAACATATTACAATCATTTTTTGAGATTGACATAGTTACATATTTTTGTAGAAAAAAATTATACGCAGTGACAATCCAACCCGCGCCATTCATCTGTTTATGGCGAGAAATAAAATCTCTTTGCCAATCATCAAAACTTCCAAAATCTCTTGCTAGACGTGCATATGCCAAAGATGATATTGAAATTTGAGAATTTCGACAAAAACAATTTGCAAAATATAATTCATGCATCCAAACTGTGTTTTGTTCATTTGGAATCAACGTCGCAGTTGATAACAATTTTTCATATTCACTCTTGTTAAGCGCAGCAGAATATTCTGACGTTAAATGAGAAAATTTTTCACAATGTTTTGTATATAACTCAAGATGATTCTTTTTTGTAGTCGCGCTAACTTTATCAGAATCTAATTTAAACTGCTTTGGTTGCGCAACAAGCGCAATTGCTTCTGTTATTAGATTAGATTTATTCTTTATTTTAATATCAAATTGTGATGTCATATTTAAACTTCGTAATTTTTTTCAAATTTATCAGCATTAATAATCATATCTTTGCCTTCTGGCGTTGTTAACGTAACATCTTTTTTTGAAATGCTTTTAACAGTATATAACAAACCTGATGCAATGTGTTTAACTTTTAAACCCTCTGAAGCATCATCAATATCAACTGAAACACTTTCTAATAAAGAATTTAAATTAAACTCAAATTCTTGCTTTAATTGTGAAATTGTTTTTTTATTCATAATAAATATCTATCATTATCTTATAAATTTTCGAACTTTAATATTTGCTGATTGCAATAATTTAATGCCTGAAGTGTCTCTGTATTCAGTTTCATAAATTACTTCTGAAATATTTGCATTGACAATTGCTTTTGCACACATAACACATGGACTAAGCGTAATATACATATTCTTTTGCAAGTGTGTATGAAAATCACATTTTATAATTGCATTTAATTCAGCATGAATAAATCCAGATTTTCCTGGTTCAAGTGAATCTGGTTCATTTGGTCCAGATTTATAGTTGCCGTTATAGCCCAAAGATAATAACGTTGTGTTATCACTTGAAACAATTAAAGCACCAACTTTTGTTCTTGGATCGTATGATCTATTGGAAATAATATTTGCAATATTTAACCAAGTTTCATCCCAAGATGGTCTAATATGTATCATAATTTAAAATCACCTGTTTCAGTCCAACCGTGCCATTTTAAATTTGCAATCGCAGTTTTTGTTTCATTAACTGCTGATAACTTCTTTAACCAAAAAATTGTCAATAATGTAAAAACATCAGACCAAAATGAATCAAGTTCATTGGTTGCATCTGATAAATGAGATAAGACCATAGATGCAGCATCAGATGTGCCTGATAACGCCGTAGAACGTACTTGAGCCTCTCTAGATAGGATAACATTACGAGGAAATAAAGATGTCACAGGCAGCATTCTGTGTGTTTTTAATGCTTTCTGTTTCGTTGTATTCGAGATAATGTTTTCAACTTTTTTGAAGTCAGATTCATAAATGTGCATAGAACCAGCATTATGAATATAATCACCAAGTTCTAAACCAAGTTCAAATGCCATCAATTCATGAAACATTGTAAACGCTGGAATGTCGTTTCCTAAACCCAAAATCATATCACATGATCTCATTGTTGTGATCATATATAACGCTTTTTCACGAATCAAGAACTGAATTCCAATTGTGCATGGAACGTCTAAGGTTGCATTAAAAGAATCTTCAGCAGTTCTAATATGAATATAAGCACGACGACTATCAGGATCTCGTGTTAATTCTTGTTTGCACCAATCCCATTGTGACTGAATTGATGAAATTGGATTAAAAATTCTATGTCCATAAGCAGAATTGCATGTGCTTCCATCATCAGATATCTTTGTCCAAAATGGAGCATATGGCGCAATCCACTGAAGTGAATTCAAACCAGATAAATACCAAATAATTTCTGCTGCAAAATATGAAAGATTGTAATTTCTATCTTTAATAAAAGGCAATCGATCTCTGGGATCTGAAATTGCAAATTGTACACCAAGTTGTTCTTTAATTAATTTTCCTCGTGGTGACGGACAAAATTGTGGAAATTCATATACATCTGATAAATGATATGCATATGCTGAAGTAAAACTTGAGTGTATATTCATTTTATAATTCTTTCGCTTTATAGTGTGAATCATACCAATTTGCTGTTAAATCAATACCTTGAGTTGTTGAAATTTGTGGTTTATAATTTAAAACAGATTCGATATTTGAAATATCTGCATGTGTTGCTGCAACATCGCCAGCTCTGACAGGAGCATGTGTAATATTTAAATCACCATAACGATTTTTTAGAATTTCTAGAATTTGATTATTAGAAATTTTATTGCCTGTGCCAACGTTAAACGTTTCACCAGAAAATTTTTGGTTAAATTCACCTGCCAAAACTAAAGCATCAACTACGTTAGAAACAAAACACATATCACGTAATTGTGTGCCATCGCCATCAGATCTTAGCGATGTTTTTTCATGGATTGCAGTTAACCATGCAGCAATTGCTTGTGCATAAGCACTTGAGCCCAGTTGACGTGGACCAAAAACATTGAAGAATCTAAGTGAAACAGCATCTAAGTTATACAAACTTGAATACATCTTAATCAACATTTCACACATAAGTTTTTGCATAGCATATGGTGACATCTGTTTAAACAATCCAACATCAGATTCTGGAGTTGGTAAATTGATTGTGTTACCATACACAGAACTACTTGATGCAAATACAAGACGTGCTTTTGATTTTAAAATAGCATTTAAAAGTGCTTCTGTTTTTTGAACATTTGTGATAAATGTTTTATGTGGTTCTTCAACAGAATAAGAAACACGTGGAATTGCTGCCAAGTGATAAATGACATCAGCATCGGAAACAATTTTTAAGAATTCTTCATGTGCAAAATCATATTGAATTATGCGATCTTGAACATGTTGAGGAAGCAACTCAGGATGACCTGCTGACATATCATCAATGCCAGTGCAATCAAAGCCATCATTTATTAAGCGTTCTAATAAATGTCCACCAATAAAACCTGCTGCACCAGTAACAACGACTTGTTTTTTCATCATATCAATATTATACCTTTATTTAGTTTCAATTGATAACACATTATTATTTAATTCGTTAAAAGATGAATAAATAAAATTCCAGTCAAATTTGCTTCCGGGATCCCAATTAAATCTAGAAATTGGATCAACATCTGAATGACCCAACACAGAATTTTTGTTTAAGTTTATAAATCTTCTTAAGCTTATGCTTTTTAATAAATGTGTCAATGTTGCATATTGTTGTGGCGTAAAAATTTTATCAGTTGGATTTTCTAATGATTGCATCTCGATGCCAATTGATGAAAAATTTGGTTTGCTTGAACATAAGTTTCTTGGATCAACTATATCAGGCCAACGAGCATACCATTGAGCATAAAAATCACTTTTTGCAGATTTTTCCAATGTGCCAGATTTAATGCGCCATTTTGACCATTCAGAAAATCCTAACTTGTATAATTCAGTATGTGCAGTTGAATATGCTGTATGCCACGCAATAGAATCTTCTGATATAATTGCGTGAATATCACCGTTATATGAAATAATATAATGTGGACAAACCGCGCCTGGTGAACAATAAAATCTGATTATTGCATCTAAATTTGTTTCACCAGTTGCATGCAAAATAATATGTGTAGCATTATTGATTCTTCTTGGCAAGATTCTATTATGTTTATGTTCAATGAAATTCATGATCTAAAATATCAAATTTTAGCACAAAGCGTCTAAAAATGATTTATTAAATAATGAACTTGATTGTTTGATAAACTGATCCCAACAAGAATCTAAAATATATGTTATTGCCCAATCATTTTCATGTCTAATTGATCTTCCAACAGATTGGGCAATATGTGCTGCGGTTTTCCATTTATACCATTGTGCATCTTGTTCACAACGTTTTTTGACCCAAGGATCCATTAAATTTGGATAAGGCAACTTGCAAATAATTTGAAAACGTGATAAATCATCATGCAAATCAACGCCATCAGTCATAGAAGGCGAAAATAACACAGTGGGTTCTGGACTCAATAGGTGTTTTTCAAGCGCCAAATCACGATTAGAATCATCATGAAAGATAAATTGTTTTCCCGTAAATATTTGTGATAATGCTTTTGAAATTTTATAATTTCCAGTGTGAACAATTCCCTTTTGGTTTTTATGCTGTAAAATTATTTCTTTGATTGCTTCAATTAAAATTGGCATTGAAGTATCAAAATGTGCATTTGACATTTTCCCAATTGGCATATAATGAACAGGTCGATTTTTTGGATCAAATGGCGATGGCATTGAATAATAATTGAACTTATTTATGCCCAATGTTTTTGCCATAACATTTGGATTGCAAATCGTTGCCGACATCATTAAAATGCGTTGACTATATTTAAACAGAACATCTTTTGCAATTTGTGTAATATCAGTTGGCTTGATTTTGATTATAACATTATCTTCAGTTGATTCATCGCAAATTACCCAAGAATCATCAATGGTTTGCAAAAATCTTTTTATCTTAACTGACAATTTTAACAACTGTTCTAACGTTGATGTCAATGATACTAACAAAGATTCATTAATATTTTCATGCTTTGAAGCATTTGATAATGATGATTTTATTTTGCTTATCTCGATAACGAGTGCATCAACTGCAGTATTCTGCAACCAATATTGCAATTGCGATAATGTTTTAATTTTTGGAAGTTCAATATTTAACAGTTTTTTAATTGTGTTGCCATTTAAGTGTATATCAATTAAAGAACACAAAGACGACTCAAGATTATGACATTCGTCTATAACAAGCAACGTTCTTTTTTGTATTGCTTTTGCATATAGCGCATCATTCATAAAAAATGCAAAATTTGTAATTCCAATCTGAGAATTGATAAAATCTTTTTTTGCAACTTTATATACGCATTTATCATAACATGCATTATCAATGGGTTGTTTTGCTTCAGAAGTAATTTTAAACAACTTATTTGCTTCTGAGCAATTTGTATTTAAACGATTGCAAGTATATGCGCTGGCTGACTTAATTGACTTAGCATATGGAGAAAAATCTTTTTCATATTGATTTTGCAAGATTTTCTGCGTGGTTAATATATAAGCACCCGCTTGCATCTCGGGTGTTGTAACTGAATTTATTGCTGACCAATGTGATATCGTTGCAGCAACAGCACTTTTCCCACAACCAACACCCATTTCTAAAAATTGAAACTGTTGCTCAGAAGTATCAATAAACGTATTTAAAATATGATCAATTGCGTCAATTTGTTGTTGACGTGGATGTTCAAATGGAAATGAATTAATCCAAACAGGATTCATTTTTTTCGACCAAATAAGTGTTTCATAACGGTTCTTGTCGTTGATTCATATGAACATTGCTTTCGATTGATTAAACGCAATTTTGTCATGCATTTCTGAAATGATTTGTTATCACCCTTGACTGCTTTAAATAGTCGTAATGACATTGGAACAATATTGCTAAAATTTTTCTTAATCAAAAGTTTAAAATTACTTTTCTTAGATAATTTTGCATATTCGTTCATGTTTAACCACATTGGAACACAGCCCAATTCAATTGCTTCCCTCACTGCTGTTCCTCCGTATGTGTCTTGATTATATAATGCAACAACAATATGAGAATGTTGCATAATCACTTTCAATTCATCACGATTAAAAGTATCAGGCACCAAATTTAAAGTATTGCATTCAGTTTCTAATTCATCATTAGAAAATTTTTGTGATGGATTCCCAGCAATAATTGTTAAATTTCCACTATAGCGTTTTCTAATTCTTGGCAAGAGATCAAATAAAAACTTGCCGCAATTTGTATAATCAGAACTTCTACCTTTTCCACCAACACGATTAGGCACAAATATAACAACAGAATTTTTTCTTAATTCTTTTAATTTGTTAATGTTAAATCTTACATTGGCAATATTATAACTAGACGTTATTTCTGATTTTGAATATCCGTCATCCCAAGGCAATGACTTTGCTTTAATAACATCTAATTTTGATTTGTCCAACCATTTAGATGCTGATTGAAAAAATATATTCATGCTTGATTCACATTGCCAAAAATTAAAGTCAGCTTTATATGCCGCTTCTAATTGTCCCATCCATAACGAAGTATCATCTGGAAATTTTGGACATTCTGGATTATCAATGAAATGTGAATGCACAACAAATCTGGGCTTTACTTTGCTTTTAAGTGCAAATAACGCTTTATAATGTCGCAACAACATTGGATCATTAATTAACACAACGTCATATTTATTTAAATTTTTAATTGACGCAGCAATATTATCAAAATCAAAATCAAATCTTGTGATTACAGCATTGGGAATCAAATCAATTTCAATCCAGTTGACATTAACGTTTGTAAAAATGTCTGGTGAAATAGATTCTGGTTGTGTTATTAACGTATCTCGCTTTGGTCCTAAAATATCAATGACCGTATCAGGTTTAAGTTTCAATAAGTGTCTAACGCGACCAATGCACATTTGATAACCACTATCACATTCTAAAATCCAGTGACCTTTTTTGTCATAATTCGATAATTGAAGTTGTATTAATAGATTCATTGTTTTATTATAATAAAGTAGATGTTAAATTGCATTTATTGATTGCATGATATATTTTGCAATTATATCACAATGACAATATGGATTTTCAATAAAAAGTCTTTTGTCTTTTACGCACCAACACAATAATGTCAATTCTTGATTTAATTTAAGATGTTCAATCAATAAATCTAATTCAACACTTTGTGGTGAGTTTTTATTTAACAATTGTGTTTGCAACCAAGAATCATAATATTCTAAGCATTCTTGTTTTGTTAAACAAATAACTGTTGCGAATTTATTGGGTTTATATGATGCAGGATTACCTAACGATGAATTAGGTCTACCAGCATAATAACCTTTGTGTATTTTTAAATGACCTACATAAATATTCATTATATTTCAAACTCTATTGGTTGATTAATTGAAACATAGTTTTCACCCAAAGAACTTGCATTTATAAACGTAATATCATCTTGCACACATTTTCCATAACTGTTATGAATATGACCAAAAATATGATACTTCGGTTTGATTTGCAAAACTTTTTCTAATAAGTCTTGGCATCCAACATGTTCACCATATTGATTTGCGCGTCTTGGTGCAATATCTAATATTTCATATGGTGGACCATGTGTTATTAAAATATCTACATCATATGGAATCAAATCCCATTTTGCTTTTATGCTTCTACCACGATTTAGATTAAAAGCCCAATCATAAAAAGTCGGTTGCCAAGGAGAACCATAAATCTTATGATTGTCAATTATTGTATAGTTGTCTTCTAAGTAAATGATATCTGTATCTTTTAATAATTCAAGCGCTTGTTTTTTGTTATATTGAAAAATAAAATCGTGATTACCAGCAATAAAAATTTTATGTTTATGTGGTAAAGCAGAAAATTCTTTGACAAATTTTAACACATCATAATAATCACCCTTTGACGAAATATCTCCAGCGTGAATAATCATATCACCATCTGGGATTTTTATCTTTGATAATTTATTATGTGTATCACTAACACAAATTACTTTCATGTTATTTAAGCTTTGTATGAAGAAGCATTGTTAATGCTAAAAACGTAAAACAGTACAAAAATAAAAATGCAATAAGATGTTTCTTGCTATTTGTTTTAACAACAAACGTTGCATATTTAAATGTACCAACAACAAACAGAATTATAAAAAAACATTGCGTAAGAGTAATCATATTATTATTTTTTCCTCAACATGTTCTTTCATTTGATATTTTATAATACACGTTTCTGCAGACGGCCATTTCTTTTTAACTTTCATAGCATTTATTTGTGCGTCTTCTATAGTATCAAATAATTCAGCGTCTTGTTGATTAGCACTTGTATAGCCGTCACCACCATTTTTTGCATAATATAAAAGATTAGATGAACGCCATGGAAAACAAATATAAAAATATGTTTTATGTAAATTTTTTATTTTAAAATTCATTGAAATTTTATTACGTTATTTTCAATTAACACTTTTACGTCTTGTGTTTCGTTTTTATTGTTTGTAATTTTAATACTGTCACCAGTTTTTAATATAATTCTGTTATTTGTCATTTTCTTATATTCTGTTAAAATCGGTACACAAATAAAATAAAACCAAAGCCATACAACAGTATATGAACCGTCTTCGACTACAAATCGTGGCTTTAAATTAAACAATTTACTTGGCAAAATTGCAAACATCATAATTTAATTCCTTTTTTGTTCTAAAAGATTTGTAGCGTTCAATTTTACAATAATGTCGTTAATTTCACGATCTAAATTTTCATCATCAACATTAACAAAAATAAAAGGTGTTTTGCACATCGTTGCCAAACGTCGATATTCCAATTCTATTTTAGAAAGCACATCACCTGCTAATCGAATATCAAGATCATCAACAATAAACTTATAAGAAGAACGCCAACAAACAATTACAATTGCATTAGCTTTATACGCTAATTCATCTATATGAAAAATAGATTGAAGATCAACTTTTCTTTCTAAAATATTTCCATATGCAAATTCACAAGGCCAACCACGATCAAAGACAACTTTTGCACCAATCTGCGTAATCAAATCAATCTGGCGAGGTTCACAAATCGCTGTTTGAATTGAAAACTTATCTGCATGTGAAATTAATGTTTCATGTTCAGATGATGCTTTAAATCGTGTGCCATTGATTTTTTGTGCAAGTGCTTTAGAAATTTCAGTCTTTCCAGTATGAACTGGACCACAAACATAAATGATGTTGTGTTTATTGTATTCAATTTTTATTTCATCATCTATTGTCGACATAAATTTTCCTTTGCTTCTCTATATGCAATAATTGCTTTATCTAATTCTTTTGAATCTTCTGCTGAAAAATCATACCGATTAAACGTTGCAATCAACCATTTATCATTAAGCTTTCTCCATTTCAGTTCTGCAGCATAATATTTATCACGCAGTTTTTGACATTCTTGTTTTGTGTCTTGCAATTCTGCTGCGCAATTTAAAAACATACACAAAGATAATAACGATAATAATTTGTTCATGCTAATGTCACTATTTTATTGGTTGAGAATCCAAAACTACTTCTTTCAAGAGTTGATATACAAATTGACATTTTTTTAATATCTACATTTCCATACCACACAAAAATCTTATGCGATTTACCAACAGGCCCAATTGCGTCAATAAGCGTATATGGTTTACCATTTTTGCTTTTCTTTTTCTGAATATCTTTTATACAATACCAACCGACATCACTTTGATCTTCTTCGATATCGTCAATTGATGAAACACCCTTTTCAATTAATTTATCAAGAATTTTTTGCGGAATTAGCATTGTGATATCTGCAGAGCCAACAATATCAACAACGTTTTTTAACTTTTCCTCTTTTACCCAATCATCGCAATCAAGAGTTGCAAGCGCAATTGCTCGCATAGCATCTCGGCCTTGAAACGGATTACGTTTTGTTGATTTTTTAATATCATTCCAAGCACCGATGATAACATTGTGCATATGACGATAATTTTTGAATAACTTATTTTCACCAACACAGTTTAATGATTCTAAACCCTCAACCAAAATAAGACTTTCGAGTGCTCGTTTATTAAACTTACTTAAACGCCAAGAACCATCAGGATTCCATAACATAGATTCTAAATCAGTATATGGTCTAGAAGATATAATTTCATCAACTGCTGTTTCACCAATGCCTTTAAACGATAAGAAACTCGGAACTAACTTTTTGCCTGGAAGTGCTGTCCATTCTTTGTTTGAATAATTGATATCAAGATTTTGAATCTTATATCCCAATCCACGAATTTCAGAAAAAGCTTTTGCACGATTGATTGGATTTGAAGACATTGACTTTAAATAAGAACACATCCATTCATCTTCGTGATATGTCATCAAATAAGCACAAAAGAAACTATCCATTGCATATGCAACTGCGTGACTTTTATTGAAAGCATATCCAGAAAAATATAGCATTTTATCATAAATGCCTTCTGCTGTTTTTTTATCATAACCATTTGCCATTGCGCCAGTAACAAAGCCATCACGCATTGACGCTGCTTTTTTGATTGCTTCTTCACCACCACCGATTGTTCGCTTCATGATTGCTTTGCGCAATTTATCACATTCATCAAGTGGAAAACCACCAACTTCATGTGCCAATTGAAGCATTTGTTCTTGAAAAATTAAAAGCCCATTTGTCTTTTCAAGAATTTTATTTACACGCTGGTCACCCCAATCAAATTGCTTTCCATTTCTAGCATCTACATATAAATCATCAACTTTTGCTGCTAATGGTCCAGGTCGATATATTGAAGTTAAAGTTGCAATATCGACAATTGATCTTGGCTTTCCTCGCATAAAGAAATTTTGTGAACCACGGCCGGTGCATTGAAATATGCCTGCCCATTTGCCTTTGTGATAAACATTTTCATATACTCGTTGATCAAAAAAATCAACAGCATCAGGCGCTAAATTCTGATTATACCAATTTTTGATATCGTTAAATTGCGGTGTTTTCTTTGATTTATTTTGAATATTGATAACAATGGCCATGTGTTTATCTTATATTAAAGTTGTTGATATTGCATATCACGTATTGATTCTAACTGTTTAGATATGCGCTGAGAACACTCGAGAACGTTCAAAAATCAAGTCGAATATTGCCTAAGGATGACAACTCGACAGTCACAGAAGTGATTCTGTGTGTTATGTATCTTGTACAATTTTCCAATCTGATTTGTTGTTACAATTAAAAGACATAAAATACATAAGATTTAATTTTGAATCTATGATCATAATTTCATGAAGTGGATCTTTGTTTTGTAATTCAAGAATTCCAATAATTAAAAACAACTGATTTTGATGAATAGCATCACTTATTAACAATAATTGTCCAGGTTTATATTTAAACATCTTTTACCAAAGTATGCGTTTCATATCTTGTGCCTTCGATATCAATAATAAACTGTCCAAAAGCCAAACACCATTTTTTCTCTTCTGTTACTCTATGAACATATAAATCTAATCTAAGAGTTTTTACATAATGATGTTCTGTTGACAATATGATAAATAAATTATTTGGCGTCCATGCAGCTGCGCTATACTGATTTAATTGACCCGGCATATATCTTGTAGACATTTTATTAACTTATAATTCTCTCATGAATCGTAATATAATAAAAATCAATAAAACACTGATTTTGAATAACGTCTGTAAAAAGTCTCATAACACGACTTTGAGATATGTCATCATCATCGACAGTTGAAATTGTTATCATAACAAATCTATCAAAAGTACAACTGATAAAACCAGGCGTAAATCTATTTGACATTTTATAAATTTATTCTTCTTGCTGAGAATTCATAACATAACAAGTATTAATAAAACAATCATTTCTGTCAATAATTACACAAAGCCGTGTAATATAAGTCTGATATTTGTCATCATCTGTAACTGATGAAAGTGTCAATAAAATAATTTTACCAAAAACGTTAGCAATAAAACCAGGCGTGCATCTATTTGACATCTTGTACCAACATGTGTCTATAATGTGGTTGTGGCTCATCACCAAATGGAAATGAATTAAAGCAACATGATTTATCTTCTACGTCTATCCAGATTCTCATAATAATTTTTCGTGGATGTTCATCATAAGACATAATTGCAAATATTAAAAATATAATTTTTCCTTCAGACAACGATAATTTGTATATCTGACCTGGTGCGTATAAATTAGACATCTTGTACCAAAATATGACCTTGGTGTACAGAAGTTTGACCAAAAAATTCAAATCTAGAAAACGTATTGATATAACATTTTTCATTTACAACATCTACAAAAATACGCATCATCTTTTTTTCTTCAAATCTATTATCACAACACGTTATTATTAATTGTATACATAAATTTTTAATATCAACAGTGACAAATTTATAAATTTGTCCTGGCATATATCTGGAAGATATCGTCGTCATTATATAAATTTTATAATTGAAATTAATAATATTGCATACTAATTCTAATCGCTTAGATATGTGTTCTATGTTCACCAGAACGTCAGAAACATGATTCGAATAGTTGCCTAAGGATAAAAATATCAATGACACAGAAGCGTTCTGAGAGCGTTTATTTATTTTACAATTGAAACAACATCATCACCACAAACAATATCTTTTACAAGAATCTTGCCACGATTATTTGTAATACAAACTTGATCACCATAAGCATATTCCTGACCAGAATCTGTTGTAATTGAAAACCAACCACGTTTTAAACGTTCTTTTTGCAAGATCAAGAAAATTGCATTTTCAATCATTGCAAGTGTATCTAATCCCAATAAGTCAAACTTAATCCAACCAAACTGATCCAGTTCTTTAACGTTAACACCTTCAGACCAAGGAGTTTGTTGCTCGCCTTTTGATGCAATCAATGGCATACGTTTTGCAATATTATCACAAACAATAACGCCACCAGCATGTCTACCTAAAGATCTTGGTTGTTTAAATAGCGTTGTAATTGGTGCAGCAACGTTAGGATATTTGTCCATAAAAGCTCTAAATGATGGTGAATATTTCATTGCATCATCAAACTTAAGAACAAATAGATTTTTATCATCACCGTGTTTTAATGTTGCTTTTCGAACTTCACTTTCAACTGTCTTTGTTGCGTTATTGGTTTCTTCAAAAGGAACACCATAAAATTTACCAACATCTTTAACAAGACTTTTTAGTTTAAAAGAATTATAGTTGCTGATTGGCACAACATTTTCAGCACCAAATTTATCACGCAATAATTTAATCAATAATGCACGATTTGAAACGTCAGTATCAACATCAGGTGCTTCTTCACGAAATCGATTTAAAAATCGTTCAAACAACAATTCATATGCAATTGGATCAACGTCAGTTATCTTAAGCAAATAATTAACCAAACATCCAGCACCAGAACCGCGACCAGGTGCAACAAGCATTTCTTGTTGTGCAACATCGATAATTTCACGTAAAGTTAAAAAATATTCAGCAAACTTTTTTTCACAAATAACGTTTAATTCTTCTTTTAATCTGTTTTGATATACTTGATTATCGTGAAAATTTCTTTCTTTCATTGCAATCTGACACAACTCTAATAAACGTTCATCAGCAGTCATGCCTTTTGGAACAACAATACTTGTTGGCAATTTCATTGATCTGTCAGGCTCAACATTGCCAATTAAATCATGTGCAATATGATAAGATCTTTCAATTGCATCACGTACTTCTTCGTCATCATAAAAATCTTGTTTAATGGCGTTATATTCATCCCAGACTTGTGTAGCATTTTTTGGATATAACGTTGCTTTAAGTTGTGATACGTCAGTTGGAACGCTAGATGCATCAATCTCAGTATATTTTAACCAACCTAACTTTTTATAAATTTCACGTTCTTTCCACAAATCTGGATTTGGATAGTGTGAATCTGCTGCACAAATAAGTTGCTTTGTTAAATTTGAATTTCTAGCATATGTCAATAATGCTCGATTGACATAATTTTGTGCAGGCAATTTATTAAACTGCAATTCTAAAAATACGTTTTGTTCACCAACGGCATCAACAAGTTTTTGGTGCGTATTGCCGAGTTCAATTTGAACTTTATTCATTAAAGATTGATCATCCAATAAAGAATGTGTTAAAGATTCAAATTTAACATTTTGTGCT
>ERZ795049.3475-NODE-3475-length-16646-cov-4.726960_pt1 | contig 16646 bp, 13 predicted proteins | sample MGYA00375133_ERZ795049 | MGnify/ENA primary metagenome ERZ795049 (study PRJEB30178, sample SAMN05720147) | activated sludge metagenome | isolation source: anaerobic digester from wastewater treatment plant | place: Japan | collected 2015-04-20 ...
CGAACCAGGTCGAGACTCCGGCGGTTCCTGGCCGGATGGCGGCCTGTCTTGTGCCGGCGGGGGGATTCCCGGCCTGCGGCCAGGCGATGGCGCACGCGTTCGCCTTTGTACGGGAAGGGGCCTACGATCGCGTTATTGTCATTACCCCCACGCACGTGGCGGATTTTACGGGGCTGAGTTTGCCTGCGGTGCAAGCGTTTCGCACGCCGCTGGGCGATGTTCCGCTCGACGGTCCCGCGATGCGCGAGTTGGCGGAAACCTCCGGCATCGCGCTCCGTTCGGTGAATTATCGAGACCGCGCCTACAACAACCCGCACATCAACCGGACGCCGCTGCACGAACTCGAATACGGCTACGAGGTCGCGTTGCCCTTTTTGCAGACGCGCTTGGGGTCGTTCAAGCTGATCCCGGTGGTCGTGGGATCGCTGCCCGCAGTCGACGAGGCGTTTGACGAAAAAGCGATCGACGGTTTTGTCGAGGCGTTGCGAGGGATCAAAACGCCGCAAACCCTGATCGTGCTGGCGGCCAATCTGACGCATTTCGGGAATGTCTTCGGGTTTCGACCGTTCGAGGACAACATCCCGGAACGCATCGCCGCGCTGGATTTTGATCTCATCGATGTCATAAAAACGCGCAGGATTGCCGTGTTGAGCGACTACATGCGGCAGACCGGCAACCGGGTGCCCGGCGCCGCGGCGTTTGCGTTGTTTATGCGGCTGCTGCCGCGAGACGCGATCGCCCTGCTTTTGGATTATCGCGTCTCCGGCGCGGCGAACGGCAGCTACGACGCATCGATCAGTTACGCAACCATGGGTTTTTTCGTTCCGTCTCTGCGCAACGAGGAGGCTCCTGCCCCCCAGGCCGCTTCCGCAAACATCCCGGGAGAGGAGCGCACGCCGGAGGGAGATCGACATGGAACGCGCTGAACGGCTTACTCCCGAGGAAGAAAGGCTGTTGCTGCGCATCGCGCGGGATGCGTTGACGGCGCACGTCCGCGAAGGCCGAACCCTCTCGATCGAGGCGTACCCCCTCACGGAAGCGCTGCGCGAGAAACGCGGGGCCTTCGTCACGCTACATGCGGGGCGCGATCTGCGCGGCTGCATCGGTTCCATCGTCAACCGGACGCCGCTGGCCGAAGCGGTTCGCGACAACGCCGTCAACGCCGCCGCGCACGACTTCCGCTTCGCGCCGGTGACTGCGGCCGAACTCTCCGGCATCCGGATCGAAATTTCGGCGTTGGCCCCTGGCGATGCGCCGGAAACGCCGTTCAAGCGAGTGCGCGACGTGAGCGAAATCGTCATTGGACGCGACGGACTCTACATCGAGCGGCCGGGCAGCCGGGGCGGACTTCTTCTGCCGCAGGTCGCTGCGGAACGCGGGTGGAGCGTGGAGGAATTTTTGCGAGCCGTGTGCCAGAAGGCAGGTTATCCGGAAGACGCCTGGAGCCGCGCCGACGCGCGCCTATGCCGTTTTTCAGCGCAGGTGTTTGCGGAATCGTCCCCGTCTTCCGAGGCTGCATCGTGAGCCTGCACGCCAACATGTCTTCCACGGGGCCGTTCGGAGAAGACTTCTGGCAGTATGTTTTCTTTGTCGTCTTTGCGATAGTTGCGGCGGTTGGGGCGGTTTTCGCCGCAATCGCCGAGCGCAAACGCCGAGAAGCCTTTGCGCAGCTGGCTGCCTCGCTGAACTTGACCTACGTCAGACGCGATGACGCCGCGCCGCATCGATATGCGGTCCTCGACATCATGCGCCAAGGCGACACCCGCTATGCCTTCAATGTGCTGCGGGGCGTGTACAAGGAACATCCCGTCGAGGCTTTTGACTATCATTACGCGACGCACTCGACCGATTCGAAAGGACGCCGCCACACCCAGCATCATTACCTCAGCGTCTTTGTCCTGGTTCATGGGCTTCATTTCCCGGAACTGCGCATCTACCCGGAAAATTTCCTGGGGCGATTGGCGGAAATGATCGGATTCGACGACATTGATTTCGAGTCGGTTGCGTTTTCACGGGCGTTCACGGTGCGATCGCGGGACCGGAAATTCGCTTTCGACATCTGCCACGCTCGCATGATGGAGTATTTGCTGGCGCACCGCGATCTGCGCATCGAGATCGACGGCCCCTATCTGGCGCTTATTTTTCAACAGCGATTGAGGCCGGAGCACGTGACGGCGCGGCTCGATCAGGCGGTTGATATCCGCAACCTATTTCCTCAATATCTATACAAGGCGTGACGCCGCACGGGCGCGCGCAAAAGGAGGCTGTAATATGAGCGGCATCGGAGCGGGCTTCCTCGTTCTCCTAGGCATTGCGCTGATTCCCGTGTTTTTTTTCATCGTCGTCTACAACGGCCTTGTCCGTTTGCGCAACACCGTCGACGAATCCTGGTCCGACGTGCAAACCGAACTGCAGCGGCGGTACAATCTCATTCCCAACCTCGTGAACACCGTAAAGGGTTACGCCACCCACGAGCGCTCCCTCCTTGAGGAAGTGACGCGCCTGCGTCAGGATTGCGTGAACAACACCGGCTCTCCCGCAAGCCAGGCCGCTACGGAATCGAAATTGAACGCCGTGCTGGGCGGGTTGATGGTGCGGCTCGAGGCCTATCCCGACCTTAAGGCGAACCAGAACTTTCTCGAACTCCAGCGAGAACTATCCAATACCGAAGACCGCATCCAGGCCGCCTATCGCTTCTACAACGGCAATGTCCGCGAGTACAACAACCGCGTGCAGATGTTCCCATCCAACATTGTCGCGGGCATGTTCGGCTTCGCGTTGCGAGAATTTTTCGAAATACAGGACGAAAAAGTCCGCGAGGTCCCCCCCGTCGCTTTCTAGGCGGCGCTGCGCTCATTCGATATGGCCCGGTGAGAAGGCTGCTTCTCCAAGCGCAGGTAGGTGCGCAAGGGGATGTTGCAGATGCGATGTCCGGATGAAGGCATCCAACCCGTCACGACGCACTTTCGTGCGCGAGAAAAATCCTGTACGGCCGGCTCTGCGAGGTTGACCCGTTCGCACGCGGCCCATATGATGAAAACGGGGGAAGTTCGTAGGAGCATCGAAAATAATGCTGGTCAGGACGTTGTCTTCCGCGGTGCTGGGGATTGATGCCTATCCCGTCAGCGTGGAAGTCGACAATTCGCCGGGGACAAATCGATTCACCTTGGTTGGACTGCCCGATCTGTCCGTCAAGGAAAGCCGAGAACGCGTCGTTTCGGCGATCAAGAACTCCGGATTCCGCGCGCCCCGCGGCGTCACGCTGGTCAACCTCGCCCCTGCGGATATCCGCAAGGAAGGCAGCGCGCTCGACCTGCCCATTGCGCTGGGATTGTTGACGGCGAGCGAACAGTTGCGGAACGGTCGCCTGACGGACTACGCGATGGCTGGCGAATTGGCCCTGAACGGCGCCGTTCGGCCTGTTGCGGGCGCCTTGCCGATGGCCCTTGCCGCGCGCGATCAGGGACTGCGCGGCATTCTGCTTCCCAAGGACAACGCGAACGAAGCGGGCGTCGTGCCGGGCATCGAGGTTGTGCCGGTCGAATCGTTGCGCGAGGCGGTGGATTTCATGTCGGGGGCGCTGGAGATTCAACCGCACGTCACCGACATCGAAACGCTATTTCGCGAGGGACGAAGGTCCGCCGCGGATCTCAGCGACGTGAAAGGCCAAGCGCACGTCAAGCGCGCGCTCGCCATCGCCGCCGCAGGCGGGCACAATTTGCTCATGGTCGGTCCGCCGGGCACAGGCAAGACCATGCTTGCGTCGCGCTTGCCCGCCATCTTGCCCGACATGACGTTTGAAGAAGCCCTCGAGACCACGCGCATCTACAGCGTCGCCGGGGCGCTCGCCAACGGCAGCCATCTCATCGTGCAGCGCCCTTTCCGCGCGCCGCATCACACGGCCTCGACGGCGTCCATCAGCGGCGGCGGCCAAGGTCAACGTCCCATGCCGGGCGAGGTGAGCCTGGCGCATAACGGCGTGCTGTTTCTTGACGAGCTTCCCGAATTCCATCGCAGCGCGCTGGAAGTGCTTCGGCAGCCCCTCGAAGACGGCGCGGTCCACGTCCGGCGCGCGATGTACAGCGTCATTTTTCCCAGCCGCATGTTGTTGGTGGCCGCGCTCAACCCGTGCCCCTGCGGTTTCCGGTCGCATCCGCGCGTCGCGTGCCAATGTTCGGCCGGCGAAGTGCAGCGCTATCTGTCGCGGCTCAGCGGTCCGTTGCTGGACCGTATCGATCTGCATGTCGACGTGCCGGCATTGAGCTACGATGAGATCGCGGATCGGCGTCCCAGCGGTGCGAGCAGCGCCGAGGTGCGCGCTTTCGTGCAACGTGCGCGCGACCGGCAACGCGCGCGGCATGACGGACGTTTCGCATGCAATGCCCACCTCGATTCCAAAACCGTCCGCGAAAGCTGTCTCCTCGAACCCGGCGCGGAGAAACTGCTTCAGCACGCCATTGACGGCCTCGGTCTTAGCGTTCGCGCCTACGACAAAATTCTCCGCATCGCCCGCACCATCGCGGATCTGGCAGAGACGGAAACGATCGCCGAATCCCACGTCGCGGAAGCGGTGCAGTATCGAAGCCTGGATCGGAAGATTCTCTCTGGCTGAACCTGCCTGTCGGGGGGGATTGCTACAGGCCGAGCAGGGCGACCAGTTCGGCCCATGCACGGCTGATGGGAAAGACGCCGGGATACCGCGCCCATTCGACGTGACCGTCCATGAACAACACGTTTCCGCCGCCGGGAATGTGGTTGAAGTCCATCACGTTGAGGCTGATCTTGTCGAACATCACGGGAATGGAACTCTGCGACGTCACGCCTTTCGACGGGTTGTTGATGTCGGTGATGAGAAAACGCTCGATGCCGTCGCGAAGCCGAAGGATGGCGTGCGGCGTCCCGTCGTCGTCGACAAAGCTCCAGTCGGCGTCGAAGTCGCCGATCTCGAAATGTTGCTTCACCGCATCGCCGAAGCTGCGAGAAGCGTCCCGCGTGGCGGGGTCGGCAATCCAATCGTCTCGCAGAAGCCAGCCGACGTAAAAATACGAGAGCGTGTCGAGCAGGCACGGATCGATCGATCCGCCGGCGCGGCTTCCTCCCGGGCCGTCGGGGCGGCTCCACCGGCCGGCGTGGAATGCCGCTGTGCCATTGGCGCCGGAAGGACAAACTAAAACGCGTGCGTCGTTGAAGTATTCGGGATACATCAACGGACCGTTCAACATAAAAACGCGCGTGTTGCGATCCCGGCAGTTTTCGCCGATGCGGTATTGAATGGGAGGAAATGTCCCGCGGTTTTCGTTCGCGTACATGGCGATGGAAAGGCCAAGTTGACGCAGATTGCTCGCGCAACTCGCCCGGCGCGCCGCCTCGCGGGCGCGGGCCAGACCTGGCAGGAGGATGCCCGCCAAGATGCTGATGATGGAGATAACCACCAACAGCTCAATCAACGTGAACCCCGTTGAGGCACTCTCCCTGCGGCGTTGGTTTCGCGATTGCCTATCCATAAACAAAGTGTACATCAGATATCCGTAAGTCGCAAGCGTACGCGCTGCGTAAGTAAAGATGTTTCTACGGTTCTTCGTCAAGTGATAACTCTTCGTCGCTGTCGCTAAGTCCTGGTGCACGCGACAGCTTGCTCCGGAGACGGTGGAGGCGTTTAGAAAAAGCGATCAGGTACATCCGATCGGCATCGACTATTCGTTCGAGGGCCTCGCGCACTTCGAGAAACTGGATCGTTTCCGCACAAAGACGCGCGGCCTCGACCAAGTTTCGGCTCCGGTGCTCGTGATACTTCGCCAGCTCCAGGCGTGCGGGCAGGTCTTCGGGGAAATCGTTCAGGAGCAATTCCCACGCGTTGGCCATCCCTTGCCAATCTTGGTTCTTCTTGTACGCAGTCGCCATGAGTTCCAGACACGCGCGGCGGACGGCGGGATCGGGTTCTTCCTCCAGCACCCGCATGCCGACGGCGATGGCCTCGTCGTAGCGCTTTTGTCGGAAATGAAGTTTTACGAGCGAGACGCGGTCCTCGGCATGCTCAAAACCTTCCCCTTCGGGATGTGCCAGGCATTGCGACAGCCACGCCATCAACGCGGCGAGGGAAAGAATGTCGCAGGCGTGATGGTAGAACACCCGGTCGAGTTTGCGGGCGTCGCGCGTGCGCAGGTAATCGAAATAGAGTTCGGGGATTTCCGCGCCGGACACGTCGCCGTGGCGTTCGACGCCGAGCACGGCGCGCTCGATGTTGCCGAGGCTACAGTCGCGCAGACGCACTTTCCAGAAGCGTCGCGCCGCGTGCAGTAGGTCAAATTGCATCAGGGTGTCCAGGCGCGACGGGATACGGTTCGCGATCATGCGTGTGCGTAACAGCGGCACATCGAAGCTCTTGCCGTTGTAACTGACGACCGTATCGAAGCGCTTGAGCAGCGCGTCGATGTAACGGAGCATCGGCTCTTCTTCGTCGTAGTCGCGCATGAAACACTGTTCGAGACGGAAGACATTTTCCGTGAAATAGCCGAAGCCCATCAGAAACGCAACGGTCCCCGTCCCGCCGGCCAGTCCCGATGTTTCCGCGTCGACAAAGACGGCAGTAGTCGCATCAAAATCGACCAACTCGCTGTCGCACGCGGAGAAGGCGATGTGCTCGGCGTGTGCCCGCAAGGCGTCACCCAGCATGACCTTCCCGCGCGCGGTATCCAAGGGATAGTCCGTGCGGACAAGGTAGAAATGGTCATCGCCTTCGCCGATAACCTTGCCCGGCACGACGCGCTCAATCTCGTATGCGCCCGCCGCACGCTCTTCCTGCAAGGTCGCGATCTTCTTCTGCAAATCGGACCCGGCCATCACGCCGCGTGTGGCGAGGAGTTCTTTCAACTTGTCCTTGATGTCAGACATGAGAGGAAGACTCGCCACAAAGGCGCAAAGGACACGGAGGGCGCACAAAGGGAAGAGAAGAATTGAACCACAGATGCACACAGATGGACACAGATGAAGTGAGGATGAAAAGAGAGCAGATTTTCTTTATCTGTGTCCATCTGTGTGCATCTGTGGTTGCTCTTCCGAAAGGCTTTGTGTTTTTGTGCCTTTGCGGCTTTGTGTCACGTTCTTCTCTCTTCATCGTTCCCGGTAATCCAACGCCATTTTAGCCAGGATCAGCGCGCCGTTCTTGCCGTGTTCGCCGCCGATTTCGAGGGCGGGGCCGACGCAACTGGGGCAGCCTTCTTTGCAGCCGCAGCGGCTGATGAGCGATATCGCGGCTTCGAGCAGGCGGTCGTGCGTCGTGAAGAGCTTCTCGCTGAACCCGACGCCGCCGGGATAGGTCTCGTACAAGAAAATCGTGGGCTGCTCGGAAAACGGCGATCGCAACAGACCCAGGGCGCGAATATCGGTCGGGTCGCACATCACCTGCACGGGGGCGACTTGTCGCAGAGTGTTTGCGAGTCCATTGAGCGCCGCGCCGAGACGACTTTGAGGCAGGTCGGTGCGTTCGGACAGGTCCTCGGGAAACGCGATCCAGTAGGACGCGGTGTGCATGTTGATTTCAGGGAGATGGATGTCGCCGTAGCCCACGTTTTCGTGCGTGCCGAATTTGATCTTCTTGTAGACCGACGGCAGCCATGTCACGCTGACTTCGCCGTGATTGCGCGACGCCTGGCCGACGGTTTCCGAGCGGAACGCGTCGAGCACGCGCAAGTCGACCTTCACCTGCGCGTCGGTGTAGTAATCGGTTTCGACGGGACGCGCGTAGGCCTTGCGGTCTTCGAGGTCGAGCCTCTCGATGGTGTACTGCGCGCTCTGATGCAGATAGATGGCGTTCTGATAGACCTCGGTCGGCGCCGAGAAATAATCGATCTCGCCGATGACGCGGCCATTTTGCGTGGTGTCGAGGATCACCACGTTGCCGGGCGCGGCGGTGCGCAGGCTGATGTCCTGCGCGGGATACGCGTCTGCGTTCCAATGCCATCTGTCGCGCACGTGCCGCAGAATGCGTTGTTCAGCCAGGTATTCGAGGATGCCCTGCGTCGAAACGGCGTCCAACCCAAACGCCTCGCCGTCCTTGAAGGGAAACTCGAAGGCCGCGCACTTGACATGGCTTGACACAATAAACAAGTTGTTTGTGTCGACGGTTGCATTTTCCGGCGACAACTCGAAGAAGTATTCGGGGTGGCAAATGATGTATTGGTCCAACGGCGCGCTCGACGCGACGAGAATGACCAACGACGTGCTGGAGCGCCGTCCCGCGCGCCCGGCCTGTTGCCACGTGCTGGCCACGCTGCCCGAGTAACCCACCATGATGCAGGCGTCGAGCGATCCAATGTCGATGCCGAGTTCGAGCGCGTTCGTGCTGACCACCGCCATGATCTCGCCGTCGCGCAGGCCCTTTTCGATGGCGCGGCGTTCGGTCGGCAGATAGCCGCCGCGATATCCGCGCACGAGGTCGGTGCTCTTGCCGAGCCGCGCCACGGCATCCTTCAGATACGTGGTCATGATCTCGACGCGCAGTCGGCTGCGCGTAAACACGATGGACTGAATGTCCTTCGAGAGCAATTGGGTGGCGATATCCGTTGCTACATGCACCGACGACCTGCGGATGCCGAGTTCCGCGTTGACCACCGGCGGATTGTAGAAAAGGAAATGCCGCTCGCCCGCGGGCGCGCCGTTATCGTCAATGAGATGAATGGGCTTTTCGACGATGCGCTCGGCCATTTCCTTGGGATTGGCGATGGTGGCGCTGCAACAAATAAATTGCGGGTCCGAGCCGTAGAACGCGCAGATGCGTTTGAGCCGTCGCAACACGTTGGCGAGGTGGCTGCCGAACACGCCGCGGTAATGGTGAAGCTCGTCCACGACGATGTACCGCAGGTTCTCGAAGAGCTTCATCCAGATCGTGTGATGCGGCAGGATGCCCGTGTGCAGCATGTCGGGATTCGTGACCACGATATGCCCCGCATTGCGGATGGCCTTGCGCGCCGAGCCGGGCGTATCGCCGTCGAAGGTATACGTGCCGATTTTGACTTCGAGTTCCTCGATAGTTGACTGCAATTCCTTGACCTGGTCTTGCGACAGGGCCTTGGTAGGGAACAGGTAAAGGGCGCGCGCCTCGGGATCCGATAGGAGGCGATTCAGCACCGGGGCGTTGTAGCACAGCGTCTTGCCCGACGCCGTTGGGGTCACGACGCAGATGTGTTCGCCCGCGAGCACGGCCTCGATGGCCGCGCGCTGGTGCGTGTACAGGTCGGTGATGCCTCGCGCCTTGAGGCCCTCGATCAGTCGCGGGTGAAGTCCCTCCGGGAATCCGGCATAGCGGGCCTCACGCGCGGGGATGGAGCGCCATTGGGTGAGGTTCCGCATGAAGCGATCGTCTCGCCGAAGGCGGTCGATGGTCTGTGCGACGTTCATGGTGACATCCTGCGTGGGGCTTTGTTCCTGAATATAACATCAGGTGTTGCGTCGATCAAGTGTGCGCAATAACGCGAAACCGTTTTCCGGTCGCCCCGGTCCAAATCATGCCATGAATACGCTGCTGATTCTATTTTCCGGCCTTGTCGCCACGGTGAGCGCGGGGACCCTGGTTTTTTTGGGGTTGCGGGAGATCGTGACTATCTGGATACGCCATCGCATGCGGATCGAATGGCTTCATGCGGCGGCGGAATCGGACGAAGAGTCGTTGGCGTCGATGTTGGCTCTTCAGCGAGTTTGGGATGCGCCGCGATTGGCAAAGCGGCCTCGGCTTTTTAGTGCGGGGATGACGGGGCTGTTTTTGTGTTTCATCGGCGGCGCCTGTTCGCATGCCGGCGTCGCGATGCGGTATGGCGCGACGGCCGTGGGGCTTCATGTCGGCGGCAACCTCGCCTTGGGGTTTGGGGTTTTCCTGGTCGTGGCCGCGTTTCTTGCGCGTTTTTTGGGGCGGCCTTCTATTCCCCGGGATGCCTGATTGCGCTGGCGCTTGCTTCGGTTCGTCTATATGCCGCTGCCTTGCGTGTGGATGCCGCATTCCTTTTTATGATCGTCGCCCATGTGGTTGAACCAGCGCCAGCGTCCCGCGCGCTTATGCTCCCAGGGTTTGATCGGCGTCGAGCAAATCACGCAGCCGATGCTGGCGTAGCCTTGATCGTAGAGGGGGTTGTAGGGCGCGTCGTTTTCGGCCAAATAGGCGCGAACCTGGTCTTCGCTCCAGTCGATAAGCGGCGCAAGTTTCACGATAGAGCGGCCTTTGTGATCGACGCGGGACGCCTTGGGCGCGTATTTCCGGGCGTCGGACTGGTCGCGGCGCAGCCCCGTGATCCACACGTCCACCGTGTCGAGCGCCCGCTCGTTCGGCTCGACCTTGCGAATGTGGCAGCAGAGTTCCTGCTTTTCCTGGCTGTCGAAGAACAAGAATTCCCCGTGATGGGCGATCATCCGTTCGAGACATTCGGGTTCCGGCTTGAAACGCTCGATGCGAATGCCGTACCGCTGCTCGATCCGCTCCATCAAAGCGTACGTTTCGGGGTGCAGGCGCAGGGTGTCCACCGTCGCCACGCGCAGTCCCGGCGCGGCGCGTTTCGCCATGTCGATCATCACGCATCCGGTGTTCTGAAAACTCGTGAGGAGCGCGGCCCGGGCGCCGTGCGTCGCGACAGCCCACTGCAACAACGCTTCCGGCTCCAGCGCGTTCAATCCGTCCAACAGATCCGTTGATTCGCTCAGAATCATCGTCGGGTCTCCATGCCATGGAATCGATGCGGCGCGATCAGGTCTGCCGCTTCGCCTTCTCGAATTCGATCACGCGCGCGCGCAAATTGTCGGCGCCCATGCGCCCTGCCCAATCGCCAAAGGACTCGCCTTCGAAGCGTTCGGCCTTCCACCCATGCAGCAGGCGCGACGCCGCAGGCGCAAGGTCGGCGGTTTTGACCACCGGCAGCAGCGTCGCGGCAAGGCGCGCGCCGCAGTGATCGCCGCCGACTTGGAGAATGTACTGGTCCGTTCCCTTGCCCACGATTCCGATTTCCGCCGTTGCCGGCCTCGAACAACTGTTCGGGCAACCGCTCATGCGGATGATGACGTCCGCGTCGCCATGTCCCGCCTCTTCGAGGGCCTTAATCACGGACGGAAACACGCGCTCGGCTTCCGATGTCGCCAACGGACACAACGGCAGCGCCGGACAGGCCATCTCCAAACGGCGCAGCGTCGAAACGCCCTTGTCGGTTGGCAGGGCATATTCGTCGAGCAGCGCTTGGACGCTGTCCACATCCTCGTCGCGAATGTTGGCGAGAACGAGGTTGTGATGCGGCGTCAGGCGCACGTCCGGCCGGTGGCGTTCGATGATCGCGCGAAGACCCGACTTGAACCGGATGCCGTCCTCGAAATCCCGGACGCGGCCATTCTCGACCCATACGCCCACGTAGTTGAGCCCCGGTTGGCTCTGCTTGTGCCAGCCGAGGTAGTCGGGCTGCGCCGAAGGCGTGACGTCGCGCGGCGCGGGGCATTCCCGGCCCGCATAGGCGAACGCTTCCGACCGGAAACGCTCCAGGCCCCAATCGTCGATGAGGTACTTCATCCGCGCATGTTTTCGGTTCGTGCGATCGCCGTGGTCGCGCTGGACCTGGATGACGGCCTCGATCAGCGGCACGACCTCTTCCGGCTGCACAAACGCCAGCGGCGTGGCCAGACGCGGATACGTCGCCGGCCGGTTGTGCGAATGGCCAAGCCCTCCCCCCACGAGAATGTTGAAGCCCGCAACCGTCCCGTCCGGGTTCATGATCGCCAGAACGCCCAGATCGTTCGTGTAGACGTCGATGGAGTTGTCGAAATCCGTCGCAATGCCGATTTTGAACTTGCGCGGCAAATAAGTCTTCCCGTACAGCGGCTCGTCGACCGGCTCCGCGGGCAAATCCTTCTCATATACGACCGTTCCGTCCGCGTTCACCGTCACCTTCTCGTCGTCAAGCCAGAGATCGAAATAGGCCGCCGTCTTGGGGCTGAACCGATCGCTGATGTCGCGAGCCAACGCGATAAGGTCCATGCCGATTCGCGCATACCGGGGATCAATGTCCGCCACCGGCGGGGCGGTCACGTTGCGCACGACGTCGCCGCAGGAAGCGATCGTGGAAATGCGGCCCAAGTGATTCAGATCATGAATGAGCGGCCGCAGTTTACCCTTCACGACGCCATGGAACTGGAATGTCTGACGCGATGTGATGCGCATGTCGTTCTGGCCGTATGTCGCCGCCAGCGCGTCGCACAACAAATACTGTTGCGCCGAAATGCCGCCGCCCGGAAACCGCGTGCGCACCATCATCTTGTAATCACGGTCGAGCCCCTGTTTCTTGCGGGCCGGGCGCACGTCCCGGTTGTCCTGCTGGTACGAGCCGTGGAACTTCAAAAGCTGCGCCGTCGTTTCCGAAAAATGGTCGGACGGACTCGCCAGTTCCTCCGCCAACGCGCCGTATAGGCCGCGACTCGCCTCTTTCAGCAGTTCCACCTCCGTGAGCTTTCCAGCGGTTCCCGTTTCCGGCGCGTCTTCTTGGGTTTCATCCGTGGCCATATCTCATGCTCCTACTGCCTACTGCTGCACACACAGGTTGCCCTGAAATGCCGATAATTATTGCATATATGATTATATAACTCAACATAAAAATCGACTACAACCCGATCCTGGCTTTTCGGCCCAAGCGCTCCCGATGCGGGCCGGTGAGGAAATGCCGATTGACCGAAGGGAACGCATGGGGTCCTGGTCTCCAGCGCATCCCGGCGGAGGGGCTATATCCCCTCCCGTTGTAGATATATGCCTTTATCGACTTGACTGAAAAAGGTTTGGTAGAACCGTGCGTCGACGATGGGGCTTGCGCTGAGGGTTGCGCCTGTGGCATCGAGCGTGCGCTGTTGAAAGTTTACGCGGACGCGGCATTGTTTTCCCAAGGCGCTGATATTGGCGGTGCATTCCATGACGAGGCTTTTGGAAAGCGGGGTCATCTGTTTTTTGGCTTCCTTGATGGTCTGCTTGGAGTGCTCGATGTCGGTCCACTTGCTTGCGGTGAGCAGGCCGAGTTTTTCGTCGGCCGTGCTCACGATGTACCCCATGTCCTGAAGCACGTTCAGGACCGCTTTCATCACCAGGGCGACGTCGTGCGTGTCGTATTCCCGCGATTGAATGCCTCGAATATCGAGCTGTGATGGCGCTCGAAGCGGTTTTTTCTCGGTGGCGCATCCGCCGAACGTGAGGAGCAGGACGGCAAGGATGCCCCATGCGGCTCGTGTATTCATCGCGACCCCTTTCGCGCGTCAGAACGTGCTGGTATGGTAGGAATACGTTTCGACCTGGCCGTTTTTGTCGAATTTGATGATCACGGTAAGGGTTTTTTGGGTGGTGGCGGTGGCCCCGGAACTGCGGTTATGGCGACCGCCGATGGCGCCCAGCAAAAGCGAATTCTGCGCCACTCCGGTCCGCTCACCTGCCCGCTCACGCCCGTATCGCTTTCCGAATGCGAGGTTTCGGTGGCGACCTTGTCGTAGACCCAGGACTCGCGTCCTTCGGAATCGCGCCGCACCATGTTGGGCGAGCCGAGGGCTTCGAGCACTTCGACCGCCGACATGCCTTCGTGGACGTATCTCTGCACGAGCCCCAAGGTCATCTCGCGTTCCTTGGTCGCATGCAATCCCCGGCTGTGGGCGCATCCGCACAGCCAAAGCGCCGTAACCGCCAACACCCCCGACGTCACCGTTCTGCTTGTTATTCGACGCATGGCCTTGCCTCTCTGTTTTCTCCTTTTCACGTTTCCTACTACAAGATAGAGTACATCAAGGGGTGGCGTATACGCAATATCTGGTTTGAGAGGGCGTTGTCCTGATCATGGGAGCGCTATTGCCGTTTTTCGAGAAGGAGCATAGACTAGAAAGGAGAGTTGTGCGAGAGCGACGTGAAAGCGAGGGATGTGATGGACAGGGAAACGAACGTTCGCGGATTCACGCGCATCCGGGTCCATGTGCGGGCAAGGTTGAAAACGCGCCAGGGCGTCATCGTTCATGGAAGCGTGGAAAACCTCAGTATGAACGGCGTGTATGTCGTCTCCGAGTCGCGTCTGCCCATGGGGACCGAATGCGAGATCGCTTTGCTTTTGAATGACGACGAAGCCTTTTCTCCCTTGGCTGTGATGGGCGTTGTGGCGCGTGTCGATGACGGCGGGCTTGCCGTTGAGTTCACGAGCATCGCGCCTGAAAACCTCGAGCATCTGCACAACATGGTTGTGTACAATGCTCCGGACGCGGCGGAAGTGGAGCAGGAGATTGAGGACAGCGTAGGGCTGAAACGCCTGACCCCGCCTCGTTGTTGATCCCAAAAGCCAAAGGAGGAACGGGGTGGATGCCCATGTCTTGTCGCGCATAGAGACCATCCAAGGGAATATCACCACGCAAGAAGTCGACGCCATCGTCAATGCGGCCAACTCGAGTCTTTTGGGCGGCGGCGGCGTGGACGGAGCGCTCTACAGGGCGGGCGGCCCGGCCATTCTGGCGGAGTGCCGCACGCTCGGCGGGTGCGCTACGGGGGACGCGAAGATCACCGGCGGCGGAAAGCTGCCGGCGCGCTACGTCATTCACACCGTTGGCCCTATCTATCGCGACGGGCGCCACGGCGAGCCGGAACTGCTGGCTTCGTGCCACCGGCGCAGCCTCGAGATCGCCGTCGAACGCGGCCTCAAAACGATTGCGTTTCCCGCGATCAGTTGCGGCGTGTATGGGTACCCCATTCCCGACGCCGCCCGAATCGCCGTGACCTCCGTTGCGCAGTTTCTGGAAAAGCGCCCGGAGATCGAACGAGCGCGTTTTGTGCTTTTCGGCGCGGAAACATACAATGCGTTCTCTGCGGCGCTTCGGGAATTGGAGGATAAGGAGCAGGGGGAACGATGATCTTGGCGGCGGATGCGAAACGTTCGGGAAAATGGTCGGATAACGCATTTTTTGGGCTTCATTACGATCTGCATCCCACCGCGGGCGACACCGAACTCGGGCGCGAAGTGACGTACGAGCACATTCGCGAGCAGCTCGAAAAGGTGAAGCCCGATTATGTCCAATACGACTGCAAAGGGCACCCAGGTTACACAGGCTACCCGACAAAGGTCGGCTCGCCGTCGCCGGGCATCGTGAACGACTCTCTCAAGGTCTATCGCAAGGTCACGAAGGACATGGGCATTCCGCTGTCCATTCATTACTCCGGCGTATGGGATTCGCGCGCGATCGAGGTGCACCCCGAGTGGGCCATGGTCGACGCGGAAGGCGCCCCAAACCCCAACGCCACCGACCGGATGAGCGCCTACACGCGCGACCTCATGATCCCGCAACTCATCGAGGTCCTTACCGAGTATGATCTCGATGGCGTGTGGGTTGACGGCGAATGCTGGGCCAGCCCGCCATCGTGGACGGAGGGCTGCAAACGGGAATTTGCCAAACGCACGGGCATCACGGACATTCCCAAGAAGGCGGGCGACCCGCATTGGGCGGAATGGCTGTCCTTCCAGCGCGACTTGTTTGTCGAACACGTGCGCGCCTACGCGGAGGCGGTGCATAAGGCCAAACCGGATGTCGCCGTGTGCAGCAACTGGATGTACAGCGTGCGCCAGCCCGATTCAATCACGGTCCCGGTGGACTATCTTAGCGGCGATTTCGATCCGTCGTTCGGCTCCGAACGCGCCTGCGCCGAGTCGCGCGTTTTCTCGGCTCACGGCAAACCGTGGAACCTGATGGCGTGGGCCTTCCTCAAGACGGATCCCAACTGGCCTGCGTTCCATTTGGGGTGGACCCTCAAGCCAGTGCCGCACTTGTGCCAGGAAGTGGCCGTGGCCCTTGCGCAAGGCGGCGGCGTGTTTGTCTACAACGTGCCGCAACGCACCGGACGGCTGACCGCGTGGCATCAGGACGTGCTTGCCCAAGTGGCGCAGTTCTGTCGTCAACGCAAGGACTATTGCTTTCAGTCCGAGACGGTTCCCCAGGTCGCCGTGCTGCATAGCCGCAGTTTCTACTACGCGCACTGCGACCCGCTCTTCAACCCCGGCGGCGCGAACATTCCCATGGAAGGCGCCGTGCATGGCCTGCTCGAGAACGGCTATTCGGTCGACATTCTCAATGAGGACATGCTGCTCGAACGCATCGCCCAGTACCCGATCGTCGTGGTCCCGGAGCAAAAGGGATTGCCCGAGACGGTTCGCGAGGCATTGCGGGCGTACGTCGAAAATGGGGGGCGCCTCATCGTCAGCGGCGACCATGCCGCGCAAGAGTTCGGCGATTGGTTGGGCGTGACGCTCGCCGACGGAAAAATCACCGGCGAAAACTACATCCCGGCGAACGGCGGCGCGGTCATCGTGAGCGGTGAGTGGCAGCGCGTCGCCTGCGCCACCGGACGCGAGTTGGCGCCCCTGTTGCGCCAGCAAGAACCCGAACGCGACAAGATCGGCTTTCCCGCCGCAACGATCAACGCCGCAGGCAAAGGCGTGGTCGTCGCGGTGCACGGTCCTCTGTTCCGCATATACGGAGCATCCCACTACCCGCGCCTTCGTTCCTGTATCGGGGACATGGTTCATGCCCTCGAAGCGCCCAGAGTCATGCGTCACGAAGGCCCCTGGTGGATCGAGATGTCCGCGCGACAAAAGGACGGCCGTCTGTTGATTCAGTTTGTA
>ERZ795049.3483-NODE-3483-length-16626-cov-7.002535_pt1 | contig 16626 bp, 14 predicted proteins | sample MGYA00375133_ERZ795049 | MGnify/ENA primary metagenome ERZ795049 (study PRJEB30178, sample SAMN05720147) | activated sludge metagenome | isolation source: anaerobic digester from wastewater treatment plant | place: Japan | collected 2015-04-20 ...
TCTTATTTACCTAGTATAAATCTTAGTTCAAAGGTAAAGAAATAATAAAAATTGTCCCTTTACCATTCTCAGATTTTAGTTTAAGCGTGCCACCTATTTCTTTTAGGCGCTCTTTTACGAGATGCAAGCCCACTCCTCGCCCTGCATTGTAATCAGCTTTTGAAGCAGTACTAAAACCGGGTGAAAAAAGAAGATTTGTTAAAACTTTTTTATCATTTGAAAGTGATTCGGGTATAAGATTGTTTGCAACTGCTCTTTGTGCTATTTTGTCATAATCGATACCACTCCCATTATCAGAAAGCACAACAAGCAAGCTGTTTTCTTTTCGCTCGGTTTTAAGACGAATCAGGCCTTCTTTTTCTTTACCTATTTCTAAACGATGCTCAGGACTTTCAATTCCATGGACGATGGAATTTCTAACCAATTGCAAAAGGATTTCTTTTATACTACGTCGATATTTTCCTGTAATCAAAAGCTCATCTATTTTTTTTGCTTCAAATTGCACCATTTTATTTTCAACAGAAGCAGTTTTTATACTTGCTTGTTTCAATAATTCAATTAAAACAAAGTTTTCACCTACTTTTTTATGTTCAGTGCTAAACTGAGCGATTTTTCCGATAATTTCTTTAAAACTATCTTCGATTTTCATTAAGCTTTCAAGTGCAAAGGTGAGCTTTAAAATATCTTCAAATTCAACAGCTTCATCACGATCTCGTAATTCTTTTACCTTTTCTTCAAAGGCATGGAGTTTTTCTGCAAAACTATTTAAGCCCAAAACAACTGCATTTGATTTAATAGCATGAATAGCTTGATACATTTCAACTACAACCTTATCTGAAGATTTTGATCTATCTTTGAGTAAAAAGTTTATTCTATTAAACTCATAATCTGCATCTTCAATAAAGTCAAAAAGAACTTTGGGATCAACATGAATTACTTCAAACATTGATTCCATTTCAGATCGTCTCTTACTCTCTTCATCTGCCAATTGTGCTCGCAGTTCTGCTTCTTTTGTAATATCAGAAATTGATGCAAGAATATACAATTCCCCATTATCTCTTTCAAGCGCAGTAAACATTGTACTCAAAGTTTTTTCTTCATGTGAAACGGGATGCACAAAACGGAATTCATGAATAGGATTAATATCTTCGAGCATTTGTGCATCATAGCTTCGATGAATTACCATTTCAAAATAATCACGCAATGTTTGTAACTCTTTATCTTTTAATGAAGCAGATAAAAAATCAATAAAGGACTTACCTTCTAGTTCTTCTTCAATTAACACTTCTTCGAGTGCTTTTGAATATTGTCCTTGAATAATAAAATCTGTATCCATTAAAAAAAGACCAACTTTCAAATTATCTTTCATTGCAGTTATTGTATCTCGTTCTTCTTTTAAGCTTTTTGTAAGCACTTCTACCCAACGATCTTTTGTAATTTTTGTTTGTTCATACACAAGTGTGAGAGCTGAAATAAGTGCATATACACTGACAATACGTGAAGCATAAGCTGGTGCAAATTGAACAGGTGAAAAACCAGGAAGAAAAGCACAGATGAACATAAAAACCCATAAGAAAGAAGACAAAAGAGAGCCCCAAAATCTTCCAAGCAAAAAGATTGCCATCATAGGAAAAGTAAAAGACCAAAATATACCTGAAAGTGCTGTTCCACCACCGTAAAAATAAAATGCACACAAAACACCAAAAGGAACAACTGTCATAAAAGAAGGTATTTTAAAAGATGCTTTGGTTCTTAAAATAAAAAAGGCAGCAACAGTAGTGAGGCCCATAATAAAGTCAACAAAAGCTTCTATATTATTTCCTATTTTGTAGTTGGAAAAAGCGAAACCAAAAAGTAAGCTTCCACCAAGTAAAATAAGAAAGTTTTGAATAATATAGCGAACAACAAGGTCTATATTGCTTTCATCACGTATTTCAAAATATTTACCACTGGTAATAAAATTGAGAAAAGGATTCATTTTTTCTTGCACAAAAAGCCTCCCTAGTTGGCAGCTTCAATAGCAAGCAACAAACTAAATGTTTCTTCATCAAATATTTTGAAAGGAATGCAAATAATCCGTGTTTGTTCATTTGGCCATGATATTGAATGGTTTACTCCACGAACAATTGTTGGTAAAGAGATAACGAGGCGAAACATTTCTTCTAAACCACGTTTCGCATTGCCAGCTATAATATTGACAATTTCTCCAATAGCATCTAAAACTTCATCATCGATATCTTTATGCTCTGTTTCTGTGAGCATATCTGTAACCTTTAATGCAAGGTTTTTTTTCATAGATATAACAACTGCACCTCTTGCTTCACCTGTTAATCCAATAACTGCTGAAATATCCCAATCATGAACGTCTTTTTTATCAACAAAAAAAGGACGTTCAGCAGTTAATTCTGCACCAATAAAATCTCTAAATACATTTTCACAAACTTCAATAAATGGATGAATATATTTTTCCATTATCTTCTCCTTTTTTAAAAATTAATTTTATTTATTTTTTCTTTAAAACTTTTTTCACTTACTGGCTTAATAATATAATCAGTAGCACCGCTTTTCAAAGCTTCGATAACATTGTATCGAGCAGCTTCACTCGTAACCATAATAACAGGCAATTCTGCATATTGTGGCATTGCACGAATTTTTTTCAAAAAATCGATACCGGAAAGCTGAGGCATATTCCAATCCAATAAAACTAAATCAATTTTTTTTTCCGACAATTGCAAAAGCGCTTCATTTCCATTTGCAGCTTCTACAAATTCACAAGGAATATTTAAACTTGTAAAAGTGTTTTTTACAATGTTACGCATAATCCGTGAATCATCAACAACTAAAACATTTTTCATTTTCAACTCCAATTTCAATATCTCTAATACCTTAAATTGTATTATAGTTTTAATTATATGTCAATAAAATATAAAAAAAACTATAAAAACTTCCCTTGACTTTAATTATTAATAGAATTATAACAAAGGGAAGACATTTAAAAGGATACTACTATTTTGAACAACCGAGCTAAAAAATGCCCAAATCAAAAAACTAAAACGAACTCTGCCAAAGATATGACAGTTGGCTCTCCATTAAAGCTTATTTTCCAATTCTCTATACCACTGCTTTTTGGCAATCTTATACAACAAGTATATAGCTTAACAGATGCAATTATTGTCGGCCGACTGGTAGGGACTCAGGCACTTGCGGCCGTTGGCACTACAGGACCAATGAACTTTTTGGTTTTTGGCTTTGTCTATGGGCTTACTTCTGGATTTGCTATTATAAGTGCACAGCGTTTTGGAGCAAAGGATGAAAAGGGCTTACGTCAATCAGTTGCAGTGAATATTAAACTTAATCTTCTTAGTGCGATTTCTATAACAAGTCTCTCACTTTTATCTTCAAAACCCATTTTACTAGCTATAAATACTCCAAAAGAAATTTTCTCATATTCACTTAATTATATCAATATTATGTATATGGGTATTATTTTTATGATTATCTATAATACTGGTGCTTCTATTTTACGTGCGCTCGGAGACTCCAAAAGCCCTTTATACTTTTTAATTATTTCTGCGGTCTTAAATATTTTCCTCGATATTGTTTTTATTTTATATTTTCAGTGGGGTGTTGCAGGAGCTGCATGGGCAACAATTATTTCTCAAGGAATTTCTGGGATACTCTGTGTTGTGCATATTATAAGAAAATTTCCTATCTTACATCTTACAAAAAAAGATTTTGAAAGAAATCCTTATTTTACGTTTCAACACTTAAAAATAGGTGTTCCTATGGCTTTTCAATTTTCGATCACTGCAATTGGTGTAATTATTTTACAAGGTGCACTCAATTTATTTGGTGCAAATCATATTGCAGGCTATACAGCTGCACAAAAAGTTGAGCAATTGATAGGCATTGGAGCTGGTAGCTTTGGTACAACTATGGCAAATTATACGGGGCAAAATTTGGGTGCTCGTCGAGTAGATAGAATAAAAGCTGGTGTGCTAAGCGGTAGTTTTTTAACGCTTATATTTGCTTTTTTTGGCATGTTTATTTCTCTTACTTTTTCAAGTCAGCTAACAAGTTTATTTATAGACACTACTACTTCAGAAGGTGCTATTGCACTCGAAGCATCGAAAATATATCTAAGAGGAACAGCACCTTTTTATCCAGCATTGTTTTTGATTTTTATTTTCAGAAACACCTTGCAAAGTATGGGCCGTGGTTTTGTGCCACTCCTTGCAGGTGTTGCTGAATTGGTCGCTCGTTTTATTGGAGCACTCTTTTTCCCTATGGCTTTAGGATTTTTGGGAATAGTGCTTGCAGGACCCTTTGCATGGTTTGCTGCTGTTATTCCACTCGCAATTGCGTATTTTTGGACTATTCCGAAAGAACACTTGTACCTCGATCCATTGCCGTAAGACCAGTACGAACAAGCTCAAGGATGCCAAAGGGTTCAAGAAGTCGAATTAAGCTTGCTATTTTTTGCTCACTTCCCGTCGCTTCTATAACAAGAGAATCAACACCAACATCGACGATATGCGCACGAAAAATATTTGCAGTTTCTATGATACCGATACGATTTGAGCCCTTTGCATTTACCTTAATCAAGGCAAGTTCGCGAACAATGGTATTTTCAAGATTACACTGCTCGATAGATACAACTTCAACGAGTTTGGACAGCTGTTTTTCTATTTGTTCCAATATATACTGATCGCCTTGAACAACTATAGTCATGCGCGAGCGATCGGGATTATGCGTTTCCCCTACAACTAAACTGTCAATATTATAACCTCTGCGACTAAAAAGCCCCGAAACGCGGCTTAAAACACCTGCATGGTTATCTACCAAAACCGATAAAACATATCTTTTCATACAATACTCCTTTGACACCTTTGCAAAGCAAAATCTCTAAAATATTCTAAAACAAAAGTAAAAAATTTTCCTAGTTTATTTCGTAATATTTTCCCAGCACACGTACTTTTTCAGAAACTGCTTTTAGTTCTTCTACTGCGGTATCTATCAAACGACTGTCTTGCCCTATCGTGAGGGCTATATCTGTATAAAACATATAGGTCCAGGGCTCGCCTTGTACCGGTCGAGATTCTAGCCTTGTCATATTTAGGCCAAGATAGTGTAAAACAGTGAGACAGCGCAAGAGGGAGCCAGGTTCATTTTTGGTAGAAAAACTCAAAGAAACCATGGGTTTTCCCTTTGCGGTAGACGATTCATTTGTAGAAAAACCTTTTCTATCCACGGAAGATTTATTTGTATTTGTTGCAGAGATAAGAATAAAACGCGTATAGTTATTTGGGTCTATTTCTATACCCTCTTTAATAACAGCAAGTTTAAAAGCATCCGCTGCAGCGATGGAAGCAATAGCCGCATTTTCTTTTGCATTTTTTTCCTTCACGATGCGCACCGCATCAGAAGTAGAGCTTGTTTCAACAACATCCCAAGGCTGGTCCGCAAGAAAATCTGCACACTGAGCAATTCCCTGCGGATGCGAGAATACTGTTTTAATATCTGAAGCCTGACTTCCTTCTAGTCCTATAAGTGCATGTTCTATACGGAGCTTTATACTACCCGTTATGGAAATATCTTCAAAGCGCAAGAGATTATCGAAGTTTTCGTAAACAGAACCAGCGAGTGTATTTTCAATGGGAATCATCCCGTAATCAGCCCTTCCATCGCGAACCGCTTGGAAAACTTCTCGGAAGCTTTTTTGTGGAAGCCTTTCATTGCAGGCATCAAAATAATGAAGAATGGCTTGCTCAGCATAGGCACCACGTGTTCCTGAATACGCACAAGAAAAACTTGTTTTAGCCCCATCAGAGCCTGCAATCGCTTCGCTTGTTTTGGGCTTAGACCGAATACGGCTCACTTCTTTTCCCACCACGGGGGATAAAACTTCGATATCGCGCATTAGTTTTTCAAACTGCTCAGGATACAGCGACTGTGGTCCATCAGACAGTGCTTTATCAGGATTTTGGTGTACTTCAACAATCACCCCGTCAGCACCCGCTGCAACGGCTGCAAGCGCAAGTGGTGGCACCTTATCGCGAATGCCTACCGCATGACTTGGGTCAACAATAATCGGTAGATGCGTCATAGAGCGTAAAACAGGGATAGCTGAAAGGTCGAGCGTGTTCCTCGTTGCCTTTTCGTAAGTTCTTATCCCTCGCTCACAGAGAATAACATCGTTTGTTCCTGAGGATAATAAATACTCGGCGGCCATGAGCCACTCTTCGATGGTTGCAGAAAGGCCTCGTTTTAAGATAACGGGTTTTTCTAATTCGCCTACTCGCTTGAGTAGTTCAAAGTTTTGCATATTTCTTGCGCCGATTTGATAGACATCGACGAGGTCTTTCATAACAGGAATATGCTCGACCGAAACTATTTCAGTTGCTACAGGAAGCCCGTAGGCATCTCCTGCTTCTTTTAGGATTTTTAAGCCTTCTTCTCCCATTCCTTGAAAGGCATAGGGACTCGTGCGTGGCTTATAGGCACCTCCACGCAATAAAACAGCTCCAGCAGAAGAGACGCGTTTTGCAATTTCCATCATTTGCTCGCGACTTTCAACCGCGCAAGGCCCCGCAATAGCAGTAACACGAGTGCCACCAATCTTGATAATTTGCCCCCAATTATTGGGGATTTCGACAATCGTATTTTCTTTTTTAAATTCACGACTTGCCATCTTATAGGGCTTGGAAATAGGAATTACGCGATCTACCCCAGGAAGTATTTCCACTTCTCTTGGATCGATGGACATTTTTCCAACAGCGCCGAAGATAGTTTCTTCTTCTCCGCGAATCTCATTTACCTTAAAGTGATTTCTTTCAAGAAATGATTTTAAGTTTTCTCTATCTCTTAGGGGGATACCCCGTTCCAATACAATTACCATAGTAGATCCTTTTTAGGCTTCTAAATTCCAAGAAACAGTTCGTAATATATCACCAAAAACGCCAGCAGCTGTTACAGCCGCGCCAGCTCCATAACCACGAATGGTAAGTGGTATGGGGTTGTATCGTGCGGTGTGAAAGACAAAGGCATTTTCACAATCTTTTATCGGGTAGAGCGGATGATCAGGACCAACTTCGAGCATGCCAACACTACATTTTCCATCTTCTATGAAACCTGCCATACGCAAAACCTTATTTTCTTTTTTGAGCGCAGCCATTTTTTCTGCAAAATAGCTATCGAGCTTGGGTAAGTTTTGAATAAAGGCATCGACGGAGCCTGTGTCATCAAAGTCTTCAGGAAAAACTCGGTTGATAATAACGTCTTCTATTTCAAGCTCATAGCCAGCCTCTCGCGCAATGATAAGCGCTTTTCGAGCAACGTCCATGCCACCGAGGTCATCTCGTGGGTCAGGCTCAGTAAATTTTTTCTCCCGAGCTTCTAAAACCGCTTGGCTAAAACTGGCTCCCTCATCAAGACGCCCAAAGATATAGGAAAGTGAGCCAGACATAATGCCGTAAAAACCTGTAAGACTGTCTCCGCTTTTAAATAAATTTTGTAGAGTATCTATAATAGGAAGTCCTGCCCCCACATTTGTCTCGTATAAAAAGCGGCGATGTTGTGTATTTGCAACAGTTCTTAAAGACTTATAAAAATCCATACTCAAGGAATTTGCCCGTTTATTTGGTGTTGCTATATGCATACCTGCTTTGAAAATATCTAAGTATTGATTGGGTAAGTCATCTGAAGCGGTACAGTCAACAAAGATGGGATTAAGCGGTTTTGCCGCTTGCACAAAGTCCAAAACTCCTTGTAAATTTGTTTCCGTTGTTGAAGCCTCTAAGTCAGAGCGCCAGTTCGTTAAATCTAAACCTTGTTCATCCATCATCATACTAGAAACCGTAGCAATTGCGACAACCTTAATGTCTATTTTTTGAGTGAGCAGTTCTTCTTTTTGATCTCGAATTTGATCAAGAAGACAACCACCAATGGCACCTGCACCGAAAACAAAAACCTCGATGCTTTGTGCTTGGTTGAAGAAAAATAAATGTGCTACTTTCACGGCTATGTCGCCATATTCTCCTGATATAACAACAGATATCGAGCGCTCCGATGAGCCTTGGGCGATTGCAAGAATGTTTATATCTCGTGAGGCAAGTGAATCAAAGAAGGTTCCCGCAACGCCGCGCTTTTTCTTCATTCCGTCCCCAACAATCGATACAATGGCACAGTTTTCTTGCACCTCTATAGGATTTATAAGTCCTTCTGTAATTTCCATTTCAAATTCGTCATTTAAGACAAAACGCGTTTTTTCAGTATCTTTTTGCTTTACACAAAAAGTAATCGTATACTCAGAACTCGATTGGGTGATAAGCAAGATAGAAACCTTTGCGCGAGACACAGCTGAAAAAATACGTGCCGCTATGCCCTGCTTTCCGCGCATTCCAGCGCCAGAAACTGAAATCATGGCGGTGTTTTTTAAGCAAGTTATACCACGAACCGCGCCACTTGTCGAATAATCAAACTCAAAGGGTCCCTTCCCTATGCGAGTACCAGGAGCTTCTGGGTTATAGCTATTTAAACTCCAAACTTCTATATTTTTTGATGCGAGCGGGGTAAGCGTTTTTGGGTGTAAAACCTTTGAGCCAAAAAAAGATAATTCCATCGCTTCTTCGTATGACATATTGTCCACAACAATGGCATCGTGAACAATTTTGGGGTCTGCGGTGTAAACACCGTCAACATCTGTCCAAAATTCAAGCTTGCGCGCTTCCATCGCATGAGCAACAATGGCAGCTGAAAAATCAGAACCATTTCTACCGAGTAAGCCCATTTGCACAGGGGAGTTTATATCTTTTTTCCATCCACAGATAAATCCAGGAAAGAGATAGACAGTGTTTTTGTCTTTTTTCTCTTCGCGAATTTTTGCAAAGGCATCATAGGTTGCTTGAAAATCAGGGTCGCCTTCAAGTAAATCACCCGTTGCAATAATATAATCCCTTGAATCAAAAAGAAAAACCTTCTGTCCCTTTGATTCAAGGATAGCCTTCATAATAGGGGCAGAAAAACGCTCTCCTAAACCCAAAATCTTTGCAGTAACTGAGTCAGGGCATTCGCCAAGGATTTTTATTGCATTGAGTAGAAGCGTATATTCCTTACATAAGGCGTCAACAACGGTAAGTAGTTCATTATAAAGATTTTCATTTGCCATTAAATGTAAATCTTTTATAATGTCTCTATGTATGATTTCTATCTTCATTGCTAAAAGATGGATATCTGGTTTTTCTTGTGTTAAAACCGTATCGATACTTTCTTGTAAAAGATTTGTTACTCCAGCAACAGCTGAAACAACAAGACTTGTCGCTTCTTTTTCTGAGCGAGACAATACAATCGATGCGGAATTGAGCATTCTTTTTGCGTTGGCCATAGAAGTGCCACCAAACTTTAAACTTACCATTAATATCCTCAAATATAACTTATAATTATGCAAAATCTTAGCAAAAATCGAAACAATATTCCAGTACTTTATAAATCATTGTTAGTTTACTTTTTTTTGCTTGTGTTTTAAACTAATATTTACTACTATATATCTATCTTTTGTACTGGAGTAATATTTGAATGTAGCAATCGCCTTTGACATAAGTGCCCTTTCTCTTTTTACAGTAATACTATTGCTCTTTATCAATAAAAGAATTGCACCAACACAAACAAATCGTGTTTTTATCTTATTTGTGCTTTGTCTCTTTTTTACAAGCTTCTTTTCCCTCGCCTCTCTTTTACACAAAAGTTATACTTTTATCTCTTTTATACCCTTCGATTTTTTTACAATAACAAACCATGCGCTAAAAATTTCTATTCCACTTTTATTTAGTTATTATATATTTACACTCGTTGCAAGTCAGAAAAAAACTTCTCGTAGATTTATAAAATATACATTGCTGGCACCTCTCATCTATTCGATTTTTGCTCTCACTGCATTTATTTTTAACCTGCAAGCCTCCATAGCTCAAGCGTTCTATCTGCTTTACACCTTTATTTTTCTTTTACAAAACGTCTTATTTCTAAAAAAACATCGCTCTATTTTTCCAAAACAAAAAACAATAGTACTTCTATCTTTTGTAGTACTTTTTACCCTGGTACTCAATGCAGAAATATACCTAGCTTCTTTTTCTATGGGAAATATAATTTTTGCTTTGAGTATTCTTGTACTTTTATTTACTACACATAGACAAGAAGAAACTATTTGCAATATTAGTTTGTTGTATAATCAAACTGCATTTAGTTCAATATATGCAAATTATTTTGAAAAAAAAATTCCCTTTACTATCGTTACCATTGTGCTCGATGATTTATTTTATTTACTAAAAACGCTCGGCATACAGCAAATAAATGCAATTATAAAAGAAACAGCTTTTTTCTTAAACGATATAGCAAAAAATGCCCTCATTTTTCACTTTAATGATGGCAAATTTTGCGCAACTTTTAATGATACGAGCGAAGAAGCATATCTTACTTTTATTGAAAAAATTAAGGAACGTTTTGCTAAAGCATGGCAAATTGATTTAATCGAAATTAAAATTTTCCCCAGACTTGCTCTTATTGCATGCCCAAAGGATGCTGAATCAATTGAAGATGTTATAGAAATCCTGGAGATTCTCCAACACGACGAAAAATATAAAAAAGAAGGCTTACTCTATGCCTCGCAAATCGATACGAGCTATCGTTTAAAAACAGCTTTTTTAGATCATACGGTAAAAAATGCGCTCGCTGAAAATCGCATAGATGTCTACTATCAAGCTATTTTTTCTACGGAAAAAAATCGCATTATAGGGGCTGAAGCCTTGGTGAGAATGCAGGATGAAAAGGGTCGCTACATTTCACCCGAGGACTTTATCCCCATAGCTGAAAAAAATGGCACGATACTACGCATTGGCGAATATGTCTATGAATCGGTTTGTCGTTTTATCAATGAAACAGATCTTGCGTTTTACGGTATAGAAAAAATGGATGTAAACTTATCTGTTGTACAATGTATGCAGGAAAACTTAAGCGAACAGTTTTTAATGATTGCTGATTTATACAAAATACCTTACGAACATTTAAATTTTGAAATTACGGAAACAGCAGCAATCTTTTCAAAAAAAATATTTGAACAAAATATTCAGCGCTTTGCAGAAGCAGGAATAGAGCTTTCTCTTGACGACTATGGTTCAGGCTATTCAAATATTAATTATTTAATAAATCTTCCTTTCAATATGATTAAAATTGACAAAAATATTGTATGGAAGGCTTTTTTAAGCGATAAATCATATACCGCCCTCTCTTTTACTATTTCTATGATAAAAGCTCTTGGAATGACGGTACTTGCAGAAGGTGTGGAAACCTACGAGCAAGCGCAGCAATTGACAAAACTAGGTTGTAATTATTTACAGGGTTATTATTTTTCAAAGCCCGTACCAAAGGAATTATTTTTATCACTTCTTATTCAAAATCAAACAGAGAATGAAATTTTAGAATTTATTGACTCGCGGAATGCAAAAACACAAACAAAAAAAATACTTCATGATTCTATAAAAGAATTGCAAAGTATAAATAAAAATACTTCTCAAAAAAGCGCTGAAACAGAAGACTTTGATGTTCTTGAATTAGAAGAACTAGAAGAAATTGAAGAGCTTAAAGAGATTTAAAAAACCTTTATGCTTTTTTAGAAAAACTATATCGTATCTTACCATATACACGAGCAATAACTGAAACAATGGCAATTCCCAAAGCTATCGCACCAGCGGCACCTAAGGTTGTATAGCCGAGTTCGAGCGCTGTTTCTACAGAGCCACTCACAAAGGCACGCATGGTAAAAAACATACCTCCACCTGGAACAAGAGGTAAGATGCCGGGAATTAAAAACACGGTTGCTGGATTTTTTATAATAATAGCTAAAATTTCAGATAAAAGTGCAACAAAAAAGGCGCCTAAAAAATAGGCGTATAGAATAGAACCACCGCTGAGTAAAATCCACTTATAGATTGTCCAACCGATGCCTCCTAGAAGCGCTCCCCATAAAACATCGTATTTGTTTGCATTGAAAAAAAGCGCAAAAACTCCCGTCGCCATAAAGGCAGAGAAAAAATTCCATAGAAGGCTTGTGTTTTGACTTTGAAAAAAAAGGCTCATAGAAAACCACCAAATAAAAGAGGCCCAGAAACCGCACCAACTGAAAGTCCGATAGCAATCATAACAGCTTCCACAAGGCGTGCATTTCCTGACAATAAATCACCAGCGATTAGATCACGGATTGCATTAACGAGGGCAAGACCAGGAACTACTTGCATGAGTGTTGCAGTAAGAATAATTTCTTGCGTAAATGCAAGTGGTATAAAATCTATCAGTTCAACAAAAATAGAAACAATCGCTCCAGAAAAAAGAGAAATGATAAAACTATTCAGTTGTATTTTCTCAAGAGCTTTTAAAAAAAGCCGTAAGCCAAGCCCTATACATAAAGAAAGGACTGCATCGATGAGTCTTCCCCCAAACATAAAGGAGAAAAAAAAGCCACTCAAGGCACCCATGAGGATAATAAACCAGGAAGGATATTCTGCATTCGTATCGATTTTACTTAAAACAAAGTCTATTTGTCCTGGCTTTGCAAGTGATTTTCTTTGTGCAAGACGGCGGCTCAGTTCATTTACACGGGATATTTTTTTTAAGTTTACTTCTCGGCGAGTTACTCGACGAAATGCGGTATGGAAGCTATCTTTTGAGTCCGTATACGAAACTTGTACAACAGTCGGTGTTACAAAGGCTGTTGCGGTTTTTGCTCCAAGAGAAATTGCGGTATGCGTCGCCGTTTCTTCGGCCCGGTAGGTTTCACCACCGTTTTCGAGAATCATAGAAGCGGAACGAATACTTATAGCTAAAACTTCTTTATGCTCTAAACGCGACTCATTCGTTATAAAAAGGTTTGCATCTCCCTTTTTTTCCAAAGCTAGGTTCTCCTTTTTTTAGATATAAAATGAAAGAGGGTAAACAACAAAAAAACAAAGCCGGCAAAAACAACGGTTACCGCCCCAGAAGGTAAATCTAAGGTCCAACTCAAGGCAAGACCAGAGAGAGAAAAAAGAAGTGAAAAAATACTTGCAAAAACCATCATCGACGATAATGATTTTGCCATGTAGGATGCGGTACCTGAAGGCAGTGTAAGCATAGCGATAACCATAACGAGCCCAACAAAGGTTTGCAAGAGCACTACAGATATTGCGATGATAATAAGCAGAACGAAAAAAACAAGCTCTGTTTTCACGCCACGAACGCGAGCAAAATTTTCATCGAAGGAGGAGGAGAGAATTTGCGGGTAAAAAAGCCACGCGAAAAAGAGGACAATTAAATCAAGTATAGCTAAAAGTAATAAATCCATTTTTGTAATGAGCAAAATATTTCCAAAGAGGTAACTCGAAGGGTCAGTATAGCCTGGCGTTTTTGCCATAAATAAAACCCCTATACTCATACCGATAGCCCAAACCGCATTTATAACCGTGTCTTCTCTTTGCTTTGACTTAGTCGAAACAAAAAAGATAATAAGAGCCGATAAAATAGCAAATAAAAAAGCACCAGCTAAGGGAGTAAAAAATGGGATACGACCGCTTACGGAAAAAAAGACCGCCATTCCTATGCCTCCCAAAACAGCATGGGAAATAGCTCCTGCTAAGCTTGCAATGCGACGAACAGAAACGAGGGAACCGAGAATGCCAAAAAGGATTGCAGATAATATAGAAGCGATTACCGCATTTAAAAGAATATCAGTCATGGTCGCAACATCCTCTATCATCGATTATTTCATTGTGATTTACGCGAACTAAACCTGTTGCACTTAAATCTACTTCCGAAAGTTTTGGGCTCGTTGTATGTTTTACCACCGATCGAAAGCCCCCCACCTCATCTTTTTCCCCCGCACACAAGACTACATCAGTTAAACTGGAAACAAACTGGGAGTCATGCGTTACAACCAGTATCGTGCTCTGCCCTTTTAATTTTCGAAGCGTTTCGAACAAACGCTTTTCGCTTTCGCTGTCCATATTCACCGTCGGCTCATCTAAGACAATGAGCTTTGGCTGAGAAGCGAGAGCACGAGCAACTAAAACACGTCTTCTTTGCCCACCAGATAGAGCAGCATAGGGACGATGAGCAAGATTTGACACTTCGCTTAAAACGAGGGCTTCATCTATCGCAGCTTTTTCTTCTTTGGATATTTTTTTCCCCAGCCCTTTAACAGTTCCCATTTTAACGACATCGTAGACCGAAATAGGAAAAGAACTATCGAAATCCATATATTGTGGCACATAACCGATGAGTTCTTCTCTTTTTTTGCTTGTTGAGGGGAAAAGTTCAACACTACCCTTTTGAGGTTTTTCCAAGCCTAAGAGCAATTTTAATAAGGTTGTTTTTCCTGCACCATTTGCACCAACGAGGGCAACAAATTCATTTTCATGCACATGAAAAGATATATTTTCAAAAACAGAAACAGAACCGTATGCAAAAGAAACATCGTTAAAACGAAAGGCAATTGTTTTTTGCCCTTCATCGATATCTTGCTTTTCTAAAAATGGTGATTGTCTTGAAGCTTTTTTCATCTATAGGCTTCTTTTATGGTCTTCGCCATAGCGTATAGGTTTTGAATATAATCTTGCGAAAGTGGGTCAAGCATAAGCACCCGCGCCCCCGTCTGTTTTGCTATTTTTTCTGCGGCCTGTTTTGAAAACTGTTTTTGCACAAAGATAGCCCGAGCATTTTCTTCCTTAACTAAATCTACCAATCCAGCAAGTTGCTTTGCAGTTGGCTCTTTCCCGTCAACTTCAAAGGCTATTTGTATAAGTCCAAATTCATCAAAAAAATAACCAAAGGAAGGATGAAATACAAAAACTATTTTCCCTTGTAGATCCTGTAAATCGACAGCAATCTCATTAAAGGTTTTGTCGATTAAAAAAATAAGAGAATCAAAGTTTTTTTTATAAAAGTTCGTATTTTCTGGATCGATCGCAATGAGGCTAAGATAGATTTCTCGACTTATAAGTTTTGCATTTGTGCGACCAAGCCAGGTATGTTTATCAACTCTAGAACTTAAAACTCGCTCTTGAGAATGCACAGAAATGTCTCTTGAATCAATTACGGCGTCATCATCGTGCTGGTGGCTATCTTGCTCCCCTGGAGAAAAATTTCGATACTGCAAGGTTTTTGTAATATCTATAATAGAAAGATTTGGGATTTGCTTTTGTATTTTTGGAACAAAGCCTTCTTCAAAATCCAAGCCCGATAAAATCCACGCATCAGCCTTTGTCAATTTTGAAATTTGACTTGGCTTTGGTTCATAGGCATGAGGACTTTGCCCTTCTCCTACTAAAGTGAGAATATCAACCCTATCTTTTGCAATTTCCTGCAAAAAAAATGCTTCAGGTAAAATGCTTACGGCGACAAGCGGTTTTGTTTTCCCCCCCGTATCGCGAGAACCAAAGGCAAAAAGATTTTGCAGAGAAAATAAAAATAGAACAGTCATTAAAAATAATATTGTTTTTTTCATATAGCTATATTATTCAAAAAAAAGCCTAAATGACAAGGGAGAGAGTAACTTACTCACCCGGATAGACAATTCCCCATTTTGCACGCAAAGTATCCATCACTTCCATCACTTTGATTATTTCTGAATGCGGCATTTCTGGACACTCGAGAAGCCCTTGATCGATTGCTCTTTTACAAGCGCGCACTTGGTATTCAAAGCCAGTAATTTGCTTAGGAGGGAAGTACTGCTCGATAAGCCGATATTCACTGTCATAGACCTTTATTCCCTCACAATTATTGATATTTTCAAACTCAATAAATCCCTTTGTTCCAAATAAAAGCCCACGCCTATCACTTGTGCACGAGATAGATGATTGTAAGCTTGCAAGACGTCCATCTTCATAAACAAGGCTTATAGAATTTGTTTCATCAACACCTGTTTTTGTTTTAATACATGTGCCATCAACAGAAAGCGGATGCCCAAAAGCCATCATAGCAAAATTTATTGTATAAACACCTACGTCAAGAAGTGCCCCACCAGCAAGCGCAAGATCAACAACCCTTTGTTTATGCGTAACTGGATATGCAAGATTTGCAGTAAGTGCATATATTTCACCGACTGGCTTCCTTTCCAAGATTTCATCTAAGGTTTTTCTCATTGGCATATACCGTGTCCAGATAGCTTCCGCAACAAGGAGTTTTTTTTCTTTAGCAAGAGCCAAAATTTCGCGCGCTTGTTTCGCATTCATTGTAAAAGATTTTTCACATAAAATATGTTTCCCATACTCTAAGCACAGTTTCATATGTTCAAAGTGATGCGAATGAGGAGTTGCAATATAGACTAAGTCGATATCCTTATCTTCTAACATTGTTTGATATGAGCCATAAATCTGTGGAATTTCGTATTTTTTTGCAAAGTTCTCTGCTCTATCCTTATCTCGTGATGCTATTGCGTATGATTTTGCATCATCCATCGCATTAAGCGTTTCTGCCATCTTTGTTGCTATTCTTCCCGCACCTAAAATTCCTACTTTCATCATAATACATCCTTATCTAGAATATTTCCCCTAACATTACTATACGCTATAAAAGCATTTTTAGCAATTTTATTTTATTAGTTAAACA
>ERZ795049.3484-NODE-3484-length-16626-cov-5.181401_pt1 | contig 16626 bp, 13 predicted proteins | sample MGYA00375133_ERZ795049 | MGnify/ENA primary metagenome ERZ795049 (study PRJEB30178, sample SAMN05720147) | activated sludge metagenome | isolation source: anaerobic digester from wastewater treatment plant | place: Japan | collected 2015-04-20 ...
ACCGCCTTGGCCAACGGCGGATACCTGGACGCGGAAGAGCTGCGGGGCGCCAAAAAGGTTCTGACCGCCGCCGCGATGACCTACGTGGCGTCCGCGGCCATGGCGGCCATGCAGTTGCTGCGCATGGTGCTGATCGCGCGCGGACGCAATTGAGGCTGCGCGTCGCGAACGTCACGGCGCCACGCGGCGCCGTCAGCCGCATTCGAAGAAGGGCTGCGCCGTGGGGGCTGGTTGCGTTGACGGCGATCGCGGCATGCGGCGCCGCAGTGGCCGCGCCGGGCGCGGCAGACGTTGCCGTCGAGGGGCCGTTGCGCCTCCAGGCGAACGGCGTGGCCATGGGCATAGGGGCGGCGGGACGCGTCGCGGCCATCGAGAATGCCGAGCGAAATGCCATCGCGCAGGCGCTCGAGGAGATCGCCGCCACGCGCGACCTGACCTCTTTCGGATCCATGATTCAAGCGCCGAGCCGGTATGTGCTCTCCTACAACCTGTTGCGCCACGAGACCAGCGCGGATGCGACCGAGGTCTCCGTCGATCTCTTTCTGAACAAAGACCTTTTCTGCGCCGAGGCAGCGGCGATTCTCGCCAGAACCCTCCCGCGCCGACCGCGACTGGTCGTGTTGATGGGGGAAAAGACGGGCGAGGCCCCTGTTCGTGTCGCGTCTCCGGAAAATTGGGCGGCGGATGCGTTGTGCCATTCCCTGCGGGACCGTCACATGGACGTTTGCGGCATGCGCGAACTGGCCGCGCACTACTCCGCAGAGGAACTTACGGCGCGGCTCGAGGCCGAGACGCCCCTCGCGGCGCGGCTGGCTCTGGAAAACCTGGCCGACATGGCGCTGATCGCCTCGGTCTACAGCGCGATCGATCCGGGCCCGACGAATGCAAAGGCGTGCAGCGTTCGGCTATCGGCGCGGCTGCTGCGCGGAGCCGATGCGGCGGTGCTGTTCGACCGCAGCGTGGATGCCGTGGTGCACAGCGTCAACGCCGAAGAAGGCATGCGTCAAGCGACGCTTGACGCGTGCCTGAAACTGGCGCCCAAGGCGGCGACCATGGCGATTCTGGGGCTTGCGGGCCTGCGCGACGCCCAGGTGACGCTCTCTATCGCAAACATCCGCAGCCGCGAAAACGCCGCTATTGTCCAGGACTGCATCGCCGCGTTTCCAGGCGTGCGTCGCGCGGAAATCATCTTCTACGCCGACGCGTTGGCGCGGCTGCGGATCGACGGCGATTTTTCGCTCAGCGCCCTTGTCGACCATCTCGTCCTCCGTGCGTTTCCCACGTTCTGGCTGGAAAGCAAGAGCGCCATGGACCGCGAAGTGGAGATGACGCTTGTCTCGAATTGACAGAATCCGGCCGCAACGTTATCCTTGCCGCAACGACAGGTTTCTTGCGGCCCCGATCCTCGCGGATTTCCAGAGAAGGCCATGACGGATTTTTCCGGCGGAAAATACAACGAATTGGATTGCCTTTTCGTCCATGTCCCGAAATGCGCCAACGAGTACCTCCCCCTTGGCGAGTTTCTCAACATCACGTATGCCCCGATGGGACTGCTTGCGCTGGCGCACCAGGCCCGGCGGCGCGGCTTCCGCGCCGAGATCGTCCATCTGGGGGTGGAATGGATGCTCGATCGCAACTACACGCTCGCCGCCGAATTCGCCGAACGCCGCATCGCCGCCGCGGGGCTGCCGCTCTATTGGCACTACCAAGCCTACGACGTTCTCCAAGTGGCGAAGGCGATCAAGGCGGTTTCGCCGGAAACGTTCGTCTTTCTTGGCGGGTTGACGGCTTCGTATTTCGCGGAAGAAATCCTGCGATCGTTTCCGTGCGTCGACGCCGTCGTGCAAGGCCATGGCGAAACGCCTGTGATAGCGCTTCTGGAACAGTTGCAACGCGACACGCCGGACTTGGGTCGCGTGCCGTCGCTGTATAGTCGTTGCGGGGCGGAAATTCGCCGCAGCGACGACTCGTACGTGGCGGAACAGGCGGACTTGGACGACCTTGTCTTCGCAGACTTTTCGTCGCTCCGGCATGCCGAGACCTACATAGCGTCGTTTGGATTTCCCCTGGCGTTCTCGAAAGAATACGACGAAGACGAACACAAGGCCCGCAACACCATGGGGCGAACCTTCTTCCCGTTGTGCACCGGTCGAGGGTGCCATGCGGAGTGCGTCTACTGCGGCGGCAGCGCCGGAACGCTTCATCGCGCAAACGTCCGCAACCGCGTGCTCTGGCGCAGCCCGGACCGCGTCGTCGACGACGTCCGCCGCGCCGTGGACGCGGGGTATCGCACGATAAGCTTGTGTTTTGACCCGACCCCCTCGGTGGACGATTATTATGTCGACCTGTTCGCGAAACTGCGCCGTGACAAGGTCGCCGTGGACGTCTATTTCGAGAGTTGGGCGCTGCCGACGCGACGCTTTTTGGAAACGTTCGCGCGCACGTTCCCGACGGAACACAGTTACGTGGCCCTGTCGCCCGACTCCGGGAACGAACGCGTCCGCCGCCTGAACAAAGGTTTTTTCTACACGAACGATCAGCTGCGCGATTCGCTCCGAACGGCGCGGGACCTCGGCGTGCAAGCGGACGTCTTTTTCACGATCGCGCTGGCGGGTGAAACGCTGAAAGAAGCCCTGGAAACGCGCGACCTTATCACGGAACTGCGCGACGCATACGACAACATCCGGCGGCTGATGACATGGACCGTGCAATTGGAGCCCGGAAGTCCGCAATACGAACATCCCGAGCGCTACAACATCATCACCGATCGACAGTGTTTCGAGGACTTCCGTCGCGCGCACGGGGGGCCGCATGCGGATACGTATTCCTCGCTCGGCTTCAAGATAAACGATTACTTCGGCGACGAACGCGACGGCGGCGGCATTCTGGATTTCGAGGCCCACATCCAGCATCTGAAATGCATGGAATTTTGTTTTCTCGCGCCGGACCCGCGGCAACGCCTCACGCCGGAACAATCGCGCCGGCATTGTCTCGAACGCCGGCGCGCCATCGCCGCACGGCGCGGATGCGCGACGGAACAGCGCCTCATCGACGACCAGCACCGCTATGCCGACGCGCGCGCGGCTTTGCGCAAGGAAGGGCCGTCTATGCGGCCGGAATGGACCTGACGACGCATGGACGCCCATGTCGCGATTCTCGACAACACGCTGCGCGAAGGGGAACAAGTCCCCGGCGTATGGTTCACGCGGGACGAGAAACGCGCGCTGTTCCGGGGGTTGTTGGACGCCGGAGTGGACATCGTGGACGCGGGAATTCCGGCAACGTCGGCGGAAGACGCGGATTTCTGCCGCGAATGCGCGGCGCTGGCGGGAACCGGAGCGGTGGGCGTGACCGTGCGCGCCGTGCGTGAAGAGATCGATCTTGCGGCCTCCATCGGAGCCGGCAGCGTCTTCCTGATGTTCCCCTTTTCCGAAATCCACATCGAACACAAGTTCGCGACCACCCCCGCCGCCATCAAAAAACGCTGCGAACAACTCGTCGCCTACGCGCATGCGCAGGGACTCAAGGTCAATCTCGTCGCGGAAGATGCCTCGCGCGGAACCGTTCCGCTGGTGTGCGACCTGGCGGACTTCGCCGCGCACGCGGGGATCGAGCGGCTGTTCGTGTGCGATACGGTGGGCGCCGCGTTGCCGACGCGTTTCGCGCAACTAATTGAGGAGGTTGTCCGCGCGGCTTCGGGGCGATGCCAGACGGGCGTGCATTGTCACAACGACTTTGGCTTGGCCACGGCCAACACCTTGGCGGCCGTCGAGGCGGGCGCCGAAATCGTCAGCGTCACGGTGAACGGACTTGGCGAGCGCGCCGGCAATGCGCCGCTCCATGAAGTGGCCCTGTCGCTGTCGCTCCTCGCCAGACGCAAACACGGAATCGACCCGCGCCAACTGCCGCGTCTCTCCGAACTGGCCGAAAAGGCGTCGGGCATGTTTCTCTCGCCGCTTACGCCCATCGTGGGACGCAACGCGTTCCGGCATGAAAGCGGCATTCACGTGGACGGCCTGCTCAAGGCGTCGCGCGTCTACGAGGAACTCGCCCCGGAGATCGTAGGCCGCACGCGGGAATTGGTCCTGGGCAAATCAACCGGCACGCATTATCTGCGCGCGTTGCTGCACGGCACGGCATATCCTTCCGATGACGCCTTTCTGCGCCGTTTGCTCGATCGCGTGCGCCAAGAAGCGCTGGCGCATGACAAAAGCGCGGCGCGGCGCCTGCATGCCTCGCTGGATGCGCATTACCGAGACAATTTCGGATTTCCCCTAACGCGATTTTGGGAATTGGCGGATGAACTTTCACAAGAAAAACTTTCGTGAACGGCGCTTTTGCGGCGGGCGCGACGTCGATCCAATGAGGCCGCTGTGCTGACCGAAATCTTGAAACGACACGATGCAGGGCCCGCCGCGGGCGCCTATCGCTGGTATGCGCCCGATCTGGCGCTGCTGCCGGAGTATGCCCTGGCGCTGATGGAAGATGACATCCGGCGGCGCGGCGGAATCGCCCTGTCGGCGGATCGCCTGTTGATCGCGGCGGATCATTTCGCTCCTCCGGCCACGATAGAGCGCGCCGCCATGCTGCGCATGGTCCAGGACCTCTGCGCGACAATGGGATGGGAGCCGCGCCTTTTCGAAGGCATCTGCCATCAACTCCTGACGGAGGACGCGCGGACGCTTCCCGGAACGCTTATCATCGGAAGCGACAGCCACACCGTCACCGCGGGCGCGCTGGGCTGTTTTGCGGCGGGTTTCGGCAGCACGGATGTCTACGGCGCGCTGATCACGGGGAAAATCGCCCTGCGAGCGCCCCGTCTGATTCGGATCGTGATCGCCGGAAGCCTGCCGCCGGGCGTCATGGGCAAGGATGTCATTCTCGAACTCTTCCGCCGGTGCGGCGCGGAAAAACTGAATGGCGCCGGCATCGAATTCATCGACGAAACCCGTTCGCGCATCTGCCAAAGCGACCGCTTCGCAATCTGCAACCTGATCGCGGAATGCGGCGCCGAGGCGGCGTTGTTCCTGCCCGACGATGTCACCGAGGCGTTTTTGGCGGAACGCGACGGAAACGCGCCCCCTCTTCCGGGCATTGCGGAAGAGTCGTACGATGAGGAAATCGTCATCGACGCGGAGGCGCTTGAACCGCTCGTGGCCCTGCCGGGCAGTCCGTTCCGCGTGGCGGCGCTGCGCGCATACGAAGGCCTGGCGTTGCATCAAGTCGTCCTGGGTTCGTGCGCGGCTGGACGGCTCGAAGATTTCGCCGTCGCGGCGGCAATCCTCGATGGGCGTCGCGTTGCCCCCGGCCTGAAAGCCATCGCGATTCCTGCCAGCGCGAAAGTCTATCTGGCCGCGCTGAAGGCGGGCTACATCGCGACGCTGGTCGCTGCGGGCGTGTGCATCGGCAATCCGAGCTGCGGTCCGTGCGGCGCCATCGACAAGGGCGTTCTGGCCCCTGGCGAGCGTTGCGCCGCCACCCTAAATCGCAACTACGAGGGCCGCATGGGCGCTCCGGACGCCGAAATCTATCTCGTGAACGCGGCGGCGGCGGCGGCGGCCATGGCGACGGGAAAGCTAACGGACCCGAGGAAATTGTTGTGAGAGAACTCATCGAAGGCGCCGCGCTGGTCCTGGGGGACGACGTCAATACGGACATTCTGCAGCCGTCGCGCTACTTTTCGCTCGAGGCCCGGCGCCGCGTCGCCGGCGTGCTCGCCGGACAACGCGAAAGAGGAACGCTTGCAGGAATCGTCATCTTGGCGGGCCGTAATTTCGGCGTTGGATCGAGCCGCGAGTCCGTGGCGCGCGGCATGATCGAAGCGGGCGTCGCCGCGATCGCCGCCGCGAGCGTCTCTCGCATTTTCCTTCGCAACGCCGTCAATCGCGGGCTGCCCATCGCGGCAGGACTCGATCGTGCGGCGTGTGCCACGATAGCGACGGGGGATCGCGTCGCGCTGGACCTGCGCGCACAGCGGGTGATCTGCACGAGCCGTTCGGTTTCGGCGGCGGTCGATCCGCTCGATCCGTACCTAGCCGCCGTGCTTCATGCGGGCGGGCTGCTGCCGTATTTGGAGAGCGTATGCGACACATCGACGTCGCCGTGATCGGAGCGGGCCCCGCCGGGCTCGCCGCCGCCGTTCGCGCACGATGGGTAAAAGCCTATCGCGGCGTGCCCTGTTCGGTTGCCGTGTTCGATCCCGCGCCGGCGGGCGGATTGGCCGCGCTGGGCGCGCCGCGATTGACAGGCCCGACGCCCCTCCCGCTCATTCAAAATCTCCTGAACGAGATGCGCACGCTCTCGCTGCCTATTACGCCCGCGCCCGTCGACGCGATCCGCCGCGCGGGCTTCCGATGGGCGCTCGAAAGCGAGGGGCGCGAATGCTGTCGCGCGCGCGCCGTCGTGCTGGCCACGGGATTGCGCCGGCTTGCCAACGAAGCCGATTATTTTCGCAAGGGCCTGTCGTTGACCCACAACGGCTACGACGACATTCCGCGGCATCTGGAAGCATTGTGCGCGAGTCGCAACGTGCGGGATGCGTTGATCATCGGCAACGCAAAAACGGAAAATCTGCTGCCCGTCGTAAACGCCGTTCGCCGACGCCGGCCCGAAACGCGTTTCACCTTTCTCTTGAACGAATCGCCTTCGGACGCCCTGCGCCGCCGATTCCAAAACGAGAACGTCCTTTTCGGACGCGCCGCGCGTTTTTCCGGCGCGTCCGATCTGGAAGAGGCGATATGTGAGTGTGGCGCGGAGCGGATCGCTTTTCCATGTCAATTGGCGTTCGTGGACTACGTGGCTTTTGAGATCAAGCCGGAGCGGACCGTTGCGGCGGAAGGTCTCGCACGCGACGCGCATGGCTTCGTCGTTATTCAACGCGACGGCGCGACGAATCTTCCGGGCGTTTTCGCGGCAGGCGACGCGACCGGCATGCTGGCAATGGCGCTCAAGGCGATCGCGGAGGGGTCCATCGCCGGATTCGCCGCCTATCGGCATGTATTCAGCCAAAAATTCGGATGCGCCGCGCCGCTCTTTGCCTATGCCGCGGTTGACGCCCCCCTTGTTCCCGAGGCGAGCGATTACCCCGACGTGACCGACTCCGATCTGATCGAGCCGTTGGCCTCGATGGATTTCGCCCCGGAAGCGCTTGCCCGCGACGCAGAATTTTTTTTCAAAAACGACCCCGCAACGACGTACGGATCCATGCGCCGCGCATTGGGAGAGGAAAAAGCGCGAGACCTGCTTTGGCGGATGTTGGACGCAAAGTGGTGCACGATTCAGCCGAGGGAGGACGCCGCAGGTGACGCATGATTGGGGCGAAGCGCTTTTCGCGGAGATTGCCGCGTTTCTCGCCGAAGGCCGGAGCGACGAGGATCGCTTCACGGAACTCGCGTTTGCGTTGGCGCGGCTGCAATACGCGCACGTCCCGCTATACCGCGGATGGTGCGATGCACGCGGCGCGCGCCTGGACCGGCTGAATGCCGTGGACGAGATTCCCGCGCTGCCGACCGAGGCGTTCAAGCGAGCCGAGCTGCACATCGCGCCGGATGCCGTCGTGCGGCGGTTCCATACCTCCGGCACGACCGGCGGCGCGGGGCACAAAGGCGTTTCGTGTTTCAGCCGCGCCGATCTTGCCCTGATGGACGCGGCGATCGACGTCAACGCGACGCGTTATCTTTTTCCCGATCACGCACAGCGCCGGACCGCGATTTTTGTGCTCGCCCCCGCGCCGGCCATGGCCCCGTATATGATTATGGTTTACGGCATGGAACGTCTCGTTCGGCGATACGGGACTGTGGACAGCGATTTTTTTCTTGGCCCGTCCGGACTTGAGACGGACCGCCTCGAACGCGCTCTTGATGCGGCATGCGTCGCCGGGACGCCGGTGACGATGATCGGCGCGACCTTGGGTTTTGTCCGTCTGTTCGACGACTTTCAGGCGCGCGGCAAACGGTTTCCGTTGCCGTCGGCGAGCCGCGTCATGGACGCTGGAGGATTCAAGGGAAAGCGCGAGGAGACGCGCCGGGAAGCCATGCTGGATTCCTTTCGTCATTTTTTGGACGCGCCGCCCGAACGATGCGTGAATTTGCTGGGAATGACCGAGCTCGCAAGCCAATTCTACGACGACAACGTGGCGGCGCACGCGGAATCCCGCCCTTGCCGCGAAGGAAAGCAAAACGCGCCGTGGACGCGAACGCGCGCGGTCGATCCGCAAACGCTGCGCGTTTTGCCCCACGGAAGCATCGGCATCCTGCGCCATCTCGATCTGGCCAATGGAGGGCGCCCCTTCGCTGTGCAGACCGACGATATCGGCTTCACGACCCCGGAAGGGTTTTACTTGCTCGGGCGCCCCGACGCCGTTGAAGCGCGCGGATGCAGCGTGACCGTGGACGAACTCGCCCAACAACGGAGATGAACCGTGCCGAAATCCGCTCTCCAGCTCGACGCCTTTTATCTGCCCGAGGATTTTGCGCCGCCGCATCCGCTTGAACGGCACGAGACGCCGCTCTCCGGCTCTCTCTCGCTGCGGCAACTGCACGCGACCCCGGAGCTCGTCGCGGCGTTGGCGCGGCACGTAAAGCAAGCGGGGCGGGAGGTTCTGCGCGCCATGCCGATCCAAAAAATCGTGCAAGCGCTCGACATGGCCGCGGAGGAATGGCTGGAGCGCCGGGCTCCCGATTATGACGCCGTCATCGACGCGATGGCCTCCGTCACCGGTTTTTCGCGCGAAATGGTCTGCGAATCCGTCCGTATCGAACAGCATTCTTCGCGGGCAGACGACATGTGGCGGGCGCTCGCGAACGAATTCGGCGACCCGGCCGTGTTGGACAAATTCGTCTGGCGTCCCGAAGCGAAGGGTTATGCGCGGGCTTGCGGCCCCGACCTGACGCTGGCGTTATCGCCGGGCAACATCCCTGCGTTGAGTCACCTGCCGTTCATGCGCGCCCTGCTGGTGAAATCGCCGATCCTGTGCAAGCCCTCGGCCAGCGAGCCCGTGTATGCCGCCGCGTATGCGCGATCCCTGGCGCGTTGTCTTCCTGAACTGGCCCGCTGCATGGCGGTGATTTATTGGCATGGCGGCGACGAGGCCCTCGAAAACGCCGCGTTTCAAGAAGCCGGCGCCGTGATCGCCTTCGGTTCCGCGGAAACCTGCGCTTCCATCTCCTCGCGCGTGCCTCCTGGCGCAAGGCTGATCTTGCACGGCCACAAGCTTGGATTCGTCGTCGTCGATGCAGCAGCGGTCCATGCCGCGAACCGGGACGATCTGGCCGCCCGCCTCGCCTACGACGCCGCCATGTTCGATCAGCAGGCGTGCCTGTCGCCGCATTGGATATTCGTGATCGAGAAAAACGGCGAAGAAGCCGCGCAACTCGCTGCGGCGCTGACCACGGCCTTGCGCGCCATCGAAACGGTCCTGCCGCGCGGCGCGGCCACGATCGCCGAATCGGTGCGCTATTGCCAAGCGGCGGACGACGCCGAACTCGCTGCCGCGATGGGGGAGCCGACGCGTCTCTTCTCCAGCAGGGACGGCGACCGTTTTTTGGTTCTCCTCGACCGGCGGCGTCCGTTGCGATCGAGTTGTCTTGGGCGTGCAATCACGATAGTTCCCGTCAGCGGGATCGAAGAGATCGAAACGCTTCTGAGTCCGTTCCGCGGTCACTTCCAGAACGTTGCGATCGAGGCTGCTCCTCCGGAAAGCATGGACATCGCCGAGCGTCTTGCATGGCTGGGCGCAACCCGGGTATGCCGTCCGGGCCGCATGGCCTGTCCCTCCATGATGTGGCATCACGACGGCCTTCCCTGCCTAGAGACCATGGTGCGCTATTGCGACTGGGAAGGGCAGGACGGAGCTGCCTCGCAGATTTCCTGATGCAGGAAGGCCGTGTTTCCTGCGTGGTCCGCTACGACAACCTCGATGCGCGCGGGCGGTCCAGCCAGGTCCTCGTCGCGCGCCCAAACAAGCAGGTCTTTCTCGGGATCGTAGTCCATCAACAACCATCGTCCGCGGCAGGTCGCGCGGATGTCCGCAATGCCGCTGGCGGCGTCGGCCACGCGCAGGCGCATCACGGGACGAGGCCATGCCTCGAGGCCGCCGGGCGTTGACTCGATCCATTCGATAACCGGCGGTTCGACGTCCTCCATCGCGGCGAACACGCCAAGCTCGCGCACCTTGCAGACAAGCCGCCCGCCCCGCTGCTCTGTGTCGAGACGCGACCAGCCCTTTTCCGATGCGCGATACAGATGCACGCGGGCGGGCTTCTCCGCATGGGGCGGAATGGTCGTCGATACGGTCAGCGGGGCATCGATCGGGGCATCTCCCGCATCCAAGCGGAAGGGATCCCCCAGCATGCGCGCAGGGGGAACGGGCGCGCCGGTTGGCGCCGAATGGACGACACACAGCGTATCGAATGGGCCATTGGACGGAACCTCTAACCGAACGTCGCCCCACGATTCCGTTCGCGCAGCGGCGCCGCGCGTGAAGACGGCGTAGCGATCCTCTATTGCCTCCGCGCGACGGGGCCAGACGATGCGCAACGTGACCGACGTCGTCTCCCTGGGCAATGCGTAGGCGGCCTGCTGTACGCCGGGTGAAACGCAACGGAATGTCTGGGCGCGCATGGAAGCGCCGTCCGATGGAGTCGACAGCAAGAGGGGGGGATCGGCGTCCGGAAAGCCGGCATGACGTATGCCGAGCGCGATCCAGCCCGGCATGGCCCGGCGCTCCAATACGATCGGATCGGCGTCTTCTCGGCGGTTCCATTCCTCGCTCGAAAACAATCGCGGCGTTTGCGTTTTCAAAGCGGCGGACTCCTTCCGCGCTTCACCCTCCGGACTCGATGCGTCCGCCGTCTCCGGCGTCAAGGGCACGATCGCCTCGGCGCGATGGCCGAAAAAATCCTCCGCGACAATGCGGACCTCGCTCATTTCGCGTGGAGCCGCGATCCGTCCGTCGCCGGAATGGGCGGCGATCGTTTCGCTGCGATTGTTGGGCCAGCGCCATAACAACAGGAAGGGGGCCGTTGGGTTCAGACGGCGATCGTAGCACGCGGCTCCGTGATCGAGACGGGCATAGCTGATGCGATCGTTGCGGATCGTGAACACGTCCCGGCCGTCGGCGCGCAATATGGCCGTATGCACGCCCAACACGTTTTCGCCGTTGTTCGCGGGATCGATGACGTCCACCCCGAACATGACTTGTCCGAAAACCTGCACGGCGTCGCACACGTAAACGCCGTCCTCCGATCGTTTCGCCTCGCGCACAACCGGCAGGCAGCCGTTCTCGACGCGCGATTCGGGCGTCGCGGGATAGACGGCGATGTGGCGGATGACCGGAGGGGTCGCGTCGGGCCATTCGATGCCAAACGCCCGCGGGTTGAGCGCGCACTCGCTCTTGTCGCGGAGTTCATAGTGCAGATGGGCCGGGCCTGCGCCCGTGTCGCCGCTGTAGGCGACAATGTCGCCTCGTCGCACACGAAACCGATCGGGTGGCGGATTCACGTCAACGGTGTATTGTTCGCGCCTGTGTTGCTCCGCACGGACATACGCGCCCAAGTCCGGCATGAAGTCGCTGAGGTGCCCGAAGACCGCCATGAAGCCGTCGTCGAGTTGGAGGTAGACGGCCTTGCCATACCCATACGGCGAACACCGGACGCGCGCCACATACCCGTCCCCCGGCGCCTTGATCAGCGCGCCGATGTCCCTTGCGCGCAAATCGATCCCGGTGTGAAGACGCCCGGAACGGTGTTCGCCAAAGCTGGACGTGACGATCGGAGGCAAATCCAACGGCCAACGATAGTCCGGCGCTTGCGTCGCCGCCGCCGCCCAGACAAGGGCCCAAACGATCATTTCGTTCGCGTTTCCCCGGCGGAAGACGGAGCGGTTTTGGGCGCGCCCGAGGCTGATCCGTCCGGGCGCCCCGCGCCGCCCTGCGCGCTTTTTTCAAGCTGCCGGAGAAGATCGGGACGGGCATTCATCTGCCTGGTCAACTGGGGAATCAGAAATTCCTGGACGGCTCCCTCGTTCTCGATGATCGGCGCGCAAAACCGCTGCACGATCTCTTCGCTTTTCTCCTCCAGCAACTCGCGCTTGATGGCCGGCCCCATTTTTTCAAGCGTGGGAGCCTCGCCCGGGAAACTCTCCACCAGCTTGATGAGATGAAATCCATAGTCGCTCTCGATGACATCGCTCATCTGGCCCGGCTGCAGCTTTGCCGCGGCCTCGCCGAGAAACGGCGGAAGCTCGCGAAGGGGTATGGTCCCGATATCGCCGCCGCTCTCCTTGCCCTGTCCCTCGGAAACGTCTTTGGCGACGGACTCGAAACTCTGGCCCGCCCGGATGCGCTGCGCCGCCGTATTGGCTTTGTCGCGCGCCTGGTTGCGGTTTGCGACGCCGGCATCGCCACGGGCCGGAACTGTTTTGATGAATATCTGTTTGAGGTGAACCCCGCCGCCCTGCGGAAACTTATCCTTGTTCGCCTCGAAAAAACCGGCGATGTCCTTGTCCGAAACCGTAACGTTGGCTTCCTTCACCAAGGCTTCGCGAACCTTATGAATCATGAGCCCTTTTCGAAGGTCCGCCAAGGCTTCCTCTTTCGTTGTGCCTGCCCGTTGCAGCACTTCCGCCTCCGTCAAGGGTTTTCCGTCTTGGCCCAAGGCCTTCTTCATGCTGTCCATTTCCGCCGCATACGCCTTTTGAAGGTCTTCCTCGCTCACGCTGACCTTACGTTTGGCGGCCTCCTGGCGGAGGATTTCCTGCATGATGAGCGAACGAAGCGCGGCGATGGCCATCCCTATTCGCACGTTGTCCGGGACCGCCTTCTGCTGGTTCATCTGGGCCCATCGCTCGATCTCGCTGCGATAAAGCCCGCGGAACTCCCGGGCGTCGATCGAGACGCCGTTCACGCGCGCGACGGGACCGTCCGGAACCGACTTCATGACAATATCCATGCTGGCCAAATCCGGAGCCTGCGCCGCCGCAACGAATGCGAACACAAGCAGCGCCACTCCCAGCCCTATTCCAACAAACTTCATATGCGTTCTCCTGGGTCTTCCGCGTCCTCGGTTTCCAGGTCCTCGACGACGGCCTCTTCTTCCTGGCTTTCCGATGCGCGCTGTTTTTCCCGCCAATCGCCGAGCTCGCGTTGCAACATGTCCATGACAAAACGCGACAAGAAAAACGCCGCGACGTACGTAACGACAAATGTTAACGCGATGCGCACTCCCGTATCAAAGCCGAGGCCGCCTCCGCGGAGAAAATGCAGGATCATGACCGCCGCCGCCGTGATGGCCGCCGCCAACATTGCCAGCGCGTCGGCATCGGGCTCCAACAGGGTCCGCCGCGGCCCAGCGGGATTTTTCGATGATCGCTTCGGCATGGCACGATGCTAACACAACACGCGCGCCCAGATCGCCTGCCCTGCCTCGGCCACGCTATTTCTGGAACCGCCGCCGGAGAGGAAAGGCCGGATCAAACGGAATGTTTCCCAACGCTCCGCGCGCGTCCAGCGGGAAACCCGCTTAGCGACACGAAGGAAGAGGCATGTTCGGGAAAGGCGTTACGCGCATGGAGCCGGCGCCCCCATGCAGCCATCGGGAATGACCGGCGGCGGCGATCATCGCTCCATTGTCCACGCACAGGGAAAGGGGCGGCATGAATAGGTCGACGTCGAGTTCGGCGCGCAGCCGATCGCGCAAAAGACGGTTTGCGGCGACGCCGCCCGCCAACACCAAGCGCCGCGCGCGGGTCTGCGCAAGGGCGATGCGGGTCTTGATGAGCAACGTGTCCACCGCGGCGTGCTGAAAACTGGCGGCAAGGTCTTGGACGTTGACGCCTCCTTTGCGCCACGCATAGAGCGCCGCCGTCTTGAGTCCGCTGTAGCTGAACTCAAGGGTGTCGGATTTGGCCAGGCCGCGAGGGAAATCATAGGCGAGCGGATCGCCTCCCTCCGCTTCCTTTTGAATGGACGGTCCGCCGGGATAGGACAAGCCGAGCAGACGGGCGACCTTGTCGAAGCACTCGCCGATCGCATCGTCGCGCGTCGCGCCCAACACGATATATTCGTGCGGCCTCGGACTGTCGATGAGGCACGTGTGGCCGCCGCTGACCACCAGCGCCAGAAAGGGGAAATCGGGCGGGTCTTGCCCGAGAAAGGCGGAGAAAATGTGTCCTTCGATGTGGTGGACCGGCACCAGGGGAACGCGCCAGGCATAGGCCAGCGCCTTGGCGAAATTGACGCCGACAAGCAGCGACCCCATCAGCCCGGGACCTTGGGTGACGGCTACGGCGTCGGGGCGATCGCCGGCCTCGGCAAGCGCCTCGCGCGTGAGTTGGCCGATGCAATGCGTATGCTGCCGCGAGGCGATTTCGGGGACGACGCCGCCGAAGCGCGCGTGAATGTCCACCTGGGAGGCGACGAGGTTGACGATCATGCGGCGGCCGTCTTCGATAACGGCGACGCCGGTCTCGTCGCAGGAGGTTTCGATGCCCAGGATGCGGCTCATTCGACCAACTCCGATGCGTGGACCAGTTCGATGCCCGCCTGCTTGATCGCCTCGAGTTCCTCGGGAAGCCGTTGCGCCGTCAAGGGGCGGAAATGGCCGATGCCGATGGCGTGTCCGTGTTTCAGGGCGGATTGGATAATCTGCTCGATTTGCCCCGCAATGTATGCGGGATCGGCCTTGTTGTCCAGAAAAACGTTGCGCGACGCGACGGGAACCCCCAAGTCCTTGGCCACGGCGCACGCCATGCTTTTGGGCGACGTCCGGCTGTCGACGAAAAACAGGTCGCGTTGTTGAAGGCACTTCAAGAAATGCCCCATGGCCTGCGCGTCGGCCGTGAAACGCGATCCCGTATGGTTGTTCACGCCGACGGCTTCCGGTATTTCCGCCAAGGCCTCGTAGGTCAATTGGGCGATTTCGTCGGCGCTGGAGGTCGTTCGAATCATCCCCGGAAAGGCGATTCCCTGGCCCCCATTTTGCATGGGCATGTGCAACATGACCTCGAATCCTAGTTCCGCGGCGCGGCGCGCCGTTTCCGCGCCGTACGGCGTATGCGGCAGGATCGATAGGGTCAGCTTTGGGTCCAGTTGCAACACGGCCTCCGTCGTGGGGCCTCCGTAGCCGCCATCGTCAAGGATAATGGCGATGCGCGGAGGACCTTTAGGCAGGGCGGCGGCGCCCGAATCGAGGACCAACTCGCCTTCGGTCAATCCGGACGATTCGAGCGGCAGATCGTCTTGCTCGGGCAAGACGAAGGCCGTCTTGTCGCCCCGCACGCCATTGGGCCATCCTTCCTGGGGAGTGGCGCAGACGATTTCGACGAAGGTCATCCCGTCTCGACCAATGACCAGGGCCCGCTCTTTTTTTTCTGGAACCGTCATGACGTGAACATCGAACTTGTTGACCGGAAACGCCAATCGCGTCAGGGCGCGACGGGCCGCGTCGGCATCGCCGGCGGGAATCGCGAAGCGCGTCAGCGTCCACGAGGCCGCGCCGTTTTCCTGGGGCGTTTCGGCGTCGCGCGTCCATGCCACGGGGCCAAACTCGCCCCGGGAAAGGGCGTCTTCCACGGCGTCCGCCGCTTCCCGGGCTTCCTGTCGTCGATCAATCAGCGAAGAGACGGACGGCAAAAGGGTCACGAGCGCAACATCCAAAAACGCATAGCCGCCCATGCCAAGCCGCAACACGCGCCGTCCGGGATCGTCCTCGACCCGGGAAGTGCGCACGTTGTGGACGCTCAAGGCCTGCGCCAAACGCTTCTCGACGCTGTCCAGGGTCAGGCCATCCGGCAAGCGCGCCTCGACATGCTGATGCAGCCACAACACTTTCCCGTCCGGGGCGCGTTCGAGCCGGGGGGCATGCGCCTGGACGGCGTCCCGCGAAATGCCGCTCTCCTCGAGGGTTCGCAGAGCGGCTTCTGCCACGGAAACGGAGAGACTGGTCATATCGACAGGGCGCTGGCTCAAGTGCAGCGCGAGCAGATAGGCGCCTGCGCCCGCCAGCGCCAACGTCGCGGCAAGGCCGAAGACAATGCGCCCCCAGCCGCGCGCCGTCCCCGCGATCCGTTTCGCTTTCGTGTCCGTCTGCGGGTCTATTTTTCGCGCAGTCATACGACGTCCACCCACTCGACCGGTCCGATATCATGGCCCAAAAAACGTCGGCCTACCTGTGCAAAAGCTTCGGGGGCGTCGGTCACCAGAAACCGGAGCCTCCGCGCCGCATCCTGGGAAACAAGGGAGGGAGCCATGCTCGAAACCACTTCCGCCACCACGCGCGACGTGGCGTCGGCGCTGTCCACCAACGCGACCTCTTTTCCCATCGTCTCGCCAATCACCCGCCGCAACAAAGGATAATGCGTGCATCCCAATACCAGCGTATCGATTCCGCTTTCGCGGAAATCATTCAAGTATTCGCCGGCCACCGCCAACGGAACGGGGCCTTCCGTCCAGCCTTCCTCGGCAAGCGGGACGAACAGGGGGCATGCCTTCGCAACGACATGCATGGAAGGGACAAGTTGTCGGATGATGTGTTGATAGGCGCCGCTTCGAACCGTCCCTGCCGTGCCGATAACCCCCACGCATTGGTTTCGCGTCGCGGCTACGGCGTCGCGCGCTCCCGGTTCGATAAC
>ERZ795049.3488-NODE-3488-length-16607-cov-8.823586_pt1 | contig 16607 bp, 15 predicted proteins | sample MGYA00375133_ERZ795049 | MGnify/ENA primary metagenome ERZ795049 (study PRJEB30178, sample SAMN05720147) | activated sludge metagenome | isolation source: anaerobic digester from wastewater treatment plant | place: Japan | collected 2015-04-20 ...
CTTTGCTCTTTGTCTGCCCTAATCGGGTCTGACAGTGCCAAAGGATACCTGTTTGCTGCGAGCGTTTTGTTGGGCGTGTGTGAGAATTACGTTAAGCCGAGTTGTTCGGGCGCTCGCGCGCGCGAGGGGCGGTTTTTGTTCTTACCGCAATGTACCCGCCTTCACGCTTTCGTGCAGTTTAACCGGATAGTCCGTGGTCAGGCAGTCGAAGCCCAATGCCGCGCCCAGCGCATAGTCCGCCTCGGACAGCGTGGGCCAGCCAGTCAGTCCGAATCCGGCTTTTTTGGCGTCTCTAACGGCTTTACGGGTGGTCGTGTCCATCGTCGGCGCGATCCGCTTGCAGCCCAGTTCGAGCGCGGTCTTGATCACCTTCTCGTCCAGTCCTCCGCCGACGATCAATCCGATGTCGGCATCTGGATAGAGCCGCTTCATCGTGCTCAGTGTGCGCTTGTCGAAAGAGGTGAAGATGTAGGTGCCGCGCGACAGGGTGGTCGTAGCCGCCTCGTACAGGGCTTTGCAATAGATTTCCAGCCGTTCCTCTGGGTACAGTTTGGTGTTGGTCTTCATCTCCAATTCGATGAAGATGTCCGTCTTGTCCTTGAGATATTCGAAGAGATCCCGCACGAGCGGGATCGGCTCACCAGATTTTTTGAGCTTGAGCGCTTTTACTTCGTCTACGGTCAGGTCCTCGATCGCGCCGGTCCCAGTGGTGGTGCGTTCGAGCGTGTTGTCGTGCAGGAGCACGAGCACGTTGTCCTTCGTCAAACGGATGTCGGTCTCGAAACCGCGCAGCCCCTTGTCGTAGCTCGCGCGGAAAGCGCCCAGACTGTTCTCATCGTACTCGCGTCCGCCGCCCCGGTGCGCCAGCAGCCGCGGCGCGTCGGCCGTATTTCCCCATGCCACTGCCAGCATCACAGCGCCAGCGATTAACGCCTTCTTCATTCTTTCTTCCTTTCTTCTGCTCATGTTTGTCTAGCGCATGAAAAGCATTGTGCCCTGCGGCGACCAGCGCGCGTAAGCAATGCCGTCCGTATCGATTCTGACCCGCAGTTTGGGTGTCGGTTCGACGCCATCCATGACCACGCTCCACTTCGAAGCGTCGAAGCCGCCGGGCACCAGCAGGAACGGCGCGTTGAGCGCGGTCGGCTCGATGCCGGTCGGGTTGCGGACGTGGACGACACCGCCATTTGCGGCGGTCAGCGCGTTCACTTGCAGCGGAGCTGTCTGGTCGGCGAACACCTCGAACCCGGCACCCGCCTCCAGCGTGACGTTAGCCACCGTTCCCGTGCCGCCCAGCAAGCCGCCATTCTTCACGGTGACCGCGCTCGTCGTCAGCGAGCCGTCCACGCGCAGGACGCCCTGGGTGACCACTGTCGCTCCCGAATAGCTGTTGTCGGTAGAGGCCAGGCGCAGCGTGCCTTCGCCGGACTTCAGCAGGCCGCACTTGAACGTGATCGTCTTCAACGTACCGTTGGGCCAAGTGGGGACGTCCTGCAGGGGCGCTTCGAAGGTCACGTCGCTCTGCGCGTCCGAGGTGATGTCGCGAACCACGAACTCGCTCTTGCCGACGTAATTGGTTTTGCCGGTCGGGTACTCGATGGCAAAGTCGAGACTGTAGCCGAGGCTGAAGCGGCAGTTGCCGCCGATCACTGCAAAGGTGTAGGCGTTTGTGCCATCGAAGACCGTCCGGCCACCGAGACCCATCACGCCCCATGTGCGGATGCCTGTGCTACCCCCGTAATTGCTCTGCGTGCCGCCATTGTAGATGACCTTCGCATTGTGCAGGGTCAACGGACCGAATCCGTTGCAGGTATAGTTCGCAAGGCGCAACGTCGCGTTTGAGATCGCGGTCGCCATCTTGACGGCGCTTGCGAGCTGGCCCAACGTATCAGACTGCATGAAGTGCAACTCGGCGCCATCGCGGACCAGCATTGTGCGGCTCGCCACCTGGGGGTTGCCCACGCAACTGTTGACTTTATTCTCTCCGTTGCCGCCGGCGGGCACGCGCAGCACGCCCTCCGCGACATCGATGTCGCCGGAGAAGGTAGAGCTGTGGTTCGCCAGACTCAGTGTGCCGGCGCCCTTCTTGCCCAGATTGCTGGGAATGGGGTAGTACTGGAAGTTACCATACGGCACCGGGCCGTCGTCGATCTGCATGGCGATCGTCACGTCGGGATCGGCGTTGCCGGTGATGTCGTCTGTGATGAAATACACCATGCCGTTGATGCCGCAACGCAGCAGGCTGGTGTTGTTGTTGGCGAGGGTGTAGGCGTTCGTGCCCTTAAAGGTGACATCGCCATCGAAATAGAAGGTGCCCCATCTGCCAGAAACCAACAGATTCGGCGTGACCACATTGGTGTAGGCCGCCTCGAAAGCGTTTGTGCTCGTCGCGATCGTCACGCCACCTTCGGTGACTTCATAGACATCGGATTGGTAAATGAAATTGGTGAAGGCGACAGAAATCGTATTCGTGTACTGCGCCGAGATCTCGTCGATGGGGGTGGCGAGGTACGTGGTGACCGTATTCGCGGAAATCTGATTGGTCACGGTTGTCGTCTCACCACCGGTGGTCGTGCTGACGACCTGGTTGGAGACCGTGACCACGTTGGCGGCGTTGGTATAGTAATCGGGCTTGTACCAAGCGCTGCCGGCGGAATGTCCGGAGTACTCCAGCTTCGCGTTGTTGGAGATCAGCGGCCCGAACGAGTTGACCTTGCCCGCGGTCTGTTTCAGTATGCCGCCGTCGATCTCGATGGTGATCAACGAGCGCGAATAGGCCTGCCCCATCACGTCGGATTGGTTGAAGTGCAGCAGCGCATTCGTGCCCACATAGAGGCGGTGTGGCACCCGGGGGTTGCCCAGCGGCGAGAAGGGATTGGTCTGGGAAACCTGCCTGCCGTTCAAAAAGAGCGTACCTTCTGCCACACTCACGTCTCCCGTGTACGAATTCTTCCCATAGCTGAGTTCCAACGTGCCGGGACCGCGCTTGGTGAAACGGGTGTTCACGCCATTGTCTCCCGGCGTGTAGTGGATGGGGAGCCCAAAGATAACGTCGGATCCGGCGTCGCCGGTAATGTCCGCTACGAAGATGTCGCTCGGCTCGTACTTGCCAAAGGTAAAACCGCATGTATTCTCATTGCCCACGACGGGAAAGTTGTAGACGTTCGTCCCGCGGAAGATGACGTTGCTGCCGAAGATTATCGTGCCCCAGTAGCGGTAACCTGAGGGTTGCCCGCCGGAATAGGTCAGCGTGGCGTTGTCGAAAATCACGGGACCCACGATGTTGCCCCAATTTGGCGGCATGTTCAGCGTGCCGCCGACGATGTTCAGTGTCGTCAAGATGCGGCTCGCCGATGTGCCGGCCCCGAATGTGCCGCAGTTCTTGAGCGTCAACGCGGCGCCGTTCGTTACCGTGATCGTCCGTACTGCGCGGGGATTGCCCAACGTTCCGAATGTGGCATTCAGCACATCATTGTTGGCGTCGGAGATCAACTCCCCGCCCTCGATCAAGATATCGCCCTCAAACGTGTGTTCGCTGTTTTTGATCGTCAGTGTGCCGGAACCGCTTTTCACAAAGTTGGTCGCGGCGCTCAGCTTGCTGCCCTCCAGGCTGTAATGGGATGCTGAGTTTGCAAACGTGACCGATCAGGCGGACACGGCCGTTGTCAGGGTCACATTCGTTACGTCGGTCGAGTCGTCAAAGCGGACATCCGCCCCCGAGACGAACGGCACGGCCGCGCCGTCTTCCAGCCAGTTCAGGTCGGTCTCATTCCACAATGCGCTTGCAGACCCCTGCCAGACACGCTCGCCGGCAAAGCATCCGATCACGCACAAACCCCATACACACCAAGCGCCGAAGCTCCGCAGCCCCGGCAGTCTGTAGGTCTCTTTACGCATAACTTTCATCTCCTCGTTTTATCTGGCTCTTTTAGATGCGGACCATCCCGCCATTTGCTCCGGGGGCGGGAAGAACATGGACACAGCCCCGCCTATCACCACGCTTCAAATGTACCAGATACACGAGACGTTTTATACCAAAATTAAAGGGCTTTTTGTGTGTGAACATGATTAGGATTTCGTTACAGCCATCCAAAATGCAGTAATGGAGTTTTTGCAAAAACGCGCTTGACGGGTGTCTCTGGGATTTTATATAGTTTGCTGAAACGGCGATACTGTATTCTGGGTGATTGGCGGATGAAAAAGAGAGTTAAAGAGTTAGCAACCGTGCAGACGGGATACTCGTTCCGCTCCCGTCTTGAGGCGGTTGAGAACGGCAACCTTGCGGTTATCCAGATGAAGGACCTCCTCGACAACAACACGGTGAGTTGTGACGACTTGATGAGGGTCGATATGGAAGAGAAGGAGCATCATTTTGTAAAAAAAGGTGATCTGGTCTTTCGATCCCGCGGCCAGATGGCTACATCTGCGGTGCTTCTGGACGATCCGGGCAAAGCTGTTGTTGCCGCCCCTTTGCTGAGGATAAGGGTGAAAAGACCGGATGTGATTTTGCCTGAATATCTGAACTGGTACATCAGCCAACGGGAAGCGCAGATTTTCTTGAACAGCCGGGCCAAAGGGTCGGCCCAGAAAATGATCAGCAAGCGAACGGTCGAGGAGCTGGAGGTGGCGCTGCCGAGTGTGGAAAAGCAGAAAAGTATCGTCGAACTGGCCGCGCTTTCGGCTCGCGAGCAAGAGCTGCTTCACGCGCTGGCGGACAAACGCGCGCGATATGTGTCAGCGGTACTCATGCAGGATGCGATTGCAGGGCGGGAAGGGTTATGGAACCACAGAACACACTGAATACACGGAAGCCTGTCCCTTTCTGTGTGGTCCGTGTGGTCCGTGGTTCAAAACGGGAGTATGTCATGAGCAAAATCGATCAAAAAGACATCAACAACGCAGCATGGGCGGCGTGTGACACCTTTCGAGGAGTCGTTGATCCAGCGCAGTACAAAGACTACATCCTCGTGATGTTGTTTTTGAAATACATCTCTGACGTCTGGCAAGACCATTACGAGGAATACCAGAAGCTGCATGGCGATGACGACGTCCGTATCCGCCGCAAGCTCAGCCGCGAACGTTTTGTCCTCCCCGTGGTGAAGCTTACCGAAAAGGACGAAGAAATAGGCGTCGAGACGGTGTTGGACGAGTTTCCCGCCACCTACTACAGCCTTTACGAACGCCGTGCCGCTGCCAACATCGGCGAGTTGATCAACATTGTGCTCGATCACATTGAGACGAGCAACAAGAGCAAGCTCGAAGGGGTTTTCCGCAATATCGACTTCAACAGTGAAGCCAATCTCGGAAAAACCAAGGATCGCAACCGCCGCCTCAAACAATTGCTGGAGGATTTTCACAAGCCGCAGCTTAATATGCGTCCCAGCCGGGTTGATGATGACGTAATCGGCAACACCTACATCTATCTGATTGAGCGCTTTGCCTCGGATTCGGGTAAAAAGGCCGGGGAGTTCTTCACGCCTCCGAAGGTGAGCGAGTTGGTGGCAAGGCTCGCTGCCCCCAGGCCCGGCGATCGTATCTGCGATCCGGCGTGTGGATCGGGCGGGCTCTTGATTCAGGCCGCCCGCGAAGTCGCGCGCAATGCGGACGATGCCCAAGGGAAGCGCAACTTCGCCCTTTTCGGGCAGGAGTCCAACGGCAGCACCTGGGCGCTCTGCCGTATGAACATGTTCCTGCACAGCTTTGACAGCGCCCGCATTGAGTGGTGCGACACCCTGAACAGTCCGCTTTTGGTGGAAAAAGACCGGCTGATGAAGTTCAACTGCGTGGTGGCCAATCCGCCCTTCTCTTTGGATAAATGGGGCGCTGAAAATGCCGAAAAAGACCCATACAACCGCTTTTGGCGCGGGGTTCCGCCGAGAAGCAAAGGCGACTGGGCCTTCATCAGCCACATGGTGGAAGTCGCTCTGGAAAAAGAGGGGCGGGTGGCCGTGGTGGTTCCGCACGGCGTGCTTTTCCGGGGCGCGGCCGAGGGGCGTATCCGCAGAAAAATGATCGAGGAAAATTTGCTCGATGCCGTCATCGGTCTGCCGGGCAACCTCTTCCCGACCACCAACATCCCGGTGGCGATTCTGGTTTTTGACCGCTCCCGCGAAAAGGGCGGTGCCCGCGAGAAGTGCAAAAACGTCCTTTTCATCGATGCCAGCCGGGAGTTTGTCTCGGGGAAAAACCAGAACACCCTCTCGGATGCGCATATCGACCGGATAATAGCGACCTATACCGCACGGGTCGAAGAGGACAAATACGCCCATGTGGCTGACTTTGCCGAGATCAAAGAGAACGACTTCAACCTCAACATCCCCCGCTATGTGGACACCTTTGAAGAGGAAGAGGAAATCGACATCGACGCCGTGCAGGCCGAAATAGACGCGCTGGAAAAAGAGTTGGTCGCGGTACGGGCGAAGATGGCGGAAAAGCTGGAGGAGCTGGGGGTTGGAAAGTGAAAGGAACCACGGAACACACAGAACACACGGAAAGCCGGTCCGCAAAGGAGCCTTCAGTGTGTTCAGTGTATTCAGTGGTTGGGAAAGGAACCACGGAACACACAGAATACACGGAAAGCCGGTCCGCGAAGGAGCCTTCAGTGTGTTCAGTGTATTCAGTGGTTGAATGCATGTTTGTCGATGCCAACGAAAGGGTCGGCGAACTCGGGGAGGTTCTGAGATGAGGAAAAAAGATCGTGTCCCGAATGGATGGAAATCCTTAAAGCTCGAAGAATTGTTAACTCAAGGTGTTAGGAACGGATACTCGCCGAATTGCCCCGAAGAACCTAACGGCAGTTGGGTTTTATGCTTAGCAAATCTAACCGAAAACGGACTCGATCCCTCACAGGCCAAACCAGCCCCTTTAGATGATAACAAAACAAAAGATTTTTTATTGAGGCCGGGCGATTTTTTGATAAGCAGATCCAACACGTTGGACAAAGTGGGAAGAGTGGCGCTCTTTAGGGGTGAAATAGAAAACTGTTCTTATCCAGATTTGATCATGAGGTTCCGTGTCGATGAAACGCGGGTAGCAAATGAATATCTGGAGGACTTTTTAAAGAGCCCAACGGTTCGGCGACACATTCAAAGTTGCGCCTCCGGCACCAGTGGCAGCATGGTAAAAATCAGCAAAAAGGTTGTTGAAAAAATACCGATTATCCTTCCCTCACTCCCCGAGCAAAAGGCCATTGCCGATCTGCTGTCCACGTGGGACGAGGCCATCGAAAAAACCGAACGACTGATTCAGGCGAAGGTGAAAAGGTTCCAATGGCTGTTACGGACATTGATTTCTGAACCACAGAACACACTGAATACACAGAAAGCCGATCTGGAACGCTCCGGTCAGAGTGTTCCGTGTATTCCGTGGTTGGAGAAGGAACCACAGAACACACTGAACACACAGAAAAACAAAGCATGGGAAAAGGTGCGGCTGGGGAAGATTTGTAACGTTACGAAAGGGAAACAGCTAAATGTCGTTCATATGAACGAAGCAGGGGCTTACTATGCCCTAAACGGCGGAATGGAGCCATCGGGACGGACAGATAACTGGAACACAGAAGCCGAAACAATAACAATCAGCGAAGGCGGTAATTCATGCGGTTATGTGAACTATAATAAAGAGCGATTTTGGTCTGGCGGGCATTGCTATTCGCTTCTGAACCTTAAAAGCGGTACAAGTAAGCACTATCTGTACTTCTACTTAAAAATGAACGAGCCAAAACTAATGAGGCTAAGGGTCGGCTCAGGGCTTCCAAACATTCAGAAAAAAGATGTAGATAGTTTCGTGGTGGTTTTGCCTTCTTTGGCTGAACAAGAGCGAATCGCCGACACCCTATCCGTGGCTCAGCACGAAATCGATCTGCTGAAACAGCTTTCAAACAAGTTCAAAACCCAGAAACGCGGTCTGATGCAGAAACTGCTCACCGGCGAATGGCGAATCAAACCCGAAATCATCAACCGATACAAGGAGGTGTAATCATGGCAAGAGGGAAAGACCAACATGTTGTCAAACATCCTGACGGCTGGGCTGTTAAAGGCGCGGGCAACAGGCAGGCAACCAAAGTGACCCGCACACAGGCGGAGGCTATTGAAGTGGCACAGAGCATTGCCAGAAACCAAAAGTCAGACACCAAAATCCATGGCATGGACGGAAAAATCCGAGCTGGCAACAGCTACGGAGACGATTCATGCCCACCCAAGGATAAAAAGTAAGGAGTGATCCAATGCCAATCTTTATATCGCACACAACAAAAGATCATGAATTAGCGAGAGATGTTTGTTTGTATCTTAAGCAGACCCACAAAATCTCCTGTTATATCGATGACATGGATAAAGAGCTTAAAAAGAATCGAGGAAAATCGAGTCTCACACCGTTGCTAGTCAACAGACTGCGTGATTGCGATACATTGCTTGCTATCGTCACAGAAAACACAAAAGGCTCATGGTGGGTGCCATTTGAAATAGGCACCGCAAGAGAAATGCCCCGGGTTATTTCGAGTTTTACGTCTCTCCCAGATGATTCTTCTTTTGGATGGCTGGAGGAGACGCTGCCAGAATACCTTCTTGAGTGGCCTCGCCTACGGACTTGGCAAGACGTAGATGTTTTTGCAGAAGAGTACAAAAAACGAATTCAGCTTCTTCAGGAAGGGAACTTAAAAGCTATGAATTTATCACAGAGATTAGCTTCAAAGAATAATGTTCGGAACTTTGAATCAATCGTAATGAAATCACTGGGACAGAGGAGCTATTGATGAGCCCTTATAATTTTTACAACTTTGATACAACTCCTAAGCACAACACTTTTATTAGTTTTCATCACGCAAATGATCACTACAAAGGGGTGTTTGAGACTCAGTGGAGTGAACAATTCGACGGGTTTGCTTTGAGATCAGTCGGGGATGGTGATATTAACCCCTGTTTGTCTACAGACCGCATTCGTCAATTGATTCATGAGGCGTTTCAACGACGCAAAACATGTCACCCGAAAAACAATCGAGACAGCTTGGCAAGTGATCGGCCAAATACTCAAGCGTTTTGGAGAGACTGGCAATGTAAACCCGAAATCATCAACCAACACAAGGAGGTATAATCATGGCGGAAAAGCACAAAGTGTTCATCAGTTATCACCACAAAAATGACCAGTGGGCCAAAAATGAGCTATTGAAGCTCAACAAGGCGTACGACATATTTATTGACGGTTCCGTCGATACAGGTGACATAAGCGACGAGCTTTCAGACGAACAAATTCGAAGAAAAATACGTGATGAATATCTTCGGGATTCAACGGTGACGATTTTGCTTGTCGGAACAGAAACTAAAAATCGAAAACATATTGACTGGGAACTTTACTCCAGCATGATTGACGGAGTCGTCAACAAGAAATCGGGGATTTTAGTCATCCAACTACCGTCTACTAATCCCCGTCATCTCTACGTAACGCATGGCGATCTGGAAAAAGCGATATACCCCAATACAACATGGCAAACTATTGCAACAAGGGCTGAGTTTGAACAACGCCATCCCTTTTTGCCAGAGCGAATTATCGACAACCTGCTCAAGCCAGAAGCAAAGATTTCTGTAACAAGTTGGGGGGGCTTGGACGCCGAAAAGATACGACTACTTATCGATTTAACTTTCAACGACAAGGGGAAGTGTGAATACGATCTAAGTCGTCCAATGCGGCGTTATAATTCTTAGGAGGAAACAATGAACATGAGCATTATTAAAAGAAAGGTTTTCATTTCCCACTACAAAGGGGATCGTGATGAGGTCGATGGTTTCATCGAAGACTTTTCAGATGTTTTCATTCCAAAGGCATTGGGTGCCAATGACAATGATGACTTCATCGACAGCGCAAACACCGACTACGTCATGCAACGCATAAGGGAGAAATATCTGGGTGACAGCACCGTGACGATTGTGTTGATAGGAAGTTGCACACATAGTCGGCGATACGTTGATTGGGAGATCAAGAGTTCTCTGCGTCGTGGGCAATATACCCCCAATGGCTTGCTTGGAATTCTTTTGCCAAGCCAAGGAAAATCAGCACACCTGCCCCCACGCTTTAAAGAAAACTGGGAAAAGGGAGAAATCAATTGTTATGCGCGATACAGAGCTTACCCCTCGTTCGCGCAACAATTGGCAGACTGGATCGAAGATGCATATCAAGCTCGGACTTCCCGAACGCATTTGATCCAGAACTCTCAGGATATGATGAAATACAACAGTAAGTGTAAAGTTTGCGGAGAGACGCACTAATGAAAGCAAAGTACAAACCACCTCTGGCCATACACTTCATCTGGAATCCAGCGGATGAAGAACCCGTAAAAGCAATACTGGATGCCGTCAGATCCTGTTTTGCGCGTGATGTGGAACGACCATTTTCCCGTGGTTTAAACATACCGTTGTTTTTCTACAATTCCGTCAACTCAAAACAAGCACCATCAAATCTGCCGAAACAGCAGGCTACAAAAGATATTGTATTCATCTTTACAAGCCAAAGTACACTAGGCAATGAACAATGGCGCTCATACATTGATCAACTGCAATTCTCAGAATCGTTCCGAGTCGTTCCAATCGCCCTCAATCAATCAGGATTAGGTCATGGTTACGAAGGGAGCTTGAAAAAGCTTAATTTTCTAAGGCTGTACGATTGGGAAGGAGCTTTAAAAGGACAGAACGCCTTGCTAGCTATGGCTCATGAAATATACAGGCACGGTTTTGTTGAAATAGATGAAGAAGCCCCCGGTAAGTGTTCATCAATAAAGATTTTTTTGAGTCATGCAAAAGCTGGGGACACCGGTCGCCTTCACGCTGAGTCGATCAAAAAATTCATCGACAACACTAATATGTCGCGATTTTTCGATGCGACTGAAATTTCGCCTGGATTCAAGTTTGACGAAGAAATTATTAAGCATATAAAAGAATCCACCTTGGTAGCGATAGGTAGTGACACATACTCCGCAAGATATTGGTGCCAGCGAGAAGTTCTTTGTGCAAAAGAACATCAGCGCCCCATCATTGTTGTCGACTGCCTTCAAGAATTTGAAGATAGGGTATTCCCTGCAAGTTCCAACGTGCCCTGCGTTCGTGTACCAGCAGAGCATCCGCTTAATGAGTCGGATATACTGCGCATCTTAATCGCTACAATTCTTGAAACGATACGCCATTTGCACACAAAAAAATCACTCGAATATTACCGAGGTCAGAATTGGATTGATGGCGACTGTACTATTATTTCTAGACCACCCGAAGTCATTCATCCCATGATTCTGAAAGAAAATGGTGAGCAGAAAATATGCTACCCTGAACCTCCGCTCTATTCGGAGGAACTCGACTGGCTTACTAAATTCAGAATAGATGCTTTTACCCCATTGTGGAACAAAGCAGAAGATCGGTGTTTGAATGGTTTAAAAATAGGCGTTTCCATCTCGGACAATCCCTCTAACGACTATTCAAGCCATCACCTGCACGCTGATCATCTGAAGAGGCTCTCTCAGGATCTGGCTCGTCATCTCCTTGCGAGGGCAGGAACAATTATTTACGGAGGAGATCTTCGCAAAGATGGGTTTACACAATTTATACTCGACGAGGCGATGGTATTAAAGAATCGTCTTCAAACAGGCGATGCCTATGTTGAGAACCACCTTGCTTGGCCTATTTACTTGGCAGATGCTGAACTTGCAGCATGGAGAGCCAAATATGAACAGGTCATCAAAACTATAGAACACGAAATCCCAGATGACATAAAAAAAGACGTTGATGAAAGTGTTTTTATAAAGCCCGAAGGTGTCGAAAACAGATACCTGTGGTCTCGCTGCCTTACTTTGATGCGAGAACAATCTATCGAACAATCTTGCGTACGCATATGTGCGGGAGGAAGGCTGGCTGGCTATCAAGGGAAGATGCCAGGGGTTCTTGAAGAAATAGTGATTGCACTAGAAAAAAAGAAACCTATCTTTTTACTTGGCGCTTTCGGTGGGGTGGTCGGTGAGGTTTGCAAAACAACCACAAGCGGGGATGTTTCTGAACCGCTAACGGAATGCTGGCAGATTAAACACAACGCCGGTTACAATGATCTTCAGAAAAAAGCTAAACAAGAGAGGAAAAATGCTGATTACGAGGAAATAAAGAAAACTCTAACAAACATATCGATTACAACCTTGGCGTCTTCTTCCGGGTTAAGTTCCAAAGAATATCAGCGATTAATGGAATCTCCTTTTGTTGATGAGTGTGTACACCTAATTTTGAAGGGGTTAAGGAAAATAGCTTCTACGGGCAACTGAATGTCAGTGAGAGACTTATGATGACCAGCCTTTACACTACCGAAAGGCACCCCTCTCAAACTCCGGCACTCCCCTTTCCGTGTATTCCGTGTATTCCGTGGTTCCAAACAAGACCACAGAACACACAGACCACACAGAAAGCTCCCGCCGCCGCGCTTCTCCCTTTCCGTGTATTCCGTGTATTCCGTGGTTCCAACAAAAACCACAGACCACACGGACCACACAGAAAACATCCGCCGCCGCGCTTCTCCCTTTCCGTGTATTCCGTGGTTCAAAATGGTAAGTAGAAGGAAGCGTTATGTGTGACTTTGCGACCAACGAAAAACACCTCTCTCAAATCCCGGCGTTGCAGCTTCTGATCAATCTGGGCTTTGAGTTTTTGACTCCCGCCAAGGCACTCAGCGAGCGGCAGGGGCGCTACTCCAACGTCCTGCTGGAGAACATCCTGCGCAAGCAGCTCAAAGAAATCAACCGCATCCACTACAAAGGCGGCGAGTATCTCTTCAGCGAGGAGAATGTGCAGTCCGCCATCCAGAAACTGAAGAACATCAAGTACGATGGGCTCTTGAAGACCAACGAGGCTATCTACGACCTGATCACATTGGGAACGGCCTTGGAACAGACCATCGAAGGCGACTCGAAAAGCTTCACCATGAACTATGTCGACTGGCGCAATCCCGACCGCAATGCGTTTCATGTCGCGGTGGAGTACGGCGTCGAACGTTCTCGGTCAACGGAAACCGCCAGGCCGGACATCGTTCTCTTTGTCAACGGCATTCCGTTCTGCGTGATTGAGTGCAAGGCACCGCAGATTGAGATAGAGCAAGCTGTTTCACAGTCGATCAGAAATCAGAGCGACGACTACATTCCGAAACTTTTCATCTACAGCCAGATGGTCTTGGCGCTGAACAAAAACAGCGCGATGTACGCCACGACGGGCAGCGCCGCAAAATTCTGGAGCGTCTGGAAAGAACCCCAGATGAAGTGCGGCGAGTGCGAATATGAAAAACTCGCGGCTCGCGTCAATCAGCCCTTGAGCGAAGAAACTATCGCCAATATCGCAACGACCTTTGGCGTCAGGCCGGAGCGTTTCACCGGCAACAGGCTGGTGACCGAACAGGACAAGGCGCTCTTCTCGCTCTGCCGTCCGGATCGGCTTCTGGAACTGGCGTGGAAGTTCACGGTGTTCGACGGCGGTCTCAAAAAGATTGCCCGTTATCAGCAGTATTTTGTCGTCAAGTCCATATTGAGCCGGGTCAAGCAGTTCGATGACAACGGCGTGCGCAAGGGCGGCGTGATCTGGCACACGCAGGGCTCAGGCAAATCCCTGACCATGGTGATGCTGGTCCGCAATCTGGTCTTGGACTCGGAAATTCCGGCACCGCGAATTATTCTGGTGACCGACCGTGACGATCTCGACAAGCAACTGGGGAACACTTTTGCCGCTTGCGGTTTTGCGGCAAACCGCGCTACGTCGGGGCGGAACCTGCTGGATCTGATCGAAAGAAAAGAAACGGGGATTATCACAACCCTCGTGCATAAGTTCGACAAAGCCCACGCGGCCAAAAAATATCAGGATGACTCGTCTGACATTTTCATGCTGGTGGATGAGAGCCACCGCACCCAATTCGATATTTTCGCCGGCCGCATGAGACAGATGTTACCCCGCGCCTGTTATTTGGGCTTTACCGGTACGCCGTTGCTCAAAAAGGACAAAAACAGCTTCGCCAAGTTCGGCAAATTGGTGGAACCTCACTACTCCATCAAGCAGGCCGTTGAAGACGGCGCGGTGGTTCCGCTTCTGTACGAGGGGCGGCATGTGGAGATGACGCAAAACAAAGAGACTGTCGACCTGTGGTTCGAACGGCACACGCAGGGGCTGACCGCAGAGCAGCAGGCGGATCTGAAACGAAAATATGCGCGGGCGGAGATGCTGAACAAGGCCGATCAAGTCGTCTACATGCGAGCTTTTGATATCAGCGAGCATTTCCGTGCAAACTGGCAGGGCACCGGCTTCAAAGCGCAACTGGTGGCGCCGGATAAGGTCACCGCACTCAAGTACAACGCATATCTGGATGAGATCGGTATGGTCAGCTCCGAGGTGGTTATCTCAGCGCCGGACACGCGCGAAGGCCACGAGGAGACCGATGACGCGCCCTCGGATGACGTGGTCAGGTTTTGGGAAAAAATGATGAAGCGCTATGGTAACGAAGATGAGTATACCAAGCAGATCATCAACCAGTTTAAACACGGCGATGAGCCTGAAATCCTGATTGTCGTCGACAAGCTACTCACAGGTTTTGACGCGCCGCGCAATACGGTTCTCTATTTATGCCGGATGCTCCGAGAACACACATTGCTCCAGGCCATTGCGCGGGTCAATCGGTTGCACGAGGGCAAAGAGTTCGGCTTTATTATCGATTACGTGAGCGTTCTCGGCGAGCTGGACAAAGCGCTGACCCTGTACAACGCATTTGAAGGCTTCGACGAGTCTGATCTGGTCGGCATTCTGACATCCATCCATAGAGAAATCGAAAAACTGCCGGGACGTTATTCCGATCTTTGGGATCTCTTCAAAACGGTGAAGCACTCTTACGACGAAGAGGCCTATGAAGTGCTGCTGGCTGACGACGAACTCCGTGAAGAGTTTTACAGCCGCCTTTTGGAGTTTGGAAAAACTTTGGGCATCGCGCTCTCCTCCGAGAAATTCCTGACCGAAACCGATGAAAACGCCCTGTCCAGATACAAGGCCGACCTCCGAAAGTTCCAGTCACTCAAGGCATCCGTCAGGCTCCGGTATGCAGAGGCCGTCGATTACCGGGATTATGAACCCAAGATCAAAAAGCTGTTGGACACGCATATTCAGGCCAACGAAGTTTTGCGGCTCAATGAGCCGGTCAATATCTTTGACGACGACGCCTTTATGACGGTCAAGGAGGAGCAGGGCGTTTACCAGACCGGAAAAACAACGGCTTCAAAGGCTGACGCGATTGCTTACGCCACGAAAAAGGTCATCACCGAAAAGATGGGCGAAGACCCTGCGTTTTACGAGAAGTTTTCAAAACTGATCCAGCAGGCGATTGAAGATTTCAGGGCCAAACGACTATCCGACATGGACTACTTGAAAAAGGTCGTTGAAATCCGCAACAAGGTCGTCGACAAAGTCCACGATGATGTACCGGACATCCTTTCCGGCAATGAAGATGCCATGGCGTATTTTGGCGTGGTCAAACCGTTCCTTACCGCCCATGGGTTGACCGAAGAAGATGTTGAAGCGGTTGCGGCTGACACGGCCATCGCTCTTCATGGCATCTTGGAAAAACACCGGAAGGTTCACTTCTGGGATGACGAAGACGCGCAGAAACAGGTGATCAACGACATTGACGATTATCTCTACGATGAACTCGGGGCAGGGAGAGGCATCGAATTATCGCTTGAGCAGATGGATGACATCATCAAGAAAGTATTGCAGGTGGCCAAGCACAGGGATTACAAGTAATGGGCGTGTCAATCCCTAGTAGCCAGCACTCGGTTGTTTACGGACGGAAGACCATCGATTTCAGTTTGCTGTACTGTGACCGAAAGACGATGGAAATTGCGGTTTGTCCTGATGCTTCGGTTGTGGTCAAAGTGCCTTTGCGCACCGATATTGCGGTGGTAGAAAAGAAAATCATCAAGCGAGCACGCTGGGTTTTCAGGCAACTGAAATATTTCAAGCAGTTTGACCCCAGGACGCCAAAGCGTTGTTATGTGAATGGCGAGACCCACCTGTATCTTGGGAAGCAATACCGCTTGAGGCTGGAAAAAGGCGGAGAAAACGCTGTTAAATTATCTCGCGGATTTTTCCACATCACCTGCCGAGACGCGCCGACTCCCACCGTTGCCAAGAAACTGCTGAGCGACTGGTATTCAAAAAAGGCGCAGGTTCAATTTGCCGAAAGCATGGAACGCTGTTGGCAGAAACTGAATGGTCTCGATGTCTGTCGCCCCAAGCTTGCCATCAGGCGAATGCGAAAAAGGTGGGGAAGCCTTTCAGAGAAGGGCACATTAGCCCTCAATGTGGATCTGATCAGGGCGTCTAAAGAGTGCATTGACTATGTTGTGACCCATGAGTTGTGTCATCTGAAACATCGCGATCACAGTCCAGAGTTTTACAAGCTCCTCGAATCGCTCGTTCCGGGCTGGGAAAGGATGAAGCAGAAACTCGAACTCAGCATGGTTTAGGACGCGGGGGAAAAACTTGGTTTTGCAGGCTTGGCTTTCTTTCCTTGCCCGCCGTTGGTGTTTGGGTTACGCTGGGGAACAGTGGACTTGGTGGACG
>ERZ795049.3490-NODE-3490-length-16598-cov-4.921356_pt1 | contig 16598 bp, 14 predicted proteins | sample MGYA00375133_ERZ795049 | MGnify/ENA primary metagenome ERZ795049 (study PRJEB30178, sample SAMN05720147) | activated sludge metagenome | isolation source: anaerobic digester from wastewater treatment plant | place: Japan | collected 2015-04-20 ...
TGTATTAGTTTGAGCAGCTATCTGAATGATCTCCTGTACATCAATATCATAGGCTTCCCGATAGCCGATAATTCTACCGGTGGGATGAGCGATAATATCCACATAAGGATTTTCCATTGCCTTTCTTAAACGCTCGGTCAACTGTTTTCTTTCCTGCTTGAAGCCAGAATGAATAGCGGCAATAACAATATCCAGTCTTTTTAATATTGCGTCTGAAATATCCAGAGTACCATCAGATTTTATATCAACTTCGATGCCCTTTAAAATAGTAATGCCTTCAAGAGATTGATTGATCTGTTCAATTCTCTTTATCTGTTCCAACAATCTCTCTTCATCCAATCCGCCGGCAATATGGAGGGATTGAGAATGATCGGTAATAGCTATATATTGATAACCTCTTTTGCTGGCAGCCACTACAATCTCCTCTATAGTGTTAAATCCATCACTATAATTGGTATGTATATGAAAATCCCCCTTGATGTCATCTACTTCCACCAGTACCGGTAGTCTGTTATTTAGAGCAGCTTCAATTTCCCCTCTATCTTCTCTCAGTTCAGGCTCAATATAACGTAATCCCAGTATTTCATAAATTTTCTGTTCATTTTCCCCTGCTATTTTTTTATCATCTTTACTCTGAAATACACCGTATTCATTGATTTTTAATCTCTGTCTTACAGCCATTTCTCTTAAATGAACATTATGGGCCTGAGAACCGGTAAAGTATAGCAAGGCAGCACCAAAACTGTCTGGAGGGACAACTCTTAAATCTACTTGGATATCCTGATAGGTCAATATGGTCGATTTGGTCATCCCTTCTGCCAACACCTCTTTAGCTTGAGGCAAATTTACAAATTTTTCCATTATATTTTCCGGCTTCAGGGAAGTAATCAGAATATCTATGTCTCCAATAGTATCTTTTCTCCGTCTCAGACTTCCGGCAATACTAATTTGAGCGACTTCAGCCAGGGGTTTTAATTCTGCCACGATTCCCTCTGCGGCCAATAAGGCAATTCCTAAAGGTCTTCTTTGTTCTCTCTTCTTATATAGCTCCAGCCCTCTTAAGATATTTTCTTCAGCTTTTTTACCCATTCCAGGCAGACTTTGCAGTTGGTGTTGAAGAGCGGCTGCTTCCAATTTTTCTACAGTATCAATTCCCAGTTCCTCATAAAAAAGTTTAGCTTTACGGGGCCCTACATCAGGAACATTTAATAACTCTAACACCCCGGTCGGTATAGCCTCTTTTAACTTCTCATAGTATTCTAATTTACCAGTTTCCAGTAATTCTCCAATTTTTTGAGCAATAGCTGGGCCAACCCCCGGAATTTCATCCAGTTTTCCTGTTTTATAAATTGTTTCTATCTCCATCGGCATATTTTCCAGGGTTTCTGCTATTCTTTCATAGGCTCTTATTTTAAATATATTTTCATTCTGTATCTTTAATATCTTGGCTATATTAGTAAAGACTTCAGCTAATTCAATATTTTTAGTCATACCTTAACTCTGGTTTATTAGTATTAATATTTTTTTATTATCATACCATAAATGCAGAAAAAAACAGCTATTGCTCTCATCCATTCCACCTGCTTGTCTATTAAAGATGAGCATGCTAAAATATATTAACAGGAATACATAAGAAGATATTATCAGCTATTTTTAAATATTCCTATCTAACAATAGGAATCAGTATTTTATCAAATCTTTGTTTTAAACAAGCCAACTCAACTTAGTCATTTTTAAATTAAACATAACAGACTTTTATTTATTCTCTTTAAAGATAGAACAATTTGAGGTTTTTTTGATGGATAAAACAACAATTTCACTCACCCTGAATGGATTGTCAGATACCATTAGAAACTGTCAAAAATGTGTCTTGGCACAGACCAGAACCAATGCTGTGCCAGGAGAGGGCAGCCCCAATAGCCTGGCAATGTTTGTCGGCGAGGCACCGGGAGCTGATGAAGATATTCAGGGACAACCCTTCATCGGAAAAGCCGGCCAGTTACTTACCCGGATATTAAAATCGGTAAAGATAATCAGAAAAAATGTGTTTATTACCAATATAGTTAAATGCAGGCCACCTGGTAACAGAAACCCCAATAAAAGTGAAATAGACATTTGTCTCCCTTATCTGGAGGCCCAGATTGCCCTTATTAACCCTAAGATTATTGTTACTCTGGGAAGTGTTCCCACAAAATGTCTTTTAAATAGAGATGAACCTATCTCCAGAGTTAGAGGTCAGTGGTTTCTCTGGACCGGTGGAATAAAAATTTTCCCCATGTTTCATCCCAGCTACTTATTGAGAAATGACCAGACCACACCGGGAAGTCCCAAAGAATTAACCTGGCGGGATATTAAGGAACTGAAAAGAGAGCTGGATCTCCTGAAAAGCGAAAGAGATGTTAATTAAGCTGAAAACAATAAAATCGGAAAAATATTTTTAAAAATAGAAAATAGATAAAAATAGTTAAATAAGCAGGTATTCTATGAAAATAAAAGAACTTCTGTCTGATTTAAATCAGATTGCTCCTTTCTTTTTACAGGAAGAATATGACAATAGCGGGGTACAGTTCGCCGACCTGGAAGAAAAAATCCAAAAAATATTAATATGTTTAGATGTTACCGAAGAAATTATACTGGAGGCTTTGGAAAAAAGATGTAATGTTATCCTGGCACACCATCCTCTTCTTTTTCACCCTGTGACCCGTATTACCAGACAGGAAAACCCCGTGATTTATCAGCTTCTCTGTCATAAGATCAATCTAATAGCCTTTCATACCAATTTTGACCTGGCCGAAAATGGTTTGAATGATTATGTCGGTCAATTACTTGGTTTAACCAGGGCTGGCAGCTTAAAGGCCGCCTCTGAAAAAATTTTTAAGTTAGCAGTCTATGTGCCTGAACAATATCACCACCTTCTGCAAGAAGCGTTATTCCAGGCCGGAGCCGGCAAAATTGGAAACTATAGCGAGACTTCTTTTTCTTTTACCGGTAAGGGTTCTTTTAAACCTTTAACCGGTTCTGCCCCTTTTCTGGGCAATGTTGGGCAGAGAGAGGAAGTTTCAGAAATTAAGCTGGAAACTATTTTTTATGAAAGGTATCTTGATGGTATAATTACTGCCCTTCACAAAAACCACCCTTATGAAGAACCAGCCTATGATGTTTTTGAACTGACTTTAAAACCTCCGGCAGGTATCGGTTTTATTGCAAAATTAGAAATTGCTCAGTCTTTATCAGCTTTTGCCAAAAATGTAAAAAACAGATGGAAAATTCCCTACCTCAGAGTCATTCAGGCTAATAATAAAAAACTTCGTACTATTGCACTATGTGCTGGCAGCGGCGGTTCACTGATAAAGGAAGCTTTTGAACAAAAGGCAGATCTTTTCATTACCGGAGATATTAATTACCATTTAGCATTACAAGCCAAAGAAATGGGATTAAATATACTCGATGTGGAGCATTTTCATTCTGAGAAATTTTTTGTACCGGCTATTAAGAGTAAATTAACTCAATTAGACTTCCCTGGAGATTTACTGGTTCCCAGTCAAAAGATGGTTTCTCCTTTTCGATTATTATAGTTTCTTAGAGTATTTTCCTCTTTTTTAACATTTTTTCCCGCTTATTCTTTCAATTTTAACTTTTAACACCATATATTTTTCCTGGTCATACTCAGAGAAGGTCAATCTTTTTTCATCGACTTGCCGATAGTAATGTTTAATAATATAAGCCAGCGCTTTTTGTATCTCATCTCTTTCTGTAATAAATTCAGCCCTGCCAAAGGCTACGACGCTCTTGTATTTCATAGTACTCTCACATGGTATTAAGGATGGAACAAACTGTGCATCCTGAACAAAAGAAATACATACCAGGGAATTTTCTTTTAAAATATCAATTTTCAGCCCCTCTGCTGCTGAATGCAGGTAAATATATTTTTCATCAAATCCAAAATTCATGGTTACCAGGTAGGGTTGACTATCCCGACACATAGCTACATTACAAATAAGAGCTTGCTTCATAATATCTTCTATTTCTTCAACATCGATTATTTCTCTATCTTTCCTTCTCATAAGTTTAACTCCTTTTTTATTTATCATATCTTTTTACCAACGGCAGCCATATAAATAACGAACAGTTCTTTACCGTCAAGTTCTAAAACATAGTTCAGCTCATCATCATTAAAAGCACCTATAACACAAACACCACAATTAATTGCCTCAGCTGCCAGATAGAGATTCTGAGCAACATGACCGGCATCTAAAAGGATGTAACGATAGCCTCGCTCTCCATATCTCCATTTCATCCGGTAAATCACTGCAACCCAGATAAAGGTGACTGCAGAACTCTTGATAAAATCCTGACCTAAACTGGCTGTCACAATTTTATCAACTATAGAATTATCCTTTTTTATTAGACCCAGCTGGTGTTCGATGCTTAAATAGCGATAGAGCCCTGGTGCCAACCCTTCTACTTTGTTTACTAAAAGAAAGGTTTCCAGGGCATGGCGGGCTCCGGCAGATGGTACGGTTCTACGGGTAGCAACATTAGATATTATCTCCTGCACACCTTGAGTACACCAGAGCAAATAAGATAATTCCTGGCAGCTTATACCTTCTTTCTGATAATCGCGAATACTTTGTCGTAAATTAATAAGTGACACTATGTTCTTTTCCCAAAGGGTTACTTTATCCCATACCGGTAAAGGTATAATTTCCATAGTATCAGGATAGGGCAATTGCAAGGCTGGTGCCGGCTCTCTTTTCATCTGATCTGAAAGGCCCATATTCTGATATTTTGTTTTAAAAATAAATTCTTCCCCGGCAGATAACATTTAATTTGACACCTCCTGAAAATATTTTTGAAACGGATGGTATTTCCGGATTAAAGCGAATATTCCTCCTTTGATAATTCCTTATATTCTTTTATATTGAATAGACTCTTATTTATCAATAGTATAATTAGAGAAAACCTGATATATTAAAAGGTGTGGTTAAGGCCAATTTTTAAAAAGAGGTTGACAGGGTGATTCAAAACTGCATTTGTATTAGATACCCCGGATTTAAAGGTAGATTTAGTCTCTATGCCCCCCTGAATTTGAATAGTACAATTGGTACTCAGCTGATCATTATAGAAAGGTAGTATTACTACTGAACCATTGCTGTAATTATATAAAGTGCTCAGACCAATATTGGAAAACTCATTAATCTTATAGGTTGTATTGCCAACCAGAAGGGTTATATTATTTTGTTGTTCTTCTGCAGAGACAAACATCAGGGAACCGATGATTCCAGGTAATATCCCGGATGGTATGTACAGGCATTCAGCCTGAAGAAAGAGCTGATTACCAGCTGGAAAGGAATAACTGTAATCTAATCCTGCTAAGAGAGAGTAGGCTTTTTCCCTGGAGTAATAACCAAGGGCACCGTATACCCCCACAGAACCTAAATCCCCTTTGGCAGTAATGCCCCATCGATAGTCATCTCTTTCCTCTTTACCTATCTGTTCCTGAATATAATTGGCAGTAATATCAAAGCCTTTAATTAATGTTCTTCCCCTCAATCCTGCTTTCCAGTGAGTACTTTGTCCAGGGTGTGATACTACCATAGTAAAGCTGGTATTCCAGTTGAGAGGATAATAAATTTCTAAAGCATCTTGATATTTAAAACTATACTCCTGTTCCAAGGCTGCTGCACCTAATGTATAATCAACTGGATTTAATAAAGAACCAAAGGACCAGAAAACAGGCTGCCGGCCAACAGTTAGATGTAATTTTTCAAATTTATGTTTCCAATATAATTTTTTCCAAAAAAATTCTATTTTGCTCTCAGGTATGCTAGTCAAGAGATAGCCTGCGCATCTGAATTCATTATTTTTCCAAGATGGTAAAATTAGCTCTAAATCAAGACTTGCTTCAGGCATCAGGGTAAAACCTGTTTGCTCTGTATAAATTGCATTCAGAGAGGTATTAAATTCTCCTCCTAATGTAATTTCTCTGGCGGCCCCGACCAAATTAACGATAATGATGAAAAAAATTGGTACTATGGTGAGACAAAAAAGTTTCTTCATTATCTCTCATTCACTCCCTTTAATATAAATGATATTTGTTGATTGATTCAAATTAGAAATCAATAGCTTTTTATCAGCCAAAACCAATTTTGTAAATTATTTTTGGCTTAAGTCAAAGGGGGTGCAAATAAAAAATAATGCTGAACTCACTCTTTCTTACTGCGGTAGATCGAATGGATTCAACATCTAAAAAATAGCTTAACTATTTATCAGCATAATCTTTTTTTGTAGCTATACCCTTAACAGGGTATAAATTTTTAACATTCCAACTTTGCCAGTTCTATATCTTTATCCTCTTCTTTAATATAAACTTTACCTTCCAGTATTTCCTTTAATGCAACCAATCGGGAATTCTTATCATTAGTCTTTACCAGTGCCTTAAACCCCTGGTTTAGTTGCTTAGCCCTTTTGGCAACCATCACTGTTAATAGATATTTATTATCTGAATAGTCATTTTTTTCCAATATCTTACTCCTGCTATATTTTTTATATTTAAAGTTTTATTATTTTCTGATAATTATAAATTGCGCTGTAGATTTCTAATCTCTTTTTCCAGATGTTTAACTTTTCTTTTCAATCTGTCTCTTTCAATCTCTTCTTCATTTTCCATTGTATCAATTTTAGTTAATTTTTTCATGCGTGATTCGATCTCTTTTATTTCTTTTCTCTTGTCTTCAATTAATTCTTTAATAGAATGTGCATCATCTCCATAAGAATAATAGCGATTTTTTTCATTCTTTTTAACGGTCACGAAAATTCTCCTTACAACCTTTCCTTTATATTATTGTATTATCGTCAAGGGGAAAGGATCCCCTTGAAAATCACCTAACATACCTTATAGCTTTTAATATAATAAGAATTAAAATAAATATCTACTGACAATTACTGGTAATTATTAATATACAATATTGCTACAATTATTTTTTAGAATATTATATATAAGTTACTTGATTTTAAACACACAGTTCAGCATTTTCTTAATATAGAATTAAAATTTACTCATCCTTAATCTAATTATAAGCCTAAACATATCTAAAAATTATTGGATAAATCATAAAAAAATAGATTTATTTTAAGAAAAATATTTTTACAGTGAAATATGAATTTTCGGGTGGGTGGTTATTAAGCCTCCATAACCTTCTTTACCAACTTTTCAATCCCTAAGGCAATCTTAGATATAGTAGGGCCTATCATATAGGCAGCTGTTGAAACAATTTTGTGTTGGGGGTCATATACAATTTCATCCACTCTGGAAATTATATGTTTTGCTCCCCATGTTTCTAATATTTTTACAGTAGCAGGGTCATCGCCAATGGTTATTTCAGGGTGAAACTTACCCAAAACTCGGGCTGCTAAAACAGGAGCAATACAGATAAAACCCTGCGGTTTTCCTGATTTGTGCATGGAAAGAATAATTTTTTCTACATCTTTATTAACCTGACAATTTTCCTTTTGAAAAGCAAAATCACAAAGATTCTTTGCTACTCCAAAACCGCCAGGGAATATCAATCCATCCATTGAACTAATATCTACCTGAGACAAGTCTTTAATATCTCCTCTGGCTATTCGAGCCGCCTCTGTCAATATTTGTCTATGTTCGCCTTCCTGTACTTTCCCACTATAATGGTCTACTGTATGCCATTGAGGTATTTTTGGTGCAAAACATTGGATTTTAGCGCCAATCTTATCCAAAAAGTATAAAGTCAAAGTTGCTTCATGGATCTCGCTGCCGTCCTGTGAACCACACCCAGCAAGGATAACGCCAATCCTTTTCATATCCTACAGTTCCTTTCTTTTTATTATTATAATTACTGCAAAACAGTATAGGAATTTATAGGTAATAATATTATAACCTAAATACTGCTAAAATTAAATAAGCAAATTAAAAAAATAACTACTTAAATGAATACTTTTTCATATTTTTTCTTTTTTTTGTAGTGTCATTATTTATCTTTTAGCTAAAACCCTTAAATTTAGTTTACATGCATGTTCAATATTTTTACAAAATTATAAAATAAAAAAATAATACTATTGACATAGGTTTAATTATACAGTAGGCTATTGTTTAGGAAACTATGTAAACTATTTCAGTTTTCTTATTATTTATTAATCTACCTAAAGAAAAAAAATTTGAATAAATAATCAACTTACCTTATAAAAACTGGACAGACTCTATAATTTTTAACCTATTTCAAAAGTTTTCTTTTTTAAAAACAAGAAGGTTTAGTAATACAGTTAACATGTATGAAATTTAAAATGAGAGACCTTAAGATTAATCCTATTAAAAAAAGAATACTTGACGCAGCCCGGAAGTATTTTTTTACCCAGGGATACTCCAGAGCCACTATGGATGAATTAGCTACTGAACTGCATATGAGTAAAAAAACTCTTTATCATTTTTTTGAAAGCAAGCAATCTTTATTGGAAGCAGTAATCTACGACTTTTTCCAGGATTTTCAATTTAAAATTAACAGATTTATTAAAAATAAAAAAGATGGGGAAATGAGTGGACTAAAACAATTTATGTCTTTAGTACAGGCACAGATTTCACAATTTAATATTATGGCCTTTGAAGATATACGAAAAAGCAGCCCTGCAGCCTGGCAGATAATAAATCGAATGGAAGAAAAACTGATCAACAATGAGTTAAGAAAATTATTACGGGAAGGAAAGAGGGAAGGAATTGTCCGTCCTGATATTGACCTTGATCTTCTTGTGCTAATAATTCTTAATACCATTAAATCGGTGGTTATTCCCGAAGTAGTATCACAGCTGCCCTACTCTACCGAAAAAGTTATCGATATGCTCACCAAAATATTTATGCACGGCATTGCTAAACCAGAAGATATGGCCTAATATTGATTTTGTTGTATAACAGTCTTTAAATAGTTAATAAATTTAAGATTAATAGAAGAAGTATATTTATTATAAAAATATAGTCAGAATAATACTACAGGAGATGCATTTTTATGAATTTTTTAGCACAATTTATTAACAGATATGCCAGACTCATTATTGTATTGGTACTGGTTATTACTATTTTTGGTATTTCCCAGATTCACAATTTGAAAGTAGAGGATGATATTACCAAATATCTTTCTGAAAATGACCCTGAAATTGTTTTTTATCAGGAAGTTGCCGACAAATTTGGCAATTTGGAGAAAAATGTTACCATGGTTTCTCTGGAGTATCCCGAACTGTTTACCCTGGAAAACCTGCAAAATTTTAAATTAATATCTGAACAGTTAGAAAAATCTGATTATATTGTCTCTGTTGGTTCATTCTTGAATATGCCTAAAATCATTGCTACCGATTACGGTCTGGAAGTAAAAGATTTTGTTGATGTTTTTCCTCAAACCGAGCAAGAAGTACAGGAGCTGCAAATAACGGCTCTGGAAGATGATATGTTGAAAGGTACCTATCTTTCTGAAAATGGTAAAATTACTCTGCTAATGGTAGAATCCCTGGACAATATAGATGCATCTCTATTAAAGAAAGAATTAGAACAAATAGTAAATAAATACAAAGTAAACGTAAAGCACATCGAATATTTTGGGTTACCCATAATGGAAGAACAGATAACTGATATGGCTCGCGACAATATGTCTTTAGCTTTTATTGCCACCATAGTGGTATTAGCCCTACTGTTTTATTGTTTCCGGAGTATACAGGGAACTCTATTACCAATTTCCCTTGCCCTGCTCACCTCTTTTTGGCTGTTAAGTGCAGTAGCCGCCATAGGAAAACCAGTTACCATTGTCATTTCAGCCATCCCTGTTTTAATGATAGCCCTTTCTACCGCCTATGGTATTCACTTTATCAGCCGTTATTATGAAGAAAGACAATTATCTGCTCCTTTAGAGGCAACTAAAAAAACTATTGCTGCTGTTTTCACTCCCATCCTGATGAGTGCCCTGACTACCATGGCTGGTTTTTTCTCTTTAGCTACTGTGGTAATAAAGCCTATGACCGAATTTGGAGTTCTGGCCACTATTGGTATTTTTGCTGCCTTTCTTATGTCTATATTTTTGTTAGGGGCTATTTTCAGTATTTTCATACCTAAAAAAGTACCCCAGAATTTCTCTTATCAGGCCCATGATCTGGTGACACGGACACTGAAAAGTGTAGCCCAATCAATTTTCAGTAAGAAAAAATTGGTTTTTGGAACTATTATTGTTGTTCTCATCATTTCAGGATTTTTTGCCTTACAGATTAAACCAGATTCCTCTATTGAAAATAGATTAGGAGAAAATAACCCTATTTCCAAATCTCTAAACTATTTAAAAGATAATTTTGGAGGAGCTGATTTTCTTTATATTTACCTGACTGCAGAAAATGTAAAACAGCCCTACATTTTAAGAAGTATCGATAAGATTCAAAACTATGCCAGGCATCTTGATTTACTGTCTTATCCCTCTTCTATCACTACTTTTATAGAGCAGTTGAACAATGCCATGGAAAATAAAAGAATCATTCCTTCTAATCCAGATAAGATTGATAATCTATGGTTCTTTGCTGATGATAATGAATATTTAAATTCAATGATTGCTGATGATGGCCAATCTACCATTATACAGGCCCGTGCCAGAGAAATGACCTCCTTTGCCATTGACCATGATATACAGAAGGTGAAAGATTTTATCGAAACTATTCCTGATACAGTAAGAGAAGTTGAACTTTCATCTTTGCCCATAACTGAACAAAAAAAATACTTACCCTTTATAGCAGAAGATATTGTTTTCTCCTGGCAGGCAAATGGTTTAAATATTGATGAATCCCAAAAACAAAAATTGCTGGCAGAATTAACTCAGGTTGCTCAAATGCCATTGGAAAATTTTTATTACCCAACCGACACATTCTTAAAAGAGGTCTTGTATATAGCGGCACTGGAGCTGGAAGATTTTGGATTAACTACAGATTCTATGGAGCCAATGCTGCTGCAATATCTGGAAAATTATGCTCAGGGAAAGCAGTTTGTAGAATATCTGGCGCTGGGATTGGGGCTTGACCTGGATGATGCAGAATACCTGAAACAAGTTATTGATAGTTCTCTCTTAATTGCAGGAGAACGTGAAAAAATTAGATATGCTGTAACTACAGTCGAGCAAATTGTGGATAATAAGTTAGATGAAAAAAATTCGGAATACCTGTGGTACCTTACCGATGACTATGTATATTTGCCTGACGAACAGGGGGGTATACATTTTTCTTATCGCTTAACCGGCACCCCGGTTATTCTCAATGCAGTTAATACCAGTGTTTTTCAGGGTCAAATCAAAAGTATGATAACAGCGTTTATAATAGTCTTCATCTTATTAGTATTACAATTTGGCTCTCTGTTGACAGGTTTGATTGCTATGGTCCCCATTGCCTGTACTGTTTTAACGGCATTTGGCATAATGGGACTGATGGATATATCTCTAAATATTGGTACTATGATGGTCGCGAGCATTGCTATTGGAGCAGGTATAGATTATACCATTCACTTTGTAAGCCGTTATAAACAAGAATTAACTAAAAGTAAAGATTATAACCAGGCTATCAAAAACACACTTACCGGTACTGGACGGGCAATTGTCTTTAATTCTCTGGCTGTTGCCGCTGGTGCTTATGTGCTAACCCTCTCTGAAATAGATATGATTGCTGAATTCTCCGGTTTAATAGGCAGTTTAATGCTCATAAGTGTGGTTTATACCCTGCTATTATTGCCTTTACTACTACATTTTAATAATATTAAAAAATCAGTAAAACTCTGATCTAAAAATTAATTTTAATTAAACTTGTTCTGTTAAGAATTTTTAAATGAATAACTAATTTTTAAACAAGGAGGATGTTTATGAGTTATGTTAAAAGATTTTCTACTTTTTTATTTTTATCTTTGCTGATTCTTTTTTTGAGCAGTAGCGCCATAGCTGAACAGCTGACTGTTGATGAGATAATTGATAAAATGAAAGAAAATCAGGTTGAATATGTAAATAGCAAAACACAGGCAGAAATGGAAATCATCGATAAAAATGGCAAGTCAGAAAGCAGGGAAATGATAATGTATCAAAAAGAGGAAGATGATAAGATAAGTATATTGATGCGCTTTTTATCCCCGAAGAACGTGGAGGGGGTTACCCTTTTAAGCAGTGAGAGCGGGGATAAAATATACCTTTATATGCCTGCTTATCAAAAACCGAGGAGAATTGCCGGTTCCTCTAAAAAGGATAGTTTTATGGGAACTGACTTTTCCTATGAAGACCTGGGCATGGATTATCAGAGTGATGAATATCTGAAGGAACTTAAGGAAGAGACAGAGACTCAATTCTTAATTGAAGTGCTTCCAGTGGGAGAAGATATATCATATAGTAAATTTATGCTTTCTGTCAGAAAAGAACTGTTTTATATGGAAAAGGTTGAATTCTATAATTTAGAAGGACAGCATACCAAGACACTGGAAATACAAGAGATTGAAATTGATAAAAATAACAAAATCACACCTGTTAAAATAGAAATAACCGATGTGGAAAATAATCATAAAACTATATTAAATATAAAAAATATCGAATATGAACTGAGTCTTCCTGCTGACTTTTTCTCTCTGCGCACCATGCAAAAACCAAAGCTTTAGAAAGTTTTAAGGATAGACAGATTGTACTTAAGATAAAAACTATTGAGGAGACAATACTATGCCTGAAAAGAATAAAAATGTCTGTTTTATTGGTGTTCTGCTGCTGCTGATACTCTTATTAATTATTTTTTCTCAGCCGATCTGGGCTATGGACACCACCCAAAAGATAATTTATAACAGCTCTTACTCACTGGACAACCAAAAGATAGACCACACTGTTACTTTTAAAATAGATTATCTACAGGAAATCATTAATGATATTTACCTGCAAGGAGATCTGATAATCAGAGCGACTAATAAAAATTATGCAGACCCCCTTATTATGGGACCCAACGAACTATACCTGAATGCCTATAATATTATAGAAAATTTAGATCTTAGAGCCGGGATCATCGTTACCAGATGGGGAGCAGCTGATTTTTTCAGCCCTTTAGATAACTTTAATCCCTCACCTCCCAATCTTTCTTTAACCAGTAATACAGAAAAATTAGGTGCAATGGGAATTAATGCCACCTATTATCTGAATGATTCGACTAATCTACAGGCCGTTTTGCTTCCTGCACTAAAGGCTACTCCTTTTCCTGACCAGTATTTAAAGGATACCTATCTGGCTCAATATGGTCCTTTTTATCAGAAGCAGGGTATCACCATCAGCGGGGTAGAGCTTTCTTATCAACAACCAGAAGAACTTATCTGGGGATTAGAGTTAAACCATACCTTTCCCTCTTTTGATATAGGTTTGAGCTATTACCATGGCTATTATACAGATCCCTTTCCTGTCAACCTTGACATTGCTTTTAACCCCGCTGGAAATATAATGGACCTAACCCTGGGTTATCCGGCTAAACAGGTATGGGGATTGGAGTTTCAAGGTGATTTCCCGGGTATTGAAGGAGCCACCTTAAGGGGAGATCTGGCCTATATCATACCAGAAAAATGGTCTTTTCAGGGAGTAAATATACTGGAAAAACCTTACTTAAAAGCAGTAGTCAGTGCCGATTATACAACTCCTTCAGACATATATTTAAATGGCGGATTCATATATGGACTCCCCTTTGAAAATCAAGGCCAGTGCTCACCTTACCTCTATCTTCACGCTGATAAAAAACTAACCAATTCTAATTTTACCCCACAATATACCTGCGTACTTAGTTTAAAAGATATGAGTATGGGAAATGTCTTAGGTTTGGATTATCAGATAAGCGAAAATGTACTGGCCTCCTTTTCCTACGTATTTGTGCTGGGAGACACCGATTCCAGACTGGGCATCTTAAAACCATCTGAGGGCTTTTATTTTTCCTTAGAATGGTTGTTTTAAAGTACTATACTCATTTTTTATAATTTAAAAAGAACGTAAAAAGCATTATTTCTTTTAAGGAATAATGCTTTTTCCTATTTCAAACCCTCTTCCTATATATTTCCCCCTGCTATAGTATTCTCTCGCTTCCGGGGTATATAAAACAGGATCGAGCTTGCTGATATCGACCCTACCCTGTTCGTTTAACAAATATTCTTCTACTTTAATATCCATAATTTCACCAATAAATTCGGTATGTAGCCCTATTTCGATAGAATTAATTACCCGGCATTCCAAAACCATAGGAAACTCTTTACCATAAGGTGCGTCAACTATTTCACTCTTAATGGGGGTGATACCGGTCCTTTCAAATTTATCATAATTCTCACCAGAAACAAGACCGTAATAATCAACCTCTTTTACTCTGTCGCTAAATAAAATATTAACCGTGAAAGCCTTACGGGAAAGGATATTATGGTAGGAGTAGGTGGCTTTTCTTAAAGAAACATTAACACAGGGGGGATTAGAACAACAGATACCTCCCCAGGCTACAGTAGCTAAATTGGGCCTTTCGTTTCGGTCATAACTACCAATTACCAACACCGGAACCGCCGCCAGTAATGTTTTTGGCCCTATCGATTTTTTCATATGTACCCTCCTTTTAATTTAAAAATAAATGATACTCTATTAATTACACTCTTATTTATTTTACTAAAACACTTCAGTTTTTTCTACCTCATTCAGTTCAGTTATGTTATAATGTTGATTGTTGTTTTGGAACCACCGGATTTTCATCATCGAGATGCTCTAGAACAACCATTTTTGTAAACATTTTTTCCTTAACTTAGTAGTGATAACTTAAAGTATTACAAAAAACTGAAGTCTTTTAAAAAGGAGCCATATTTTGCTAAACAATAAAGATATTCACCACATATCTCTTGATGACAAAGATATTTATTTAATCGGTACTGCCCATATTTCCAGAAGCAGTGCCGAAACAGTAAAAAACTTTATCATCCAGGAAAAACCAGATTCCGTTTGTGTGGAATTATGCCAGTCCCGTTTTCAATCTCTGAGGGACCCGGACAAATGGAAGAACATGGATATAATTACCATTATTAAGCAGAAAAAGGCACTCTTATTGCTGGTTAACCTGATACTTTCTGCCTTTCAAAAGAGATTAGCCCGCCAGTTAGGACTTAACCCTGGACAAGAGATGATAGATGCCATTCAGGCAGCCCAGGAGAATAATATAAACCTGGTCTTAGCAGACCGTGATATTCAGATAACCTTTACCAGGATTTGGAAAAAATTAGGTTTTTTTGGTAAATTAAAACTTTTTTTTATGTTAACACTCAGCATATTCAGCAATGAAGAGATCTCTGAGGAAGAGATAGAACGGCTAAAATCCGAAGATGTGCTTACTGCTGCTTTAAATGAATTGGCTGTTTCTTTTCCCCGTCTAAAGAGTACTCTAATTGATGAACGTGACCAATATCTGGCCGAAAAAATAAAAGAGGCGCCCGGTAAAAAAATAGTAGCAGTGGTTGGCGCCGGGCATGTACCTGGAATTAAACAGGAAATATACAAGGAGCATGATTTAAATTCTTTAACCTATATCCCTAAGAGCTCTCCCTGGGTAAAATGGATTTTTTGGGGCATTCCTCTAGCCATTATCATTATTATTATCTCTACCTTCCGAGTTTCCCCACTCAGTGGAATTAAGCAAGTTTTACAATGGACCATCTGGCATGGTTCCCTGGCTGCTCTGGGAACTATTATTGCTGCGGGGCATCCGTTTTCTATCCTGACTGCCTTTTTAGCAGCCCCCCTTACTTCCTTAAACCCCCTGCTGGCAGCTGGCTGGTTTGCCGGTATTGTAGAGGCAATTATGAGAAAACCTAAAGTGGAAGATTTTGAAAACCTGGGGAATATTACTACCTTTGGTGATTTTTTTCATAACAGAATTACCAAGGTACTGTTAGTAGTGGCACTGGCTAATTTGGGAAGTTCACTTGGCACTTTTATTGGTGGAGCAAAGGTAATACAGATATTTGTCGATACCTTATTCTCTTAATCGATGAAATAACAAACCCAATTTTATTCAAATTAATTAATATTATTCTATAATTTTCCAATATTTCTGGATTAGTCGATTGGTAGAGCTATCATGTCCCAGTTCTGGCATATCGGGGTTCTTAAGCTCGCGGGCAATTTGAGATGCCAGTACTTTTCCTAGTTCCACTCCCCATTGGTCAAAGGGATTTATCCGCCAGATGACTCCCTGTGTAAAAACAGAGTGTTCATATAGTGCAATTAATTTCCCCAGATTGGCTGGTATCAGCTTATTTAGTAAAATCATAGTGGAAGGGTGATTTCCTTCCATAGTTTGAAAAGGAATAAGTTTTTCCTGTATACCCTCTGCCCTTAACTTCTCCGCTGTCTTACCGAAAGCTAAAGCCTCTGCCTGAGCAAATACATTGGATAACAGTAATTCGTGATGGTCTGCAATTTTATTTAATGGTTCTAAAAAGGCAATAAAATCACAGGGAATCAATTTAGTCCCCTGGTGAATAAGCTGATAAAAGGAATGTTGTCCTTTAGTTCCCACTTGCCCCCAGTAGATAG